>Ga0207689_10002866_pt1 | contig 15906 bp, 12 predicted proteins | sample KBSMisM52_FD_184312 | JGI IMG/M metagenome (GOLD analysis project Ga0207689, IMG submission 184312) | Miscanthus rhizosphere microbial communities from Kellogg Biological Station, Michigan, USA - KBS Miscanthus M5-2 (SPAdes) (version 2) | ecosystem: Host-associated > Plants > Roots >... | reverse complement strand
AGTCCTTGGCCATGGCCAGCTTCGCCTCGAGCGCGGCGATCGACCCCTCGCCGGTGGCGGGGATCGCGAAGTCGATGATCGTCGTGGTGCCGCCCGCGAGCGCGGCCAGGCTGGCCGACTCGAAGCTGTCCAGCGTGACGAACTCGCCCAGCGGCACCGCGACGTGGCAGTGCGGGTCCACGCCGCCCGGCATCACGAGCAGCCCGGTGGCGTCGAGCACCTCGGCGCCGTCGACCTCGGTCGCGGGGTCGAGCACCCCGGTGATCCGCCCGCCCGCCACCGTGACGGTGGCCGCGCCGCTCCAGGAGTCGGTGACCACGGTGCCGCCGCGGATCACCAGGTCGGGTCCTGCTGTGGTCACGTCAGCCTCCGATGTCCGTCGTGCGCCTGCGGCAGAGGGTGCCCGCCGCGGCGATGGTCGTGCGAATCCGTTCGTGGTCGGCGCCCGCGCCGAGCAGCAGCCCGAGGAGCACCCGGGCCTTGTACGGGTCCAGCGACCCGGCCGGGATCAGGCCACCCTGCACGAGAACGGTCTCGGAGCCGCCGAACCCGCCGTAGGTGTCGGTCAGCACCTCGCCGTCGCCGGTGCGCGAGGCCAGCACCACCGGGATCCGCCCGGCCAGCTCGACGACCTGGTCGCTCAGCCAACCGGGCACGTGCCCGCCGCCGGTGCCCGCCACGACCAGCCCGGGCGCCTGCGCCACCGCGGGCAGCCACCAGCCGTCGTCGTCCATCGCGATCGTGATCAGCGGTGGCCGCACCACCGGGGCGTCCGGCGGCAGCTCCACGGAGATCCGCGGGTAGGGCCGCTCGCGCAGCCGCGGCTCGCCCTCGGCGATCCACCCGAGCGGCCCGACACCCGCCGACCGGAACGCCGCGAGCGACGACGTGTGCGCCTTGCGCACGGCGCGCGCGGAGTGGATCTCCTCGTTGAACACCACCAGGCAGCCGAGCCCGCGCGCCTGCGGGCTGGCCGCGGTGCGCACCGCGGCCAGCAGGTTGCCCGCGCCGTCCGCGCTCGCCAGCGCGGCGTGCCGCATCGCCCCGGTGACGACCGTCGGGGCGTCGCCCGCGACCAGCAGGTCCCACGCGTAGGCCATCTCCTCGATGGTGTCGGTGCCCTGCGTGACGACGACCCCGGCCGCGCCGCGCCCGACCGCCGCCCGGATCTCGTCGGCCACCGTGCGGGCGATGGCGAACGTCATGTCGTTCGACGGCAGCCTGCGCACATCGCGCACCTCGATCTCGGCCACCCGTTCGAGCGCCGGAACCGCGGCCACGAGATCGGCGGCGGAAAGGGCGGGTCGGGCCAACCGGCCGTCGGCGGGTGGCGCCGACGAGATCGTCCCGCCCAAAGAGAGCACGGTGACGTGCGGTGCGCCGCTCACCGTCGGGCTCCCATTTCCCGCCGGGCACTAAACTCCGAACCGTGGACTACCTGGTGAGCGACGTCGGCGTGCTCGACAAGGCGATGTTCTTGCTCAACCTGGTCGAGTACCACCAGCCGATCGGATTCCAGGCGCTCAACGAGGCCGTCGGCTACCCGCGCACCACCACTCACCGACTCGTCTCCGCGCTCGAGATCCACGGTTTCCTGAGCCGGAATGAGAAAGGCCTCCTCATCACCGGCAGCCGTTTTGCCACGGCGAGCCTGTCGCAAATCGCGGCCCCCATCCTCAAGCAGCTGTCGGCCGATACCGGGGAAAGCAGCCAACTGTTCGTGCGGCGGGGCAAGCAGCGGCTGGTCGTCCTGTCGATCGAGTCGACGGCGGAGCTGCGCACCATGGTGCCGGTCGGCGCGCTGCTCACGGTGGAGAAGGGGTCGGCGGGTCGGCTGCTCCTCGGCGACGAGGACGCGCTGCGGGCGGGCTGGGTGCAGAGCGTGGGGGAGCGCGCGGCGGGGATCGCCTCGGTCAGCGCCCCGGTGTACGACGGCGGCCAGGTGGTCGCCGCGGTGTGCCTCTCCGGCCCCATCGAACGGCTCGGCACCTCGCCGGGCACCAAGTACGCCGAGCCGGTGATGACGGCGGCCAAGGAGATCCAGCGCGCCGCCGCCACCTCGCACTACTAGGCCGCCGTCCATCACGCCATGCGCTCCAGCACGGCGTCGCCCATCTGCAGGGTCGAGTGGCGGCCGCCGAGGTCGGCCGGGGTGATCCGTGCGGACAGCGTGGCGTCCACCGCGGCCCGCACCAGCTCGGCTGCGTCGGCGCGGCCGATGTGGTCGAGCAGCATGGCCGCCGAGTTGATCGCCCCGAGCGGGTTGGCCACGCCGCGGCCCGCGATGTCCGGCGCACTGCCGTGGATGGGCTCGAAGATGCCGACGCCGGTCTGCGGGTTCACGTTCCCGCTCGCCGCGAGCCCGAGCGTGCCCTGCAGGCCCGCGCCGAGGTCGCTGAGGATGTCGCCGAACAGGTTGGACGCGACGAGCACGTCGAACCGCTCGGGTGCGCGCACCATCTGGTAGGCGACCGCGTCGACGTGCATGCGCTCCCACCGGGTGTCGGGGTGGCGGGCGGCGACCTCCGCGGTGACCTCGTCCCAGAGGCCCATGGTGTGCGGCAACGCGTTCGACTTCGTCACGCTGGTGAGCAGGCCGCCCTCGGGCACCGCCCGGAAGGCGTAATCGACGGCCCGTTCGATGCCCCGCCGGGTGAAGACGGAGGTGTGGGTGGCGGTCTCGGAGTCGGTGCCCGCGTACAGCCTGCCGCCCGTGCCGACGTACTCGCCCTCGGTGTTCTCGCGCACGATCAGCATCGCGAAGCCACCGGCGGCGCCGGGCACGGCCCGCACGGGGCGGAGGTTGAGGTAGAGCTCCAGCTGCTGGCGCAGCGAGAGGATCAGCCCCCACGCGGTGATCGCGTCGGGCACCTCCGGCGAGCCGACCGCCCCGAACAGGGTGGCGTCCGCGTCGGCCACCACCTGCGCCGCGTCCGGCGGCATCATCAGGCAGTGCTCGCGGAAGTACGCCGTCCCCCACGGCCGCTGGTCGAACTCCAGGCCGAACCCGCAGGCGGCGGCGGCCGCGTCGAGCACCCGCAACGCTTGCGGGATGACCTCGGCGCCCACCCCGTCGCCGGGGATGACACAAATTCGGTGCGTGCCCGCCATCTGCTCAGCTCCTCACCGGTTGCCCCACAACGGTCAGCGCCGACCCGGCGCTCAGCATCGCCGCACCCACCCACGAGGCCGTCCACGACTGGGTGGCCGAGACCAGCGCCCCGAAGCCCGGCGGGATCAGCGCCGAGCCCAGGCAGATCACCAGCTGCGAACGGCCGTTCACGAGGCCCGTCCGGCGCGCGGGCGCGGCTTCGGTGATCGCGGTGATGTACACCCCGTTCCAGCCCACCGACGTCAGCCCGACGAGCGGGAGCGCGACGAGAAGCACCCAGCTCCCGCCGAACGCCAGCCCGACCAGCCCGACCGCGCCCAGCACCGCGACCAGCCGCAGGATCCGCACCCGGTTCTCGTGCGCCCGGTCGGACACCCACCCCCAGAACACGCGCCCGACGACCCCGCCCGCCAACAGCAGGGCCAGCGCCGCGCCCGCGGTGTCCGGGGCGACGCCGCGGTCGGCCACCATGTACAGCACGCAGAAGGCGAAGACCGCCACCTGCACCCCGCCCATGAGGAAGCCGTAGCCGTAGCCCAGCGGCAGCCGGGCCAGCCGCACGACCCGTCCCGTCCCCGTGTCGGGGGCGAACGGCAGCGCCAGCCGCGCCGAGCGGGCCGCCCACACGGCGAGCACGACGCACACCGCGATCGGGACGACCAGCGCCGACCGCCAGCCGTGCGCCAACGCCAGCGGGGTGATGAGCGCGCCCGCCAGCACGCCGCCGATCGGCACGCCCGCCTGCTTCACGCTGATCGCCAACGCCCGCCAGTTGGGCGAGCGGACGTTGGCCAGCAGGTTGGTCGGCGGGTTCACCGCCCCGTAGCCGAGGCCCGCGACCACCACCCCGGCCGCGAACACGAGCCCGTTCGGGGCGAGCGCGGCCAGCGCTTCGCCCGCCGCGAGCAGCAGCAGGCAGCCGACGAGCACCGGCGCCGGGCCGCGGCTGTCGGTCAGCCGACCGCCCGTCACCGCGCTGAGCGCGGAGCCCACGTAGATGCCGGACGCGATGGCCCCGACCCCGACCTCGGACAGCGCGAACGTCTGCTGGATCAGCGGCGCGACCGCGGACAGCGCGACGGCGACGAGGCTGGCGGCCGCGATCGCGGCCAACGACAGCGCCAGCCCGTGCGCGGTCCGGCGGCGGGCCGCGAAACGGCCCGCCGTGGCGGGGCCGCGCGCGGCGGGGTCGGCGGCCGGTTCCGGGCCGCTATCGGCGGGTTCCGTCGGCACCCCTCAGGCCGACGGCACGTGGCGGCCGTGCCCCGGCTTCGCCACGATCGAGCCGCTGTCGAAGACCAGGTGGCCCCGCACGTAGGTCTGCACCGGCCAGCCGGTGAGCGACTCGCCCTCGTAGAGCGAGTAGCCCGCCGCGCTGTGCAGGCTCCCGGCGTCGACCGTGCGGGTCTCCGTCGGGTCGAAGACGACCACGTCGGCGTCCGAGCCGACGGCCAGCTGCCCCTTCTGCGGGTACAGGTCGAACCGGCGGGCGGTGTTCTCGCTCAGCACCCGCGCCAGGTCCTCCAGGGTGGCGCGCCCGGTCAGCACGCCGGAGGTGTGCACGGCCGACAGCGCGGTGCCCATGCCCGGCCCGAGCCCCACCTGGGCGTCCCAGAAGTCGACGTCGGTGCGCGAGCTGTGCGGGTACATCTGGCAGTCGGTGCCGACGCTGGTCAGCGTGCCGTCCAGGACCCCCGTCCAGAGCGCGTCCCGGTCGCGGTCCAGGCGGATCGGCGGTTGGATCTTGCCGACGGCGCCCTTGTCGCGGGCGTCGGCCTCCGGCGCCGTCCAGTACAGGAAGGCGGCCAGCGTCTCCCCGAACACCGGCCAGCCCTTGTCCTTGAGGTCGCGGATCAGCTCGACGCTCTGCCAGGCGCTGGTGTGCACCACGTACACGGGGGTGCCGACCTCGTGCGCGATCAGCGCGGCGGGGTAGATCTGCATCGGCTCCAGGATGTTGGGGCTGGTCTCCAGCCACCGCTGGAGCAGCCCGTTCTTGCCGGAGCCGCGCAGGCGCTCGGTGAGGAAGTCCCGCACCCACGGGTCTTCGGCGTGGACGGTCGGGAACGCCTTCGCGCCTGCCTCCCCGAGCGCCTCGCAGGCCTGGTAGAAGAAGTCCCACGAGATGCCGTCGGCGTTCATGCCGAAGCCTTCGGCCTGCTCGCCCTTGTAGCCGAGGAAGAACTTGAACGACCGCAGCCCGAGCTTCACCAGGTCGGCGGCCTCGGTGAGGTGCTCGCGGGTGGTCACCACGGCCGTGAGCCGGTAGTCCACCAGCGAGTGCTGGTTGCCGGTGGCGATGGCGGCCTCGGCCACCTCGCCCCGGGACTCCGTGCCGAACAGCGTGGTCGTGATCATCGTGGTGACGCCGCCCGCGGCCGCGTCGGCCGACTCCGACCGGAAGTCGCGCACCAGCTTGTCCTGGCCGGTCCCGGGGCCGATCCCGAGGTGCACGTGCGGGTCGATGATCCCGGGCAGGAGGTGCTTGCCGCCCGCGTCGACGTCGGTGGTTCCCGTCGGCAAGAGGTGGTCGGCGCCGATCTGGGTGATCACGCCGTCGGTCACGGACAGGCCGCCGCGGACCAGCCCGGTGGGGGTCACGACGACGCCGTTGCGGATGGTGAGGTCGGGTGCGTTCATGCCGCCCACCCCAGCGCACGCGAGACGGCGGACTCCAGCGGGCCGTCCAGGGCCGTGCGCAGGAACCCGGCGGCCGCGCCCAGCCCGTCCAGGTCGATGCCGGTCGGCACTCCCATCGAGTCGAGCATGAAGACCACGTCCTCCGTTGCGATGTTGCCCGCCGCTCCCGGGGCGAACGGGCAGCCGCCGATGCCGCCCAGCGCGGCGTCGAACTGTCGGATTCCCTGCCCGAGGCCCGCCGCGACGTTGGCCAGCCCCATGCCGTAGGTGTTGTGCAGGTGCAGGCCGAAGACGACGTCCGGGTACGCCGAGCGCATCGCGGCCACCACCCGCTCGACGTGCGCCGGATCGGCCTTGCCCAGGGTGTCGGAGAGGCTGATCTCGGTGAGCCCCATGCGCGCCAGCGCGCCGACCACGTGGTCGACCTGGCGCAGCGGCGGCACCCCGTCGAACGGGCAGACGAACACCGTGGCGATGGCCCCGGTGACGTGCACGCCCTCGCCGAGCAGCCGTTCCCGCACCGCCGCGAGGACGGCCAGCCCTTCGTCGACCGACCGGTTCGTGTTGGCCTTGCTGTGCCCCTCGCTGCAGGAGATCAGCAGGCGGGCGTGCCGCACGCCGGCGCCGATCGCGCGCTCGGCGCCGCGCATGTTGGGCACCAGCGCGATCGCCTCACCGTCCGTCGGGGGAAGCCTGCGGAACAGCTCGTCGGCGTCGGCCATCTGCGGCACCAGCCGCGGGTGGACGAACGAGCCGACCTCCACCGAGCGGACGCCCGCCGCCCGCAGCCGGTCGTAGAGCTCCAGCTTCGTGTCCGTCGGCACCGTGCGCGGCTGGATCTGCAGCCCGTCGCGAAGGGCCACGTCCGTGATCACCACCGGCTGGGTCATGGGCTCACACCACCTTCCTGTCCCGGAGTGCTGCGATCTCGGCGTTGCTCAGCTCCAGCAGGCCGGCCAGCACGTCTGCCGTGTGCTCGCCGAGCTCGGGCCCCAGCCAGCGCACCCGGCCCGGCTGCTGGCCGAGCTTGGGCACGACGCCGGGGAACAGCACCTTCTCGGGCTCCCCTTCGACGTCGACCGGCATGTCCAGCAACATGTCGCGCGCCTGGAAGTGCGGGTCCTCGGCCATCTCGGCGGCCGAGTAGATGGGTCCGGCGGGCACCTCCGCGGCCACCATCACGTCCATCACCTCCGCCAACGAGCGCGTCGAGGTGAACTCCGAGATCGCGGCGTCGAGCAGCGCGCTGTGCCGGGCCCGCCCGCGGTTGTCCCGGAACCGCTCGTCGACGGCCAGGTCGGGCCTGCCGATCCCGATCATGAGCCGGTGGAAGAGGTTGTCGGCGTTGCCCCCGATGACCACCCAGTCGCCGTCGCGGCAGGGGTAGGTGTTGGACGGGGCCACGCCGGGGATCTCGTTGCCGCTGCGCTCGCGCACGACCCCGTAGGCGGCGAACTCCGGGATGAGCCCTTCCATCACCGAGAACACGGCCTCGTGCAGCGCGACGTCGACCGTCTCGCCGTGGGAGTGGGAGCCGTGCTCGCGCGCCCAGAGACCCATGAGGGTGCCGATCACCGCGTGCAGCCCCGCGAGCTGGTCGCCGAGGCTGATGCCCACGCGGGTGGGGGAGCGGTCCGGGTGGCCGGTGAGGTAGCGCAACCCGCCCAGCGCCTCGGCGACGCCGCCGAAGCCCGCCCGGTCGCGGTACGGCCCGCTCTGGCCGTAGCCGGAGATCCGCACCACGACCAGCTTCGGGTTGTCCCGACGCAGCTGGTCGGGCCCCAGCCCCCAGGACTCCAGCTTGCCCGGCCGGTAGTTCTCGATCACGGCGTCGGCCCGCCCGGCCAGGCGGCGCACCAACTCCTGCCCCTCGGCGGTGTGCAGGTCGATGGTGACCGACTTCTTGTTGCGCGCCAACGTCCGCCACATCATCGACGTCTCGCCGCGGAACAGCCGCCAGCGGCGCACCTGGTCGCCGACGCCCGGCTGCTCGACCTTGATCACCTCGGCGCCGAACTCGGCCAACAGGCGACCCGCCGACGGGGCGGCGACGAAGTTGCCGAGCTCGAGGATCCGGACGCCGGTCAGCGGTCCGCCACGCTCGTCCGCGTCGCCCGCCTGCGTCATGTGTCCACCATTTGGAACAATCCGATCCGGATAGTGGAGAGCCTAGTCAGCCGGGAAGCCCGGGGCAACGGTTCGTCGATCAAGGATCGGCCTCTCAGGCCAGGTCCAGCACGAGCGCTCCGGCGGGCCCGAAGTCGAACTCCCAGCGGCCGCGCGCGGCCGGGAACATGGCCGTGATCGAGCCGGTCGCCACGAGGGCTCCGGGCGCCAGCGCCGCGGGGAGCAGCGACAGCCGCGCCGCCGCCTCCGCCCACGTGCCGCCGCCCGCGCCGACCGTCTCACCGTCGCGCCGCACCTCGACCTGCACCTCGGCGTCGGGCTCGACCACCGGCCCGAAGACCATCGAGCCCTGCAGCCCGAAGTCGGCAGGCGCGCCACCGGGCGGCAGGGCCCAGCCCGCGAACCGGCAGTCGGCGATCTCGACGCACGGGGCGAGGCGCATGCCGTCGGCGTCCAGCCGGATCCCGATCTCGGCCTCCAGCTTCGGGTCCACCAGCTCGGCCATACGCACCGGCAGCGCGGTGACGTCGGTGTGCAGGCGGTCGGGCAAGACCGGCGCGAAGAGCGGCCCGGGCAGCCCGAGGCGGCTCTGCGTCGGCTCGTCCAGCGCACCCAGCTTCCAGGCCGCGACCTCGCGCGGGTCGGGCGGGACGGAGCACCGGCGGTACAGCAGATCGGCGATCTCCAGCGCCTTCCGGTGGTCCACCCCGAGCCAGTTCCCGTCGACGGCCAGTGGCTGCGCCCGCTGCCGGGCCACCCACAGCCGCTCGGCCAGCTCCTCGACCACGCTCATCCGGCGCGCACCGCCCGGCGCCTGCGCACGATCTGCGAGAACGACACGGCCAGCACCAGCGCCGCTCCGTAGAAGATGTTCTGCACGTAGGACTGCGCGCCGAGCAGCTGCAGCCCGGTGATGCCGGTGACCAGGAAGTACACCGCGATCACCGTGCCCCAGGGGTTGAACCGGCCCGGGTTGACCGTCGTCGCCCCGAGGAACGCGGCGGCGAACGCGGGCAACAGCAGCTCCAGCCCCGACGTGGGGCCTGCCGCGCCGGACGTCCCGGCGTAGAGCACGCCGCCGAACGCGGCGATCACGCTGGAGACGGCGAGCGCCCCCCAGCGGACCGCGCCGACCCGCACGCCGCTCAGCCGGGCGACCTCGCGGCTGCGCCCCACGACGAGCAGCCGACGGCCCAACGGCGTGTAGCGGAAGACGTACCAGACGACCAGCGCGATCACGAGCGCGTAGTAGAACTCGAACGGCACCCCGGCGAACCGCCAGACGATCACCGGCCGGACCAGGTCGTTCGAGATGCCGCTCAACGTGTTCGACCCGGTGATCCACAGGACGATGCCGGACACGAACGTGCTCATGCCCAACGTGACGATGAGGCTGTCGATCTGCACGAGCACCACGAACAGCCCGTTCAGCACGCCGACGACCAGGCCCGCGAGCAGCGCGACGAGGATGGCGACGAGGACCGGGAGCCCGTAGTTGACGTTGAGGATCGCGATCAGGTTGGCCGACAGCCCGACCACGGAGGCGACCGAGAGGTCGTAGTCGCCCGCCGTGAGCACGATGACCAGTGCGAGCGACACGACGACCAGCACGGCCTGCGAGGCGAGGATCGACGCGAAGTTCGCCGAGGACAGGAACGTGCCGGGCCGCAGGATGCTGAAGATCACGATCACGACGACCCAGGCGATCGGCAGGGCGAGCGCCTCCAACGACTTCCCGGAGAGCACCGAGCGGCGGCGCCGCTCCGCCGGTGGCGGGTCCTCCCCCGTGCTCGGGGTGACCTTCTGATCGGACGTCATGCGCGAACCCCCGTCATCCACCGCTGCCGTCCAGCGCCGTCACCGATGCGTCGGCCGAGCTGCGCAGGCAGTACTCGGCTATCCGTTCCTTCGTCACGTCCGCGCCGGTGAGGAACCCGACGAGGCGGCCGCGGGCGATCACGCCGACCCGGTCGCAGATCGTGGCCAGCTGCTCGTAGTCGGAGCTGGCGCAGATCGTCGACGTGGTGGCGGTGGCGGCCCTGATCATCGTCCAGATCTGTTGCCGCGCACCGACGTCGACGCCCTGCGTGGGCTCGTGGAGCAGCAGCACCCTTGGCTCGATCTGCTTCCACTTGGCCATCATCGCCTTCTGCTGGTTGCCGCCCGAGAACGAGCCGTAGTCCAGGTCGGGCCGCGCGGGGCGCACGTCGAACTCGGCCATCAGCTCCTGTGCGTTGTGGTCGAGGTCGTTCTGCCGCAGCCTGCCGCCGCGGAAGTAGCGGTCCAGCACCAGCAGGTTGATGTTGTCCGACGCGGGCAGCGTGGGGATGCTCCCGGTGTTCTGCCGGTCGCCGGGCACCAGCGCGATCCCGTGCGCCATCGCCGTCTTCGGGGTCATCGCCGCGACGTCGCGCCGCTCGCCGTCCACCACCAGCGTTCCGTTCTCGGCCGGGATGGCGCCGAAGATCGCGTAGACGGAGTCCTCGTAGCCCGAGCCGACCAGCCCGGTGAGCCCGAGCACCTCGCCCGCGCGCAGGTCGAAGGACACGTCGTGCAGCCAGCGGGTGCTGAGGTCGTGCACCTGCAGCACCACGGACTGGTCGTCGAGCTGCTGCTGTTCGACGGTGGCCATCTCCTGCAGCTCCTGGCCGAGGATCAGGTTCACCAGCGCCCGGGGCGAGGTCTGCTCGGTGACCACGGTGCCCGCCACCCGGCCGTCGCGCAGCACGGTCACGCGGTCGGTGATCTGCCGCACCTCGGCCAGGTCGTGCGACACGAACAGCACGCTCGACCCGCGCGCGGCGATCTGGCGGACGAGGTCGAACAGCAGCGCCACCTCGTTCTCCGGGAGGAAGACGGTGGGCTCGTCGAGCACCAGCAGGGTCGGCTCGTCGCCGCTGCCCCGGCGCAGCCCTTCCAGGGCCCGCACGATGGCGACGAGCGCCCGCTCCACCGGCCGGATCCCGTCGATCGTGGCGTCCGGGTCGATCGTGACGCCGTAGCGGGCGAAGACCTCGCGGGCCTGCGCGGCGCGCCGCGACCAGGACACGAAGAAGCGCCTCGACGGCTTCGCGATGTCGGCCATGTAGAAGTTCTCGGCCACCGTCAGCGACGCCACCAGGCCGAGGTCCTGGTGCACGAACTCCATGCCGAGGCGCTGGGGCTCGCCGGGCCCCAGCGGAAGCGGCACCTCCCGGCCGTTCACGAAGAGCTCGCCCGCGTCCGGGGTGTGGTAGCCCGCCAGGATCTTGATCAGCGTCGACTTGCCGGAGCCGTTCTCCCCGAGGAGCCCGTGGACCTCCCCGGGGAGCACGGTCAGGTCGACCTCGTTCAGCGCCCGGGCACCGCCGAACGCCTTGGTCAGTCCGCGGGCGTCCAGCAGCGGCCGGTCACCAACCATGCGCGTGTCTCCTCCGACGGCGGGTCAGGACGCTGCGGGCAGGCCCCAGAGCTTGAGGAAGCCGTCCGACAGCGCGCTCCCGTAGCCCTTGCCGACCGCAGGCGGCGTGCCCGCCTCGTTGACGTTGGTCTTGTCCCAGATCCGGATCGGCGTGCGCTCGTCGACCGTCGGCTTGCCGAGCAGGATGCGGAACGCCTGGTCCATCGAGGCGTAGCCGATGCCGACGGTGTCCTCACCGACGTTCATGGCCACGATGTCGCCGTCCTGGATGTACTTCAGGGCGTACGGCGAGCCGTTGTAGCTGACCACCTTGACCTGGCCGGTCTTGCCGAGCGTCTGCACGGCGGGCACCGCACCCGCGACCATCGCGTCGTAGAGCGGGTAGACGTAGTTGATCGACGGGTCCGCGGTGAGCGCCGACTGCACCTCGCTCTGCGCCTTGGTGTTCCAGTCCGACACCGGGATGTTCTTCACCGTGACCTTGCAGGCCGAGCACTGCGCGGCGAACTCCTTGCTGATGGTGTCGAGGGTGCCCGGGCTGGGCAGCACGTCGGCACCCCCGATGAGCAGCACGTTCGCGTTGCCCTTCGAGTCGGCGATGATCCAGTCGGCGGCGGCGGTGCCCGCCACGTTGAACGGCGCCGTGACCAGCGCGGTGACGCCTGCCGCGCAGCCCTCGCAGGCGGGCGGGACCGGCGAGGAGTCGTCGTAGAAGTGGGTCACCAGCACCGGGATGCCCGCGGCCTTGGCCTGCTCGAGCTGCGGCTGCAGGGTGCGCGGATCCGGGGCGGTGCTCAGCACGATGATGTCGGGCTTCGCGGTGAGGGCGGCGTTCATGCCCTGCACCCACTCCGAGGGCGTGCCCTGGTTGGGGTAGATGGTGAAGTTCATGCCGACCTTCTTGGCGATCCCCTCCATCGTCTCCTGGATGTTCTGGTTGAACGGGTTCGGGACCAGCGGGATGAGGAACATGCTCTTGCCGCGCAACGTCGACGGGTCGATGGGGTCGCCCGGCGCGGTGAAGGTCGGCAGCGCCTTGTACTTGGCGACGTTGTCGGTCACCGCGGCCGCCACGGCGTTGCCGCTGCCGGAGTTGGTCGTCGCGCTGCCGCCGCTGGTGTCGCAGCCTGCCAGCGCGGCCACCAGCGCCACCGCTCCGACGACCCCCAGACGCATCTGGCCTTTCTTGGCTGGACGAATGCTCTCCATGGGGGTTCCTCTCGGTTCGTTGGATGTCCAATATTTGGACATAAACCCACCGTATGTTGGAAAGCTAGCGGTAGATCATCAAGGTGACAAGCGCATCGGGGTTGCGGTTGGGCTAAGGCCGGCGGCCCCGGCCTCCGGGCTCAGCCGGGTTCGCTGACGGAACCGGCGGGGACGAAGCCGCCGGTGTGCCGCGGGCCGACCCAGTTGCCGTCCTCCACGAGCACCTGCCCGCGCAGCACGGTCGCCGTCACGCGGCCCGTGAGCTCCCAGCCGTCCCAGAGGCTGTAGTCGCAGGCGGAGTGCAGCTCGTCGAGGCGGATCGTGTGCCGGGCCGCGGGGTCGATGAGGACCAGGTCGGCGTCGCTGCCGACGGCGATCACGCCCTTGCGCGGGTAGAGCCCGAACAGCCGGGCGGGCGCCTCGGCGGTGAGCTTCACGAACTGCTCGACGGTGAGCCGGTTCTTCGCGACCCCCTCGGAGAACAGCACGTCCATCCGCGTCTCGATGCCGTTGTGGCCGCCGGGCACGTTGTCGACCACGAGGCCGGACAGCTTGGACGAGCGCGGGATGGTGAAGTCGTCGGAGGCCACCGTGTCCAGGTCGCCGAGGGCGATGGCCGACCAGAGCGCGTCCTGGTCGGCGGGCGATTTCAGCGGCGGGTAGTTGTGGTAGAGCGTGCCGTCGGGCTTGGCGTAGTCCTCGCTGGTGAAGGCCAGGTAGTTGTGCAGCACCTCGCCGAAGACCGGCACCCGCCGCGAGCGCGCCTCCGCGATGGCCGCCGCCCCGGACTCCGACGACACGTGCACGACGTAGAGCGGGCAGCCGCTGCGCTCGGCGAGCAGGATCATCCGCCGGATCGCCGCCTCCTCGGCCAGCGGCGGCCGGGCGAGGGCGATGTTGCGGCCCGCCTCGCGGCCTTCGGCGTAGAGCCTCCGGGTGTTGAAGTTGATGATGCAGTTGTCCTCGGCGTGCACCATCAGCACGCCGCCCGCCCGCTCGGCCGCGTTCATGACGCCCCAGATCACGCCGTCGTCGGAGAGCAGGTTCCCCGACGCCGAGCCCTCGGCGAACGTGGTGAACATCTTGAACGAGGCGATCCCGCCGCTGATCACCTCGGGCAGCTCGCCCATCGCGGCGTCGGTGACGTTCTGCGTCAACATGAGGTGGAGCGCGTAGTCGACGTGCGGCTGCTGGTCGCCGAGCTCCTTGATCTTCGCGCTGGCCGCCTCCACCGGGCTGCCCGCCCCGGCCTGGAACCCGAAGTCGATGAAGGTCGTCGTGCCGCCGTACGCCGCCGCCCTCGACCCGTCGAGCGCCGACTGGGCCCGCATCGCCTCGGTGACCCCGAGGTTGAAGTGCACGTGCGAGTCGATGCCGCCGGGCACCACGAACTTGCCGCTGGCGTCCAGCCGCTTCGTGGCGTCCTCGGTCAGCGCGCCCGGCGCCGACAGCAGCACCACCCGGCCGTCCCGGACCCCGACGTCGGCGCGGAAGCGCCCCGCCGCCGTCACCACGGTGCCGCCCGTCACCACGAGATCGAGCATCCCGACTCCTAATAGTGGAATGGATTGTCCCGGATAATGGACACAGTAGCGGGAGGGGGAGGGCGGCCGGAACCTCGTCGCAGCCGGGCGCGCCGGCTCGTCGCAGGCGTCGGTTCGCCCGGGAGGACGTCATGGTGTGACCGCTGGACCGAGCGGCACCACGTCCCACTTCGAGCGGTTCCTCGCCACCGTGCGGTCGTCGTCCTGCACGCCGTCCGCGTATCACCGGCGGCCGCGCCGTCCTCCTGAGGACCGAGCCCGCGCGCGAGAGGACGGCCATGACCACCGCTTACCAGGAGCCTGCCGCCCGGCGGCGCAAGGGCGAGGAGACGACCGAGGAGTCGGCCCCGGGCCCAGGCAGGCAGTGGTGGTCGCAATCGGTTCGCCTGCTCGTCGACGACGCCGGCGAGGCCATTACGGCAGGCGAGGCCGTCACCCGGCTGCTGCGGGACCACCGCGACTACGTCGACGCGGGGATCGTGCCCGACGGCCTGGGCTCAGTGGGCGCGGTGCGCACGGCCGCTCAGCACGTCGAGGCGGCCGTGGCGCTGTGGGACGCATCGACCACGCCCTACCTGACCGGACGGCGGGTCGTCATCGCGCTAGCCGCCGAAGACCCGACGGTCGGCGGGATGCTCGTTCTCTCGGGCACGCTCGCGTCCCTGATCGACAGGTGGCTGCCGACGGATCGCGCGGGGACGGAGCGCACGCACGTGGTCTGGGACCTGCTGTCACCCGAGGGCCGGGCGCAGGCCGACGAGCAGCCACTCCTCGCCGCTGTCCTGGGTGCCCCGGCGGAGTGGACGACGGTTGCCATAGGGCAGGCCGAGTGGATCGCGTGGGCCCCGGCAGGCAGTCGCGTCGCCGCCCTGACCGGTACCGCCGTCGTCCAGGCCGCCCGGAACCGGCCGCCGCAGCACGTGGCGTCGCCGGGCCGTGACGTGCTTGGGCTTGGTTGGGGGGCCCGAGGACCGACGGTGCTACAGGCGGGTGCCGACGGGGGCGTCGAGTTCCGGGAGCTGACCGGTGCCGCCGTCAGCACCGGACCGCGTGGCGCGGGGCGTGGCCTGCTCAGCGGGGACGCGTCCACGGCGTGGATCGAGGCCGAGTCGGGCTGGACGTCGTGGTCCCCGCAGTCAACGGGGGGTCAGCCGCTGGAGGTGGGGGTGCCGCTGGCCGTGAACCGGTCTGGCCGCCGGATTCTTGTCCGAGACGGCGGCCACCTGGCCGTCGTCGACGCAGGCACCCAGATCGGCGGCACGGCCCCCGAGGCCGCCCTCACCGGACCGTTCGCCGTCGGCACGGTCCTCGGATCGGCCGTCGTCGCCTCGACGGGCCCGGGCGGCGTGCTCGTCGGCCCGCTCGGCGGCCAGCGCCTGGCACGGATCGCGGTCGGACCTGATCCCGTCACCGCGATGGCGTTCGACCCGGACGGAACGGCGATCGCGATCGCGGTCCGCGACCGGATCGAGGTGTGGCCGCTCCACCTGCGCCGCGCAGGCAATCGGCAGATCGCACGGTTCGACTCCGATCGGGTCGGCGGGCCCGATCTCCTCAGCGCCGACGCCGACGCGACCGCCCTCGCGGGCCTGATCGCCTCTGAGGAGCTGCACCCGCCTCTGACCGTGGGCCTGTTCGGAGCCTGGGGCGCCGGGAAGAGCTTCGTGCTCAATGCACTCGAACGCGAGCTCCGGGAGCTCACCGGCCCGGATCGGCCCACCGGGTTCCTCGGCGGCCTGCGCATCGTGCGGTTCAACGCCTGGCACTACGCGGAGACGAACCTCTGGGCGAGCCTCGTCGACGAAGTGCTGCGCCAGCTCGGCGACGAATTGCCGAAACCGCAGCTGACCGACCTGCCGGAGGTGCGGAGGGCC
>Ga0207689_10002858_pt1 | contig 15921 bp, 9 predicted proteins | sample KBSMisM52_FD_184312 | JGI IMG/M metagenome (GOLD analysis project Ga0207689, IMG submission 184312) | Miscanthus rhizosphere microbial communities from Kellogg Biological Station, Michigan, USA - KBS Miscanthus M5-2 (SPAdes) (version 2) | ecosystem: Host-associated > Plants > Roots > Rhizosphere... | reverse complement strand
GTAAGCGCCAAACGAAGTCGCATCAAGAGCGCCCTCAGCCGTCCCGTGCCCGGTCATCAAGACGACCTTGGTCGATGGCAACTCACCTTTGAATCGACGTAACACGCTGAAGCCGTCGGCCCCGCCGAGTTGTACATCACAAAAGACCGCAGCCCAATCGTGATCGCGCAGTACTTCAAAGGCTTGTTCGGCAGATCCAACTTCTGTCACCTGCCAGCCATCTTCGCGTAAGACCGTGCCTACGAGACCGGTAATGGCAGGTTCGTCATCAATTACCAATACTTGTACATTCTTTTCGTTTGTCATTTGATCACCCGAAGTATCTTCCTCGCCTGTTTGGTTTTTGCAGAAGAAGAGGTGGGCAGCGATGCTTGATTGCTCGCGGCCTGAATTGCTTTGTCACGGAAAAGCTCCGGAGGCTCGGCCTTACCAAACAGATATCCCTGACCCTCGTCGCATCTCAGCAATCGCAGAAACCTCAACTGTTCATCGGTTTCAACTCCCTCGGCCATGACCGTTAGCCTGAGATTATGGGCGAGCGTAATGATTGCCATAACCAGGGCTGCGTCGTCAGGATCGCTGGTAGCATCGCTGACGAAACTGCGATCGATCTTCAGCATGTCGATCGGCAACTGTTTTAAATAGCCGAGCGACGAATAGCCGACACCGAAATCGTCAATCGCCACCATTAAACCCATTTCCTTCAACTCCGTCAGGCGAGTTACGACGTTATCGGTGTCCTGTATTAGTGAACTCTCCGTAATTTCCAGTTGCAGAGTTTGGGGTTCGATTTCCGTCTCCGCCAGAACCTGACCGACTGTTTCCACAAAGTTCCTCTGATGAAACTGGTTTGGCGAAACATTAACTGAAACTCGGAGCCCGGTAAGCCCTGACTCCTGCCATGACCTGAGTTGCCGGCAACCTTCTCTCAGGCACCATTCACCGAGCGGCACTATCAAATCGGTATCTTCAGCCATCGGGATGAACTTCGCCGGCGCTATCAGACCCAATTTGGGATGCTGCCAGCGGACCAGCGCTTCGGCGCCAAGAATTTGGTTGGTGCTCAGATTGAGCTGGGGTTGGTAGTGAAGTCTGAGCTCCCCGTTTTCGATACCCCGGCGTAAGTCGCATTCCATCGTTAATCGTTCAAGCGCCCGCGCGTTCATCTCGGACTGGTAGAATTGATAATTATTTCCTCCTAACGACTGCGCCCGGTTCAGAGCTACGCCCGCATGTTTTAAGAGTTCGTCCGAAGTTTTACCATCAACTGGATACACGCTAAGGCCGAGGCTGGCAGTTACGTGCAGTTCGTGTGCGTCGAGAACAAACGGCGCTTTTAGCGGCTCAACAAGTTGCTTTAACACCTGAAGCACATCTTCGGATCCGTGGAAATCTGTTATTAGCAGTGCAAAGTCGTCGTTTTTGAATCTCGCCAGGGTCTCGCGTTCATCAATCGTCTTCCGGATGCGCCCCGCGATCGCGCGCAGCAGGCGATCACCGATGGCGTGGCCCAGAGTGTCGTCAATCTCCTTGAATCGATCGATTCGCAGCAGCAAAGCGCCAACCGCCTGGTTATCTTTTTCAGCATGCTTGATTGCCTGGGTTAGCCGGTCTTCAAAGAGCAGCCGGTTTGGCAGGTCGGTCAGCGTATCGAAATAAGCTAGTCGTTCAATTTCTGCTGTGCGGTGGTGCACCAACTCTTGCAGGCCGTGCTCGTGGTACTTCTTGTTTTCCAGCAATTGTTGGTGTGCCAGAGCACGTTGCATTGCATCCTCAACCTGACGGACATCGAATGGTTTTGTAACGTAATCGAAAGCGCCTGCGCGCATCGCCTGAATGGCGGCGTCGATTGTGTGCTGGCCGCTAATCATCACCACCACGGTTTCCGGATTTTCTTTAACAACGCAGGGCACCAAATCCAGGCCACTAATGCCGCCCATGTTTATGTCGCTAATTACCAGCTCAAATTTAATGACCTTAAGTAGGTTGATGGCCTCCTCGGCAGAGCCCACCGTGACGCAGTCGTAATCGAGTTCTAACATTGAACAGAGCAAACTTCTTATTTGCTCATCGTCGTCGATGATCAGAATCCCTGCTCGTCTTGTAGCTGCTACGGTCATCTGGTTTGAGTTCAACTTCCTCGTTTCATTAAGCGTGGCCGTTGGTGGAGTCCAACACGTCTCGAATTTTTTGTGCCAGGGCCCTTTCGGAAAACGGCTTTTGAATAAAAGCAATTCCCGAATCCACAATGCCGTGGTGCACGATTGCTTCGTCGGTATAACCCGACATGAACAAGACTCTGGTTTCCGGGTGAATTGCCTGTAACTGCTCGGCCACTTCTTTGCCGCTGAGTTTCGGCATCACCACGTCAGTTATGAGCAGGTCGATGCGCTCGGTGTGTTCTTTCCCAAGGTGAATTGCCGCCTCGCCTCCATTTGCCTCCAGCACGTTGTAACCGCTTTCCGCCAACAACTCGCTGGCTAACTTCCGAACCATGTCTTCATCTTCAACCAGCAATACTGTTTCCGATCCGCGCTTGATGGGGTCGACACTAGCGGTTGTCGCGACCTGCCTGATGCCTTCTTCGACCAACGGTAGATAGACTTTGAACGTGGTGCCTTTGCCGACTTCGCTGTAAACCCAGATGCTGCCACCGCTCTGTTTTATGATTCCGTAAACGGTTGAGAGACCGAGGCCGGTGCCTTTGTCTTTTGCCTTGGTGGTAAAGAATGGTTCAAAGATTCGCAATTGCGTCTTCTGATCCATTCCCGTTCCTGTGTCGCTGATCGCCAGCATGACGTACTCGCCCGGAATCGCGTCCAGATGTTTGCTCGCATAGGTGCGGTCCAGCACGGTGTTGGCGGTTTCAATGGTAACAATGCCGCCCCGAGGCATGGCGTCGCGCGCGTTTACGACCAGGTTCACCAGCACCTGCTCGAGCTGACCGGGATCGGCCTTGATCTGTTTCAAGTTAGCGCCGGGTTTGGTTACCAATTGAATATCTTCGCCGATGAGTCGCTTCAGCAGCTTGATCATGTCTCCCAGTATGTCGTTGACATTGAGCGCCAGCGGCTGAAGAAGTTGTTTACGCCCAAACGCCAACAGTTGCCGGGTGAGGTTTGCGGCACGATCACCGGCCTTTGTGATTTCTTCGAGGTAAGGAGTAATCGGGTGGTCCTCACCAACGCGTCGCAGCGCCAGAGCGCTATAGCCATTGATTGCCGTGAGCAGGTTATTAAAGTCGTGAGCAACTCCACCGGCCAACTGTCCGATTGCTTCCAGTTTTTGTGACTGTCGCAATTGTTCTGCGCTTTCTCGCAGGGCCTGTTCCAGCCGCTTACGGTCGGTAATATCTCGGGCGATGCCTTGCACTCCCACCGGAACGCCATTCTGATAGACAAGACGTGTATTTGCCTCGACGGGAATACGCCCGCCCCCCTTCGTCAGAATTTCCAGCTCATAAGCAGTCACGGTTTCGCCGGCGAGCTTCAGGCGGAGCATCTCGCGCGCCTTGTCCAGATATTCCGGCACCACCGTGTCCTTCATATTTAGTTTGAGCGTCTCTTCCAGGGAATAACCGGTGAGTTGCTGGCCCGCCTTGTTAGTCGAGGTGTAATTACCGGCTAGATCATGTTCATAGATGATGTCACGAGCGTTTTCTACCAACTCGCGATAACGCTCTTCACTGCGCAGGAGTTCACCCTCAGCCTGTTTGCGTTCCGTCAGATCCCGCATAAAGGCGGTGAAGGTCGGTTGCGGCAGATCGCCGATAGCGGTAATGGTCAACTCGACGGGAATCTCGCTGCCATCCGAACGCAAGGCCGACAATTCAATACGCTTGCCTAAGATCGTCGCCTGCCCGGTAGCCAGGAACCTGGCGAACCCGTGTTCGTGCTGAGGCCGAAGCGAAAGCGGAACGAGAAAATCGACCATCTTTTTTCCGACCACACTCGCGCTGGCGTAGCCAAAGGTTTGTTCCGCAGCTGGATTGAAGTCGATGATCTTGCCTTCATGATCGATCGTTACCACACAGTCGAGCGCCGATTTCAGGATCGCGTCTTTGCGACCTTCGCTTTCTATCAACGCTTGTTCAATTCGTCTGCGCTCGGTGATATCCACCATCACGCCTCGCAGGAGTACCCGCTCGGGGTTTTGTGCTTCTACGGTGACAAAGTCTCGCAACCAGACGGTCCTGCCATCGTGCGCGATCATGCGAAAGTCGAACTGGTGGTCTGCTCTGGCTTTAACGGTCTCGAGAAAATAATCAACAAGCCAGGGCCGATCTTCCGGATGAAGATGTTCCACCCAGAAGGTTGGATCATCTACCCAGACCTCTGGCGGGTAGCCCAACAGACGTTCCGTTTGCTGGCTCACAAACGTGAAGGCAAAAGTTCCCGGATCAAACTCCCAGACAATACCGTCGATCGAGTGCACCAGCGATTCGTATTGCTGCTGGCTTAACCGCGCCGCCTCCTCTGTATGCTTGCGAGTAGTAATGTCTTCCAGCGTGCCTTCATAAAAAGTTTCCGGGCGGGTTTCATCGCTGACGACTCGTCTGTTTTCCGACAGCCAGATTCTTTCACCATCTTTGCGGTAGGCTTCAAACTCGAAGCTCGTCAGGACGCCCGATTCCTTGAGCAGGCGATTTGCGTCTGTGCGACACTCAGGATCGACATAGAGCTGACTGGCGATATCGGTAACGCTCTCAATCGCCTCTGCTGGTGATTCGTATCCAAGTATGCGGGCCAGGGCGGGATTGATCGTAAGGAATCGCCCTTCATGAGTGGACTGGAAAATACCTTCAACGGCGTTCTCAAAAATAGACCGGTAGTTCTCCTCGGCTTTTCTCAGCTGCGCATAGAGAGAAGCGGTCTCAAGTGCAGCGGCAGCTGTGCTAGCCAGGATAGTCAGGCCTTTCAACTGTCCCAGCGTAAAAGGACGAGTACGATTCAAGGCATTCAGGTTGATGGTTCCTACCAGTTTGTTGGCAACCTGCATGGGAACCGAAACTGCGGAACGGATTTCGGGACGGGGCCAAAGCGCGCGGAATCGTTCGTCGTTGATTTCGCCCTCGAGGAGTAGAGGCAGTCGCTGTTTTGCGACCCAGCTGGAAATACCTTCCTGAAGTGGAACCCTTTCTCCCAGCAAGCGTTCCCGGCTTTCACCTCGCACCGCCGCAACATAGAGCTCGGTTCCCTCAGGCGTGGGCAGGAGAATCGAAACCTCGTCCGCGTCTGTCTGCTGCAAGGCGGCGTCGGCGAGTTTGCTGATAAGAGTTTGAGGATCAAGCGTGAAGGAAATTGTCTGACTTAACTCGTAGATCGCTACTGTCTCACGTAATTGTAAATTCTCAAGGTTCAAGCGGCGCATATTTATTGCGCGAGTTAGAACCGGCATGAAGACTTGTAAACGGAATGGCTTCAGCACGTAGTCAAAAGCCCCCAGGCGCATGGCGTCTACAGCGGTCTGAATAGTGCCCTGCCCGGTCATCATGATGCAGATGAGGTGAGGATCTACTTCCAGTCCAGCCTTGAGCAGGGCAATGCCATCCATGCCCGGCATCATCAAGTCAGTGAGTAGTACGTCGAAATTATTATCTTGTAGCGAGGCGAGCGCGGCTTCGCCGGAGGTAAAGCCCAGGGCGTCGTAACCCTGGGCTATCAGTGCCTCAACCAGCACATTCTTGAGCTCAACTTCATCGTCAACTACAACCACTTTTCCTATTGTTTTTGACATTGTTTACGAGCCTTTACTGTCGCTTCCTCACTTAAGCCGGCCCCTCGGTTACGGAGTGCGAACCCTCCGAAGCGACGCCTCAGGACATGCCTTTCGCGGTGGCAGGAAAGACAAGGCGCACCGTGGTTCCACTTCGTTCACTGCTGTCGATGCTGATAACTCCGCCGTGTTCCTCGACAATGCGGCGGCAAATTGCCAGACCAAGACCGGTACCCTTTCCTTCCGGCTTGGTCGTAAAAAACGGATCCCAAACTGAACGGAGATCCGCCGGCGCTATTCCGTCACCAGTGTCTTCAAACTCAACGATGACTGCCTCCGCTGATTCCAATTCACCGGGAAGTACATGAACAGTTAGCTTCCCACCGGCGGGCATTGCGTCGCAGGCATTGGTGAGGAGATTCAGGAAGAGCTGACGCAATTGCTGTCGATCTGCCTGCGCGGTAGGTAATTCGGGGCTGAAGTCGCAAACCGCTTCGATCTTATGATTTCGCAAATGGTAACTAAGAAAATCGAGTGAGGTTGTCACTTCCTCGCGCAAGTCCACCGTTGAGACTTGACGGTGGCTGCGACGGCTGAATAGCAGCAGGTTATTCACCAGGGTTGCCATGCGATCAACTTCTTTGAGGACGACTTCCAGTGCGTGCCGTTTTCCCTCGTCCTGCCATAGCTGCCCAACTAAAGCCTCTGTGCGCAGCGCAATTGTAGCCAGGGGATTGTTCAGCTCATGGGCAATGCTGGCTGCCAGCTCACCCATAGTTGCCAGTTTGGAGGCTTGCCAAAGCTGTTGTGTCGTTGACGCCAACTGCGCGTTCTTCTCCTGAACGTCGGCCAGAGCAAGTTCAAGCTCGGTGATGTCTTGTTTGATTGCGATGAAGTGGGTGATTTCTCCCTCGTTGTTCAGGATAGGCGTGATGGTCATGTCCTCCTGGTGGAGACTGCCATCCTTGCGTCGATTTACAATTGTGTCGCGCCAGACTTTGCCGGAGAGAATTGTGTCCCACATGATCCGGTAGAATTCCGGACCCTGCTTTCCGGATTTGAGCAGCCTTGGGGTCTTACCAAGCACTTCCTCCTGGGCGTAGCCGGTGGTTTGAGTAAAGGCCGGGTTGACCCAGATGATCACTCCCTGATCATTTGTTATCAGAATGGCATTCGCGGCCGATTCCAGGGCTGCACTTTGAAGACGGAGTTGCGCCTCATTTTGCTTTCGTTCGGTAACATCGTTTGCTAGCACAATCTCGGAGGGTGTGCCGGTAGAGTTGATCGCGTGAGTAGTTATTTCAACGTAGATGATCGTTCCATCACGCTTTCGGTGTCTCCAGGTGCCGCCCCGTTCCAGTCCCGAAGGTGTACTGCCGATGCTCCCAAGTAGCGCCGGAACATCCTCGGGCGGCCGGATATCCTTAACGGTCATGCCGAGAAACTCTTCGCGACTGTAACCGTAGTGGCTTATGGCAGCCGCGTTAACCTCCAGAAAGGCGAGGGTCTCCAGGTCATAAACCCACATGGGCAAGGGGTTACTTTCAAACAGCTCGCGATAACGCGACTCTGACGCTTGCAAGGCTTCGCTCGCCTGCTTGCGTTTCTCGCGCTGGCTTTGTTCCTCTATGGCCCGGTAAACAGCGTGTGATAATCGCTGTAGACGATGCTTGAGAACATAGTCCGTCGCGCCGCTTTTCAAACTTTCAATCGCAACTTCTTCGCCCAGCGATCCCGATACGAAGATGAAAGGAATTCCCGGTGCCCTGTGATTCGCAATCGCCAGGGCCGTGCCACCATCAAATGAAGGCAGTGAGTAGTCTGCGAGAATAAGATCAAACCTGCGGCGATCAAGAGCGGTAATATATCCCGCCTCGGTGTCGACACACTCCACCTCTGCAACGATGCCGTCCGCAGCCAGCGTCTCGCGCACTAGTTCCGCGTCACTGCGGTCATCTTCCAAATGCAGGATCTTTAGTTCGTGAGGCATGTTGGCTCTGACTTTCCTGTCGCTTTGCTTGCGGATCTGCTGGGTGGAGGCTGGTTAATGACTGCCCAAAAAGAGCCGACCTGCTTTATGGCCTCAACAAACTGATGAAAATCAACCGGCTTTACAACATAGGAGTTCACTCCAAGCTTGTAGCTCTCGACGATGTCGCGCTCTTCGCGAGAGGACGTCAACATCACTATCGGAATTGCTTTCAATTCCTCGTCTGCTCGAACCTGCCGCAGAACTTCGAGACCATCTATTTTCGGCATCTTCAGGTCCAGCAGCACCACCCCCGGGTTGTTACCGCCGCGCATTTGAAACTTTCCCTGGTGGCGTAAATAGTCGAGAGCTTCCTGACCGTCGCGGACGACGTCGACCTCGTTTGCAAGGTTGTATTCGCCCAATGCCACCAGGGTTAGTTCGACGTCTTTTGGATCGTCTTCACAAAACAGAATTCGTTTAATGTCGCTCACTTTGCTTCTCCTTATGAGGTTTCTTGTCTGAACGAAGCCCGGCCCCTCCCACACGGCCCCGGCCCCGCTCAACGAAATTAGCGAGGAAGAGTCATAAATAATGTCGCTCCTTTTCCCACGGTTCCCTCTGCCCAGGTCGTCCCGCCATGACGGCTAATGATTCTGCGGACGTTTGCGAGGCCAATGCCGGTGCCCTCAAACTCGTCTGCGCGGTGCAACCTTTGAAAAACTCCAAACAGCTTGTCGACATAGCGCATGTCAAAACCATCGCCATTGTCTTTCACAAACAGAACAAACTGATGACGTGCTGAACTACAACCGATTTCAATTTGCGGCTCTTTGCTCTTGCGCGTGAACTTCACGGCATTGGAAAGAAGATTCTCGAAGACCAGGCGAAGTAGAGAGGGATCTGCTGAAACCGTTGGCAAGTCGGAGATTGTCCAGCGGATATGCTGACTTTCAGGCACTGCCGTGTTGGCAACTACCTCATTTATCAACTGCTGAAGATCCACCGGTCGTTTTTGTAAAGCAGCGCGCCCGAGCCGAGAGAAGTTCAGTAGGTGATCAATCAAATCACCCATGCGACTGGATTCCTCGATGATTGTGTTCACGTAACGACGGCCGTTTTCATCAAGCTGTGAGGCGCCATTCTTCTGCAGCAACGAAGCAAACCCGGCTAAGTGACGCAACGGCGCGCGGAGGTCGTGGGATGCAGAATATGAGAAGGCCTCCATTTCTTTGTTAGCAGCCTCGAGTTGTGTAGTTCGCTCGATTACGCGCAACTCCAATTCGTCGTTGAGGCGATGGATCTCCGCGCCGGCGCGCTTGCGCTCGGTAATGTCGATGATGCTGGCGAGCACGAAGGCGCCTTCATCGGTCACGATAGGATTGAGCCCGATCTCAATCGGCATTTCAGTTCCGTCCTTACGCCGGCCATAAAGATCACGGCCGGCACCCATCGCGCGCGTGGACGGATGTTGGAAGAAACTTGTGCGTTGGTCCGGGTGCCCGCCACGGTAACGCTCAGGCACTAGCATTTCCATCGGCTGTTTGAGTAGCTCGCTTCGGGTGTAGCCAAAGAGAGTTTCGGTCTGCGTATTCACCAGCGTGATGAGACCTTCGCTGTTAACCATGAGTATCGCGCTGGGAGAGGCTTCGACAACCAGACGGAAGCGTTCTTCGGCACGTTTGCGCTCAGTGATGTCGATGATGCTGGCGAGCACGAAGGCGCCTTCATCGGTCACGATAGGATTGAGGCCGATCTCAATCGGCATTTCAGTCCCGTCCTTGCGACGACCGAAAAGATTGCGACCGGCACCCATCGCGCGCGTGGAGGGGTGTTGGAAGAAACTTGTGCGTTGATCCGGGTGCCCGCCACGGTAACGTTCAGGCACTAGTATTTCCATCGGCTGTTCGAGCAGTTCGCTTCGGGTGTAGCCAAAGAGAGTTTCGGTCTGCGTATTCACCAGCGTAATAAGACCTTCGCTGTTAACCATGAGCATTGCGCTGGGAGAAGCTTCGACAACCAGACGGAAGCGTTCCTCAGCACGCTTGCTTTCAGTGATATCGCTCATCGTGACGACTGCTGCTAATTTGCCGCTCGCTTCGCGCACGATCGAGCCCCCATAGTTGAAAACACGATTCCAATCCGAATCGAGTCGCCTGATCCGCACTTCAAAATTTCGCAAGCGCTCGCCGCGAATGATTCTCGGCAACGGCCACTGTTCAAGGTCCAGCACGGAGCCGTTGAGATCAGCGAGCTCAAAAATGTTGGCGAACTCAGGCAGTTTGAGAAGGCATTCGTTTAAGCTTGTAAAGCCATGAAGCCCTAACGCGGCGCGATTCCAGTTCAACAGTTGTCCATCCAGATCGGAAACAACCAAACCTTCACTGAGGTTTTCGATTACCGTCTGGAGACGTTGCTCGCTCACACGCAGCGCCTGAACGGTCTCTTCGAGCTCGCTCTGGGAAGTGCGCATCTTTGTGGTCATCGCGTTGAAGCCGGCGGCAAGCAAACCCAGTTCATCTCTGTGTTGGACATCAAGCGTTTTGGAATAGTCGCCACCGCTGATTGTTGATGCGGCATCAGTGAGCGCTTGAAGTGGTTGCGTGATCCTCTGGCTGAGGGCGAAGGCGCCCGCGATACCAACCGCGAGCAAAACGAGGTCAATCAAAACAATGCGCTGCAAGAATCGGTTGGCCTGAAGGAGGAAAGGCTGTTCCGGAAACTCAACCAGCACGAACCAGGGTGTTCCACTGATGGGCCGGCCCAGACCCATAACTCTGTTTCCGTTTCGTGAGTAATTCAGGACCTCTGTGGTCAACCCCAGTTCAGCACGAGGCTTGGGCACCATCCGGTCCACATCAGTTAAGAGATCTCCTCGAGTGTTGCCAAAGTAGAGCGCAGCGTCACTGCCAAGCAGATCCGTCAACTGTTTGGGCCGGGGATTCAGGGCCGGTCGCCGCCAGCTGACCAGATAACCGATTGGGTTTCCCAGTTCGTCTTTCACTGCGGCCATCACCGGAAACATGACGTTTTTCTTGAGTGCCTGCACCGGGCCGGCAGTTTTGAATGGATCAATGCTACAAGCGTTGAATTCGGCCTCCAGATCAATCGGCACTCGCGACGTTCCTTCTGGTACAGACAAAACCAGCGATCGATCCTTGTTCCATAATTCGAATTGCAAACTATTCGGATCTTGCGGTGCGACGAATTTCTCCAGCCACTCCGAAGCGCGCGATCGTGTTGTTGGGGAGGGGGATTGGAGAAAGGCCCGAATCGAAGGGTCGTTGGCCTCAGTAAAAGTCTTCGCAAGCAGGACTGCAGCCGACTGTTGAAATAAGTTCGCCAACTGCTTCGTGAGGTCTTGCAATCGCTCGCCGCCCACTTCGAGCGCGGATTTTTTAACTCCCTGATAGGATGCCAGGGTTGAGGCCAGGACGATCGCGAGCAACAGTGCACCAATCAGCAACGGCAAGCGATGCTTTATTGAAAGATTAGAGATCGAAAAACTGCGCGGTTGCATTGTTCCTTGAAAAAGAGGGAAGCTCACGTTCCGCAATTTTTATTTCCACATACATCTGAACAGCGACCCGGTCTTTGCCATTTCCAACTGACAGACCCTGGGCTAGATTCCGGAAGTGTTGTGACCCGGCCAAATCACAGTGCAGATTCATTGTCAGAAATTAAAGAAGGACGCAGCATTCGCCCCAATGCAGCGCCCTTCTTTCGCAAGCCCCTCCGTAGGGACCAGACTTTGTGCAGGATCAAAACGGTACTCGCCGAACGGAACTTCATCGTGTGAACGCTAACGACGCAGTTCCCGGGAACGCTCAAACTTTCCCTTGGGCTTTAGTCTTATTACTAACAGCGAAAAAGTTCTCCAGGGTTTCTTTACTCAAACCGACATACTCTAGTTCGGTCCATACAACTTCAGTGATTTCAGTGGCCAGCCGCGCCGATTCTCTTGTCGGCGGTACGACTTCGAGGTTCATCAGGTGTTTCCAAATCGCTGAACTAACTCTCTCGGTAGCGTAACTTGTACTCATGTCCGCCTCCTCGTACTTCTTTATCCGGCAACTCATGTTGCCTTACCGGGCGATCGTCGTGGGGCGGTTGCTACCCTTGGGAATCCTAGAGGAGCGTGGTTGTTCGCTCATTTTTATTTTTGAAAGAAGGACGCCTCTCTCGCCCCAAAGACGGCGTCCTCCTTCCAGCGCGCATGCCACCCGAAGGGGCTCACGCGATCCTTTTAAACCGTTGCATTACTCGTTTCTTCGGCCCCGTTACTGACGCGGTCGGTGTTCAGGCGGCCGCGAAGAAATTTCAAAACGTCTTCAGTCAGGAACGGTTTGTAGAGAATGGGAAACTCATGTTTCTCGCAGAGCGTGCGTTCCTCCTGCGAGAGACCGCCGCCAGTCATCATGATTATCTGCGTGGCGCTTGACTGCGCGCTAAACTCGATTGCCAACTTCAGCCCGTCGTCTTCGCCGAGTAAATAGTCGAGCAGGATGGTGTCAGGGCCGCAGCGGCGAAATAACTCGCGCGCGCCGGCAGCGGATTCGGCGGTGAGCATTTCCCAACCTTCGTCACGCATCTCGCTGGCCATGAATAGGAGCAAGTCTCGATTGTCATCCGCGATCAATATTGAAGGTCGCGGCCGTGTTGCAGTCAGTGTCGTTGAGTCGGCAGTAATCACCAGCGATTGGCGTTCGGCGTCGAGGTCTACACGAACCATTGCTCCGGGTCCGATCTCGCTACGCGCCACCATGGTCGCCAGCGGTTGGGTCAACTCTCGATGAATCGTTCGCTTGAGCTCGCGGGCTCCATATTCCTTACTCACGCCTTTTTGCAACAGGAACTGCCTGCTCTCCGGCGTCACTTCAATCTGGAAGCAACGGTCTCCCAGACGGGAGTTGACGTGCTTTTGCAGGTTGCGCACGTCGTGGTCAAGAATCAATTCCAGCGCTTCGGCGTCGAGTGGTCTATAGGTCACTACCGCATCAATGCGGTTAACAAACTCCGGCGAGAACCTCTTTCTTACAGCGCCCAGACCGATAGCCTGAATTTTGTTAGTCAGATCGACAGGTGTTTTGGTGGAGGAGCCTGACTGAAAACCAATATGCGGATTGATCTCTTTTAGCATCTCACGCGCGCCCAGGTTGCTGGTGAAAAAGATAAGAGATTTTTCAAAGTTGACTACGCTGTTATCGCCTAGTCGCAAAATCCCCTTGTCGAGAATGCCCAGCAAAAGGCTGGTAATTGAGGGAGCGGCCTTCTCGATTTCATCAAAGAGAACCAGGGCCAGATCGCAACCTTCGCTGGTTGCGTCAGTGAGCTGTTGCTGAGTAAGCAGAGGAACTGTTTCACGATGTCCGAGGTAACCGGGCGGGGCGCCGACGAGTTTGGCGGTTTCGTGATCCATTTGAAATTCGCCGCAATCGATCTTCAGTAATTTCTTCTCACTTCCGTGTAACAACTCGGCGATTGCTTCAACGGTTTTTGTTTTACCGGTGCCGGTTGGCCCAAGGAGCAGGAAGACTGCCGCCGGTCGCCCTTCAGGTGACAAGCCTGATTGGTACATGTAAACGTAGGGCACTATTGCGTTCATCGCGTGAGATTGACCTACGACTTTGCCCGACAATAGTTTAGTGAGGTCCGCCAATTCGGCTTCCGGTTTTAAGATTGGGGCTTGGGTAAGCATGGGAGTCCCTATTCTTTCGGTTCGCTAGTCACGCGCTTTCCCTGGCGTGATAAAGGAGGGCAAAAAAAACGTTACATCAACTGACAAGCCGACCCGGAAGTTGTCCGCTCTCCACCTCCTGAAAACAAATTGTGATCTCGTAATAGCGCAGGGTGTGCGGTCGCTGTTATGAGTTGTTCTTGCGGGGAACAACTAATCGTGAGTCGATTCCCGAAGATTCGGCCCTGTCAGTCCGAATTGAGACTCGCGAAGAGATGTGCAACTTGAAATGATCGTTAACGTACACACCTTATAGAACACTACTTGAGCAAACAATCCGTTTGATGGGTGACTTTCGGGGGGTTAGGAGGTGACCTGGAAACTCATTACTCTAGGAGATATAGGTGAGCAGCGAAGAAAGGAATGACAGGTAGAATGCAGGAGATCTTAACAGCCCCAGCTTCGCAGCATAACGAACAAGGCCGGTGATTTCGTGGGCGCCGAGTTTTTCCATTAGTTTGAGACGATGCGTTTTCACGGTGTTGACGCTGATCTTCAGCAGGCCTGCAATTTCTTTGGTGGCTTTCCCTCCTGCGATCAGTTGCAATATCTCAAGTTGTCTAGGCGACAGTTTTATTGGTGGCGAGGGCTTCGATTGTCCTTCAAGATATCCCCGAACAACCTTTTTGGTTACCTTGGGACTCAAATGTTCGTCGCCCTGGGCCACGGATGTAATTGCCAGGTGGAGTTCCTCCACCGAGTCGTGTTTTAAGACGAACCCTTCGGCGCCGGAGCGAAGCGCGCGAAATACAAGTTCTTCGGTTGAATGGTCAGACAGGATGATGATCTTGACACCGGGAAACTGCTTTTTGGCCAGCACAGAAGCTTCCAGACCATTCATCTCAGGCATTGAAATGTCCATGAGAATTATATCCGGATCTTGGGTTTCAATGAGGTGGAGCGCTTCTCTCCCATCAGCTGCCAAGCCAACGACCTTCACATCCGGGAGCAGTTTCACTAATTCGCAAATGCCGGCCCGCACCAGTACCTGGTCATCGGCGATCAAAACGCGGATAGGTTTTCGGCTGACCGGTGCCCGACCAGAAACCAGTTCCGGTTTGGGAGCCCGCCCTTTTCCCTTTTCTTCGTTCTGATTCGGTAATCTGTTTCTTGGCCGACGAACCGACGCCATTGATTAGCTCACCTACTTATCAATATTGACTAAGCCTTTCTTGATCGCATACCGCACCAAACCCGCTACATCGTGAATATTCAACCGCTCCATCAATTGTGCGCGGTGCGTCTCCACGGTCTTTACTGAGATATTCAGGGAATGCGCCACTTCGCGCGTGGAGGATCCGTGTGCGATTAAGGTGAGAACTTCCATCTGACGTGGGGTCAGCTCTGGGGGCGTTTCAGGGACCGTTCTGGCGAATTCCCGGGATGCTTCCGGAGCGATACTGGGGGAAAGGTACTTCTCGCCGCGCAACACTCGCCCAATGGCCTCTTCAAGTTCGGTGCTCGCCGCGCTTTTTGGAAGATAACCGACCGCCCCGGATCGCAATGCGTGAAAAGCGTATTCTTCAGAATCGTGGACGCTAAGAACAATCATGTTGACGTTCGGAAATTTCTCGCTTGTCTCTTTCAATACTTCAAAACCGCTCAACCCTGGCATGGTGAGATCCAATAAGACGACATCCGGTTCGAGCTCTTTGATCAACTCCAGCGCCTGTCGCCCGTCCCCCGCCTCGCCGACGACTTCTACTTTATCGATACGTTCAAGAAGCGCACGGATGCCCGCGCGAACCAGAGCATGATCGTCTGCCAGTAGTACCTGAATATTTTTCAACTACGTCACCTGTCTATGGAGACGGTTACGGGAGACGGCACACAACATTTCCTTCTGGGGAAGGTGTAAAGGGCTCCCCGGCCAGTTATCTCAACTAGTCGAAAACCTTTCTGGGTCAGTTTCGGGAAAAGGAGTTTGCGGCACTTTTCCCTAACTTTGCTGGGCCTCTCCGGAGGTAATGCGGAGGACTATCCCAGAAACCAGGAAAACAAACAATCAGGGAATCCCTTAGACGCGGGGCATAAGTCCTGATTGAATATCTTCGGTTAGCTTTTCTAAGATCGTTCCCTTGTAAGACTATTCTGTTTGCGTGGCGAGTCCTTCCTGTTTGTGTCCATTTGGAAAACTTGCGGAAATTCTGGTCCCGCGGGAAGACGATCTAACGTCGAGGCGACCACCCAAAGCGAGGGCCCGTTCCCGCATTCCGCGAAGTCCCACATGAGTCGTGAAAGGCGCAAGATTCTGGGAGTGGGCATCAAAACCGATGCCGTTGTCTTTAACGGTCAGACGAATCTCGCCATTTCTTTTTTGTAGCCTAAGCGACACATTTTTGGCCCGGGCATGCCGGACGACATTAGTCAGGGCCTCTTGCACTATACGAAAGCACGCTGTTTCGAGATCACGGGTGAGACGCGCCGGGGGTTCGGGAAGATTGATGGTGGTGGTGGATTTGATCCCGGTGCGTTGTGTAAACCGGTCGGTGTACCAGCG
>Ga0207689_10002854_pt1 | contig 15942 bp, 10 predicted proteins | sample KBSMisM52_FD_184312 | JGI IMG/M metagenome (GOLD analysis project Ga0207689, IMG submission 184312) | Miscanthus rhizosphere microbial communities from Kellogg Biological Station, Michigan, USA - KBS Miscanthus M5-2 (SPAdes) (version 2) | ecosystem: Host-associated > Plants > Roots >... | reverse complement strand
CTTCCTTCTCACCCTCTTCCCACCATTTAATTCTTAAATCAGCGGCTTTTTTTCCGTCATAGTCATACTTCGCTACAAAACGGTGTTTCATTTGTCCCAATTGTGGCGCATCATCAGCGCCGAAGAAAATGATCTCATTATCTTCCTTTATCCAGAATACCTGGTGAAAAGGTGAATGGGCGCCCGTTATTTCATACGAGATATAGTTGTCTATACTACCCTTATCATCCTGCAAGAAAATAATCTGTCCTGATTCCTTCAGTATTTCCAGTTCGTGCGGAATAAAAGAAGGAAAACCTTTTTCAAATGCAAAATCAAGTTCACGCTGTTGTACATAATATTTTGCCTGCGGAAAACTCAGTTCTTTCAAACTACTTAGTTTATCTTCTATACCTACACCACCAGCATGATCTTTATGCAGGTGACTCATCAATACTTTTGTTATACTTCCCGGATCTATGCCTGCGTCTTTCATATTCTGATGAATCTGCAATACACCCTTTTTTTCAAAACCCAAACCAGTATCTAACAACAAAACATCTTTTGAAGTAATAACAACAAAGGGTTGCACTTCCACCAGTAAACTTCCTGTTGATCTTGCCTGTAAATCATCTTTTGCTTTATCAAACGGAACAAAAAGTTTGGATTTATCAATTGTAAAACTGCCTTCGGAAAGCGGGATTATTTTCATACACTAATATTCAGTAACCGGCGCTAATTTACGCCAATGAACTCCAATAAATGTAATGTCGCCCTGTATGCGCCGCCTTTTAAATTTAAGAAAGCATATAGAGGAAATTAGTTTTATCCGGTATGCTATTAGCATTCATGCGCAAACATCAACCAACGTCAATCAGCGCAACACCATCTGGCGATCTGCATCTAACCGGATAAGTATGAAGAGAAGAATTGTAAAAGTTATCAATGAAGTACCGCCATAACTTATAAATGGCAAAGGGATACCAATAACAGGGGCAAGGCCAACTGTCATGGCTACATTAATCGCTATATGAAAAAAGAAAACTGCCGCAACTCCATAGGCATAACAACGGCTGAATACACTTCGCTGCCTTTCTGCAACGATAACAATTCTGAAAAGAAGAACCAGGTAAATAACCAGCAGTATAAAACTACCCGTAAAACCAAACCCTTCCCCGATTGTACAAAATATGAAGTCAGTTCTTTGTTCAGGCACAAATTCGTATCGTGTTTGTGTCCCTTTTAATAAGCCTTTACCAAAAGCGCCGCCACTGCCAATGGCTATTTTCGATTGTTTTACATTATAATCAGCGGTATTCTTGTTAGAAGGCGTTATTTCTTCGTCGCGGCTGGCGGTTTTTACATATTCTACAGGTACATCTTTACCAATTGTACTGTAAATTCTTTCTATCTGGTGCTTTTGCAATACATGTTTAAAGATAAATGGCACACCAAATCTTTGAACACCAACACAAATAAACCAGATTATAACAATCCCGATTAACAGTCCCCGATTTCTTTTTACCTGTCTCCTGAAAATATATACGGTTACACCGGCAATCGCAGTTAAAATAATCGCCAACGTATTCTTTTCTAACAACAAAGTAGCAACTACCAATGTACCAAATGAAAAACCAATAACAAGGATAATAGAAGGCAGTCCTTCTCTATACATTACGAGAAAGAAAGCAAAATACACTAGTGCTAACCCGGTTTCCTTTTGAAGAATAGTTAATGCAGCCGGTAGTAGAGTGATTCCCGCTGCAATCAATTGCGATCTGGTTTTTGTAAAATCAATATCCGGTAATGAAAGATATTTTGCCAAAGCAAGACATACACATATTTTACAAAACTCAGCGGGTTGAAAATTAAAACCACCGAAACGGATGATAGATTCCGTTCCTTTTACCCGGGAATGCAAGGGAAATACTAATAACAACAACAGGATGCCGAATGCATACCAGAGATTGGCTGTAGCTGTAAAAAACTTACTATCGGTTAAAAGAATAAATAACGCCAGGATTGCAGCAGCCAGGAAAAAATAAAATTCCTTGCTGTAATCGGTTTTAAAACGGAGAAAGCTTTGCACAATAGGATCGCCTTCTTTATAAGTAGCCGCAAAAATTGCAGTAATCCCTACTGCTACCAGGAAAAGATAAATCCATACAAGTATCCAGTCAATGCCCTTCGATATAGTCGCGTTCCGTTGGTTCATATATTAATCAGCGCATCGCTGTTCGTCCAATTTGTTTTTTGTCCGGTATCAGTGCCAGTATTTCAGTGTGGGTCGCCGGTTTTGGATTTTTATTTTCCTTTTTTACCCTGATTAAATGTGTATCAACCTTTGTATACTTATCAATATAGCTGCTATCCTTAGTCATTTCAAACCATTTAAAAGCACGGATTGAATCTTCTTTAAACTGCTCCCTGGTAAGATAAGAAGGCATCAGGTTAGCAGCAGCGATACGATCAACCTCTTTTACCCTATCCGCTCTCAAACTATCGGTCAGATATTTTTCTACCATCAGGTAAGCCATGGGGCCCGCCCAGGTAGCACCGAACCCTCCGTTCTCCACAATTACTGCAACAGCAATCTTTGGATTTTCCCTTGGGGCAAAACAGACAAACAACGAATGGTCTTTTAACTGTACTACTTTACCATCAATTACTTTTTTATTTTCTGCAGTTCCTGTTTTTGCGCAGATATTAATTCCGGGTATTTTAGGAAGCCCTCTTGCCGTACCCAATATTGTTACATCTTCCATACCATCTATTACAATATCGTACGTCGCATCAGGTATATGAGTTAACACTTCATGTTTTTCCCTGAATTTTTTTACCAATGCGCTATCCGCGTCTGTTTCATTATCCAATGATTTTACAAAATGAGGTATATAATAATATCCTTTATTAGCAACGATACAAATAGCGTTTGCTATTTGTAAAGGCGTTACAGTCATCTTATCCTGACCTATACCGAGGCCGCCCCCAACCATTGTACACGAATTCCACTGACCGCGGTATTCTTTATCATAAGCAGCTGTGTCGGGTATATTTCCACCATCTTCACTTACAAGATCTACTCCCAGCCTGTGCCCATACCCGAAGGCATTACAGTATTGTTTCCATTTGGTTATTCCTTTTCGTGGACTATTGAGAGCCGGATTATCAATTGTTCTCTTCAGTATATCACTGAAAAAAGAATTGCATGACCAGGCAATAGCAGTTCTTAAATCCTTGGCATGACCACTCCATTTTTCAGTACACTTTAAGGGCCTTTTACATCCATAATACACCCCGTTGCAGGCTACGCCGTATTCCGGAGTTATCACTCCTTCATCCAAAGCTATCAACGCTCCCAAAGGTTTATATGTTGAGCCGCCGGGATATTGTCCTTTGATCGCCCGATTGAATAATGGCCGGCTTACGTCCAACGCCATTTTACCATAATTTTTCTTTTTGTTCGGACCTGTTAAATCATTGGGATTATAATCCGGACCTGAAGCCATTGCCAGTATGCCACCTGTCTTCGGTTCAATAGCAACGATTGCACCTGTCTTCCCGGTTAGTAATTTTTCCGCAAGTTCCTGGATATCCACATCTATGTATGTCCGGAGGTTTCTTCCTGCAATAGCCACCGTATCTGAAGAACCATTGCCCCATCGTCCAACCAACCTGTTTTTATTATCTTTTATCCAGTATTGAATACCTCTTGTTCCCCTTAACGCCCTTTCATAATACTGTTCTAATCCACTTTTGCCGACATAGTCACCAGGCAGATAATAGCCGCTTGAACGGTTAATCATTGCCGTATCTACTTCATTGATATAACCGAGTATATGTGCGGCAGAATTAAACGGATACTTTCTTACAGGTCTTTCCTGCAGGAAAAAACCATTCCCAAATCGCCAGATGTTTTCATCCAGCCGCGCATATTTTTCAGGCGTCAATAAATCTTCGAATACAGATGGGCGGTAGGGCCCGTTGCGAAACCGTGCATTCAAAACCCGTTTCCGGAATTCAGCAGTATCAATTTCCAGTAATTGACACATCAATGCTGTATCAACTCCTTTCAACTCTGATGGAGTTATCATCAGGTCGAACATCATCGTGTTATTGAGTATCGCTTTATTTCTCCGGTCGAAAATAATACCGCGGGAAGGATAAATTCTCTTTTCAAAAATGGCATTTTCATCAGCCATTCTTTTATATTTCCCGGAAATCACCTGCAGGTGAAATAACTGGGCAATAATTATTATAAAGGTCAGCAAAAAGATAAGACGAATAATGCGGCTTCTTGACTGGTTAAACACAGGCATACGTGAAAGAGTGAAATTTCATCAAAACTACAATGCAAAAGACCGTTTGCACCTTTTTGCCGGAAATTTTATGAAAGATTTTTTCCCAATAGTAACCCGGACGAATTACGCTGTATTTGTACGGAATTTCAGGCGCCTCGGAAATAAAAGTTCTATTGTAAAAATCAGTAACATGCTGATAGCAGTGCACGCTAATACACGAAGCAGAAATTCAAAGAAACCGCCGAACTCCAGGAACTCAAGGAAACTCAGGTAACCATGATGGAAAAAAGTAAGCACCAGTGCATATACTGAATAAGGCGCCCATCCCATCGCCTTTGGAGAAGGTTCGCGGTAGTTAAATTCAGAGGTATCCTTTGGCGTGAGAATGCCAATTATAAAAGGGCGCAGGTAAGCTACCAGGGTACATGCCGCAGCATGCAATCCCATTGTCATTGAAAAATAATCCAATGAAAGACCCACCAGGAACCCAAGCAGTAACAAACCAATACGTGGAACGGAAAAGGGCAACCACAATATAAAAAGGTAATAGATGTAAGGTGTGATGAACCGGTGAAGATGTGGTATCTTATTCAATACGTATACCTGAATCAGTAAGAAAAGGCAAAACCGGATTATATTTCTTAAAAGATCGCTCAAGCTGTTTTACTTTTTTGTGTCTTCAATTTTCTTTTTTGTATCCGCTGCCAGCTTTACCTGCTCATCCCGTTGCAGGTTTTCGATGGCAAATACCTGTTGCAGGTTATAGAAGTTCGCGGCCGTTTTTACTTTCAGTACATAAAAAGTAGTACTGTTATCCGGAACAATCTCCGCAATAGTCCCGATCATATAACCGGGCGGAAAATTATAGGAATACATACTGGTTACAACAGTATCGCCTTTTTTAACCTCAATACTCTTTGGCAAGTTCTTCAATGTTACGAAACGGGGGTCTTTTGCATCCCATTCAATAGTACCAAACTCCCCGCTTTTCTTTAATGATGCGTTTACTTTATTCTGTATATGCAGCAGGCTCATTACCTGGCTGAAGTTGGGGCTTACATTAACAACAACACCCACCGCACTTCCATCCGAACCAATAACCGACATATTATCTTTTATCCCCTGTTTTGAACCGCGATTTATCTGCACATAATTTCTTTCTGAATTGACGGAGTTGTCGACTACGCTGGCCGGGTAATATAAATAACGCCTGTAACCGGGAAGTGTATCATATTTAGTTGTATCAATAATTTCTTTTACAGAACTATCCGGGGCAGCATAATTGCTATGCAGCAGGTTCAACAGAGAATCATTCATTTTGTGAACCCTCGCATTTTCTTCTTTCAAATGAAAGTACAGGTCAACGTTTGCATATTTGGAATTGCTCCAGCCGGTAATTTCGTTGGCAATGCCGAGACCAACCGCACGATGAAAACGGTTATAGGTAAATAAAAACCACAGTGCTATTACCTGCAGCGCAAGAAAGAAAAGAAAAGTGAAATAACGACGAATGAAAAGAAATACGTTACGCAAATGATGAAGAATTTAATATCCCTGCACCTCAAAACTAAAACAGAAACAGGATATTGTTTACACGTCTATTTTTAACGCATTACAAACGGGTAACGATCATAATTTTTTAACGCGATCCCGGTTCCTCTCACCACGCTTTTCAGCGGATCATCTGCTACGTGTACCGGTAATTTTATTTTTTGACTTAATCTTTTATCCAAACCGCGAAGCAATGCCCCACCACCGGTCAGGTACAGGCCACGCCGATAAATATCTGCTGCCAGCTCGGGTGGCGTCTGTTCCAGCGCCTTCAGAATAGCTTCTTCTATTTTAAAAATGCTTTTATCCAGAGCCTCTGCAATTTCCTGGTAGCTCACCATGATCTGCTTGGGAATACCGGTAACAAGGTCACGGCCATTTACAGGAATATCGTCAGGGGCGTTTTCCAGGTCCTTCATCGCTGCCCCGATATTGATCTTTATCTGTTCTGCAGTTCTTTCACCAATTAAAAGGCTATGATAGCGGCGTAAAGCCTCCATAATATCTGCGGTGAATTCGTCCCCGGCTATGCGGATAGACTGGTCGCAAACTATACCGGCCAGGGCTATTACCGTAATACCGGTGGTGCCACCGCCGATATCTATAATCATATTACCTACCGGCTCTTCCACATCAATACCGATACCCAACGCGGCAGCCATTGGCTCATGAATCAGGTATACCTCTTTGGCACCCGCCTGTTCAGCGCTATCCCTTACGGCACGTTTTTCAACTTCAGTAATAGAAGAGGGAATGCAGATCATCATACGCCAGCTTGGGGGAAAAAGCGGCTTTTTGGGATAGATCATTTTGATCATTTCCCTTATCATGAGCTCAGCAGCATTAAAGTCGGCAATAACACCATCTTTCAGCGGACGGACTGTACGGATGCTTTCATGTGTTTTTTCATGCATCATTAAAGCTCTCTTGCCTACAGCCAATACTTCCTTAGGGTTATTCCGGTTAAGGGCTACAATGCTCGGCTCATTCACCACCACCTCATCATTATGTATGATCAGGGTATTAGCGGTACCCAGGTCAATAGCAATCTCTTGTGTAAACCAGTTAAAAAGTCCCATTTTCTTCCGGATTGGATTTAAGTCGTGTGCAAAGTACGAGGAAATAATTTGAAATAACAAAGGGCAGCTTTCATAGACAAACACTGTTTGTTAGCGCACAGCGGCAGTTGTTTTCAGTATTATTTTAATCGTGTCAATGTTTTGGTTACTAACAATATTATTTCACCAGATAACGAATTCTTTCATCGTTTATTACTAATAAGGCGCCGAACTGAATATAAAATTCCTCAATCTTAAATTGTAAGGCCGGCTCCATTCCCCGATATCACATTTCCTGATTTCATTTCCTCCTGTTCCGGGCTCATAATTTTCTGGCATGGAAATAGTATTCAGGGAGCTATTACCGGTTATCGTTCCCTTTAAAACATAGTTTCCGGCCGGCCGGAACTCCTTCTAATCCGTTACACCTTCTATACATATATCCATATACATCGATTACCTATCAGCAAAGGAAGGGATAGTGATATTTATATTGCTCTCCCTCCTTTTTTTATGCAACTCTGATATGGCTAAGATGTCGCAAATCCCAATCTTTTCTCCATTTCAATGCTCAGGGCGGGCAATCTCTTTCTTTCAATCAAAAAACTGTTCAACTGTGCGATCTCTTTAAATATATAATGCTTTGCGGCTGCGGCACTCAGGTAATCCTTCCCACTGCTTCCACCTGTACCAATCCGGCTGCCAATCATACGGTGCACCATATTCATGTGCCGGTACCGCCAGGAGCTGAGCTGCACATCTATTTCAAGTAACGTGTTTAATAGCTGGAAGGGGAGCTGCAATAAAGGATACCCGCGATATAATGTAATAAACAGAGCCGCCCTGCATGCGGATGAGGAAAGCGACCGTACTACATCCGCTGATCGTTCATTCATAAACATCTCATCAAACAACGCAAGGTTATTTTGTTCTTCCCTGGCTAAGCTTAATTCATATTGATGCCTGTACGTGTTCCAGAAATCTCTTTCTTCGTTAAAAAACGGGATTCGTTCCAGCCAGCTATTTACAAGATCCAATAATGACTTCTTACTTTCCGCTTCTTTGATAATCTTTACCTGCTCTTCCCTTAACTGCGATGTATAATATTCCTTACCATGACGGTTTTCAAATTTCAGTCCCAGTTTTGCTTCCAGCTCTTTAAACTGCCAGCTTTGAAAACCAGATGCCGGACGCAGCATATCCCTGAAATCCAGGAAATCCATCGGCGTCATCGTTTCCATTATTTCTACCTGGTGAACGAGTACCTGTAAAATTGTTGTTACCCTCTTTAACCTATGAACAACAGTTTGCAACTCCGGTGAATTATCATTCAATAGCGGCTTCTGCATGATATCAATGACAGAATCTGTTTCATAATGCAGTTGTTTAAACCATAGCTCATAGGTTTGATGAATAATGATAAATAACATTTCATCGTGAGCCGGCAAATTATGCTTGTCACTTTCCGGAAGCTGGGCGCCTAAGATTTTGTCTAACTGAAGATAATCGTGATAGTGAACTTCATCAGCCATAAAATATATATAAAGGCCGAAACTACTGAATAGATTGTTTACCCTTCGGCTTCCGTTTTATTAAGAAACTCGTACCCTATATCGCTTCTATAGTAGATGCCATCGAAATGAACATAGCTTAACATGTCAAGCGACGTATTTACAGCTTCATCAATATTTTCGCCAAAGGATGTAACACATAATACACGGCCGCCATTGGTGACTACAACACCGTCTTTTTTTATTGTACCTGCCTGGAAAAGCAAAGAATTTTTTCCAAAGTTTTCATCCAGGCCTTTTATTTCAAACCCTTTTTCATGGGCCAACGGATAGCCTTTACTTACCGCCACTACGGTTACGGCTGACCGGGGATCGGTACGCACTACCACCTTGTCTAACTCACCATTAAATGCGGCAACGAATAATCCTACGATATCGTTTTCCAAACGGGGTATTACAACTTCTGTCTCCGGATCACCCATCCGGCAATTGTATTCTATTACAAACGGATCCCCATTTACACTTATTAATCCAAAAAACACAAAACCTTTGTAATCTATTTTCTCCTCATAAAGACCATTAATAGTTGGCTTGATTACCTGTTCTTCCACTTTTTTCATAAAGGCAGGAGTAGCAAAAGGCACAGGGCTTACCGCTCCCATTCCACCTGTATTTAAGCCTGTGTCTGCTTCACCAATACGTTTATAATCTTTCGCCTCCGGAAGAAGGATATAATGCTGACCGTCAGTCAGCGCAAAAACGCTTAATTCAATTCCATCTAAAAATTCTTCAACTACTACTTTCTTACTGGCATCGCCAAACTTGGATTGCTGAATCATTAATTCAAATTCAGCAATTGCTTCTACATGGTTGTGGCAAATGACCACACCTTTGCCCGCTGCAAGACCATCCGCTTTTAATACGATCGGCAATGAATGCTCCTGCAAATAGGTAACACCCTCTTCATAATTTTCAGAGGTAAATTCTTTGTACCCGGCAGTGGGTATATTATGTCGCTGCATAAACGCTTTTGCGAATGCCTTGCTGCCTTCCAGCATCGCCCCTTTTTTGGACGGACCTACAAAGTATATTTTTTGTAGTTCCTCTTTCTCTTTGAAGTAATCACATAAACCTTTTACCAATGGTTCTTCTGGTCCGACAACAACCATTTCTATTTTTTCGTCTATACAGAATTTACCTATTGCATCAAAATCGCTGATATCAATTGCTATATTTTTTCCGAGATGTGCTGTGCCGGGATTACCCGGAGCGATATACAGTGGGTTAGTCCAGACGCTTTGATTGATTTTCCAGGCCAGTGCATGTTCACGGCCACCAGAGCCTAACAAAAGGATACGCATGATTTTATACAGTTGGTTATATAAATACCGTTGCGAATATCGGAGTATTTATTAAAGAAGAGATCAAATATTTTTGAGTGGTTGAATTTCTGTATTTTGAGCAATCCAAAGGTTAACAACTCTGATCTGATCAATCAAACACCACCGTATGAGCGAACAAACTGCTTCTTCCAAAGGACACCCGAAAGGCCTGTATATTTTATTCGCAACGGAAATGTGGGAACGATTTAACTATTATGGTATGCGGGCCATACTAGTGCTTTTTATGACGAAGGCACTTCTTTTTGATCATGTTTTCGCCTCCAATATTTATGGCAGCTATATAAGTCTTATTTATTTATCGGGGTTGCTTGGTGGTTATGTTGCCGACCGGTATTGGGGAAATCAGCGTTCTATTATTGCCGGCGGTATCGTGATGGCAATTGCTGAGTTTGTACTCTTCTTTTGTGGTTCAATGTATGAAACGGCTCCTCATATTTCTTCTATTCTTTTTTATTGTGGGCTGGGTGGCATGATAGCGGGCAATGGTTTTTTCAAACCTAATATATCATCCATGGTAGGCAACCTGTACCGCAATGATGATCATAGAAAAGACTCAGCGTACACAATTTTTTATATGGGTATTAATACCGGTGGAGCGATTGGCCCGCTGGTATGCGGCCTTGTGGGTGATACCGGTAATCCCGCTGATTTTAAATGGGCCTTTCTTGTAGCAGGTATTGGAATGGTCATCAGTGTGATAGTGCAATTGGTTTTTCATCGCAAGTATGTTATTGATCCGGATAAAAAAATATTAGGGCTTGTTCCGGAAAGTTCGCCGAAAGCGGCTCTTAATCCTGTTTTAGCTGTTGTTGGCCTTACCGTACTTTCTTTAATTGTGATTGGTTTATTTTATATTGATGCCAAGGTATTCAGCTATATTTTTTATTTATTGATCGCCTGCTTCATTGCTATTCCGGCCATTATTTATACTGATAAATCTTTAACCGCAATTGAGAAGAGTAAAGTGGCCGTTATTATCATCGTTTGTTTTTTCGTGATCTTTTTCTGGAGTGCTTATGAACAAACTGGCGCATCATTGATTTTTTTTGCAGATAAACAAACCGATAGATTCCTCGGGACAAAAATTCCAACATGGTTGATAAGTACCATATCTCTCGCCTTATTGTACTATACGTTCATATTGATTAAAAAAGTTCAAAGAAATTTATCCTCAGCATTTGATGCAGCATTAAGGAATACAACTTATTTCCTGCTTTTTCTCTTTGGAGTGTCGGTAATCGCAGGCAATATTTATCTTTTTACAAAAAACATGAGTGCTGTTGCGCTTAACGAAATACCAACAAGCTGGTTTCAATCCCTCAACTCTGTTTATATTGTTTTATTTGCACCATTCTTTGCATGGTTCTGGCTTAAGATGGGAAAAAGAGAACCTTCTTCTCCTACTAAAATGGGACTCGGGCTGCTATTACTTGGGTTAGGTTATTTGTGGATAGCATTCGGTGTAAAAGATATACAACCCAGTGTTAAGGTAAGTATGATATGGCTTACTATCCTGTATGCGTTACACACCTGCGGCGAAATGTGTTTATCTCCGATTGGTTTATCATTAGTCAATAAATTATCACCTGTTAAGTTCGCCTCGTTATTAATGGCAGTATGGTTTACCGCCAACGCATTTGGAAACAAGCTGGCAGGTTCCTTAAGTGCTTTATATCCTGAAAATGGGAAAACAACTTCGTTCCTGGGATTTCAAATTACAAATCTGTATGATTTCTTCATGATGTTTGTAATAATGTCAGGAATAGCAGCAGCACTATTGCTCTTAATTACAAAGAAGTTACAGAAGATGATGGTTTAAATTTCTTACATCGTCCATGAATATTGATAAAAGCGATAACCCGGTGCCCTATTGATTTTTTATTTATCTTAAATAATAAAACATAACTGCTATGCCAGAACAAAGCAACTTCAAACCGTTTGTGTCGCCGGAAACAAATATGGCGGAGTTTACAGTTAAGTCCATACTCACCGGCGCTGCATTTGGAATTATTTTTGGAGCATCCACAGTTTACCTGGCATTAAAAGCTGGTCTAACAGTATCTGCGTCTATTCCTATAGCCGTTATTGCTATTACTCTTGGAAGAAAATTTTTAAAAACAACTATTCTTGAAAACAATATAATACAAACAACGGGGTCTGCCGGTGAAAGTATTGCAGGAGGTGTTGTGTTTACATTGCCTGGTTTTCTTTTTCTGAGTGAAAGCAGCAGTGCAAACTATTTTAACTATTTCACCATTCTTATTTTGGCTATCATCGGTGGCATGCTGGGCACATTGATGATGATCCCGTTAAGAAGATCATTGATTGTAAAAGAGCATGGAACGCTTCCATATCCTGAAGGAACAGCTTGCGCTTCCGTATTGAAAGCAGGCGAGAAAGGTGGTGATTTTTCAAGAACTGCCTTTATTGGTTTAGGGGTTGCTTTTGTCTATGCGTCGCTTCAAAAATTATTTCATGTTGTATCAGAAGTGCCTGCATTTATGACGAAGCAGACACAGAAGTTTTTTCCTTCTGCAAAAATCAGTGGTGAAATAACGCCGGAATATCTTGGCGTCGGTTATATAATTGGACCAAAGATCGGCGGCATACTGGTTGCCGGCAGCGTGCTGAGTTGGTTTGTGTTTACACCATTACTCGCAAGTCTTTTAAATGACAACGGAACAATTATCGCATCACAATTGGTTAAACTCGGCTACCTGCATGATCTTAATACAGCCGGTGGCCCGGGGGGTTGGGACCCTGCTACAAAAGGTTTTGCTGATTGGGCTGTTGCTATTTACAGAGCCTATGTACGCCAGATAGGTGCAGGGGCTGTTGCTGCAGGTGGTTTTATTACATTAATCAAAACAATGCCGACGATCATATCTTCTTTTAAAGGAAGTATTGGTTCATTAAAAAAAGATGGCCAGGCAGGAGTCTCATCCTTGGCAGTGCCAAGAACAGAAAGAGATCTTTCTATCAAAGTAGTAGGTATCGGTAGCCTTGCCCTGGTATTATTGATCGCTATTCTGCCAAGTTCTTTAATACCCGGCAACTCTATCGGCAGTAAATTACTGATAGGCCTGCTAGTAATTGTTTTCGGAGCTTTCTTTGTTACTGTTGCTTCGAGGATCGTTGGTTTAATTGGTACCTCAAACAGTCCTATCAGTGGCATGACAATCGCTACATTGATGGGAACCTGTTTGATTTTTATTGCAGTAAAATGGACAGGTCATATCTATGAACCTATGGCATTAGTTGTAGGTGGCATGATATGTATTGCTGCAGCCAATGCCGGCGGTACGTCGCAGGATTTGAAAACAGGCTATATCGTTGGTGCAACGCCCCGAAGCCAGCAACTTTCTCTTTTTATAGGCGCAATTGTTTCTTCCTTCGCTATCGGCGCAACAATAAAAATACTGGATACGCCTACTGCGGAAATGGCAGCACAAGGCATTCAGCATGCGATAGGCACTGATAAATATCCTGCACCACAGGGAACGCTGATGGCTACGTTAATTAAAGGGATTCTTTCGTTTAACCTTGACTGGCAGTTTGTATTGGTCGGCGTATTTATTGCTATTGTGATGGAACTCTGTGGCATAAAGGCATTAAGCTTTGCTATTGGTATTTATTTACCATTGTCAACCACGCTTCCCATATTCATAGGCGGTGCAATCCGTGGTATGGTAGATTGGAGAAATAAGCGAAAAAACATTCAACTGACTGCCGAAGAAGAAGATCTTGGCAAGGGCAATCTTTTTGCCACAGGATTGGTAGCCGGCGGAGCTATCGCAGGTGTATTGGTAGCATTTTTGTCTGCAAGTGATAGTATAAGTAAATGGCTGGCCAAAATAAATACTGAAACCGGGCTAACAGCAGCTTTGGGAGAAGAAGGTTATAAATGGCTTGGAGTAATTTTCTTTGGATTGATGGGTCTTATTTTATACCGGGTAGCTATAAAAAGACAAAAGGCGATTTAGTATTGTTCAGAAAAAGGTTGGAACATTCAGATAAAATCAAGATAGCTATACTTTTTTCCAAGTATGGTTGCATCATCCGCGCCCAGCCATTTATTTAACACCGACGCATACACGTTTTTAAAATCAATTTTATACTTTAAATCGCCTTCATCCAGATCGGCAAGATCAGGCATTGCATTCAAAACCCCCTTTTGTTTTAACCCGCCACTGATAAAAAACATATTATTCGCAGTGCCATGATCGGTACCGCCGCTGGCATTCTGCTCTACCCTTCTGCCGAATTCTGAAAAAGTAAAGAGCAATACATCGTTAAAGCGGCTGTTATCTTTTAAATCCTTTACAAACACACTCAACGCATCATTCATTTCTGTAAATAATCTTTTTTGCTGCGCATCCTGGTTCACATGGGTATCAAAGCTTCCGTGCGATAAATAATACACCCTTGTATTGATATCCGAAAAGATAAGGGAGGAAATTATTTTCAGGTTTTGCCCTATTTCCGTTTTAGGATAAAGCGCGGATGACGGATGAAACTTGCTTTGTTCAAAAATATAATTCGCTGATGATAAAGTTTCGGCCATTGTTTTATACAGGTAGTCCACTGTTTCATCGTTCGGAGCGCCCCCGGCATGTTGTTTCAATACATCTTTAAAAAACCGTTCATTGCTGGTGCCAAATAAACGTTTCGGGTCTTTCATCGCTATCGCATTGGAGACTTCTCCTTTCATTGCAAGGCTTAATACATCATCTATCTCTAACGCATAAGTTGGTTTATCACAACCTTTACAATGCGCATCGAGATAGCGGCCGATCCACCCTGTTGTTAAATATTCGGTGCTATTGCTTGCCGTTTGCCATATATCCATACTACGGAAATGAGAACGGTCGGGGTTCGGATAACCCACAGAGTTTAAAATACCCAGGCTACCATCGTCATACAAATCTTTGACTGAAGTTAATGAAGGATGAAGACCTGTTTCATCAGTCAGTTTCAGACTTACATTTTTTTCAATCCCGAGCTTTGGCCGTGATCGGTAATAAATATCATTTCGCATAGGTATTACCGTATTCAATCCATCATTCCCACCGCTCAATTGTAATATCACAATTACTTTATTACCCGGCGGCACTCTATTGACAGTTTCAAATGCCTTTAAAAAATTTGGCATCATGAACGAGGCTGTGGCTAATGATCCTAATTGGAGAAATTCTTTTCGTTTGATGAACATGATAAAGGCTTTAGGCTATAGGCTTTAAGCTGTAAGCAATAGCCATTATAAATGAAATATTCTAACGCGTACAACTATCATTTTAGTTAACAAACAACTCGTTCTGCAAGCCTAAAGCCTACGGCTTATAGCCTACACCCTTCTTCAGCACAACTGATATTCCGGCGTACTCATCACCTGTATTGTAACTGACTTTATAAAACTTTCTCTATTGCTATTATCCGAATACTGTTCGATAGTCTTGTCAGTAACTCCTTTCTTCGCCTGCAATAAATTATCCGAAATAGTATTCACCAGTTTTTCCCGTGGTATTGTTTCAAATTTTTTTAAATAAGAAGGCCAGTCTATTTCAGCATTTATTGGTTTACCCACTCTTCGATTAAACCTGTCACTCTTTGTATTCATTGCCGGTTCATCCTCATCATCTTTCCGGCCCATCATCTGGTCATCATCATCTTTGGGTTTTACATTCAATACGTCGGAATCATTAATAAGTTGCGGAAACCGCATCCGCATCATTAACGTTGAACTGTCAATCCATGATTTACCGCCCGGCCAGCCAGCTACGTTCGGTGGATAGAAAAGTATCTGGCCCAGCAAACGTTGCATTAATAATAAGGCCTGTTCATTTTGCAGTTTCATTGGCAGCATACGTTGAATGCCTGCAATCAATTCAACAGGTGATTTAATCCTGTTACCAATATTTTTTTCATCATAAAACCAATCGCTGGTAAAAATATCTTCCATTAAGCCGGCAATATGATAGTCACTTTTATAAAACCGGTCTGCCAACCATTGCACCCTTTCCGCATCCGGCTGATCATTTATAAAGAAGCGATATATTTTTTTTGTAATAAACCACGCTGTTTGTCTTTGTTCAAGCAGGATATCCAATACATCTTCACCCGCAAAATTTCCACTCTTACC
>Ga0207689_10002851_pt1 | contig 15954 bp, 14 predicted proteins | sample KBSMisM52_FD_184312 | JGI IMG/M metagenome (GOLD analysis project Ga0207689, IMG submission 184312) | Miscanthus rhizosphere microbial communities from Kellogg Biological Station, Michigan, USA - KBS Miscanthus M5-2 (SPAdes) (version 2) | ecosystem: Host-associated > Plants > Roots >... | reverse complement strand
ATAATTATCAGGATTGCTTTTTTATTGTTCATTTCCGTTAGATATTATTAATTTATTTGTTTGTTAATTCCAGATAGTAATTATCCCCTAAACTGTGTAAAACTACTCTATTTAACGATTTAACCTGTTCTCTATGAAAAGCATATTGTTTTTATTATTTTAGTAGTCCATTTAAAGACGGTTGACTGTGGCACATTTTTCGTTCCCAATCACCGTGAAAAACAAAGTCATATGAAAAGTTTTATTTCTACCCTTACAATTTTTCTAAGCCTGGCAATGGTTTCGTTCACTAACCAGGCCTCAAACCTGGATAATGTGATCGACGCTCTGAAAGACGGTAAGGCCAGCGAAATAGGTAAGTATTTGGATGAGAATGTTGAGATCACTTTGCCTGATAAAAGCAATAGTTATAGTAAAGCGCAGGCCGTCCTTATTCTGAAAGATTTTTTTGACAACAATGAAGTCAAAACTTTTGAAGTAAAACACAAAGGTGATCAGAATGGTGGTCAATTTTGTGTAGGTACACTTCAGACAAAGTCCGGAAATTATCGCACGACGATTTTTATGAAAACGATGGCAGGCAAAGATTACATCAAGACCCTCCGTTTCCAATCCGTCTGACAGGTTTAGTATAAAATGAATAAAAGTCCCGCAATCAGCGGGACTTTTTATTGCTTTCTATTTAGGCCCTTTTGTCAGCCGCGAAACCTGAAAGATTCTCATGATTACATTTCACCTTTCACGTAAACAAATACTTTTGCGCTATGAAAGATTTTAAGGAATGTCTGCACAAATTAATAGGCAATGCCCTAAAAGAAGATGTGGGTGATGGTGATCATTCGACCTTATCATGCATTCCTGCAGACGCAAGAGGCAAAGCAGTTCTGAAAATAAAACAGGACGGTGTATTGGCGGGGTTGGAGGTTGCCCGCGAAATATTTTCTTATAAAGAACCTTCTTCAATTTTTACGGTTTTCAAAAAAGATGGCGAGGAAATGAAAAACGGAGAAACAGCTTTTGAAATAGCAGCTTCGGTACATACTATTTTAAAGTGTGAACGTCTCGTGCTGAACTGCATGCAGCGCATGAGTGGTATTGCAACCCTGACAAAACAGTACACTGATAAATTGGAAGGATATAAAACAAAGGTTTTAGACACGAGAAAAACAACTCCTAATTTTAGACTGCTTGAAAAAGAAGCTGTAAGAATTGGCGGCGGCATCAACCATCGCTTTGGCCTGTATGACATGATACTTTTAAAGGACAATCACATTGATTACTGCGGCGGTTTAGAAAGAGCCATTGAAAGAGCTTATAATTATGCGCGATCAGTAAAGCCCGAATTGAAAATAGAAGTAGAGACAAGAGGCCTGGAGGATGTGAGGAAAATAACCGAAGTTGGGAAGAAAAAAGTGTTCCGGGTCCTGCTTGACAATTTCACTCCCCTGCAAATTGAAGAAGCGTTGAAATTGATAAGGGGTGAATTTGAAACGGAGGCGAGTGGCGGAATTAATTTGAATAATCTGGAAGAATACGCAAGAACAGGGGTTGATTATGTAAGCGTTGGCGGACTAATACACCAGGCAAAGAGTTTGGATCTGAGTTTAAAAGCGGTAATAATTTAATATAGCTGCTATGAAAAAAAAGAAACCGGATAGCAAAGGATTTGTTTACAGTACTGATCCTGATTTTCATTTTGAAGAGGAACAAAATGACATTGAGACATTCACTCCTGCACAGCAGAAATTAAAGATCAGGTTAGACACAAAACGAAGAGCCGGAAAGGCTGTTACATTGATCGAAGGATTTATGGGCAAGGATGAAGACCTGCAGAAGCTGGAAAAAAAACTAAAAACTTTTTGTGGTACCGGGGGGTCTGCAAAGGAAGGTGAAATTATTATACAAGGTGATCAGAGAGAGAAAGCATTACAATGGCTGAAAAATAATGGCTATTCTCAATCAAAAAAGATCTGATCTATTGACAATAAGTAACTCGAAATAGGCGAAACTTAAATCGGGAAATATTTATTCACCTTGATCATTGACGACTCACACTATTGCCCCTGTGCAAGACTAAAACCTTTTTTATCGCCCCACATATTTAGTAGTTCAAAGGAGCAGATCTTAAAATTACCACTCATGCTTACATAAAGTCCAATGATATCTTGTTGGTAAAGTTCTTCATCATTTATACTTTCAAAGCGAACGTTATATTGATTAACAAGATTAGTGTATACAGAACCGGTTGGCCAGACCTGGGTGCCACGATTGCTGATATTAACGAGTTTAAATTTTACTCCTGCGTGTCGTTGGCATTTTTGAGCAATCGCATCAGGTTGTTCTTCGCTTTCAATAAAGAGATCGACGCCAACAATTTTTTCATTTACGAGTTCTTTTGAAACCATCATTGGGTTTTTTTCCAGCTTGAATGGAATGGGTGTGCCCGGCATGTTGGGAATAACTTCTCTTGCATTAGCCTTTGGCTGTTTTCCAAAATTGCCAATAATGGTTTCGGCAAACCGGGTGGTATTGACCGATGGCGTTGTTTTATCTCCAAAATCCCCGGTATGCACTCCGCTTTCCAGGGTATAAAGTAAGGCGTTCTCTATGACGGCTGCATTTTCTGTTAAGCCTAAATGTTGTAACATAGAAAGACCACTCAATAACAGAGCGGTTGGATTGGCGATATTTTTTCCTGCGATATCCGGTGCCGTTCCATGCACTGCTTCAAAAATCGAAATATGATCACCAATGTTTGCTGAAGGTGCGAAACCAAGACCACCGACTAAGCCGGCGCAGAGATCACTGACGATATCACCCTGCAGATTGGTAAGAACTACCACATCAAATGTATCAGGTCTTGTCACCAGTTTCATGCAGAGATCATCCACAATTACATCATCGGCCTTTAACTCAGGATATTTTTTTGCCACTTCATAAAAACATTCTAAAAATAGGCCGTCGGTGATCTTCATGATGTTTGCCTTGTGTCCGCAGGTAATTCGTTTTGCATTTTTTTGCTTTGCTATTTCAAAAGCATAGTGGATAAGTTGCAAACTACCGGGCCTCGTGATAAATCTTCTGCTTAAGGCTACATCATGGGTCAGCATGTGCTCAATACCACCATAAGTGTCCTCAATATTTTCCCGCACAACGGTTATATCAATCGCTATACCGGCCTTGCTGAAAACCGTATCTACGCCGTGCAAAGTTTGAAAAGTTCTTTTGTTTGCATATGTATTCCATGTTTTTCTTGCAGTTACATTTATGCTTTTCACTCCCTTACCCTTTGGTGTTTCCATGGGTCCTTTAAAAAGGAGTCCAAGCGTTTCGATGGTTTGCTTTGCTTCAGGAGTCATTCCATTGCTGTAGCCTTTGTCAAAAACCCATTTACCCATGTCGACAAATACATACTCAAGCGGCACCTTGTTGGCCACAAATATTTTCAAAACAGCTTCCATGATTTCCGGTCCGATTCCATCACCTTTAGCTACTGCTATCTTCATATTATCAATTTAAAAATTTCAGGCCGTGAAAATAGTGAAATAAAAAAAAGTGAGGCAAAGAGGTTAACTGTGAATTTGACAATAATCATTTTTTCAAATTTTGAAATGTTCGCATTTTCAAATTGTTTGGCTACTTTTACACAAAACCTCCCTTATGACAAGCATGATCTCGGAAGGTGTACAGGTAAGTGTAGAAACATTTTACCAGTCAGACTACAGCAATCCCCTGCAGTCGGAGTTTATGTTTGCTTACAGGATCACGATTGAAAATCATAACTCCTTTCCTGTAAAACTACACCGCCGCCGCTGGAATATTTTTGATAGTAATGGCAGCTATCGTGAAGTGGAAGGCGAAGGGGTGGTGGGAGTTCAGCCAATATTACAACCCGGTGAAAGATACCAATATGTTAGTGGCTGCAATTTGCGAACTGAAATGGGAAAGATGCGCGGTACCTACCAAATGGAAAATCTTATCAACAAACAGTTCCTCGAGATAAATATTCCCGAGTTTGAAATGATCGTTCCTTTTAAGGGAAACTAACGAGGCAATGCAAAATTTTGCCCAATTTTATCGCTTTTAAAGGCAATATCCACTATTGTTTCGTAGTTTTAAGGGATAACAATTCCCTTCTCCGGTTCATTCCATGAACGGTTTTGTAAGATCACTAACCATTTCTAAAAGCAACTAATATTTAAACAGCGATTATATCAGTTGAAAAGAATCCACCATGCCTAAAGTAATATTCAATAACAAGAACAGTGTTTTCTTCACCGCTCTTAAAACAGAAGTAGAACAATATTTTCGTCAAAAACATATAAAAAGGACGGGCAATTGGAAATTATATATAAAGCCGGGGATACTCATTCCATCAGCGGTTGTCTTGTACGTTATTCTTTTGTTTCTGCCTATGCCGGGAGCCTTAGCCATTTTTTTATGCGCATTGTTGGGCTTTATAATGGCGAGCATAGGCTTTAATATCATGCACGACGCCTGCCATGGCAGTTTCAGCAGTCGGAAATGGGTCAATAGCCTTTTTGGGTATACATTAAATGCACTCGGTGGGAATGAATTTTTCTGGCGGCAGAAGCATAATATCATTCACCATACATACCCCAATATTGATGGAATGGATGACGATATTGCCAAAAGCCCACTGATCCGTCAATGCGAAACACAAAAATGGTATTCAGCTCATCGCGTACAGCATATTTATCTCCCCCTCGTATATGCCATTACATCTATTGCATGGACATTCATCATGGATTTTGTAAAATATTTTTCTCAAAAAATTGTAAGGACCTCTGTTCAGAATATGGACCGGAAAGATCACTTCATTTTTTGGGTGAGTAAGATTTTGTACGTGGCTTTTTACATTCTGCTTCCGGCGTTTATAGTTGGGTGGAAAGCGTGGGCTATCGGCTTCGTCACCCTCCATTGTGTGTTTGGATTTACGCTCGCCATCGTTTTTCAACTGGCGCATGTGGTCGAGCATACTGAATTTGACGTGGTATCTGACGACCTCAAGATAATAGAAACAGAATGGGCCGTTCACCAGGTGAAAACGACAGCAAATTTCGCTACACATAATAAAGTTATTTCCTGGTTTGTCGGAGGATTGAACTTTCAGATCGAACACCATCTTTTTCCCCGTGTTAGTCATGTTCACTATCCTGCATTAAGCAAAATCGTAAAAAGCGTTTGCGAGTTACATGGAATGCCTTATCATCAATTCCCGACGATGTCATCGGCTATAGCCTCTCATTTCAGGTTCATGAAGCATTTAGGAAGAAGGCCCCAATTAATATTGGCTGGTTAGTGGTCCTTATTTGGGTTTATATTTTGCTTCGGTAAGGATCTTTCTCGCAGGTGTGTTCATGATTTCCGTTGGGTTCAGTGATGAATTTTCTCCGGCAAATTTATTTACGATCTGCCAGCCCACCCACTGCCCGATGTTTCCCGGTGAAGATTGCGGCATTCCTTGTGTGGTGGGAGATTCGCCTATATAATTTTGTACCATATCCGGTTCGATAACTTCAAGATTTTCATTCGTTACAAAATAGTTCCATATCAATCCTTCATTGTCCCTGCACCATTTCAACTGCTTTTGTGTATACCCCGTTTTCAGGGAGTCAGCTGTAGCGGGCATGAGTTTATCAAGTAGCCACCATTGCTTTCCTTTCTCGATCATTTGTTCTATCATGGGTTTGCCTGTGCTTTTGTCTGGAAAAATATCATCTATGACAGCTTTTATACAATTGGCTGGAATATATACAGCATCAAACCGGCGTGAAATATATGCCGGGTACATTTGTTGCACTTCATTTGCCTGGTAGCCAGGAAAATCTTTTCCGGCATACTGCTGCAACCCAATGGCGATGCGATTTCTCGTCAATGCTACTCCCGGCGCATCCAGTGGGCCAACATAAGTAACGAGAACAGGTATTTTATAATCAGGAAAATAATATTTCACAAATTGAAAGTCATGTTTTAACTCATTCTCAAGAGAGGTTGTATTGTTGAATTTTTTTTCGAGTTCAGCAGCAAACGAACTGTAGCTGCGAACGATATTTTTTGTTACTGATAAGGTAGTAGTATCTGCAGGGTACCCGCTTACACCAAGGATATTTTGCATGAAATCAGGATAAAAATCAGGAAACTCTCCATGCGTTTTTGTCAATCCTTTTGCAATATTGTTTGTATCAATGGCAAAAAAACTTTTCTCAAATCGTTCAAGTTTTATATCCACCTTGATCCCTGAAACATCAGGACCATTGCTTTTATTACTACAGCTCCAAAAAACAAACGCAACCAATAAACCACAGGTGATTTTTTTCATATCGATTTAACGGTAACTGCCTTTAAATGTTGTGGCGAAGATAAAAGAAGCGCTGCCAAAACCTCTTTTATTCCTTTAAAATTGCCGGTGTAAATTTGCTATATGAAGATCGCATTAGCGCAACAGAATTACCATATCGGAAATTTTGAAAAGAACAGGCAAAAGATCATTGATGGCATCACGTGGGCAAAACAACAAAACGCCGACCTTGTTGTTTTTTCTGAGCTCTGTATTTGTGGCTATCCTCCCAGAGACTTTCTCGAGTTCGATGATTTCATCAATAAATGTTATGAATCTCTTGATATCATCAAACAATACGCAGACACGATCGGCGTATTAATAGGAAGTCCCGCCCGCAATTCACAGCTTGATGGAAAGGATCTTTTTAATGCTGTTTTCCTGTTGCATGAAAAAGAAATAAAAGCAGAAATACACAAAACTCTTTTACCTAATTATGACATCTTTGATGAGTACCGCTATTTTGAACCGGCTTATGATTGGCAGGTAATGGAGTTCAAGGGAAAAAAATTAGCTGTTACTATCTGTGAAGACATCTGGAATATGGGCGACAACCCACTTTACCGTGTTACGCCGATGGAACAACTGATGCCATTTCATCCGGATGTAATGATCAATCTTTCGGCCTCGCCTTATAACTATGCCCAGGATATTGTCAGGAACAGCATTGTAAAAGCTCATGTATTAAAATACAAAATGCCAATGCTGTACTGCAATACGGTCGGATCACAAACGGAAATTGTTTTTGATGGCGGCAGCCTTGTTTATAACATTAATGGATGCAAGGTGAAAGAGATGAAATATTTCGAAGAAGACTACCAGGTCTTTGAGTTGGACGAACTCTTAAAACACAATGAAGAATTCAATCCAGGAACATTGGATGGAGGTAAAAGAGAAACATATTATTATTCTGCTTTTGAAGTCGGTAATGACATAGACACCATCGAATACCTGTCAGGCGAAAAAAATATTGATGAGATCTATCACGCCATTATTCTTGGTATAAAAGACTATTTCGGAAAGATGGGTTTCAGGAAAGCGGTAATGGGTTCTTCAGGAGGGATCGACAGCGCAGTGACACAAGTATTGGCTACCCAGGCTTTGGGAAAAGACAATGTCAGGGCTTTATTGATGCCTTCTCAGTATTCCACTTCACACTCTGTAACAGACGCTGAGCAGTTGAGTAAAAATCTTGGCAATCCTTATGATATTGTTCCAATCAAAAATATTTATGAATCTTTCCTCACTGAATTAAAGCCAATCTTTAAAAGCGAGCCTTTTAATGTAGCTGAAGAAAATATTCAAAGCCGGACAAGAGGTAATTTATTGATGGCCATAGCCAATAAATTTGGATACATTCTTCTTAACACCTCAAATAAAAGTGAGCTGGCAACTGGTTATGGTACTTTGTATGGTGACATGGCCGGCGGACTCAGTATATTGGGCGACGTTTATAAAATGCAGGTATATGCCCTGGCCAGGTATATCAACAAAAAGAAAGAGATCATTCCGGAAAATATCATTACCAAGGCCCCTTCAGCTGAATTGCGACCCGATCAAAAAGACAGTGACAGCCTGCCCGAATATGAAAAGCTTGACCGGATCCTGTATCAATACATAGAATTGAGGAAAGGGCCCAAGGAGATCGTTGAATCAGGTTATGAAAAAGAGTTAGTGGACAGAATTCTAAAATTGGTAAATACAAATGAATACAAAAGGAATCAATTCTGTCCTATCATCCGGGTAAGCTGTAAGGCTTTTGGAATAGGAAGAAGAGTTCCGATTGTTGGGAAATATCTCTCCTGATCTTTAGTGCTTAAAAGACATTATTGCATTTTGCGATGAACCCCCAATCTCGATGTTCTGTGAAAGCACAAGTTGGGTGTCGTTCAAGGTCACGATATTAAAATCGCTGCTTCCACCGGTAAAAAGCGTTGCAGATACATGAAGAACAGTTTCATTGGTGGCAAAACTCCAGGTAAAAGGGCTGCTTTGAGGGTCATTTGAACTGCATTTCGTTGCCCCTTCATCCAGCGTGCCTGTGCCTCCGGCTGCAAACGTTAAGGTGTTATCCTTCTGGCAGCCTTGTATCAGCGAGGATACGTCAGTGCCACTTACCGTAGCATTATCAAATTTCCAGGAGCTTTGCACAAGCAGGTCTGTATTTGTTTTTGGCTTATTATTACCAGAATCCTTGCTGCATGCAGTAAAAAGGATGATTGTTGACAAGAAAAAGGGTATGAATTTACGGGATTTCATAAAGTTGAATTTATTCCTAAAAATACCTAACGTTTTATTTGTGCGAAAAGTATTCAAACGTGACCCGCTAAGGGCATTAACTTCGTAAAAATTCCTGTCTTGCCAGGGGATCATACAATGCAGTGAACGGGTGCCGGATCAAAGACAATTAAGCTTAATCGGCAAACAATTTGCTCATGAGGAACCGCGTTTTTGTAAGATTTTAGCTGTCAATACAGAATACCGGAGCTGGAAACATAAAATAAATATCAATTATGCTGAAAACCGCCGAAGACATTCGACAATTAAATGAACGCATTTCGCATGCGGGGCAATTTATAGACAGGTTGAGAGATGAGATAGGCCACGTGATCGTAGGGCAAAGTCACATGCTTGACCGGTTGCTGATCGGGCTACTGAGCAATGGCCATGTATTGCTGGAGGGTGTTCCAGGGCTTGCAAAAACTCTGACCATAAAATCGCTGGCAATGGCTATTCATGCTAAATTTAGCCGCATACAGTTTACCCCTGATCTTTTGCCAGCTGATGTGATCGGGACCATGATATATAATCAGCAGCGCAATGAATTTGTTGTCCGCAAGGGTCCCATCTTTGCCAATTTTATTTTAGCCGATGAAATAAACCGTGCTCCTGCTAAAGTGCAAAGTGCTTTACTGGAAGCCATGCAGGAACGGCAGGTGACGATTGGTGACACTACATTTAAATTGGAAGAACCCTTTTTGGTACTGGCTACACAAAACCCCCTGGAGCAGGAAGGCACTTATCCATTGCCTGAGGCGCAGGTGGACCGGTTTATTATGAAGGTCATCGTAGATTATCCAAAGATGCACGAAGAGCAAATGATCATCAGGCAAAATGTACAGGGACTTGCGCCACCTTCTGTAAAGCAAACTGTATCAGTAATGGAAATTGGGAATGCCAAAGAATTAGTGCGGCAAATTTATATGGACGAAAAGATTGAACAATATATTCTCGATATAGTTTTTGCCACACGCCAGCCTGAAAAATACAAGCTTGAAAAATTAAAACCATTGATCTCTTATGGTGCTTCGCCGAGGGGAAGCATCAATTTGGCGTTGGCAGCAAAGGCGCAGGCTTTCCTGAATAAGCGTGGTTTTGTAATTCCTGAAGATGTCAGGAGCATTTGTAAAGATGTTTTGAGACATCGCATTGGTTTGACCTATGAGGCAGAAGCTGAAAGTATAAACGTAGAGAATGTGATTGAAGACGTGTTGAAGCAAACCAATGTCCCGTAATACCTTTTAAATTCCGCAAAACGGAGCACTTACGTAAAATTTGAAAAGAGAAAAAAAAATACAACCTAAAGATTCAAATTCCAATAAGGGAGTTGGGGATCTAATCAAAAAAGTAAGAGAGCTGGAAATAAAGAGTAAGAAATTGACCAGCGATCTTTTTACCGGCGAATATCACAGTGCTTTTAAGGGAAAGGGCATGTCATTTAAAGAAGTGAGAGAATATACGCATGGCGATGATATCCGGTTTATCGATTGGAACGTATCGGCAAGGTTGGGCCACCCTTACAGCAAGGTTTTTGAGGAAGAAAGAGAGTTGACAGTCATGTTACTGGTTGATATAAGCGCCAGTTCCATATTTGGGACCTCGCATGGAACAAAGAAAGATATTATTACGGAAATAGCTGCAGTCCTGGGTTTTTCTGCCGTGAATAACGGTGATAAGATCGGTGTGATCTTTTACAGTGATGAAGTGGAGACGTATATCCCACCAAAAAAAGGAAGACAGCATGCTTTGTATATTGTTCGCAAACTTTTGACAGAACAGTCAAATCACAAAGGAACCCAGGTAAGCAAGGCATTAAAATTTTTCAGAAATTCAACACGACAACAGAGCATAGCATTTATCTTAAGCGACTTCCTGGATGCAAACTATGAAGATGCCTTAAAAGTAACCGCCAAAAAGCATGATGTGGTCGGAATTAAAGTATATGATAAAATGGATATGGAATTACCTAAAATAGGCATGGTGATGGTTCGCGATGCCGAATCGGGAAATACAAAGTGGGTGGATACCAATAGTGCTTTTGTGCGTCAACAATATCAACAGGAATTTTTTCGTGTGACCGAATATAGCACTAACGTATTTAAAAAAGCCGGCTGTGATCTGTTGCATATTCGCACAGGCGATGATTACGTAAAAGTTTTACAGCGTTTTTTTGTCAGCAGGAACCGCTGATTAATCAGATCAAATCAATGAATGATTTTTACCCAACCACATAAAGTTTTTTTCCTTTTTTTCCTTTTCTTTTCGGCCCTGGTTTCTAATGCACAGAATAAAGTGACCATCAAGTCCCGCATTGATAAGAATAAAATTGTGATTGGTGAGCAAATTCAACTTACGCTTGAGGCCGATTTTCCCCTGCAGGAACCAATGCGTTTTTTTACTATTGATTCCATACCGCATTTTGAAATATTGGAAAGAAAAAAAATTGATACCGTTGACGATAGGGAAGGCATCAAATTATCACAAAGCCTGACACTTACAAGTTTTGATTCCGGCCATTGGGCAATACCGTCGTTTGAATTGCCGGCAGATAAACCCATATATACGGACAGCATTGCTGTCGACGTTGGTTTTTCACCATTTGATCCCAACCAGGATTACCATGATATAAAAGATGTGATCGACGTACAGGTAAAAGAAAAGAAGGAAGAAACCTGGTACTGGTATGCAGCAGCGAGTGCTCTGTTGATAGCCGCTATTATTTATTTTTTGGTAAGAAAAAAGAAAAAGCCTGTTGTTAAGATCCCGATCGTCGATCCCTACAGGGAGGCAAGGCAGGAGTTGGAAAAACTGGTAAAGGAAAATTTGACCTCAAAACTATTTTATACAAGGCTGGTTGATATTTTCCGGCTCTATATTTCAAGAAGAAAAGGAATTGCTTCTTTACAAAAGACAACCGATGATCTTGTGGTGCAGTTACGATCTCTTAAATTACCTGCCGAAGAGTTTAACCGGCTTGCGCAGTCATTGCGACTGAGTGATTTTGTAAAGTTTGCAAAGTTTGAACCAGCTGAAAGCGATAAAAACGATTCATTTAAAACAATAAAGGCCTTTATTGAGAACATAGAAAAAATGGAGATTCAAAAAGCAAAACAAAATCAATCTTAAACGCGGATGCTTTACGACTGGCTTCGACATATTGAATTTGCTTATCCAAAATTGCTGAGCCTTTTTATAATTCTGCCCGTGTTGATATGGTGGTATGTCAAAAAATACAACAGGAACCAGGGGGCTTTAAAGATGTCAACCACCTATTCTTTTACAGTTTCATCATTCAAAAATACTTTAAGGCATTTGCCTTTTGTGTTGCGGTTGCTTGCCCTGAGCTGTATCATCCTTGCCTTAGCGAGACCACAACAACACAGTGATGAGCAATTAAGAAGAGGTGAAGGTATTGACATAGTTCTTTGTATAGATGTAAGTGGAAGTATGCTGTCCCAGGATTTTGCACCTAATCGATTAGAAGTTGCAAAGGAAGTTGCAGAAGAGTTTATTCGCAGCAGACCTATTGACAGGATCGGGCTTGTTATTTTTTCCGGCGAAAGTTATACGTTATGTCCCATTACGACTGATAAGAATACTTTGATCACGCAGGTGAGCGGTTTGCGAAGTGGAATGCTCCAGGATGGAACACTGATAGGAGAAGGACTGGCAACTTCAGTTGATCGTTTAACCAAAAGTGATGCTAAAAGTAAAGTGGTGATCCTGCTGACCGATGGAAAGGAAGAGGCACCTGAAACAAGACTGATCGATCCTTTAACTGCTTTGGAAATTACGAAAGCACAAGGTGTAAAAGTGTATACGATCGGGATGAGTGCACAAAATGCAATACCGGTTGAAGAAAATATAAAGGGTAAAAGATCACCGGCCACAACCGGTTTTCTTGATGAAGAATTATTACGCCGCATAGCAAGTGAAACGGGTGGGGAATATTTCCGGGCCAGGGACAAACTTAGCCTCCAGGGTATTTATGGACAAATTGACAAAATGGAAAAATCGAAAATAGAAATCCAATCTCTTCGGCACTATCATGATGAATTTATTCCTTTGTTGTTAATAGCCCTCGGTTTGTTATTTATAGAATTGATACTGCGATTTACCATCCTTAGAAAGTTTCCATAATTCCTCCCACCTATCACGTGATTGAATTTTTTTTCTGAAGGCTAAGTTTATTGAGGTTTTTCCATGGTGCAGATACTGGGTGAACTAAATAGCGACGTACTAAGATGGTCTTTGATCTTGCAACGATTCTTTCGTTTTTGGACTGCTGCCTCACCTAACCAGAATTGATTGTTTCTGCTTTGTAAGCTCTGATAAAGATGTGTTGACAGAAATGCAAATGAGGTTGCAGTAAACGCCGATCAAATAGCTAACTATTTTATATCTTTAAAAAATGTATATGAACCACATTCATCTAAGAACCATGCGGAGTATTAAAGTAGCTCTTCTCGGACAAACGGTAATGTCGTCGCACCACTGAAGAACTATGTGTGTTCCGATTTAAGTTTACGTGAGTAACAATAGGCCTTTGGAGTAAAAGATTTCAAACTTTAATGCGGTTGTTAGCAGGTAAAAAACCACCATTATGAGAAAGTCAAATTATTTCATCGGCATCTTTTTGATTTCTTTAGCCACACTATTATTGGAATTGTCGCTTACGAGAGTGATGAGCGTTTCGCTTTGGTATCATTTCGGGTTTCTTGTTATATCGACAGCGTTGCTTGGTTTTGGTACAGCAGGGGTTGTCTTGGCAAGCTGGAAAAGATTGAGAGAGGAATATGATCTTGGTAAAACATTGAGCATACTTTCTTTGTTGTTTGGTCTTATAACGATCCTTTCATTCTGGTTGTTGCAAAAAATTCCCTTCAATCCATTTGCTGTTGCTACTGAAAAACGGCAATTGTACATGATGCCACTCTATTATCTCACAGTGACTGCGCCATTTTTTATTTCAGGGCTCGTGATCTCTTTGTTGTTTACCCGCATTTCAACAAAGATGGCTCGGCTTTACGCTTTTGACCTGGCGGGTGCGGCACTGGGTTGTTTATTCATCGTTTGGACAATGCCAAAATTGGGAGGTAGCGGCTCCGTTGTAATGGCCGCAGCTTTTGGAACTATCGCTGCAATTGCATTTTCAGAAAAACGATCGTTGAAATTATTTGCTGTGCTGTTGTCAATTGCTATTTGTACATTTTCTTTTTTTGCCAGTACTTACATACCGGTAAATATTTCGGAAGGAAAGTCTCCAAAGAGATGGAGGACTTTTCAGCCCATTTATTCAAAGTGGAATACTTTTTCATTGATAGATCTCTATGAGAGAAGACCCGATTCTGCAACGGGCCTGGGCGGTTCGAGAACGTTCGTCATTGACGGAGGAACTGCAGCTACGGGGATGGATAATTTGAGAGATGGAGTGGAGAAACATATCTCCGGAGCTGATTCAAATTATTTATCAGCCATTTCTTATTTGCATATTAAAAACCCTTCAGTGCTGGATATCGGTAGCGGCGGGGGGCAGGAAGTATTGGATGCTCTGCATAAAAAAGCAAGAAAAGTGACTTGCGTGGAGATCAATCCTATCATTACTGACATTGTAAAAAATACTATGAATGAATATTGGGGTGGTTTATTTAATCGCCCCGGTGTTCAGCTCGTGACTGAAGAAGGCAGGAGTTTTATTAACCGCAGCAATGAACAATACGATGCAATTGTCTCTTCACATACAATTAGCAATGCTGCTGTAGCGAGCGGGGCGCTAAGCCTTTCTGAAAATTTTGTATTAACGAAAGAAGCGTTTCAGGAGTATTATGATCATCTTAGTCCCGATGGCGTAATTTATTTTACCCGGCCCGAGTCGCAGTTGCCACGGCTATTTACGACCGGGAGAGAGGTGCTTTCCGAAAATGGTTCAAAGGATTTTGCAAAACATTTTTATGCTTTTCGGTTCCCGCCGGATGCAGGCTTGCAAGGCAAATCTTTTCTGGGTGGTTTTATCATGAAAAAGTCTGCATTTACAGAGAAGGAAATAAGTAATATCGATTCCCTCATCCTCAATATGCATTCTGAAATTGATAATGGTGTTTGGAAGCCGTTGGAAAAGCTGTACAGCCCCTTTACTGAAATTAAGAACATTTATGGCGATATTCTTAGTGTAGCAAACCTGAACGAATTTTATAAACAAAAAACTTCTCAGCTGGAGCCTGCTACTGACAACAAACCATTCTTTAACCAGCATGTGCGCTGGTCTTCGGTAGGTTGGAAAACGATCAAAGATGTTTTTTCGCAGGATAATCCTATGGCCGCAAGAATGGCGCTGGAAAATAAACCAATCGCCGAGGTTACCCTGCTTCTTATCCTGGCACAATCAATCGTCCTTGCAGCAGTTTTAATTTTAATTCCTTTATTCAGATATTCAAAACAAGGATTACAATTCAGAAATAAATGGAGATGGTTGGGTTATTTTGCCTGTTTGGGACTTGGCTTTATCATGATCGAGATTTCTTTCATCCAGCGGTTCACATTATATCTTGGACAACCTGTCTATACACTCGCCGTTATTATTGCAGGGTTATTATTATTTACAGGAATTGGATCTTACTTCAGTGGTACCATAAATATTGACAGTAATGGATTAGTTAAAAAATATCTTCCTGCGTTATTGGTAGTATTGTTGTTGACTTCTTTTGTAACACCCATGCTTTTTAGATCAACCATTCAATGGCGTTTACCAGTGCGGATCACACTGACATTGTTGTTGGTGGCGCCTATGGGTGTTTTATTGGGTATTCCATTTCCTACTGGCATTAAAACCGTAGGCAGGATTTCGGAGGCATTTATTCCCTGGGCATGGGGTGTAAATGGATTCTTTACGGTAATTGGGTCTGTCGGGGCTGTGATACTCGGGATGATGCTCGGCTTTAAGATGGTGATATTGCTGGCGACAGCTTTCTATGCAATTGCCATTTTTCTAGTTCCAAAGAAAGATTAACTACCCGATCCTGTTCTTTAACGCTTTCACTACCGCTTGTTACATCAGAGTCAGATCCAAAACCTTTCTTATCCTCCGGCAAGGAGGCCATATCAGAGGCATTAAAATTTTCAGGCTCGCCAAAGTTTTTGTATTGAGACAGTAAGTTTGAGCCTGGCAGAATAAAGCGCAATGGAGTAAAAGTAAGGAACAGATAAGAGTTTTTCATGGAGAAAGATGGATGGCACTGCATAAACAGAAAATAATGAAATTCGTGCAATCATGAAAGGGAATGTCTATAAATCAACGGGAAGCTGGTACACTGTAA
>Ga0207689_10002850_pt1 | contig 15955 bp, 12 predicted proteins | sample KBSMisM52_FD_184312 | JGI IMG/M metagenome (GOLD analysis project Ga0207689, IMG submission 184312) | Miscanthus rhizosphere microbial communities from Kellogg Biological Station, Michigan, USA - KBS Miscanthus M5-2 (SPAdes) (version 2) | ecosystem: Host-associated > Plants > Roots >... | reverse complement strand
CGCTTCGAGCCGGGGGACGAATTGCTCGCCATTCCCCGCCACGTCTGCCCCACCTCGGCGCTCCATAAATTTGCCTACGCCAGTCTTCTTTTTAAGTTGATCAAATCAGTTTGCCTCATTTGTTTGTGTTCAGCAGGGTATCACGGAATCTATCAGCAAATTATACAGAATTATTACGCCAAAACAGCTCCCTTTTCCAACGGTCATTCTTTTCTTCCCATCGATAACGCAATATTCGCGATCAAAAAAAATATTTCATGCTTGAACACACCCAACGGCCCGTTTCAGAAGATTAAATGAACGCCTCGCCTTCCTACCGGGGCCGCGCCAAAGCACGGTATTTTCCAGAGTCAATTATATTACTGGTGTAACTACCTTTAACATGAAATTAAATTACGGCCAGGCTCCAAATTAGTATGCAAAAGCTACCTTTTTCTTTAGTGCTTTTTGTACTGACAGCGCAAGTTTTCAATTCGTCAAAGGCGCAGGAAATCAATGAGAAAAACTTTGTCCTCTACACAAAGCAGCAGGGCCTGTCAGATAATGCTATTACTGATGTAACACAAGACTCCAACGGCTATTTATGGATCGCAACGGGTTTTGGACTAAACCGGTTTAATGGAAATAACTTTGTGCAATTTCACAGCACCAGGGATACCTGCTCACTTCCGGTTGAATATGTGTCAGGACTTTTGTGGTTCAATAACAAGGAACTAGCCGCCTATACAGGTAAAGGATTGCATATTATTAATACCCATAGTGGGGGAAGCAGGAACTTATTGGTACCATGGAAGGATAAGAAATATCAATATAAATTCAACGGGATAATGGCCGTAAAGATCAACTCAGCCGGGGAGATTTTTATAGTCACCCGTTCGGGGTTCTATCACTTCGATAAAAACTATCACCTGCTATTTCGGTTTGATTATTACACAAGTGAGCAGGTGGCGCGGACTCCTTTTGGATTTGGCAGAGATTTGTTATGTCTTGACGACCGGAGATTCGCCATCATTACTAGCGTTGGTATTTATTATTATGACGCAGCGGATAAGCAATTTAAAAAAATGGATTCTGCGGACTGCGCGCAAATGAAAGAGTTCTTGGACTACCCGAAAATGGGTTATCAATTTTTTCAGCCAACTCCCGATTGTCTATTTGTAATAAATACCGATACAAACGACCTTATTTGTATTAACTTCAAAAAGAACCGGAGAACGGTTACTCATATACCCGTACAATCGAGGGATGAATTTGATTATCGGTCAACACTTGTGGCTGTTAACGATACATTGTTGTACCTAACAGGAAATGTATCGGGCTTTTACAAACTGACTGTTGACACCAAATCGGGAAATATTCAATTTCATCCCAGAAAATACTTTCCTTCTTATTATTGCCGTTCCCTGTTTGCCGACGAAGACAATACACTTTGGATAGCCACAAACAAAGGTCTTTTGAAGCAGGACAATAGCCGGATGTATGTAGAATGGAGTCCGATTCCTTCATCGATCCAGGATTCTTTTCCCACATCAGTAGTAGATGATATTTATGCCGGGGAGAACAAATTATATGCAGCTACAAAAGGAGACGGGGCTTTGCTGGTATTCAACAAAAGACCACTTCACTTGATTAAGCGTATCAGTCTCGACAAATTAACAAGAAGTCCCAACGGTGTTTACACAATCAAATCGACCATGGATGGTTCCTTACTCCTGGGCACCAACGGGCCGCTGTTTTCCCTGGACTTAAAAACGGATCAGCTTACTGAATTGGCTCTTGAAAAGTGGGATAAAGCGGGAGACTGGATCGCAGATCTGTGCAAGGACAGACATCAAAATATCTGGATAGCTTCTAACAACGTCTATAAGTACGACGGGACAACAAAAAAGATTTCTATCGTACTCACGGGAGAAGAAATCGCCGATAAAATTCAGTGGCCGGCGAGAATCAGGGAAGATGCCTCTGGCAATATCTGGATCGCAGGGCATGGTTTGATCCGTTATAATATCAGCTTAAATAAAATTGACCGGGTTGTGGACTCATTTCCTTCTGTGAGGATGCCTGATAACCAGGTTCCGTGTTTTGCTGCCGATGAGTCAAACAATCTGTGGATCAATAGCAATAACAATGGTTTGATATGTTACAATATTGATAAAGCAACTTTCCGGCATTTTACAAGGGACAATGGTTTGCCTGATAACGACATTTCTTCAATGTTAGTTGTCCAGAACAAGCTTTGGATGGCGAGTAATTCGGGGATATCTTGTCTCGACCTGCGATCTTTAAACATCAGTACCTATGGAAAGGAAGAAGGGTTTCCTGATCTGCCGATCGCAAGAGATTCAAAATTTTTTTACGATAGTGCGCTTAATAAAATATATATCGGATTCACGAGCGCGATAGCAGACTTTGATCCGGGAATAATTTCTCAAAGAAGCCGGGCTCCCCAACTTTTTATTGAAAGTATTACTACGAGTGATCAAAAGAAATTTCTTTTTCCCGATGATAATTTCAAAACTTCGTGGCACAACAATGAAATAACGATAAATATCGGGAGCATCGATTTCTTCACAAACAATAGCCAGCGTTTCGCCTACCGCCTTGACGATAATACGGATTGGCAACAACTTGGCACACAAAGCATGTTCAGTATTTCCAATCTTTCCCCCGGCCATCACCGGGTCAGGGTAAAACTTTTTTCCATAAGTAATCGATGGCCCGAACAGGTAAAGGCGATTAACGTTATCATATTAACACCATTCTGGAAACAAGCATGGTTCCTGGCACTTGTGGTTCTTGGACTCAGTTTCCTGGTTTATTTATTTCTTAAATGGAGAACGAGTGTTGTCGAAAAAAGAGAACAGGCAAAGACACATATCCAGACTCTAAAGGCAGAAGAATATAAAGGGCAATATGAGCTGGAACAGATATCCAATTATTTTTCTTTTTCGGTATCCGGCATAAGAAATGTAGACGAGGTGTTATGGGATGTAGCAAAAAACCTGATCGGCCGAATGAATTATGTTGATTGTATGATTTATCTCTGGAACAAGGATAAAACCAAAATGGTCCAGAAGGCAGCTTACGGTCCGAAGGGCGATCCGCAAGCCATTAAGTCCAGTTTATTTGACGTGTCACCAGGACAGGGGATAGTTGGACATGTGATGAAGACAAGGGAGCCGTTATTGATCCGCGATACAAGGCTTGATTCCCGGTATCGGGTAGATGACATCAGCAGGTTAAGTGAATTATGCGTTCCCATCATTCATAACAATGAACTGATCGGCATTATTGACTCAGAGCATCCAGAAGCGAATCATTTTAAAGAAAGAGATATTAAAATATTAACCACAATAGCGACTATTGTTGGTAATAAAATAAAACAGATTGAATCAGAACAGTCATTGGAAATAAAGAAAAAAGAAATTGCTTCCGTAAACCAACAATTGGCAGAAGCTCAGTTGGCGGCCTTGCAGACCCAGATGAACCCTCATTTCATCTTTAATTCATTGAACAGTATCAAGGGAATGATCTTGAACAATGAGCAACAAAAAGCCTCAAGGTACCTGAGCAAATTTGCTCAAATGATAAGGATCACTCTCCATCAATCTAAAGAAATATTTACCACTTTGTATGAGAACCTCGAGCATCTTGAAAATTACCTTATGATGGAAAAACTCCGATTTGATGACTCGTTTGCGTTCCATGTAACGGTTGATGAGCGGATAGATAAAGAAGAAACTTTAGTTCCCACATTAATGATCCAACCTCTGTCAGAAAATGCGATTTGGCATGGATTGATGTGTAAAGAAGGTGAAAAAAAATTATCGATACGTTTCTGCCTTGTTGGAGAAACGATTTGCTGTGTTATCGAGGACAACGGAATAGGAATAAAACGGTCCGAAGAATTGAAAAGATTGAATAAGACAACCCATCAATCAGTAGGTTTGAACAATCTTCGAAACCGGATAAAGATCATGAATGAGAAATATGATGCCGGCTGTACCCTGCAGATTGTGGACCTGCATGATCTGGACAAAAATAAAACAGGAACCCGCGCAACTTTGCAATTTAATATTATGAGTAATAAACCCCAGTTATGAGAGCGATACTTGTAGACGACGAACCCGATGGTATACGTACTTTAAAGAAATTGTTGGAACTGAACTGTCCCGAAGTAGAAATTGTGGCCACTTGTTCCAGCGCTGCTGATGCAATCAGCAAATTGGAGGAGGCTAAACCAGACCTGGTTTTTCTTGACGTAAGGATGCCCGGCGGAAGTGGGATCGATATGTTGGCCGAACTATCTGAAATTGATTTTGAGGTGATCTTTGTTACAGCACATGATGAATATATGTTGCAGGCCCTGCAGTTTAGCGCTGTAGATTATCTTATGAAGCCGGTGGACGAAGATCGCCTGAAAGAGGCAGTACAAAGAGTGGAGGAAAGATTAAAAGGAAAGAGAAATTCACGCCAGGGAGAAACCTTGCTGCATAACATCAATAAGGTAGGGTACCCCCTGGAGATGAGACTGTGTCTCCCGACTCAAAAAGGATTCACGATTGTAAAACTTGAAGAAATTATTTATTGTGAAGCACAAAGAAGCTACACAATATTTCGCCTGGTAAATAATAAATCTATCATCATATCAAAACCATTGTTTGACTACGACAAACTACTGGCTGATACTATTTTTCTTCGTGTACATAAATCTTTTCTTATTAATCTCATGCATATCAAGGAATATATGCGGGGTGAAGGTGGAACTGTTGTAATGAGCGATGGCATGGAGGTGGAGATAAGCCGTCGTAAAAAAGAACAATTCCTCGTGAAGGTGAAGGAGTTTTTTAAATATTGATCTTAATCAGGTAGATTTTTCCGCCGAAAATAAAGTGAAACCCACCTTTGGGCAAATTGCTCAATAGTACTTCAGTGGCCTGAATAACTTTGTGCTAAGCAATAGTTAGACGCCTTATCACAGGCATATACTTTAAGTAATTCTCTCATTGCAGTTAGTTTTTAGGTTCAGAGATATCCTGTCTTTTCCAAGACGGGATTTTTTATTGACATAATATGCCTGCACCTCACATCGAATACCCGATTGGCAAAAAAGAATGCCCGATGGGAAAATAGCAGATTTATGTGTCATTAGTGTTTATACCTTGATAGCGAAAAAAAATCGAATTGCTGTCTGCTGAAGAAATAACTTTTCACATTAAGGCTTGTTCCAGGAACGATCGGGAAAGTCAAAAAAAGATGTATACCTCCTTTTACGGATATGCCATGTCTGTATGTGACCGTTACACAAACAACCAGGATGATGCCGTTGAAATATTGAATGATGGCTTCTTAAAAGTTTTCAAAGAGATACATCGGTATCAACCAGCCTATGCTGACGTGGTGGGTTCCTTTATGGGATGGTTGAGAAAGATAATGGTATATACAGCAATTGATCATTTTCGCAGGAATCAAAAACATCGGTTTACGGCAGATATCGACAATGGTATCATACAGATCGCTTCTGCTGGAGAGGATGCACTGGACAGGATCTCCTATGATGAGATCATCCGATCGATACAAAAGGTGACTCCCGGTTACAGGACTGTGTTCAACCTTTTTGTTATTGAAGGGTTCAGTCATGAAGAGATTGCTGAAAAACTTGATATCTCGGTTGGCACTTCCAAATCAAATCTCTCGAAGGCAAGAAAACAACTACAAAAAATACTATTGACCGAAAAAAATATTTCATTGGAAACTTTGAGAGGCCAGTGGGAAAGAAAGGTAGCCCGATAGGAAAAGGGTGCTCACGCGGTTTGCAAATGATATCTAACTTGCACGCAGTTCAAAATTACATCCTAAGAAAATTTAAAGATATAAAAGAAGGTAGTTGGACGGATGGTGGCAAAACCCGGATAGATAGTCCGGGTTTTTTATTTCAAATAATCTCTTCACGTTTCAGTTCTTTGCTACGGGTGTTTCTTATTCCTGGTGCCGGAAATCCCTTTTGGAAAAAAAGATTTGCCGATGGGAAAAGGGTTTGCGCAATGGCTTTTTAGTGACTCTATTTTTGCTTCAGCACAACCTGCTTTATTAATGCGATTGATTCAGCAGGAATCTTTTCATTCTTAAAAACCTTATTATGGAAAAAAACCAAACCAACAATCCACGCCGTCAATTCCTTGGAACGGTTGTCAGCGGTGTGGCCGCTTTCGGTCTATCTTCTGTGATTTCTCCTTTAACCGCACATGCGGAAAATGATTTTTCAAATGACTCCGGTGACCCTGATGAATGGTTTAAGCAAATAAAAGGTAAACATCGTATTGTATTTGACGTTCCGCAAGCCAATGAAATTTTTCCTTTCGCCTGGCCGAGAATATTTCTTGCTACGAACGCGGCTACAGGTACAGTGGAAAAAGATTGTAGTGTCGTGGTAGTATTGAGGCACACTGCAATACCCTATGCGATGGAAGATCGGCTATGGGCTAAATATAATTTTGGTGAAGTATTTAAAATCAATGACCCCAAAACAAAAAAACCATCAACACGTAATCCTTTCTGGAAACCAAACCAGGGTGACTTCAAAGTCCCCGGTTTGGGTCCAGTGCCCATTGGCATTAACGAACTGCAGGACAGTGGCGTTTTATTTTGTGCATGCAATATGGCTGTAATTGTGTATAGCGCTGCTATCGCAGAGGCAATGAAACTTGATGCGGAAGAAGTAAAGAAGGACTGGCTAAGCGGAATGTTGCCGGGTATCCAGGTGATGCCTGCGGGTATCTGGGCGATAAATCGTGCGCAGGAAAAGGGATGCTCCTATTGTTTCGCAGGGTAGTACCAAGAGGTTCCTTTCGGAATCGTTATGAATATGCAGTGTAAAATGGGAGAGCAGCATGCATAATATAGGGATCACCCCCTAGTTTATAACAAGCGGCGGTTTCTAGTTTTACACTGCGATTCATTTTTAATTCTTAAATCATTATCATAAAAAGTCAGGAATAGCCATGAAATTTTTTTTTGTTACAGTTGTTGCGTTGTCAATCGTAATCGGGCAGTCGTGCAGGAAAACGTATCCGTCCACTGGTGGAGAGACCCTGGCTAATGAAAGAAAAATTCGTTTCCAACTTTATACTGATAAAGATTTTTCGAACGAAAATTCAATCATCAAATTTTCAATATTTATTCGTGATGCACATACAACCCTTTTTGATTCATCGTTGGCTGCCATGCAGCTACAAGACATTCCTGATGCAGCCCACAAAATTGTAATCGATAAAATGTTGTTAGGAAACAACAACGCGGACCTCGCAGCGGGTTTTCATTATGAGATCCAAAATGTAGGACACTCGGGGTACATCGATACAAGCAGGGCAGGAAACGAATTAAAAGTGGTCGATTACGCATTTCATTAGAAGTTCCTAAAATTATTTTTACGTGTAGACATGAAAGAGTTAGAGACTTTTGCAGCCTCATTGGGCATTGGTTTGTCACTCGGTTTAATAGGGGCCGGGGGATCCATATTAACGATACCGGTATTTGTCTATATTTTAAAAAAAGACCCCCTTTCTTCCAGCGTGTACTCGATGTTTGTAGTTGGAGTATCAAGCATGGCAGGTAGCATTCAGTCAATTTTTAACAAGCTGGTTGATTTTAAGGCCGTGCTGACATTTGGTATTCCGTCGGTACTCGGAGTGTTCATCGCGAGAAAAACCATATTTCCCGTCATCCCGGATGAACTCTTTTCGATCGGTTCATTTATTTTATCAAAGAGCATGTTGCTGATGCTCAGCTTATCGGTGCTGATGTTTTTGGCAGCCCGGAGGATGTTGAGGCCAGCAGTAAAGAATGACCAGGAAGATCAGGTGGATAAACAAGTAACAATATCGCTTTTCCTCAGAGGTTTGTTAGTGGGAATGGTTACAGGCCTGCTCGGTATAGGAGGAGGTTTTCTAATTGTACCGGCATTATACCTTCTTGTCAATTTACCCGTAAAAAAAGCTATAGGTACCGCATTACTCATTATCACAATCAACTCATTATTTAGTTTTTTGAATAGCTACTCTTCGATGCAAATAGACTGGTTGTTACTAATCAGATTTTCTTTAGGTGCCATTTTGGGTATCATGATCGGTACGCAACTCTCTCGTAAAATACCGGGGGATTATTTGAAGAAAACTTTTGGATGGGTTATACTCGGCATGTCATTTTATATTGTATATAAAGAATTCTTCTTTTAAGGGAGACTGATAACTTAATTATTTTCCTCAATTTTGCATCAATTGTACAACCAGGATGCCTATTAAAGTAATTGCTTTTGATGCAGACGACACTCTTTGGATTAATGAACCATATTTTTACGAGACGGAGCGACATTTCTGCCGTCTTTTAGAAGATTACTTACCTCATCATACCGTTTCAAGGGAATTGTTACAGGTGGAAATTCAAAATCTTTCGCTGTATGGATATGGAATAAAAAGTTTTATGCTATCCATGATAGAAACAGCATTAAAGGTTTCTAATAAAACCATTACTCTTGATGCGATTGAAAAGATCATTGAACTGGGAAAACATCTTTTGGCAAAACCTATTGAGCTCATCGATGGGGTTGAGGAAGTGCTCATCCATTTAAAAAAGAATTATCGCCTGGTTGTTGCCACCAAGGGCGACCTGCTCGACCAGGAGCGCAAATTGAAGAATTCAGGTATAGAACATTATTTTCACCACATTGAGATCATGTCTGACAAACAAGAGAAAGATTACCTCAAACTGATCAGGCATTTGGATATTCAACTGCAGGAATTTTTAATGATCGGAAATTCATTGAAGTCAGATGTTTTGCCTGTTCTTGCCATCGGAGGTCATGGATATCACATTCCTTATCATACCACCTGGGCGCATGAACAAGTTGAGCATACAATTGAACACCCCAATTTCAAACAACTAACCAGCATCCAGGAGATATTGCAACATCTTTGAGAACGCGGAGTTTAATTTGTCTCACTGTTTCACGGATATGCACAGATTTGGCACTGGAGGAAGGTTTGAGATGCCTCTTTCGCCGGCATGACACCGCAACGGAATACGTGGTTGACACAGCCTGTGTCAGATAGAATTGCAAGAGCTGGCTGATAATAATAAAAGTTCCTTCGGGAGGAACTTTTATCTATTAAACTATCATCTATTATTTATCCACTATTGTTGCATTCCCTGCATAGCACCTTGTGATCCTTCAGACTCGCTTTTCATATTTTTTCTTTTGAAAAGTGACATATCCATTTGTCCGAAACGGAACGAGAAAGTTAGTCGCATTTGTGGCACATCATTCAACCGGCGATTCGTTTGAATATAGTAGGTGCTTTCAGAGTATTGCTCATATCTTCTTGTTCTGAAAATGTCGTTGACGCTAAATGTAGCAGAAGCGGTATTGTTTTTTAAGAAGCTTTTCTGAAGAGCGGCATCGATGCCCCAGTTTGCTTTGATATAGCCTTGTGAAGCAGTCTGAGTGCCCATAGGAGGACCAGCCATAAAACCACCGCCCTGGTTGATCGGTAAATTTGACTTTGATTGATAGGTGCCGGATAGTTGTATTTTGAAATTTTTTGGGAGTTTAAAATTGTTGTTGATCTTGGCAAACCAACTCCACATCGCATCCTGGGAAGTTCCGTCGACATTGTCAGTATTGATCTTCGAGTTGTAGATGTTGAAATTTGCATTCATGTCCCACCACTTTTTGATCGTGTTTTGAGTTGTAAGCTCTGCACCTGTCGTACGCCCGGAGTTGGCATTTATATAAGTACTTACAGGATGCTGCACATTTCCAACTGTAACTGTATCCAGAAATCTTGTAATCAGGTCAGTAGTATATTTATAATACACTGATGCAAGGAAAGTATTGTTTCCTTTGAAAGTTTTTGAATAAGATGCTTCCAGGGAATTTGTAAACTCGGGTTTTAATCCGGCATTACCGCGGGTCCAGTTCAATTGATCTGTAGAATCAATAAAGGGAATGAGCTGCATAAAGAAGGGCCTGTTGACGCGTCGCGTATAGCTTAATTGCAACTCCTGCTTATCTTTTAATTTCTGGCTCAGGAATATTGAAGGAAATAAGCTGACAGGGTAGGTATTTTTAAACTTTTCCTTCGTATCGGTCAATTCTCCTTCGTAATTAGAGCTTTCAGCCCGTAAACCGATTTTGTATCCAAAATCTTTAATGCTGTTCGAGTAAGAGGCATAAGCTGCGAATACATTGTCTTTGTTTTCATAGTTGGCAGAGGAAGATGGGATCAAAACGTATTGATCCGTTGTAGGGTCATAATAATAATTTCCCTGGTGGTTAGTTAGCGTGCGGAGTTGTGCTCTTAATCCCGCTTCCAGCTTAGCCGCACCTTTGAAAGGTGTAACATAATCCGTTTGAATCGTTACAAATTTATTAGTTCCATTACCAAGGACCTGCTGTTGGATATTCCCTGTTTTTTGACCCCCGGTTGCCGAATAGATGTCTGTGTTGTATAAAGCGTTGTTTTCATTTTTTCCTGAGAACACATTTGCATCGGCTGTAAGCTCTTCACCTTTCCTGGGAAAAAGGTATTTAAATCCCCCCTGGAAACCGTAGGCATTGAATTCACGATGTCTTTTGGTGGTTCTTTCACTATAGCTTACATAAGGACCACCTTCATAGGCGCTGTCTGTTTTCAGGAGATCATTGGGATTAAAGGCTCCGTGCACTTTGACAATACCGACCGAAAAAGTTGTGCGATTTGTTGCAAAATAATCGAGACCCATTCGTCCGAAAAGAAATCCTCCATTCATGCGCGAACTACCGTCCTGGCTTACCAACAGGTTGGGGTTGGTAAGTAAGCTCCTGATATCTGTTGAACTGGTGGTGTGATTCTTCATCTGGTTGCCAAAAGCGCTTAAAGAAAAATTAATTTTGTTCTGACGCAGATTGAAACTACCTCCGCCATTCAGACCACCTCGTTTATCAACACCGGCCATTACGTTTCCATTATAACCGCTTTTTTTATTTTTCTTAAGAATGATATTTAAGATCCCTGCATTTCCTCCTGAAGCATCATATTTCGCTGAGGGGTTTGTGATCACTTCAACACTTTCAATGGCATCTGCAGGTATCTGATCGAGTGTAAGTGTAGTGGGCCTGCCATCGATATAAATCTGGGGTGTTGCATTACGTAGTGTAACGTTCCCGTCAATATCTACATTTACGGAAGGAACATTTTTCATTACATCCAAAGCAGTTCCACCGGCAGTAACAATATTCTGATCGACATTGAAAACCTTTTTGTCAATATCCATTCGCAGCTTGCTATTGGTCGAGGTAATAGTCACATTCCCTAACTCCTTCAGGTCAGTTTTCATAGTTATCTTTCCAAGATCTTTTTCAAATGCTGAGGCCATGGCTGAAAAATCTGGCATCTGGTTGCTGTTGGGTTTAGGTGCATTGGCGTCCATTTTCGGTTGGATCGTGACCGTTTGCTCAATGGCTTTATGACCCATGGCCGAGATCTTTAATTTTAGCGGCCGGAAGATGGGAAGCTCTTCAAAGTTAAAATCTCCATTAGCCTGGGTGATCATACCTTTCAATAGAACTTCTTTATTTTTTTTCAGAGTTGAATCGAATTTGTTTTGAAGCAACATCACCGAAGCGTCCCCAATGGATTTCCCGGTACTGTCTACCAGTTTGCCATAAACACGCCCGAGATTAGGCATCGCTTTTCCGCTCATGCCGGGCATTTGAGCAAAAAGCGAAGAGAAGGAACAGATGAAGAGCGCGATCAAGAACAACTTTTTCATAAACGATTGTTAGAATAAAAAACTAATAAATCGGGAGCAAAAATATATTGCGGAAAATGCAAAATGAGGGCAAATGAGACAAGCACCTGAAATGTTGCGACGAAGCGCCCTTCCTTCTTAGAGAAGCGTTATCCCGCTTTATTGATAAGGATATTTACAGAGTCTTTGTAGTTCTCGCCGACCGGAATTTCTTCGGCACCGATGAATATACTATTCTTACGAACGGACGTTATAGCAGATACAGAAACAATAAAAGATTTGTGCACACGAATAAACTTTGATGAAGGCAGTTCCTCTTCAATTGCTTTCATGCTCATGCGTGTAATGATTGGTTTTGAACTGCTTTTGAGATATATCCGGATATAATCTTTAAGCCCTTCGATCCATTGTATGTCCGTAAATTCTACCTTGACCAAACTGTATTCTACATTTACGAAAAGGAAGTCAGGTTCGCTGGAAGAAGGGTTTTCCGCTTTCTTTGATCTGAGGTTGAATAATTCCCAGGCTTTATTACAAGCTTTAATAAACCTGTCAAGCGGTACAGGTTTTACAAGGTAGTCAACCACGTCCAAATTAAAACCCTCCAGTGCAAATTTCTCATAAGCCGTAATCAGGATGATCATTGGTCTGTTCGTGAGACTCTGAATAAACTGAAGGCCTGTTAAACCCGGCATCTGTATATCGAGAAAAATGAGATCAACCGTCTGTTCTTGTAGAAATTTGAGTGCTTCAAAAGCATTGCTGCACGTACCTTCCAGTTTTAGGTATGGAACCTGCCTGATATTGTCTTCCAGGAGCTCAAGAGCGAGAGGTTCATCATCAATGGCAAGGCAGCGCAACATCAGTTTAAGGTAATTTGGAGTGAAGCAATAAACCAGCCGTCCTTTTTTTCAATTTGTAACGAATGGTGATTTCTATATAACAGGTCGAGGCGCCTTTTTACATTGGTGAGCCCGATACCCGAAGTTTTATCTTTGGTCTCGGTCGAGTTTTCATCGTACCGGTTCTTAACAACAAATCGAAGCTCATTTTTTTCTGCCGCCAGATCTATATTTATCTCTGCTGTATTGTACAAGACAAGGTCGGAGCCGGGTACTTTTGTAACGAAGGCTGCGCCATGTTTGAAAGCGTTTTCCACAAATGGGATCAGCAACATCGGTTCTATTTCATACCCTTTGTCAATTTTTTCCATGCATGATTTTATGCTGACGTTGTTGCCAAAACGCTGCTTCTGTAGGTCGATATAGCTTTGTAAATATTCAACTTCCTTCTGCAGGGATACTCTCTCTTGTGTTTCGTAGAGCATGTAGCGAAGCAAAGCGGATAATTTGATCAACGAAGGTTCGAGGGCATCTGATTTCTTTCTTGCCAGCGCCACCATGTTGTTCATGATGTTGAACATAAAATGCGGGCTCACCTGCGATCGTAAAAAAGACAATTCGGTTCTTAAATTCTCAGTTTGTTTTTCACGGGTTATCCGTTCTGTATAAATCCTGTCTTTTATCAGGCAGTATGCCGTACTACTGGCGAAAAAGAAGAGAAAGAAAAAAAAGTTGAACAAAATATGTCCGGGTAAGTTAAAATCGGACGCGTTGACCAACTTAAAAAAGACCAGCCATGTTAGCACCAGGAGGGCTATAAAGCATGCCACTATCGCCGCAGCAAATTGCTTGTATTTTCTCTGGTGTATCACCTTTGGAACCAACAAGCCTGCATTAAGGTAAAAAAAACCAATATAGATGAGATCGTTGATAATATAGCGTAATATTTGGATAGCGGACTGCTGCTCCTCGGGATGTGCTTTGTTATTGCCAATGTAAGGACGCAATAAAAATGGAAGTGAAAACAGGAACACCCATACCGATACATGCAGTATGATCGCTACCCATTTTTTCTGGTACCAGGTTGAACTCATGGGGGCAAGTTAATTACTTAAACAGTTTGTAGCAACGCTGATCATAAATGCTGCGACGAAAGAGCAATATTCGTCTACCAATACTCTTCCATCACGATAGGTAATATTTCTGCAAAGCCTGTTTTGCTTGCATTGCCACACAGAAAAAGTCTCTGTGCTTCAGTGTCCTCAGTGGCGTTATTGTTTTATAATTATCTTCGATACATGTCTATGATCCGGTTGGCCACTACAGACGATTCTGATCCTATCTTAAAGATTTATGCGCCCTATATTGAAAATACTTCTTACACATTCGAAACTGAAGTGCCAACGATTGATTCTTTTAAGGAAAGAATTTCTCACTATCAAGAAAACTGGCCGTGGCTGGTGTGTGAAATTGGCGGGGTGGTCGCGGGATATGCTTATGGATCCAGGCATCGGGAAAGAGTCGCGTATCAATGGAGTGTTGAATGTTCAGTATATGTGCACGATAATTATCAAAGAAGGGGAGTGGCACGGGCATTGTATACGGCGCTGATCAATATTTTAAAATTACAAGGATTCCGGAATTTGTATGCAGTGATCAATTTACCAAACGACAAAAGCGTATCTTTTCATGAGCAACTGGGGTTTGAATATTTTGCTACTTATAAAAATGTTGGATATAAATTGGGCAGGTGGAAAAATGTAGGGTGGTGGCAATTGCAGGTAAACGAATATTCAATGGAGCCAGACCCACCCCGTAAATTTTCGGAAATAGACATGGTCAAAGTTGATGAGATTCTGAAAAATAGTGAGACCTTATTACGAATAAACGCATAAACTAATATTCATGATACGTTCAACACGCAGGCAATTTCTGAAAACATCCGGAGCTTTCGTCGTCGTTGCTGCATTAGGAGACGGGTTTGCTTTTAAGAAAACTGAGCTTCGTTTATCATTCTCAACACTGGGTTGTCCCGATTGGTCATTTGAAAAAATTACAGATTTTGCTGCTGCCAATGGTTACAGCGGTCTTGAGATACGTGGTCTCCAAAGACAGATGGATCTGACCAAATGCCCGGAGTTTGACAGCCACGAAAATATCACGGCAACTTTAAAGCTAATGAAGGGCAAAGGGTTAAGATTTGTTAATCTCGGATCGTCAGCAGAAATGCATCACAGCGATGAGACGGAAAGGCGAAAGCAAATGGATGAAGCAAAACGCTTTATAGACTTAGCGCAGCAATTGAATTGCCCTTTCATAAGAGTGTTTCCAAATAAACTGCCAAAAGAGAATCGCGAAGCAACTATTGATCTTATCGTGAAGGGTCTAACTGAGGCAGGCGATCATGCGAAGGGAACGGATGTGATGGTGTTAATGGAAACGCATGGTGAGGTCGTTGAGGCAGCTGTCCTGAAACAGATCATGGAAACGGCAAATCACCCAAAAGTTGGACTCGTGTGGGATGTAAGCAATATGTGGACGGTAACCAAAGAACCCCCGTCGCAAGTATATGCCGCATTAAAGAAATATATTCACCATACTCATATAAAAGATGCGGCTCTTTCTGACAAGGGTCCGCAATACAAACTGATGGGGAAAGGTGAAGTGCCTATTTTTGAAGCGATCGATATTTTATACAAAGATGGTTATAAAGGCTATTATAGTTTTGAATGGGAAAAACTGTGGCATCCAGATATTGATGAACCGGAGGTTGCGTTAGCAGATTATCCTAAAGCCATGAAGCAACATTTCAGTAAATAGTTACGGGCTTAATTCTTAGTGATGACATCCATTAAGACCAAAACTTTTTCCCAATTTGAATTCATCGCATACTGCTCAATTCCTGTTTTATTTGTCGCGATTTATTTCCGAATCTTTTTTACGAACTATGCTTATTTGGATGAGATCCACCAGTTGTGGCACAATGATGATAATTCAAACTTTGTCATGTTTCACAGCCAGGGCCGATGGCTTGCGGGTCTCTTGTTTCAGAAACTTTTTTCCTCCATCTCAACGATAGATCAGATAAAGTTTTTACGCTGGTTTTCATTTTCCGGGTGGGTAGTTGCTGCATTTACCTGGGCTATTGTTTTTAAAAAATGGGTCGAACTGTTTAATCTTGTCGAGGAGCTTTGGTTGTTGTCGGTTGTTTATATCGTTTGCTGCATTTCTGTTTGCGTTTATGTCGGGTGGGCATCTTGTATGGAAGTTTTTTTGGCGGCTATTTTCGGGCTTTTAAGCACGCATATTCTTTTTCTCAATTTGTT
>Ga0207689_10002848_pt1 | contig 15961 bp, 11 predicted proteins | sample KBSMisM52_FD_184312 | JGI IMG/M metagenome (GOLD analysis project Ga0207689, IMG submission 184312) | Miscanthus rhizosphere microbial communities from Kellogg Biological Station, Michigan, USA - KBS Miscanthus M5-2 (SPAdes) (version 2) | ecosystem: Host-associated > Plants > Roots >... | reverse complement strand
ACGATGTTTTGCTGCATGGCAGCGGCCGATTGGCGGGCGGCGGCTTGACGCTCCTCGGGACTCATCTGCTGAATCTTATCGACCCCACCCATCCCGGAAACGATCGGGTTTGAATTGGCCTGAGCCATGGCTTGCTTCTGTAAAGTTGCTGGATCCTTTGGCGCACTTTTGGCGTGGGCGGCGACCGCATTCTTCAGAACATCGTGGGCTGCGGCGGCGCGTTTGAAGAACGGATCATACGCGGTATCGAGCTGGTTCTTCGCGTAGGGAGCGGCGTTGGGGCCGTAAGCTTTGGCGGTAGCGGATTCCACATTCACAGGAATGCCGGGGGCTGCTTCAAGCATGCCGGTTAGATCGCTTTTGCCGAGAGCCGGTGCTGGCTGCTGGCCCAACGCTGGAACGTGGAACACGGCGAACGCCAGTAACGATGGGGCAAACATCTTCAGAATTTTCATAAAGAGTCCCTCCTTGGAAGGGCACATCCTTGAAGCGGTGTTGCCCTCAGTTGGTAGCGCGGGAAGTGTGCGAAAATCGGCTCATGGATTTGCCATATTTGGCGCAGGGTTGACAGGGAATTTTCCGGTTGAGTTAATGATTACTTATGAATGACTGCATCTTTTGCCGCATTGTGAAGGGGCAGATTCCTTCGAAGAAAGTTTATGAAGACGATCAGACCTATGCGTTTGAGGACCTTGACCCCAAAGCGCCGACTCACGTGCTGATAGTGCCCAAGAAGCACATTCGTGGGTTAAAGGAAGCAGAACAGGCCGACGCCGAAGTTGTGGGCCGTTGCCACTTAGCCGCAGCGAAAATAGCCAAGGAGCGTGGGATTGAAGACAGCTACCGGACCGTGCTGAATGTCGGGCCGGGGTCGGGGCAGTCTGTTTTTCATATGCATGTCCATTTGCTCGGCGGGCGCAAACTTAGCTGGCCTCCGGGATAAGATGCTTATTATTAATAACTTAGGTCCTTTCGTCTGGTTGTCCTTGGCGGTTCTTTTGATCACCCTGATGCAGGGATTTCATCTCGGCTAAAGGCTGACCTTCTAGTAAACTTAGGGCGGAACAACGATCTATGCTACGTGTCGGATTGATTGGTTGGAGAGGTATGGTGGGCAGCGTCCTCATGCAGCGCATGCGTGAAGAGGGCGACTTTTCCGGGCTGGAATCTGTGTTCTTCTCCACTTCGAACGTCGGAGGGCAGGCTCCGCCGGAAGCCGGGCGCAATGCTTCGTTGAAGGATGCCAGCGATCTCAAAGCCTTGTCCGAATGCGAAGTGCTGATCAGCTGCCAGGGTGGCGATTACACCACCGAAGTTTACCGACCGCTGCGCACGAGCGGTTGGCAGGGATATTGGATTGACGCAGCTTCTACACTGCGCATGGCGGATGATTCGTTGATTATTCTCGATCCGGTCAACGCCGAGGTAATCGAGCGAGGATTGAAGAAGGGCATCCGCAGCTACATTGGTGGCAATTGCACGGTGAGCTTGATGTTGATGGCCTGCGCGGGATTGCTGAAAGCGGGGCTGGTAGAGTGGGTTTCCTCGATGACGTATCAGGCGGCATCGGGCGGCGGCGCGGCCAAAATGTTGGAATTGGTGGAGCAGATGGGGCTGCTGGTCGATCCGGTTCGTAAATCCCCATCAGAGAATGCGCTGGAACTTGATCGCATGGTGATCGCTGCGCAGCGCTCGGCTTCGTTGCCGACTGCGGAGTTTGGCGCGCCCTTAGCCGGAAGTTTGCTGGCTTGGATTGATAAAGACATGCCCGGCGGCCAGACCAAAGAAGAATGGAAGGCCATGGCCGAGGCCAATAAGATTTTGGGCTTGAATCCTCCAGTGCCGATGGATGGCATCTGCGTTCGCGTGGGCACCATGCGCTGCCATAGCCAGGGGCTGACGATCAAGCTGAACAAAGATGTTCCGCTGGCGGAGATTGAAAACATTATTTTAAGCACCAACCAGTGGGTAAAGCTGGTGCCGAACGATAAGGCTTCGACTTTGCGTGATCTGACTCCGACTGCGGTTTCGGGAACTCTGACTGTGCCAATTGGGCGGCTGCATAAATTGAAGATGGGGCCGGAGTATCTAGGTGCGTTTACGGTCGGCGATCAGTTGCTCTGGGGTGCTGCGGAGCCGCTGCGGCGGATGCTGAATATTTTGCGGAAGCATTTGGGTGTAGGCGAAGCTCAGTTGGAGACGCTGCAAGCGCGAGGATAATGATTTTGACGGATCCTCATTCAAAAGATTGCCCTGGCGATCCGTCATTGGTTACTGAACCGCGATATCGTTCTAGATCGCAAGGGCTTTTACCCAGAAGCTCACACTCGTGATCGCTGCAATGGTCATGTTGATTGCTCCCGATTTCTACCTACGGCCAAAATCAAGCTGATCGAGCCTTGGTCCCAGGATTTACTCGCAAGCGGCCTTCCGTGTTATGTTGAATTTCCTTCTTATTGCAAATGATTCGCTCCTATAAAGGCATCAAACCCACGATTCCGGCATCCTGCTACGTTGATGACTCCGCGCAGATCATCGGCGATGTTGTACTGGGCGAACACGCCAGCGTGTGGATGAATGCGGTCGTACGCGGTGACGTGCATGAGATCCGCATTGGCGCGCATTCCAACATTCAGGATTGCAGTGTGCTGCACGGGATGAAGAATCAGTATGGGGTTTATCTCGGGGAATATGTCACCGTGGGACATTCTGTGACTTTGCACGGATGCGTAATTGAAGACCGTTGCCTGATTGGGATGGGTTCCATCATTCTCAATGACGCGAAAATTGGCGCAGGTTCGATCATCGCTGCGGGGACTTTGATTCCTGAGAAGACGATCGTGGAGCCGGGGTCGCTGTGGATGGGGTCTCCGGGGAAGTTTAAGCGCAAGCTGAATGAGAAAGATCAGGAAGCTATCATGCGCTATGCGAATAATTATTTGGGATACAAAGAGTCGTATCTAAAAGAACTGTCATCCTGAACAAGAAGTTCGAAGGACCCCAATAAGTTTTGCAGCACAACAGATGTTGCAAGGAATTCTCACTCCAACATTGATGAGAGAATTCCCTGGTGCATCCTTGGAGTGATTCAGAGGTAGGGATCGTTCGACTCCATAGCTGCTGCGCTTCGCGCAACAGCCATTCTGCTCGGGATGATAACCGGTTTAGCTGAGCTAGAGGCCATGATTAAAGCTGTCCGAGGAACGCGCGATCTTCTGCCGCCGGAAACGGCGGTGTGGAACTTTGTGGACGAAAAAGTCCGCGAGGTGTTTCGCGCCTATAACTTCCAGGAAATTCGCACGCCAATTTTTGAGGCTACGGAATTGTTCGCTCGCGGTGTGGGTGAAGAAACCGACATTGTTTCAAAAGAAATGTACACCTGGGAGGACCGGGGGCGTGCGGAAAGCGACAGGGGCCTGTCTCTCACGCTTCGCCCCGAAAATACTGCGGGTGTTGTCCGTGCTTACATTGAGCACAAGCTCTGGGATCGCGGTCTGAATAAGCTCTACTACATCGGCCCCCAGTTCCGCCGGGAGCGTCCGCAGAAGGGGCGCTATCGCCAGTTCTACCAGATTGGTGCGGAGATGATCGGCCCGGCGACGGCGGGAAGTGAGTCTCCGGCACGCGATGCCGAGTTACTGGAGATGCTGGCGACTTTGCTGAATCGCCTGGGAATTACCGGATGGACTCTCGAATTGAATTCGATTGGCAGTCCAGGTGACCGTGCGGCTTTCAATGAGGCTTTGCGCAAAGCGTTGCAACCGGTGGTGGCGAACATGTGTGCTGATTGCCAGCGACGCGCTGTGACCAATCCGCTGCGCGTACTCGACTGCAAAGTTCCTGAAGACCAGCCGATCGTCGAGAAGTTGCCGCGTATCACGCAGTTTTTGAGCGAAGCGAGCCGCGCGCACTTCGATGCGGTGTGTGAAATTCTCACTAAAATTGGAGTTACATTCACATTGAACGACCGTCTGGTTCGGGGGCTCGACTACTACACCCGCACGGCCTTCGAATTTACCCACGGCACGCTCGGCGCGCAGAACGCAATTCTTGGCGGAGGACGCTACGACGGTTTGTCAGAAGCCTTGGGTGGTCCGGCCGCTCCCGGAATTGGATTTGCCATCGGAGAAGACCGGCTGGTGATGTCGTTGCAAGCCGAGGCCGCTAGTAAGGCTGCGGCTCTGGTGCCGATTGTCTATATCGCTCCTGTTGGAACTGGGATGAACGGAGAAGCAGCGAAGCTGGCGCGGGAGTTACGCCAGCAGGAAAGGCTTGTCGCTGCCGGGCCGGTGGAATTGGGAGACGAAAACTTCCGGCTCAAGAAATCTTTCGAGACGGCGGATAAACTCGGTGCACGCTACATTTTGATTGTTGGCGAGAACGAGGCCAAGTCGGGATCGTTCTCCGTGAAAAACCTTAAATCCGGGCAGCAGATTTCTGTGGCACGTGCTGACCTCGCTCAGAAAATTCTGGAACTCCCATGAAGAACCTCGGCATCCTGCTTTCGGGGCGCGGCTCGAATTTTGAGGCCATCGCAAAAAATGTGGCTGCGGGAAAGATCCCTGGCGCGAGGATTGCTGTCGTTATTTCCAACAAGTCAGATGCTGGCGGCCTTGAAACCGCAAGCCGCATGGGCCTTACTGTATTAGCGATTCCATCCAAAGGAAAAGCACGCCAGGAACATGACCGACTGGTCGTTGCGGCGCTCAAAGAGCACAAAGTCGATCTGGTTTGTCTCGCTGGCTACATGCGGCTGATCTCGCCTTGGTTTGTTGAGCAGTTCCCGCAACAAATTCTGAATATTCATCCGTCGTTACTTCCCTCCTTTCCCGGACTGGAAGCGCAGGAGCAGGCTTTTGCTTACGGAGTCAAAGTCTCCGGATGCACCGTGCATTTTGTCGATGCAGAACTGGATCACGGCGTCATCATCTTGCAGAAGACTGTGCCCGTGCTCGATTCAGATGACGAGCATTCATTGTCGGCGCGTATTTTGGAGCAGGAGCATATTGCTTACAGCGAAGCCATCAATCTTGTGCTCTATGGAAAATACAAAATTGTTGGCCGGAAACTGCTAGGCTCCGCCTAGAGGGCGGACCAGTCGCCCGCCCCCCAACACCACCTCAAGCTCATCTGCACAGCTCTCCCGCTATAATCATTCACTTATGCCTACGTTTGCCCCGGTCGACGAACAACTTACTTACATCAAAAAAGGTTCCGCGGAGATTGTTAAGGAGTCGGAACTGCGCTCGAAGCTCGAGAAGTCGAAAAGCTCTGACAAGCCGCTGCGTGTCAAAGCTGGATTCGATCCCACCGCGCCCGATCTCCATCTCGGTCACACCGTCTTGCTGCGCAAGCTGAAGCACTTTCAGGACCTCGGCCACATCGTCATTTTTCTGATCGGAGACTTTACCGGCATGATCGGCGATCCAACCGGGCGTTCGGCGACCCGTCCCCCGCTCAGTCCCGACGACATCATGCGTAACGCCAAGACTTACTTGAACCAGGTGCACAAGATCCTCGACAAGCACAAGACCGAGGTGCGTTTTAACAGCGAGTGGTTCGACAAACTGAAGTCGTCGGACTGGATCAAGCTGGCGGCAAAGTTCACTGTCTCCCAGATGCTGGAGCGCGAAGACTTCCATAAACGGTTTCAGGAAGAAAAACCCATCGCCATGCACGAACTGCTTTATCCGCTGGCACAGGGGTACGACTCGGTGATGTTGCAGGCCGATGTCGAGCTGGGCGGGACGGATCAGAAATTCAATCTGATCATGGGACGCGAAATGCAGCGCATGAACGGGCAGGAATCTCAGGTCGTGCTGACCATGCCGATTCTCGAAGGGCTCGATGGTGTGCAGAAGATGTCGAAGTCTCTGGGCAATGCGATAGGCATCAAGGACGCTCCACTGGACATGTATGGCAAAGTGATGTCGGTGTCAGATGCGTTGATGTGGCGATATTACGAGCTGCTGACCGATGTGCAAGTGGTCGATATCGAGAACATGAAGCGCGAGTCGCATCCGATGGATGCCAAAAAAGACTTGGCGCGCCGGATCGTCACTGATTTTCACTCTGCTGATGCTGCGGCTAAAGCGAAAGAAGATTGGGCGAAGCAGTTCCAGAACAATGAAGTGCCAGACGATGTCGAAGAAGTAACCATCGAAGAAAGCAAAATGCGTCTGGACAAGCTACTGGCGCGTGTGGGCCTCGCGGATTCAGTGAGCGATGCCGTCCGCAAGGTGAAACAAAAAGCCGTGAAGGTGAATGGCGAAGTCAGCGCTGATCCAGCGGCCCAAATTGACATTCACCAGTCGATCACTATACAGGCGGGGAGGAAGATCAAGAAAGTCCGCGCTGCCTAATTAATTTACAGACAAAATTACACGGTCTCGTGGCCAATTAGTCCTCGTAAGTGAATGATTCTATGGGGGAAGCTAAATACTATATTTGGCAGCACGTCTGCATCCCTTATTCATGGTGAGGGACCCCATATGAACAAAATTGCAGTTCCACTATTTTTAGCAGTTTTGCTTACCACTATGAGTTTGGCTCAAACTTCCGCTGACGCGCAGGCCACCAGCGCAGCCTCCGAGAGTACATCAGTTTCTGCCGACAAAACTGGCGCGCAGGCGAATTCAGGTACTGCAGCGTCGGCAGCGCAGAACGTTGCTGCACAAAGTAAGAATGGCCGGTTCGAAGCCGCAAATCAGCTGCAAGCCGGCAGCACGGTACAGGCGGAATTGACCAAGCCTGTCGATGTGCGCAAAAACAAAATTGGCGACGAAGTTGTCGCAAAAACCACGCATGACGTGAAATCAGAAGGCAACGTCATTCTGCCCAAAGGAACAAAAGTTGTGGGCAAAATTACCCAAGCCCAGGCACGCGCCAAGGGACAGGAAGAGTCACAACTCGGTATCGCTTTTGATCATGCCATCTTGAAAGACGGCACACAGGTGCCGGTTGCATTTACCATTCAGGCGATTGGCAGTTCTCATGCAGCAGCCTCGGCTGCCATGGGAGATGACTCGATGGCAATGGGTAACCGTGGTGGCAACATGGCCTCGGCTCCCGGTCCATCTCGCGGTGGTTTGGTCGGAGGAGTGTCGTCGACAACCGGAAGCGTGGTCAACACGGCAGGCAGTGCAGCTGGCGCGACCCTGAATACAGCAAACGCTGGCGCGAATCTGGGAGGGGGCTGGACGGCAAGCAGCCAAGGCGTAGTCGGCCTTGCGGGGCTGCAGCTATCCTCAGGTGTTTCGAATTCGACCAACGTGGGTTCGACCATCAGTTCGAATAGTACGAACGTTCATCTGGATAGTGGTACGCGCATGGTGCTGCGGGTAAACGGTCAGTAGATTTTGAAACCAACAGGGGCGGCGTGATTCTGCGCTGCCCGTTTTAGTGGTGCGGCGTTCTTGTTGCAACTGACTCATCGCAGCCAGACATTGGAGGGATCACTGTCTCCCCAGACGCGTTTGTTGATCCCAAAGCGAACGCGCGGACTTTGGCCTGCAACTGGTCCGCCTGCATTCCTGGCCGAAACAATCTGCATCCACAAAGCATGGAATTCCTTGATGCGATGTTCGGCGTCCGCGCGCTTTCCGTTGTCCACACTGGTTTCTGCCGCGTCATAGTTGCGCAAGTTGTAGTGAGCCGTGGCATTCAGCAGCCACAGCGCCGGGTAACTGCTGGAATCAAGCGCCAGCGCCTTGTCTGAAGTCTGAACTAGTTCAGGCCAATTGCGGGCATCCATCGCCAACTGCGTCAAGCCCAGATACGGTCGAACATAGTGCGGGTCAATTTCCACCGATTTCTCGAACGACTCACGCGCTCCGGAAAAATTCTGCTGAACATACTGCATCCTGCCCAACTCTGACCACGCCGCGGCGTATTGCGGATAGACTTCGATCGCCTGGCGAAAAGCCCGTTCGGCCTCCGGCCACTTTTGTTGCTCTTCCAACTTCAGCCCTTTTTCCATCGCTTTGCGCGCGGACTTGGGCGCAAGCAGGCTGCTGACGCTCATGCTGGCGTTTGCGCCCGCGTTCACAGGCCGAAGCCTGACTTTGCCGATGTCGACAATTCCCAATTCTTGCAGGTGACGGCCGAACTCGACAGATTGGGATGAAAAGCCGGAAAGAACCGCACGGGCCGAACAGTCGTCCCATTCGGAACCATAGCTCACCGACGGTGCCACGGAGACGACATTGGCAGGTTGCGGCCCGGAGATGCCTCCCAGTTTTGCCAGATCAAAAGCGAAATTACCCTGGGTGTCGCTGTAGAGTTCGGCACGCACACGCCCACTGCAAACGATCTGAACCTCAACCGATTCGCTCAACTTGGTCCCATCGGAAATGACAACCTGACCTGTAATAAATGGCAGTCTGGCAGTGTCGACCGGAAAGCTAACTGGGGGACGCTGGGAAAGCGTTACCAGCGAACTGAATAAAAGAATGGCAACTTCAGCCTGAACTATTTTTGGGAACAACATACGCACACCTCGCCCAAAGGGATGCGCCGCCCCACCGGCTATCACGGGATTCAGCCATTAGTACGACACAGCGACATCAAAGGTTCCATGTCTCTCAGACGGACAAGCAAGGAAAAGGTTGTGTCCGAAAACGGACGAGTGAGGGATTTTGAAAATTTAAGTCTGAGCGCGGAATGGATCTCATCCCGCGCTCAGAAGTTTAGGGCAGCAAGCCAAACACTGCGACACTGTTTTGTGTTCCCACAAATACTTTGCCATTCACAATGGTCGGGGTGATGAACTTATTTCCCGCACCAAAGTTGTCACGGTTATTCGCCGCTTGGTTGCTGTTGTAGAGCTCGTTGAGCGTCGTCGCATCGTAGGCATGCAGGACAGCCCCGCTGTTCTCCACTGCCCATACGATTCCGTTGCTCGTGCCATTGGCCGACACGCTCGGACTGGTGCCGGGATAGCCAAAGCTATTGCTGGTTTGCGCCGAGGACGAAGTCAACCGTGCGTTGCTGACTGTGTAGGCTTTCAGGAAGTTTCCGACCGGTCCGTAGTAGACGCGGTTGTTGAAGTAGGCCGGCACCGAAAAAATGCCTCCACCCAGCACACCAGAAAGTTGCTGATAGATGTTGTTGGTGCTCGAGTTGAACTTGCCCATATTGTCGCGGTTGAGAACGTAGATGTTCGCGTCTTTTCCCGCGCCGAGTACCAGGTGACGAGTCTGCCCGGTGCTGTCGGTGAAATCAGGCAGTACCATGGCGCCACCTGATCCAAAGTCAGTGTCAGCGGCGCTTTCACTGACTCCGTTGGACATTTCAAAGTAGTCCGCTACAGCCAGTCCGCCACCTGCAGTTGAGAGTTTGATCGCAGCATTGCCGTAATTTCCGTTGGCAGGGAATCCGCTGGCATTCAACGTAGTACCAAAGTCGCCGTTGCCAACGAGCAGGTAAATGTTGCCCTGGGGATCGGCGGCAATTCCGCCACCAGAGGACCAGAATGCTCCCATGCTGCCGTTCGGTACGATGTTCAGCACCGCGGTTGTCGCCAGTGTGTCAGCGCTGTGGGCCATGACCCAACCAGTGTATGGAGTGAAGTCGCAGTGTGATGCCCACGCAGTGTAGATGGTGCCGTTCATCAACAACAGTCCCATGCGTTCTTTGTACTGAGAAGGATCAAAGATCACATTGGCGCCGTTGCTGGCATCTCCAGTGCCGGGATATTGTGCGGTGATTTCTTTCGGACCGTTGAACAATTCTCCGCCAGTTGCGAGATCGAGGGCATGGAAACGCTGATGGTAAGTGCTCCCGTTTTTCGACATCGCGACCAGGTAAATCGCTCCGTTCGGCCCGCGGCCGCGGTCGATTACTGGAGTTGAGGTGATGCCCATCTTCGGGCTTACCTGGCTGCAGCCGCGGTCGTCGGAAGCAGTTTCGCCCGTTTGCGACATGGACTTTTGCCAAACGATAGTTCCGCTGTTGGCGTCGAAAGCGTACACAGTATTATTTTCCGTGACCACAATCAGCAGATTGTGAGTGCCGCTGGAAGTCGACACGTTTGAAGCGTAGAGCGGCTGTGCGTCCACCTTGGCATCCACCGCGAAGTTGCCGATTTTGCCGAAGGTTGCAGTGGCAACATTCGAAGTGGTGAGCATGGTTTCGTTGGTGTTGGCGCCGGTGCGCGCGATGTCGTTGTGATAGGTCAGCACATCGACAGCTGCCGCAGAAGCAGTAACCGTAAGCGTGGCCGAACTGCTGGTTACGCTCCCTCCAGCATTGGTGACGACGACCCGGAATTGGGAGCCGTTGTCTGCAGAGGTTGTGGCTGGAGTCGTGTAGCTCGAAGAAATGGCGTTCTGAATGTTGGTCGTACCCTTCTGCCATTGATAGCTCAACGGAGCAGTCCCGTTCGCCACGACAGTGAATGTTGCCGTCTGCCCAACGCTTACGGCTTTATTCGCCGGTTGTTGCGTAATGGATGGCGCTGTTGGTGCTGCTGCGCTGGTGGTTGCAGTGGCCGCAGTTGAGTAAGAGCTTAAATTTCCTGCCGCGTCGGTAGCGCGAACGCGATAGCTGTAGCTGGTTCCGGCGGTAAGCCCAGTGTTGCTGTAAGTGGCGGTGGTCGGAGTGGCGATCTGCACAAAGTTCGTGCATCCGGCGCCCGAACACCTTTCGACTCGATAGCCGGTGACTCCGACATTGTCGGTGGGCGCTGTCCATGACAAATTGACTTGCGTACTGCTGACTGCGGTTGCTGACAAACTGCCTGGTGTGGATGGCGCTTGCGTATCGACCGGCGTCGAACTCGAGCCGATCGGCGTGTTCCTGTCGTTTTGGATCTCTGTTGCGGACAGTGCCCGGTTATAGATGCGAACTTCGTCAATGATTCCGTTGAAGTAGTAACCACCCGTCCTGCGACCGATGTTTACATTGACATTCTGCAGAATCTGGGTGGTTGGAACAGTTCCTCGCAAGGTCCCGCTATCTAACACTCCGTTTACATACACATCCAGGGAACGAGTGGACGCGTTGTAAACACTGGCAACGTGATACCAGGTGTTCAGCGCCGGCACGGTGTTGCTATATTTCTGAGCTGAGGAGCTGCCGGAAATCTTCGCTCCGAAAGTGCGGCCGCCGGTGTCTGGGCTGGTCTTAAGCTGCCAGCCACCGCTTTCATTGGCTTTGGCAACAATCTGTCCATCATCCGATGGTTCAGCAGCAGCTTTCACCCAGGCTTCCACGGTCATGCTCTCCGTGAGTTGCAATGCGGATGGATTCCCCAGGTCTACGAAACTATTTGTTCCATTAAAAGAAAGCGCGTTCCCATATTTTCCTGCAGTGGTCCAAGATGCACCTTGCAGAGTTCCGCTTACTCCATTTCCCGAGGAGTCAGTCACAGTGGTTCCTGCGCCTTCATTAAAGCTGTAAGCCGCAACCAGCCCTGAAGATGTGGTTGCTGCTGTCGTGGTGGCGCTCCCGATATTTGAATACGGACCAAGCTTACCGGCGGCATCGATAGCACGCACTCTGTAACCGTACGAGGTGCTGGCCAACAGGCCGGAGTCGCCATAAGTTGTGTTGGTGGATGTACCGATTTGCGCGAATGTGCTGCACCCGATACCCTGACAACGCTCCACTTGATAGCCGGTTACTCCCACATTGTCGGTAGCGGCTGTCCAGTTCAGGTTGATGGTGGCCGTGCCAGTTGAGGTGGCATTCAAATTGGCAGGCGCCGTTGGAGCTTGAGTGTCCGCTGGTATGGTGCTTCCGCCAAACGCCGTGTTCATGTCGTTTTGGATCTCTGTTGCCGACAGCGCCCGGTTATAGATGCGAACTTCATCAATGATTCCGTTGAAGTAGTAACCACCAGTCCTGCGACCGATGTTTGCATTGACAGCTGCATTGAGGTTCGCAATGGGAACGGTCCCTTGCAATATGCCGCTTTCGAGCACTCCGTTGACATAGGTAGTCAGCGTGCGGGCCGATGCGTCGTAGACTCCCGCGACGTGGTACCAGGTATTTAGTGCACGTGTAGTGGTACTAAACCTTTTTGCCCGCGTTCCGGAACTGTTCGTGACAGTGACATTAAAATTCTGTGGTCCGGCATCGCGGGTAGTTTTTAGCTGCCAGCCTGAAGAATCATTCGACTTGGCCACGATCTGGCCGTCGTCGGGAGGAGTGGCCGCAGCTTTGACCCAAGCCTCCAGCGTGATGCTGCCGGTCAGTTGAAGCGCGGCGGGATTGCCTAAATCTACATAGCTCGAGGTCCCGTTAAATGAGAGCGCAGCGCCGTATTTGCCCTGCGTAGTCCAGGTGGCGCCGACAATCGTTCCATTTAAATTGTGGCCGGAGAGATCGGTGACGGTCGAGCCGCTGCCTTCGTTAAAATTGTAGGCGGCCACCAACCCCGAGGTTTGTCCGGATAAATAATGAAGTGAGCAAAAAGTGAAAAGAATTGCAGAAAGGAAAAAATTAGTTGGTTGGAATAGGCGCAGACAAAGGCACAACTTCGGACTTCTCGCGGGGGTGAGCATCCGTACTCCTTGCAGTTGTTGAATTACCTAAATGGATTCCACAGGACTGGAGAACCCTGCACTAAGAATGCCGCGTGGCCAGAGACTAAAGTTACATCTCGTTTAATGGCTAATGAATTTCTGGCGAAACGCGCATTTCGGTTTTGCGTTTCCTACGCTTTCTCCTTATCCGCCAGACTCGGACACAAATCTCGCACCTTAGAAGACAGAAAACAGTTGTCTGTTGCTTTTGTAAACTAAAAAACTCTACAAATTAAATAGTTGGTACATGTCCCATTATTGTAGTAACCCAAAGACTGCGACGCTGTTTTGCGTCCCCACAAAAACCTTCCCGCCCACGATAGTCGGGGTGATGAACTTATTTCCCGGACCAAAGTTGTCACGGTTATTCGCCGCCTGGTTGCTGTTGTAGAGTTCGTTCATGTTTGAGGCATCGTAGGCGTGCAGTGTGGCACCGCTGTTTTCGACTGCCCACACGATCCCATTGCTTGTGCCGTTGGCCGAGACGCTGGGACTTGTTCCGGGGTAGCCGAAAGAGTTATTGGATTGAGCCACTGGTGAAGTGGAGAGTTTTGCATTCGTCACACTGAATGAAAGGAGATGATTCCCCACTGGGCCGTAGTAGACGTGATTGTTGAAATACGCCGGCACCGAGAAGATGCCGCCCGACACCGCGCCGGGAAGATCCTGGTAAATATTGTTGCTGCTAGGGCTGAATTTGCCCATGTTGTCGCGGCTGAGCAGATAAATGTGGGCGTCTTTCCCGGCACCGACGACTAACTGACGCGTCGTGCCACCGCCGTCGGTGAAATCAGGTAGCACCATGGCGCCGCCGGAACCCAAGTCCTGATCGGCATTGCTCTCACTGACGCCATTCGACATCTCAAAATAATCCGCCACCGCGAGATTTCCACCGGAGGTCGAGAGCTTCAGAAATGCATTGCCAAAATTCTTGTTGTTAGGAAATCCGTTGCCATCCAGGCTGGTGCCGAAGTCTCCATTGCCGGCGAGCAGATAGATATTTCCCTGAGGATCGGCGGCGATGCCTCCGCCGGCGGACCAGAACGCTCCCAGACTTCCGTTCGGTACAACATTCAGCACGGTTGTTTGTGCAAGCGTGTCCGCGTTATGTCCCATGACCCATCCGGTGTAAGGACTGATGTCGCAGTGCGAAGCCCAGGCCGTGTAGATGACGCCGTTCAGCAGGAGCAATCCCATTCGTTCTTTGTATTGCTTGGGGTCGAAGATGACGTTGGTGCCATCGGTGTTATCACCGGTTCCGGGGAAGCTGGCAGTGATTTCTTTCGGGCCACTGAAAAGTTCGGCGCCGGTGGCGAGATCCAACGCATGCAGGCGTTGATGGTAAGCAGACCCTTTCGACATCGCCACTAGGTAAATGGCGCCATTCGGGCCGCGGGAACGGTCGATAACCGGCGTAGAAGTGATGCCCATCTTCGGGCTCACCTGGTTGCAGCCTCGATCATCCGAAGCCGTTTCGCCGGATTGCAGCATGGACTTTTGCCAGACGATACTGCCGCTGTCCGCATCGAAGGCGTAGACCGTATCGTTCTCGGTGACGACAATCAGCAAGTTGTGAGTGCCATTGCTGGGCACAGCTACGGCAGATGCATAAAGCGGTTGGGCATCTACCTTGGCATCGACTGAAAAGTTGTCGATCTTTCCGAACGTGGCTGAGGCCACGTTGGTCGTGGTTAAAACTGTTTCTTTGGTGTTGGCGCCGGTGCGGGCGATGTCATTGTGATAGGTCAAAACATCCACGTTCGAGGAACTACCGCCACCCCCGCCATTGCCTCCTCCACCACCGTTGCCCCCACCCCCGCCCAAACCGCCGTTGGAAGATGAACCACCTCCGCAGCTGACCAAAAACAGCGCTAAGGCAAATAAAGAACAAGCAACGATCAGAGGGCGTGCAGACATAAGAATCTCCAAAGAAATTCAATTAATAATTTCTTATCTTCGATGCCACGGAAAGTTACCGTTGGACGACCGCGGCAAAGAACAAGTCCTGCATCCGCGTGCGGCAGGCGGCCAATGTGATTGGCCAGTTTCGCGAGGTTTTCGTAACTTGCTAATTTTCAATCACTTGATGTCGTTGGGAGAGCGCCAAACAGTGATTGGCAGTTAGGATGGCTATATTAGTCGGCGGGATGTACTTCTGAGTTTTTTCCTGCGGCGTTTTTGATAACCTCATCCCGCGAATGCGAGCGTCGGTCATATTCGGCCCAGGTTCTGGGGAAAGGGATTTGCAGCCATTCAAGAACGTCTCGGAAGTTTTCTGGCAGAGCGCAGGTCCCCATAAAAAAAATGATGCGGATGTAGTTGTTTTGTTCGGCGGCGATGGGACGATTCATCGCCATTTGCCGCAGTTGGTGGAATTGGGAATCCCTGTGCTGGTTGTTCCGCGGGGAAGTGGGAATGATTTTGCCCGGGCGTTGAACTTACGCAGTTCGAAAGATGCTTCGGAGGCTTGGCGACAGTTTGTTTCCGGATCAGGGAATGTGCGGTCGGTCGATATCGGTGCACTGAAAGCTTGCCAGCCAAACGGTACAGATTGGCAGGAACACTTTTTCTGCACGGTTGCCGGAGTGGGAATTGATGGTGAAGTTGCGCGTCGAGCGAATCGCTTGCCGCGTTGGCTGCGTGCGAACGGCGGGTATGTATTCGCGCTGCTGCCCACAATATTTCGCTTCGCTCCGTTCCCGATGAAAATTGTGACAGATGAGACGGCGTCTGAATCCAGTTTTCGTCCAACGATTCTCGCTGCATTCGCAAATGTGCCTGCTTATGGTGGGGGTATGAAGATCGCACCACGAGCCAAGCTGGATGATGGACGGCTGGACGTTTGTGTCATCCGCGGTATTAATAAGTTCAAACTCTTCTGTGTGTTTCCCACAATTTATTTCGGCAGACATCTGGGGCTACCCGAGTGCGAATACTCGCAGTCTGCAAGCGCGCGAGTAGAAACCGAATATCCTCTCGATGTCTACGCCGATGGGGAGTATGTCTGCCGGACGCCGATAGATGTCTCTCTGCGGCGGAACGCGTTGCGAGTCATCGTTCCGCAGCCTGCCTCCAGCACATAACGAATCCGCAATCGTTACGTCTAATGGCGCATGAACGTTCTGCGCGCGTTGAGTGTTTTGTTTCTTTGTCTACCGGCAATGTGTCAGGACACAGTTATGTTTCGCGGCAATCCGCAGCATACCGGTGTGTATCAGGCCGCGGGGGTTCCTAAGTTCAGCAAGGTCAAATGGAAATTTCACACCAATGGAAGTGTGTTTTCTTCTCCTGCAGTGGCTAGCGGAGTGGTTTATGTGGGGAGTAGTGATGGCATTCTCTATGCGGTCGGCATTGAAAGTGGCACGTTGAAATGGAAATTTCCCACTGGCAGCCGGGTGGCGTCCTCCCCAGCGGTCGACGGTGGAGTCGTGTTC
>Ga0207689_10002842_pt1 | contig 15975 bp, 16 predicted proteins | sample KBSMisM52_FD_184312 | JGI IMG/M metagenome (GOLD analysis project Ga0207689, IMG submission 184312) | Miscanthus rhizosphere microbial communities from Kellogg Biological Station, Michigan, USA - KBS Miscanthus M5-2 (SPAdes) (version 2) | ecosystem: Host-associated > Plants > Roots >... | reverse complement strand
GCGAGCGCGCGCAGGTGCTCCCAGCCGACCACGCTATCCACAGTGGACAGTTCCACCGTCGCCCGGTACGCCTCGTTGTCGGTGCGGTGCCAGCAGACCGCGCGTGCCAGCCGTGCGCCCGGGCCGTCGGCGTCCTTGCCCGGCTCGGCGAGCTCGATCGACGCATACCGCCAGCGCTCGTCGACCCCGCGGTCGCGGCGCAGCGTCGCCGACACCCGCCGGAACTCCTCGGCGGTCAGCGGGTCGAGTGGATGCCGGGCGGTCACGTCAGGCCCCGCGGCCGTCGAGGAGGGTCGGCGGGATCGCGTCCCAGGTACCGCCGCCCCGCCGGTACGCGATCCCGGACAGCATCTCCAGCACCACGCGGTTGGCCAGGAACGCCGTCACGTCGGCGCTGTCGTACGGCGGCGACACCTCCACGACGTCGACGCCCACCACCGGCAGCTCGACGGCGATCCGGCGGACGGCGTCGAGCAGCTGGCGCGGGGTGAACCCGCCCGGCTCCGGGGTCCCGGTGCCCGGGGCGGACCCCGGGTCGGTGACGTCGATGTCGACGGACACGAACACGCCGTCGCAGTCGTCGATGGCGATGGCGAACGCCTCGTCCAGGCACTCGGTCAGTCCACGTTGGACGATCTCGTGCATCTCGTAGGAGCGCATCCGCTGCTCGGCCATCCAGTCGAGGACGTCCGGCTCCGGCCAGTACCCGCGCAGGCCGAGCTGGAGGAACCGGTCGCCGCGGCAGGCGCCGGACTCGATGAGCCGGCGCATCGGCAGCCCGTGCCCGATGAGCGAGCCGAACTGGAGCTCACCCGTGTCGGCGTGCGCGTCGAAGTGGATGACCGACACCCGGCCCCAGCCGACCGCGCGGGCGACGCCGGTGACGTCGGGCCAGGTGATCGTGTGGTCGCCGCCGAGAACCACCGGGACCGCGCCGGCGCCGGCGGCCGCCTGCACCGCGGCCTCGAGCCGGTCGAGCGCCTGCCGGCCCTCGACGCCGGGCATCTCGACGTCGCCCGCGTCGACGACCCGCAGGTCGCGCAACGGGTCCACCCGCAGTGTCAGGTGCGGCCGCGACGAATCGTGCGGCAGGTAGTCGGCGGTGCGGATGGCCTGCGGACCGAAGCGGGCGCCGCCGCGGTAGGAGGCGCCGGCGTCGTACGGCGCTCCGATGATCACCACGTCGGCGCCGGTGTAGCTGGCCGGGTCGGCCAGGTCGCAGCGCTCGACGCCGAGGAAGGTGACGTCCGGTCCGAACATCCCGCCGTAGCGCGCCATGGCGCATACCTTGCCACACCGGCCCGGCGGGCGGCCCTGTTGCGAACACCGCCGGGCGCCTACATTCCCGGGCATGCACGACGTGGACCCCACCACCGAACAGATGATCCGGTCGGTGCTCGCGTACGCGGAGAACCGGCTGCGGCTCAACCCGGTCCCCCTCGACGGGCTGCCCCGGTCGCCGGACGACCTCGCCGCCGCGACCCGCGGCCTGCTGACCGACGCCGGCCACAACCCGGATCAGGTGCTCGGCGTCTACACCTCGGCCCTGGCGCCGGCCGTGATCTCGGCGGACAGCCCGCGCTTCCTCGGCTTTATTCCCGCGGCGCCGACCAAGGCCGCGCTGCTGTTCGACATGCTCGTCTCGTGCGCGTCGATCCAGGGCATCTCGTGGCTGGAGGCCGCCGGGGCGATCCACGCCGAGAACGAGGTGCTGCGGCTGATCGCCGACCGGGCCGGGCTTCCGGCGTCGGCCGGTGGGTGTTTCGTGTCCGGCGGCTCGGCCGCCAACCTGTCCGCCCTGGCCGTCGCCCGGGAGACCGCCAAGACGCGCCGCGGTTCGCGCCGTTTCCGGGTGGCCGTCAGCACCGACGCCCACTCGTCGATCGTCAACACGCTGCGGTTGCTGGAGATGGACGCGCTGACCGTGCGGACCGACGACCACCGGCTCACCGGCGCGGCGCTGCGCGCGGCCGTCGACGCCGACGGCGACCCGGCTTCGCTCGCCGCGGTCGTGGCCACCTCGGGCACCACGAACGCGGGGATCGTCGACGACCTGGCCGGTGTCGCCGAGGTGGCCCGCGAGCACGGGCTGTGGTTCCACGTCGACGGTGCGTACGGCGGCGCCGGGCTGTTCGCCCCGAGCGTCCGGCACCGCTACGACGGGATCGAGCACGCCGACTCGTTCGTCGTCGACCCGCACAAGTGGCTGTTCGCCCCGTTCGACTGCGCGGCGCTGATCTACCGCGAGCCGGACCTGGCCCGGGCGGTACACACCCAGGACGCGTCCTACCTGGACGTGATCCACGACCGGCCGGCGGAGTGGAACCCCACCGACTACGCGTACCACCTGACCCGGCGGGCGCGGGGCCTGCCGCTGTGGTTCTCGCTCGCGGTGCACGGCGTGCGGGCCTACACCGACGCGATCGAGGCCGCGATCGGCCTGGCCCGCGACACCGCAGCCGAGATCCGGACCCGGCCGTACCTCGAACTGATCCGCGAGCCCGACCTCGCCATCGTGCTGTTCCGCCGCGCGGGCTGGGGTCCGGTCGACTACACCCGGTGGGCCGACGCGCTGCTCGCCGACCAGGTCGCGTTCATCCCGCCGTCGGCGTGGGAGGGCGAGACGGTCGCGCGCTTCGCCTTCCTGCACCCGGACACCCCGATGCACCTCGTTCGCGAGGTCCTCGACCGGATGGCCTGAGCGTCGTCTCAGGTAGCCTGCACACTTGTCAGCCTTGGAGGTCCCCATGAGCCCGACCGCCGCCGCGCATACGCGCCTGCGCACCGAGATCCCCGGCCCGGCCTCGCGCGCCCTGCAGACCCGCCGCGCGGGCGCGGTGGCCGCCGGCGTCGCCTCGACGCTCCCCGTGTTCGTCGCCCAGGGCGGCGACGGCCTGCTTGTCGACGTCGACGGCAACCAGCTCATCGACCTCGGCTCGGGCATCGCCGTCACCAGCGTCGGCAATCCCGCCCCGGCGGTGGTCGACGCGGTCCGCGAGCAGGTCGAGCGGTTCACCCACACCTGTTTCATGATCACCCCGTACGAGGGCTACGTGGGCGTCTGCGAGGAACTGAACCGGCTCACGCCCGGCGACCACGACAAGCGCTCGGCGCTGTTCAACTCGGGCGCGGAGGCCGTCGAGAACGCCGTCAAGATTGCCCGCTACGCGACCGGCCGAACCGCGGTGGTCGTCCTCGACCATGCCTATCACGGCCGCACGAACCTCACGATGGCGCTGACCGCCAAGAACATGCCGTACAAGCACCGCTTCGGCCCGTTCGCCGGCGAGGTGTACCGGGTGCCCACCTCCTACCCGTTCCGCGACCCGGACGGGCTCACCGGCGAGCAGGCGGCCGCCCGCGCGATCACGCTCATCGACAAGCAGGTCGGTGCCGACAACGTGGCCGCCGTCGTGGTGGAGCCGATCCAGGGCGAGGGCGGCTTCGTCGTCCCGGCGCCCGGTTTCCTGCCCGCACTCGCGCAGTGGTGCCAGGCCAACGGCGCGCTCTTCGTCGCCGACGAGATCCAGACCGGTTTCTGCCGCACCGGATCCTGGTTCGCCTGCGACGACGAGGGCGTGGTGCCGGACCTCGTCACCACCGCGAAGGGCATCGCCGGCGGGCTTCCGCTCGGTGCGGTGACCGGCCGCACCGAGATCATGAACACGGTGCACCCGGGCGGCCTGGGCGGCACCTACGGCGGCAACCCGGTCGCCTGCGCGGCGGCGCTCGCCGCCATCGAGACGATGCGCTCCCGCGACCTGGCCGGCGCCGCCCGCCGCATCGAGGCGGCCGCCGTGCCGCGGCTGCGGGCGCTCGCCGACAAGCACGGCGCGCTCGGCGATGTGCGCGGCCGCGGCGCGATGCTCGCCGTCGAGTTCGTCAAGCCGGGTACGACCGAACCCGACGCCGAACTGACCGGCCGGGTCGCCGCCGCCTGCCACCGCGCCGGTGTCGTGGTGCTGACCTGCGGCACGTTCGGCAACGTCGTGCGGCTCCTGCCGTCGCTGGCCATCCCCGACGCGCTGCTCGACGAGGGACTGGGCGTACTGGAAGGCGCCATCGGCGACGCTGTGGGCTAGCCGGTGAACCGCAGCCGCGACGGCTCGCCGCGGCCGAGCCGTTCGACGTGCTCGGCCAGGTTCACGCACTCGCCGAGGGCCGCCCCGGCGTCCAGCCGCTCGGCCACCCGGGCCTCGGCGGCCATCACCTCGGCCGCGGCGGTGAGCCGGGCGACGGCGGTCTCCGGGTCGAGCACGACGATGCCGTCGTGGTCGGCCAACACGATGTCGCCCGGACGCACGACGGCGCCGCCGCAGCTGACCACCTCACCCACCGTGGCCGGGCGCACGGTGGTGCCGGCGCGCGGGGTGACGTGCCGGCTGTAGACCGGCAGCCGGCAGCCGGCGACGAACCGCAGGTCCCGGTAGCCGCCGTCGACGACGATCCCGGCCAGCCCCTTGGCCAGCGCGGCCCGTGCGAACAACTCGCCGGCCAGCGCGGTCTCCCGGCCGCCGCCGTCGACCACGAGGACGTCCCCGGCACCGGCCCGCTCCAGCGCCTGGATGACGCCGAGGAAGTCGTCGCGGCAGCGCACCGTCACCGCCGGCCCGCACAGCACCGGGTCGGCCGAGCGGCACCGCAGCGCCGGCGACACGACCCGGACGTCGGGGGCCGTGTCGCACAGCGCCGTGGTGTCGACCTCCGCGGCGAGCCGGCGGACGTTATCCAGGTCGATCCGGGGTTCGGTCACGCCAGCACCGTAGCGTCAGAGTATGACGCAGACCGCGTAGAGCCTCATGTTCCAGTTGTTCGCGGTGCCGTCGTCGTCCTCGTAGGCGGAGCCGTTGACGAGGTCGACCCCGTTGTAGTACCCGGCCGGCATGAACGGGCTCGGGTGCAGGTCCCGGGCGTTGCTGAGCATGTACGTCCCGCCGCCGGTGTTGTAGCGGTCCGACGGGCAGGTCTGGCTCTTGCCCTGCGTCGTGTTCGAGTTGCTCGTCGTGTCGCTGGACTGCACGACCGTCTCGTAGGGCAACGTGCCGCAGATCGCGTACGCGGTCACCTTCCACGTGCCGGTGCTGTAGTCGTCGTCCTCGTTGGCGGTGACCGTGACGCTGTCCGCGGTCGGCGTGGTGGCCGCATACGGGACGACCGCAGTGACGGTGACCTCCCCGAATCCGCCGCTGATCGCGTAACCGGTGCCGAGCAGGTCCTTGGTGCTGGTCGAACACCTCGCCACCGCCGACTTCGGGGTGTATCCGTCGTTGAGGCTCTCCGCCACGTTGATCTCGTATCCGACGACGTCAGCGCAGATGGCCCGGACGGTCAGCTCGGAGTCGGCGTTGGTGCCGTTGCCGTCCTCGTACAGGAACCCGTGGACGTGGTCGGCGTACGGGATGAGGTCCTCGACGATCGTGTTGGCACCGGCGCCGGTGGCCCCGGTTCCGATCAGTTCGGTGTTGTCGGGGCAGAACGCGTCCATCGGCTTGTACGGCGCGCTGTCCCAGCCGGTCGACCGGTCGACGACGACCGGTCCGCCCGCGTCGATGGCGGCCGCGGGGGCGGCGTCGATGGCGACCGTCGTGGCCGCGAGAGCCAGCGCAGCGCCGGCGGCACCGGCGAGGCGTCGGGCCCAGGATCGGGAATTCATTTGTGGTCCTCCAAGGGTGACGGGGCGGGAGCGGACTCCCGCGCCCTCAAACCCGACTGGAGGCGTCGCACCCGCCGGGCACCGACGCACGCCGGATACCGAGGACACGGCCCAGGGATCCGCTGTCGTTCAGGCGAACGACACCACGACGGGAAGCCGACAGAGACGAGCGTCATCCGCCGCCGGCTGCAGAGGCCACGGCGGCGCGGATCGCGGCGGCCGGATCGCCGCGGTGGTAGATCCGTTCGCTGGGCTCGATGTTGTCGAGGAACTCCTGGTACCGCACGGCGTAGGCCAGCTGCGCCAGCGGCTCGGCGATCCGCAGCGCCGCAGCCGGACGCGATCCGGGTGCCGCGGCGGACCAGGCGGCGATCCACGCGTCGGCCGCCCCGCGCCGCCTGCCTTCGGGCAGGAAGTCGATCGCGCGCAGGCCGTCGAGGACCGGGTTGCCCAGATGCGCGTCGGCGAGGTCGAGGACCACCGGGGCACCGTCGCCGCGGCGCCAGTTGCCCGGGTGGAAGTCGCCGTGGACGAGCGTGTCCGGCAGGCCGCAGTCGGCGAGCACTTCCCACCGGTCCCCCAGCGCCCAGGCGGCGTCGACCTCGGCCGGGCTGAGCTCGGCCCCGACCGGGCCATCGAGCAGGTTGTCGACGGCCGCCCGCAGGGCCGGCGGGCGGCGGTCCGGGACGCCGGGCAGTGGCTCCGCGAGCCGCGCCTGCACGCCGACCCAGCGGGCCAGCACCTCCGCGACGGTCTGGGCCGACGCGTCCCAGCAGTCCTCCCCGGGCACGTCGGTCAGCAGCAGGCGACCCGGAGCGCTGGCCAGCACGGTGGGCACCAGCGCCGGATCGACCGCAGCGATCGCGCGGATCGCGACCGGTTCCGCGGCGGCGAACGGCGGGATGGCCTTGAGCCACACCGGACCGTCGGCGGTGGGCAACCGGAACAGCCCGGACAGGTTCCAGGTCTTGCGCTGCCGGGGCGGCCCTTGGGCGTCGACGTGTAAAGCCGCCCATTCGAACAGCTCCCGGATTCCTGAGGCGCGGGCCCAGGCGAGCCGCAGCGGATGGTCGTCGACGACGAAGTCGCAGGGGCGCACGCTCTCCGGTCGTTCCAGCGCCTCGACGTGATAGCGGGCGTGGCCGTCGCGGGCGCCACCGCCCCCGTCGACGCCGAGCAGCCGGAGGACGACGACGGGCACGCCCAGCGTCCGTTCCAGATGCGCCACGACCGGCTCGGTCTCCGCCCACCACGGGACGTCCACCGGGAACGGCCCCACCACGCCGACGCAGCTGCCGCCGCACGTCACCGTCGCGGTCACCCGCCGCCCCATCCGATCGGTCCCTTCCGTACGGGTCAACCCTGCCGGGCCAGGCGGCTGCCCAGCTCGGCGGCGCGCGTCGCGAATGGCGTCCACGCGGGCGGCGTCCGGTCCAGCTGCGGCCGCGCATGCTGCCGGCTGCTCGCCCGCTGCTCCCATCCGCACAGCCGACCGCCGCGGATCCGGAAGCAGACGAGTAGGCCGTCCGCCCAGCCGTAGGCCGCGCAGTCCTCGGGCGGGCGGGTCAGCTGCGTCACCTTCTGCTCGGCGACGACCCAGTCGAGCGCCTCGATCTCCTGCTGGATCCGGTCCGCCAGTTCGAATGCGAGGTTCGTCGACGCCACGTCGCGGTGCTGCGCCAGCTGCTCGCGGACCGTCTCGACCTCGGCCGGTTGCCGGCGCAGCACGGCGGTGACGGCCGCGAGCAACCTGTCCCGATCCGTGGCGTCGACCCCGCGCACCCGGGCAAGGTCCCGGTCGCAGCCGCCGAGCCGGTCGGCGGTGTAGCGCAACGGCAGCACCCGGTCCAGCGCCGAGACGGCGAGCCGCGCCCTGGTTCCGCCGAGGTACGGGCCGAACGTCTCGACGGCCGGAGCGGGCCGGCCGGGCGTCTCGACCACCGGCCAGTGCGCGACGCGCAGCCGCGGGGCGCCGGTGCGGTGCTCCAGCACGATGCACACCGGCGACTCCACGCCGCGCGTGCGGTTCCAGCGCGGCTTCGCCCGCTCCAGCAGGTTGCGCTCCAGCCAGGCCGCCTCGTGCACGGAGTCGCAGGCGACCGCCTCGATGCGCGCGACCTGCGGCACCATGCGGGTGAGGTGGCGCCGGTCGCGCAGGTCGGTCCAGTACGAGCCGACCCGTTGCCGCAGGTGGGTGGCGCGGCCGAGGTACAGCACGCGGCCGCGGGCGTCCCGGAACCGGTACACGCCGGGCGTGCCGGGCAGCCGGGCGACCACCGCACCCAGGGCCGCCGTCATGCCGGAATCGTAGGTCCATCGCGGCCGGATATCTGAGAGAGCGCTCTCTTGACCGGCCCGGCGCGCCTCCATACAGTTCGACGTAGGTCTATCAGGGCCGCCCGCCCGCGGCCCGGACCGGTCCCCCGGAGGTCATCCATGAACCTCAGAACAACAACACTCAGAATCGCGGCGACGGCCACCCTCATCGTCGGGTCGTTCGCCGTGGTGACGGTCAGCACCCCCGTCCAGGCCGCGATCGGCGGACTCACCTGGTCCGACGAGTTCGACGGAGCGGCCGGCACCGCGCCCAACTCGGGCCGGTGGCGCTACGACATCGGCGGCAGCGGCTGGGGCAACAACGAGCGGCAGTACTACACGTCGAGCACCAGCAACGCCGCACTCAACGGCGCCGGACAGCTCGTCATCACCGCCCGCCGGGAGAATCCGGCCGGCTACAACTGCTGGTACGGAAGCTGCCAGTACACGTCGGCCCGGCTGCTCACGTCGGCGACCTTCACCCAGACGTACGGCCGGTTCGAGTCCCGGATGCGCATCCCGCGCGGCCAGGGCATCTGGCCGGCGTTCTGGATGCTGGGCAACGACATCGGCTCGGTCGGCTGGCCCACCAGTGGCGAGATCGACATCATGGAGAACATCGGTCGCGAGCCGAACACGGTGCACGGCACCATCCACGGCCCCGGGTACTCCGGCGGTGAGGGCATCGGCGCCGGCTACAGCATCGGCGGCGCGTTCGCCGACGCGTTCCACACCTTCGCCGTCGAGTGGGGCCCGGACTTCATCGCCTGGTTCGTCGACGGCGTCCAGTACCAGCGGCGCACCCCGGCCGACCTCGGCGGCGACCGCTGGGTGTTCAACCACCCGTTCTTCATGATCATGAACGTGGCGGTCGGGGGGTTCTGGCCGGGCGACCCCGACGGCTCCACCGTGTTCCCGCAGCAACTCGTCGTCGACTACGTGCGCGTCTACGCCTGGACCACCGGCGGCGGCGGCGGTGGTGGCGGCACCAGCGCGATCATCGGCAACGGCAGCAACCGGTGCATCGACATCCCGTCGGCCAACGCGGTCGACGGCGCCCGGCTGCAGCTGTGGGACTGCAACGGCACCGGCGCGCAGCGCTGGACGTTCAACGCCGACGGCTCGATCACCGCGCTCGGCAAGTGCATGGACGTCTCCGGCGGGTCGACCGCCAACGGCGCCGCCGTGCAGTTGTGGACGTGCAACGGCACCGGCGCGCAGAAGTTCACTCTCAGCGCGGCCGGCGACCTGGTCAACACGCAGGCGAACAAGTGCGTCGACGTCACGAATGCCGGCACCGCCAACGGTTCCAAGCTTCAGCTCTGGCAGTGCACCGGCGGCAGCAACCAGAAGTGGCGCCGCGGCTGATCGCAACTCAGCGATCTTGGACGTCTGCTCATGCCCCGGCGGCGGCAGACGTCCAAGATCGCGAATAGCTCACGCCTCGTTCGGGGTGAGCACGAAGACGGGGATCTGCCGGCTGGTCTTCGTCTGGTAGTCGGCGTAGTCCGGCCACGCGGCCACGGCGCGCTCCCACCACGTCGCCCGCTCCGCGCCGGAGACCTCGCGCGCCGTGTAGTCGCGCTTCACCGGGCCGTCCTGCAATTCGACGTGCGGATGGGCCACCAGGTTGTGGTACCAGACCGGATGGGTGGGCGCGCCGCCCATCGACGCCACCACCGCGTACTCGCCGTCGTGCTCCACCCGCATCAGCGGGGTCTTGCGGATCTTCCCGGACCGGGCACCGACCGAGGTGAGGATGATGACCGGCCGGTCCCGCAGCGTCAGGCCCTGGGTACCACCCGAGCTCTCGTAGAGCGCCACCTGCTCGCGCGATCGGCTCGACGGGCTCGGTTCGTACTCGCCACTCAACGGCATCCATGAACCGTATCCCGTGACCAGGTGCGCGCTCCTCCGATCGGCAAGCCGCCGCTGGCCGTGCGGTCGATCAACCCTGACGAGGAGGTTGAGCGTGATCGTCTGAACACGGTGGATCATCAGCGGCGTGAATTCCCACGCATTCCAGCGTGTGCAGCGGGCGCCGTACCTGTGGCTGGCGTATCTCGCCGGCGGTCTTCTCGTCATCTCGGTGTACTTCCTGCTGTCCGAGTCGCAGAAGGCGTGGCTGTACACCACGGTCGGGGTGAGCGCCGCGTTCGCCGTCGTCCTCGGGGTCGTCATCCACCGGCCGGCCGCCCCGCTCGGCTGGCTGCTGCTCGCCGCAGGTCAGATCTCCTACGCCACGGGCGACATCCTCTACTTCATCATCGGCGAGGGCACGCCGGTCGACGTCTGCTACCTCGGCATGTACGTCTTCCTGATCATCGCGCTCATCGTGTTCGTGCGCCGGCGCATCCCCCGCGGCGACGCCGCCACCCTGATCGACCCGGCCGTGCTCGCCATCGCCGCCGGGGTCCTGTGGTGGATCTACGTCATCGCCCCGCTCGCCGCTGCCGGCGACGCGACGGCCCTGGTCATCGCCTACCCGGTGTTCGACCTGCTGGTGCTGACCGTGGCCCTGCGGCTGATCCTCGGCACCGGCGCCCGCACGCCGGCGTTCCGGCTGCTGGCCGCCGGTCTGGTGCTGATGCTCGCCACTGACGTGGTCTACGCCCTGCAGTCGGCCAACGGCACGTTCGTCGACGGCAGTTGGGTCGATGTCGGGTGGATCCTGTCCTACGTGTTGCTCGGCGCCGCCGCCCTGCACCCGTCGATGCGGTGGCTGGACAGCCGGGCACCTGCCGTCTCCCGCCCGATCGGCCGGGTCCGGCTGGCCGTGCTCGTCGCCGGCGCGCTGCTGCCGGTGCTGATGCTCGTCATCCCGGGCCGGGCCGGCGTCGACCACCTGCCGTTCGTCGTCGGCTCGGCGGTGGTGCTCGTGGTGCTGCTGGTGATCCGGCTCGTCGCGCTGACCGCCTCCGAGCGCCAGCGCGTCCTCACCGACCCGCTGACCGGGTTGCACGCCTCGGGTGTCTTCCGGGTGAACCTCGCGCTGGAGGGCGAGCGGGCCCTGCGCACCAACCGCCAGCTCGGGCTCGTGGCGGTCGAGCTGGACCACTTCGGGCTGCTCGTCCAGATGTACGGGCAGCCGGCCGGCGACCGGGTGCTGTGCGAGGTCGCCGCCCGGCTGCAGGCGTTCTGCCGCCCGGGCGACCTCCTCGCCCGCACCGGCATGCAGGGATTCGCCGTGCTGCTGCCCGACGCCGACGGGCACCGGACCGTCCAGTTCGCGGAGCTCGTCCGGCAGGCGGTCGCCGAACCGAAGATCGCGCTCGACACCGACCTCGCCGTGCGGGTCACCGCCTCGGTCGGGTTGGCAGCGTTGCCGTACGACGCCCCCGGTCCGTTGCGGCTGCTGCAGGTCACCGAGCAGGCGGTCGAGGCCGCGCGGATCGCGGGCGGCAACCGTTGCCACGGCTGGCGGGGGCGGCTGGACCTCGATCCGTACGGCAATCCCGCGCTGACGCCCTACCCGGTGGCGTAGACGAGCTCACCGTCCACATAGGTGCGGACCACCCGGGCCCGGCCGATCTCGGCCGCCGGGTGGTCGAACGGGTCTCCACCACACCGTCCTGCATGATCTTGACCGTGGTGGCCGCGAACCGGCCGACCCGCCCGGCGGCCCGCCGCTCGACGAGGTCTGCCACCTGCTCCGCCCCGCGTCCGCGGTCCCACCACAGCGCGCCGACCACCCGCGCCCGCAGCGCACCCGACCCGGCGGCGCGCAGGTAGGCGGCGAGGTTGTCGTCGCCGCCGAGGTAATCACCGACGATCGCGTCCTGCCAGGCGGTGATGCCGTGCGAGAACAGGTACTCCTGGCCGGCGAGCAGCGCCGCGTCGAGGTCCGCGGCGGTCGCCGCGGGCAACAGCTTTCCGACGAGGGTCGCGGCGCCCTCGTGCAGCATGCCCGTCGGTTCGCCGGCGGCGTCGCGCTCGATCCGCCCGTCCGGCGGATCCGGGGTGTGCCTGTCGATGCCGGCCCGGGCCAGGGCGGCGCCGTTCACCCAGGCGCCGTGGCCGTCGGCGTTGGGAAGGTACACGGGCCGGTCGGCGACGACGGCGTCGAGCAGGTCGCGGGTCGCCAGCCCGCCGGGGAAGACAGGCATGGCCCAGCCGCCGCCGGTGATCCAGGCCCGATCCGGGTGCGCGGCCGCGTACCTCTCGACCGCGGCGACGCACTCGGCCGCGGTGGCGTACCCGGTCAGGTCGCACTGGAGCAGTTGCCGGCCGGCCGACACCGGGTGCACGTGCGCGTCCTGGAAGCCGGGGGTGAGCAGGCCGCCCGCCAGGTCCACGTGCTGCGCGCCGGGGCCCGCGGCGGCCTCGGCGGCGGCCCGGTCGCCCACGGCCACGATCCGCCCGTCGCGCACCGCCACCGACGCGGGCCGCGACCGGACGCCGTGGCCGGTGAACACGCTGCCACCGCTGAACACGGTCACGCTCATCGAGCCCCGCCCCTTCTCCGGCGATCTTGGACGTCTACTGCTGCTGGAGCAGCAGTAGACGTCCAAGATCGCGTGGGGTCAACCGACCGGCTCGCGGTAGACGTGCGCGTCGCCGTCGAGAACGACGACGCCGTCCTGGTTGGTGATTGTGGTGCGGAGCTTCGCCACGGGCTTGCTCGCGTGCACCTCCAGCACCTCCACCTCAGCGGTGATCACGTCACCGGGACGCACCGGCGCCTTGAAGTCCCACCCGACGCGCAGGAACACCGAACCCGGGCCCGGCAGGTCCTCCGCAACCACGGCGTTCAGCAGCCCGGACGTGACCCCGCCCTGCACGATGATGCCGCCGAAGCGGCTGCGCGCCGCGAGCGCCTCGTCGTAGTGCAGCGGATTGCGGTCGCCGGTCAGCTCGGTGAACAACTCGATGTCACGCGCCTCGACGGTGCGCGTGCGCCGGGCCGTCGTTCCGACGGCCGGTATTCCTTCGGCTGGCACGCCGGCAGCCTAAGACGGTTGTTCGAGCTTGCGCAGCACCTGCTCGGTGGCGCGCCGCAGCGCGGTCCGCCCGGCCAGCACCAGCAGCACCGCAACCAGCCGGCCCCGCAGGGTCGCCGGGCGCCGGTCGACGGTGACGTGGATCTGACTGCCGGCGCCTTTCGGCTCGACCTTGTACAGCCACGAGCTTCCCGGGCGCCACGTGTTCGACTCGGTGGTCTCCACGCGCACCGTGCCCGGGGTGGACCAGTCGTAGCGGTTGCGTTCCCAGACGCCGCCGGCGAGCGACGAGCCCTCGGTGACGTCGGCCCAGTCGTCGCCGACCTCGTGGACCTTGAGGTGCTGTTCGTCGATGTTGGGCCAGATCTCGGCGCGCTTCGGCGAGAAGTCGGTCAGGGCGCCGATGAACCGCTCCGGCGCGACGCCGCTCGTGACGTCGAACTCGATCTTCGGCATCGGGCCTCCCCGGTCGGAAACAGGACGATCGATCATTGTCGTCCCGGTGCTGCGCGCGCAAGCATCTAGGCTTCCTACCGGTGAACGAGCGGGAGTTGACCGACGCGGTGGCGAAGCTGTACCGGGTGTTCGCCCGCTACCCGTTGCGCGACGACGTGTCCTACTGCGACCACTGCATCGCACCCGAGGACGTGGCGGCGCTGCACGCGGTGCCGCTGCACGAGGCGCCCGTCCGGATGCTCGGCCGGCTGCTGATCAACCACTCGACGTGGGGCGATCGGGAGTACCACCTGCACTTCCTGCCCCGGCTGCTCGAACTGGTCGCCACCGGCGCCATGAATGCCTCGAGCTACAGCGTCTGGTTGCCGGCCTTCCTCATCCCGTGCCGTGACGGCCCGGCCGACGAGCATCGGGCGCTCGACGACTTCTTCTCCGCCTGGTGGCGGCACACCCTCACGACCTGGCCGGCCCCGTGCGAGCCGCAAGAGGTCCTCGTCCTTCTCAAGGCGTCCGGCCAACCGGTCGCGCCGTACCTCGCCGCCTGGGGCAGCTACGGCGGTACCGCCGCGATTCGTCACCTGGAAGCGCTGATCACCGATCTCACCACCGGCTCGAGCGTCGAATACGGGATCCGCGAGGAACTCGACGCCTGGATCTGCGGGCCGATCCCGGACGCCGTGCTCGCCGCCACCGACGCGGACGACGTCCTGGAGGAGTTGCGCTCTTTCCGCGAGTGGTACTGCCCGCCCTCGTGACTAGTCGGGCTGATCCGCGGTGAAGTGGACGCCGCCGAACTGCTTGCGCCAGGCGGTGACGTCGGGGGCGACCGTGCCCGGATCGGTGGCCCTGTCGAGCCCCCGGGCGATGAGCGCGGCGAGGTCGGCCATGTCGGCGGGCTTCGCGCCCCGGCGGACCAGTTCGGGGGTGCCGATGCGCAGGCCGTTGACGTCCCCGTCGACCGGGTTGTCCGGTAGTCCGATGCCGCAGCTGAGCAGGTTCGCCCGCCGCAGTCGCTTCGCGGCCTGCTGGCCGCCGCCCCACTCCTGCGCCCGCAGCGCGAACTGGTGGGACCGGGTCGGCCCGTGGGCGCCGGCGAACACGGGAAGGCCGGCGGCGGCCAGTTCGTCGGCGAGCCGCCGGGCGGTCTCGACCATGGCGGCGGCGTACGCGCGACCGGCGACCGTCCAGTCGACCATCGTCACCGCGAGGGCGGCGGCCTTGCCGGCGTCGAAGTTCGCGGTGAGCCCCGGGTAGGCGATCGCGTCCAGCCGCTGCGCGAGCCCCGCGTCGTCGGTCAGGATCATCCCGCCGGGCGGGCCGCCGAGGCTCTTGTAGGTGCTGAAGGTGAGCAGGTGGGCGCCTTCGGCCAGGGGCTGCTGCCAGGCCCGGCCGGCGATCAGGCCGCAGACGTGGGCCGCGTCGTACAGCACCGTGGCGCCCACCTCGTCGGCGATCTCCCGGATCGTGGTCACCGGGTGCGGGTAGAGGTTGAGGCTGCTGCCGATCGTGATCATCCGTGGCCGGACGTCGCCGGCCAGTGCCCGCAGCGCGTCGACGTCGACCGTGTAGCCGTCGGCGGCGACCGGGGCCGGGACGGTCCGCAGGCGGTACTGGCCGGCGGAGCCGCCGGCGTGATGGGTCACGTGCCCGCCGATCGACGGCGGCGGCGCGATGATCGTGTCGCCGGGCTCGCAGGTGGCCAGGAACGCGTACAGGTTGGCGATCGCCCCCGACGGGACGCGGATCTCGGCGTAGCGCGCGCCGAAGACCTCGGCCACCAGTTCGGCGGTGATGACCTCGATCCGCTCGATCGCCTCCAGCCCCATCTCGTACTTGTCCCCCGGGTAGCCGAGCGATGCGCGGGACCCGAGGCCCGCGGCGAGCATCGCCTCGGCGCGCGGGTTCATCACGTTCGTCGCCGGGTTGAGGTTGACCGACTCGACGTCGTGGATCCGGCGGTTCTCGGCCACCAGCCTGTCGAGCTCGCCGAGCACGTCCGCCGGTTCGGCCGCCGCGGTGGCGGCGGCCGCCGCGGCGACGAGGTTCTCGCTCACCTCCGGAACCCACGCCCGACGGACCAGCGCAGCGCTCATCGGTCGAGCGTACGCAGCGCTCAGTACTCCCACCGGGCGTACTGCGGGTGCCGGGTCTTCATGTCCTCGAACAGCAACACCTGACGGTCGAGGTACCACGCCTTGGCGGTCTGCAGGATCACGATGCCGGCGATCGTGTCGGTGACGTCGAGCCGGACCAGCCCGTAGGCGAGCAGCGCCGCGCCGATCGCCTGGAACGCGTATGTCGGCGCCAGCGCCCGCGCGGTGAACTGGGCCGGCACCGGCACAGTCGTGCGCTCCGACCAGACCCGTTCGCCGAACACGCTCTTCGACGCCCAGTGGCGGGTCGACCGCGGCCTCGGGAACAGCAACGGGTTGACCATCATGAATACCAGGGACGCGACGATCGGAACCAGGCACCACCAGCCGATCCAGTCCCGGCTGTCGCGCCTTATACACCGCGCCCATTCCGCCTTTGCCAATCAACCCGAGGATTTCGAGTTGCGGAAACAGCCTGGCGACCTGCTCGGCCGTCGGAGCAACGAAGCCCGCGCCC
>Ga0207689_10002839_pt1 | contig 15982 bp, 12 predicted proteins | sample KBSMisM52_FD_184312 | JGI IMG/M metagenome (GOLD analysis project Ga0207689, IMG submission 184312) | Miscanthus rhizosphere microbial communities from Kellogg Biological Station, Michigan, USA - KBS Miscanthus M5-2 (SPAdes) (version 2) | ecosystem: Host-associated > Plants > Roots >... | reverse complement strand
ACCGGTTGCGTCGCGCAGACCTGAACGGGTCACTGTAGGAGCAATAGTGTAAAGCCCCTGAACTGTTCGCTGCGTCGGGAAATTCGAAAATTGATCCGACGAGACGTTGGTGCCCGAAGTGTTCTGCGTGGTGTCAACTGCCGCACCGCCGGTATCAGTGACGTTTACGGTTGCGCCTATCTGACCAGTAGTGAGCGAAATATCTAAAGATGAAGTTTTGGAAAGACTGATTTCGACATCTTTCTGCTCAAACTTGGCGAAGCCTTTTCCGGCCGCCTCGACCGAGACCAGGTATCTTCCGGGCGGAAGATTGTTGATGCGGAAATGGCCGGAGTCGTCTGTGGTAACTGACTGGGCACTGATCAAATTGGGACTGGTGACGTTAACCGTAGCGCCCGGAACCGCGGCTCCGGCCTGGTCAACGACCGTGCCCTCAAGAGAACCTGTCGTCGAAGACTGTGCAAACGCGCTGAGCGAGAAGCACAGTACAAACAGCGACAGGACTATAAAGCGTATGCTGTTTTTCATACTTAGCTGATCCTTTCTTCAATTGGTAAAACTGGCAAAATGCCGCTGACCCGAACCGCGCGTTCCGCGGCAAGCCAAGCCCCGCAGACGCGACGCAACGGCATTATCATGGTTGGACTCTGAGAAGACTGCATAATACGTAGCCCGATTTTGCAACTCGTATGCCCACCGCCGGGAAAGGGTGTAATGGCTTAAATTCCTGTAGTTTGCCCCCAAATGTCCCGGTCAAACTGACTCCGCTTATCCAAAATATTGGGAACAATCCAGAAATCACAACCGGGTCAAGCACCGGCTCGCCGGCAGCCGGGGCGCGCCCCTCTTTTCATTCGCCAGCAAGGTTCGCCTCGGATTCGCGGCTACGGAGGTGGAATTTACCAGCCTGGCGAGATTTTGCTGAGTCGCGCGGCAGGTTTCTTGAGTTCACTCGTTAGTAGGATAATTGCCTCCATGGTGGGCCTGGCTTTCACGAGCATATCGATCTTGAGGGTGTTCTGAGTGGGGACGAGAGGATTGTTTACGAAGCGCATGATCGTTTGGTCAGGCGCGAATAGTGCAGTTTGAAATTCGCCTGGGCCAGCCACTATTCGCACTTTGCGAAAAGGTACCGCAGCACTACTGCCCGCGAATTTCCTCTGTGCTAGACTGTCTTCAGAACCCAGATAACTGTTTTGTCCGAACGAATCTATCGCGATCCGGTCCACAACATAATTCGCCTTCGCACTGACAGTAGCGAAGGCGAGTTGATGATGCGTTTGATCGACACGCAGGAGTTTCAGAGACTGCGACGGATTAAGCAGTTGGGACTGGGACTCTATACCTATCAGGGCGCAGAACACTCTCGCTTCACCCATTCGCTGGGCGCTTTCCATTTGATGACTCGGGTCCTTGATCGCTTAAGCGAAAGATATGTATTGAACGAGCATGACCACACCGCCGCGCGAGCAGCAGCGCTGCTTCATGATGTGGGTCACGGATCGTTTTCACATGTCATGGAAAAAGTGCTCGGCTTTCACCACGAAAAGTGGACCGTCGAGGCAGTGTTGAGTGAGGCAACCGAGATCGGACAGTTGCTGCGATCATATTCCGCAGACCTGCCAAACAAAGTCGCAGCTATTATTGAAGGCAAGTTTCAGCCGGCCGCTTTGGCTCAGCTCGTATCTTCACAACTCGACGTGGACAGAATGGATTACCTGCTGCGTGACTCGTTGATGACCGGCGCGAAGTATGGCATCTACGATCTCGAGTGGATCATTAATGCCCTGGCAATTGACGAAGAACATGATCGGATCTACGTAGCCGCACGCGGCCTCTATGCTGTTGAAGAATACCTGCAGGCTCGCTACTACATGTTTCGCCAGGTCTATTTTCACCGCACCCTGCGCTCCGCGGAGGCAGTGTTGCGCGCAATCCTTCGCCGCGCGTTAAAGCTTCTCGAAACCGGCGAGCCTGTTTGGCATGCCCCGGGCACTGCGTTTGAAAAAGTCTTGCGTCGAAACGAACCAACTATTACCGAGTACCTGGAGGTCGACGACTCCGACGTCCTGTTTCACGTAAAGCAATGGCAGCGATCTTCGGATGAAATCCTGGCTGACCTCAGCAGGCGTTTCACTGCTCGCAGGCTGTTCAAGGCGATCGATCTCGATATGCCGGAAGCCGAACGTCCCGGATTTTTATCGGCCGCAAGAGAGTGCATCGTCAGGGCCGGTTACGATCCGGATTATTACTTCATCGAGGATCGCGCCAGCGACGTCCCTTACTACAACTATTACACGGCGGAAGGCGCCGAGCCGAAGAGCCGGATCTATGTGGAAGATGGCTACTCGCAGCCTCGCATACGTGAGATCACTGAGGTGAGTGACGTAGTCCGCGGGCTGCAGCGCGGCTACGAGTTGCACCGAGTTTGTTTCCCCGCGGAAGTGAAGGCCGAAGTCTATCAGCTCTACCACAAGCTGACACCAGAGGGCCGATCGGCTGCTCGAACCCAATGAATCAGGTCAGGCAATCTTCGGATTGCAGCAACGAAAAAAAAGCTTGAGCCAAATTAAAAGTCAACAGTTATGTTGGTTGGAGATTAACCATGGCAAGAGTTGCGAATGCAAATGTTACGGAAGCGGACAAGTACATCAAATCAGTCCTCAAGGCGCAGGCAAAAGATTGGGGCAATCCGTTACTCAATCATCTTATCTATGCGCGCCGCCCGTCGATCTTCAAAGGCGCGCGAGCGATGTGGACCGGCATCGATGCTTCAGGATTAATTGACGCGAGTTTGCGAGCACTGATCAATCGGCGCGTCGCCTTTCTCAATGGTTGCGAGTTTTGACAGGACATAAATGCTGCCGTGAGCAGCCAGCTCGGAGTTCCCGATGACAAGATTGATGCAGTCACAGATTATGCGAATAGCCGTCTCTTCACTCAGGAGGAACGCCTGGCGCTTGAATTTGCCGACGCCATGACAATCACGGGACGCGACGTCAGCGAGGAACTTTTTCAGCGATTGCTGGGACTTTTTGATGAAGAGGCATTGGTGGAGTTGACGGCCACCATTGCCTGGGAAAACGCATCCAGTAAGTTCAATCGCGCTTTGCGCGTGCCGTCTCAGCAATTGTGGAAGCGGCGTTAGCCGCGCTAACCCGAGGAACTGCCTGGTACGCACCGTTCGCTAGCGCTCGCGATTCTGCGTTTGCCAGACTGCCTACGTAATTCTCAGATAAGACAAAGAACACCGTTCAACGTGTAATGCAGACTTTCCATCCCAGCGGTTCAATGTTTGTTCGCGGCCTAGCAATGCTATTGCTCGGTTTTTCAATTAGCACCGCAGCCCGCGCACAGGCTCTAAAGAATGTTGTGCCGCGTTATGTTGTGCCGCGTTCAGTGGAGCGACCGCTGTCGTTGGCAATTTTGGATTTTGGAAGCGCCGCGCCGGGACTGCTGGCGGCAGACAAGCTCGCTATCAACCTTAAACGGGAGCCAGGTGTGATGGTTTTAGATCGCGACCAGGTTAGGGCTGCCGCACGGGGAGCGGGATATGTGGGCTCGATGAGTTTGACGCTCAATGAAGCGCGGGATCTTGGCGCCGCACTTGGCTCAGATTTTTTTATCATGGGCGATGCGCAAACACTCCGGCGTTCACCTTCAGACCGCCCGGTTTACTTTGATTCCTACGCTTCAATCTTCGTGGTAAGCGCCCGCACGGGCAGGCTTATTAGCTGGCAGCGGCCGGCCTTCGTGGCAGATACACCAGCGGCAGCAGAGCAATTACTGTTTTCCGAGTTATCGGGTTCGGAAATACAGCATCGGCTCAGCGTGACCGTTCATCGTGCCCAGGAAGATGAACGAGGCGAGCGCCAGCTGACAACCGCGGAGCAAATTCCAATCATCGAAGCAGCGCCCGACGACGAAAAAAGCGCTGAGGCGGAAGGCCTGCGACTACCCCGCCCGTACCGCAGATTTGTGCCGCCCTACCCGGAAAGTGCTGCGCTTGCCGAAGTAGAAGCAACTGTTGATGTGCTGGTGGATCTCGATGCGACGGGCGAAGTGACTCGAGTTGAAGTTGCACGTTGGGCGGGCTTCGGACTGGACGAAGCAACTGTCGAAACTGTTCGGCGTTTGCATTTCTTTCCCGCAATGCGCGATGGAATTGGCATTCCGATTCGCGTGCTATTACGCTACAACTTTCGCAAACCGCCGAAATAATAAAAAGGACAAAAGGGTAAAAGGGGAATGGGTGAACGGAAAATGACCAGCCGTCTGATGCGAGTGGTGAGCCTTCTTGCTGCGCTCTCGTTTTACCCCTTACCCTTTACCCTTTACCCAACCGCCTCTGCTCGCGCCGCAGGAAACGAAGCCGCCCTGATTTCGACGGCAACTCCTGAAGGCCGGCTCGCTGTCTTTGATGACGCCTGGGCCAGAATAAACGAGCGTTACTACGATCGAACCTTTAATGGCCTGGACTGGGAGGTACAAAGAACCACCTTTCGACCGTTGGCGGCGCAAGCCGGCTCGACTGAGGAATTGTATGCAGTCTTGCGTCGCATGATCGCTTCCTTAAACGATCCGCACACTCGCGTTTTTGCTCCCGAAGAAAAGTCTGATTGGTGGCGACCGCGTTTCATTAGCGTTGGTTTGGCGCTGGCCGAGGTTGAAGGGGCCCCGACCGTTATCAAAGTCGATAACCATTCGGCCGCGAAGCGAGCAGGCGTGCGCGCTGGCGATGTGATTGAATCCGTCGATGGCGAAAGGGCGCTGGCTTTGGTCAACAGTCGTTTGACGAAGTTATCTGATCCCGCCAGCGCCTCGGCTCGCTTTCGTGTCTTCGCAAAACTGTTGGACGGGCCAAGCGGAAGCTTAGTCCACGTGGCCTGGAAGACCAGGGACGGCAAACAAAAATCTGCTCGACTTGAACGCTACTGGCAGCAGCGCGAGCTGGGGGTGCGCATGCTTCGCGAGCGAGGCGAATATGCGGTCGTTGAAATTGACGCTTTTACAAAACCGATTGCAGTTGCTTTTGCGCGCAGCCTGAAGCAGAAACTCGCGGGCAAACGTGGCCTAATCCTTGACCTCAGAAGCAATGGTGGTGGTGATGCTGAAGCAATGAGCGACATCGCCTCAACGTTCCTCGGGATTGGCTCTAACCTGGGCCAGTTTACCGACCGCGCCGGAACGAGCTTTACGATATTGACCCACTTCAGATCCGCGCTATCTCCGGAACCGCTGGAGCAGACCAAACTGCCTGTAATTGTCTTAACCAGTGAACGTACCGCCAGCGCCGCCGAAATTTTTGTCGAGGCGCTTCGAATTTCCCGTCGCGCAACAATCATTGGCACAGAAACCTGCGGCTGCGTGCTGGCAGTTCGCACGCGCCACCTCTTACCGGATGGCGGGTTGCTCGATGTGAGCGAACTTGATTACGAGACTGCCGAGGGCCACCGTCTCGAAGGTCATGGTCTAAAGCCTGACGAAACGGTCACTGTCGAACGCAGCGATCTTTATTCCGGACGCGATCGCGCGTTGGAATTAGCCCTGAAATCCCTCCCCGTGATCAGACGGAGTAACTAAAAAACAAGGAATTTTTGTTGGTCGCGTTTAGCGGGTTTCGTGGCGCAGCAGGGCAGTCCACCGTCTTTTCCTACCTCATGCTATGATTTCGCAAAGTTAGCATTCCAGGTGAACAAAGCATGTTGTATTTGTCGCAAGTGTTGGGTCGCCCCATCCGCGATCTTGAAGGCGAGCGTGTGGCCACCATCAAGGACGTCATTGTGCGTCTTGGCGCTGACGACCATCCGCCCGTCACTGGTCTGGTAGCCCGCTTTGGCCGGCGCGAATTCTTTCTCTCACGCTGGCGCATCACCGAATTAAATGAGCAGGGCGCTCGCCTTAATTCAGACAAACTCAACCTCCGCCCTTTTGTGCGTCGCGATGGTGAAGTGTTGCTGGCGCGTGACGTGCTCGATAAACAGTTGATCGATGTTGACGGGAAAAGAGTAGTTCGCGTGAATGATGTGCAGCTTATCGAAGCTGCAGGAGACTGGCGTGTGACCGGCGCCGACGTTAGTTTGCAGGGATTGTACAGACGTCTCGCGCCCGCGGGTTTCATGGGCACACGCAAACCTGTTGAAGTCCTGGACTGGGCTGACGTTGGTTACCTCGCAACTGACGCTGCGACGGTCCAGCTCAAGTCTTCCAGCGGTAAACTGGCGCGGCTCCATCCGGTTGAAATAGCGCGACTTGCGGAAGCGCTTTCCTATCATCACGGCTTCGAAGTAGTTGAATCACTCGATGACGAAACTGCGGCTGAGACGCTCGAGGAAATGCCTTCGGAACAACAGGCCCGAATTCTCGGCAACATGGACGAGGAACGCGCGGCTGACATTCTTGAATGGATGGCGCCGGATGAAGCTGCCGACGTGCTGGGCGATTTGCCGGAAGAAAAAGCGGAAGAGTTACTGGGACTCATGGAAGGCGAGGAGCAGGCCGACGTCGCGGAGCTGCTTCCTTATGAAGATGACACGGCCGGCGGACTGATGACGACGCAGTTTGTAACTTTGCCGCGCGAGTTAACGGTTGGTGAAGCGCTGGCACGTTTGCGTGAGATGGCGGAAACGCCAAACATGATCTACTACCTCTATGTCGTTGAAGGTGAGGGTTCATGGAAACTCCTCGGGGTGATCGCCCTGCGCAGTTTGATCCTGGCTGATCCGGCGATGCCGCTGGCGGAGGTTATGCGCACGGAATTTCAACGGGCGCATCCCGATGAGGCGGCAGACGAAGTGGCGCAAAGGATCGCCGAATACAATCTTCTGGCTTTGCCGGTGCTGGATGAAACCGGAGATATTCTGGGCATCATTACGGTAGACGATGCGATGGAAATCTTGTTGCCAAAAGATTGGCGTCAACGACTTCCGCGGCTGTTTGGCTAGCGCCAAGTATTTTTACGACAGTTTCTGGTGATCCTGGTTTAGTGCTTTCTTAGCGTCTAAGCTTTCTTATTTGAGATCTCAAATTTCAGATCTGAAATTCTCAATATTTATGAGCGACGGAGACCCTCCAAGTGCCCGAATCACGAGCAGCGATAAAAGCTACCGGTCGACGGCTGCTGCGACGGCCCGGTCTTCGGCCGCCCACTGGCTGGCGACGCAAGCTCGTGGCCTATCTTGCCATCCTCGGTCCGGGAATGATCGCTGCCAGCGCCGGCAATGATGCCGGCGGCATTGCCACCTTTGCCGCAGTCGGCGCAGAACAAGGTTATCGTCTACTCTGGATCCTAATCCCCATTACGATCAGCCTCGGTTTGGTTCAGGAGATGTGTGCCCGCATGGGTGCAGTGACGGGCAAGGGGCTCGCCGATCTCGTTCGCGAAAAGTTTGGCGTGCGCTGGACCGCATTTGTGATGCTGGCGCTCCTGATAGCGAACGCAGGTGTCACGGTTTCAGAGTTCGTAGGCATTGCTGCGGCTACAGAACTCTTTGGAGTGTCGCGATTCGTGTCTGTACCTTTGTCAGCAGTGGCGATCTGGTGGCTCGTGGTAAAGAGCTCTTACCAACGAGTAGAGCGCGTATTCCTGTTCATGTCGCTGGTTTTCCTCGGCTATATAGTTTCAGCTTTTCTGGCAAAGCCCGACTGGAGTGCGGTAGCTGTCGGCTTGGTGAAACCGACTTTTAGCCTTGAGTACGCTTACCTGTTTACCTTCGTCGCAGTTGTGGGCACGACGATCTCACCATACATGCAGGTCTACGTGCAGTCGTCTGTAGTCGAAAAGGGTGTGACTACCGAAAACTACGCGCGAACAAAAAAAGACGTTTGGGTGGGAACGATCCTGGCGATTCTCGTGGTGTTCTTCATCGTGGTTTCCACTGCCGCCACTCTTAACAAACATGGCTTGCACGTGGATAGCGCAGCCCACGCGGCGCGTGCGCTTGAACCATTCGCCGGACCTTACGCGGAGACGCTTTTTGCTATTGGTCTGTTTGGCGCCTCTATGCTGGCTGCAGGGGTGTTGCCACTCGCCACCGCGTACTCGATCAGCGAAGCGCTCGGTTTCGAAAAAGGCGTGTCGCGCAGCTTCCGCGAGGCCCCAATTTTCATCGGGGTGTTTACGTTTCTGGTGGCGGTTGGCGCAGCCATAGCTGTCATTCCTGGTCTGCCGCTGATCCGCGTGCTGCTCGTCACGCAAGTTATAAACGGCTTGTTGTTGCCGATTATCCTCTTTGCAATCCTGAAGCTGGTAAACGATCGCGAACTGATGGGCGAGCATGTGAACGGGCCGGCTTATAACCTGGGTGCGTGGCTCACAGCCATAATCGTGACGTTGTTGTCGTTGCTCTTCATTTTGGTGACTCTCTTTCCCAGGCTTCAGCGCTGACCTTCATAAACCCTTAAAAGACGCAGCCAATTCTTTCTCGCCAAGCTGATAGATCAGTGATAAAAGATACTGCCTGAAACTCCAGAAGTATTGATGTTCGCACGTAATAACGACAAGAACATGAATAGCCGCCGCAACAACAAGGTCGTGCTTTTCTGCATAGCAACCGCGATCGTGTTGCTCGTGATCTATCTGATCTTCAGATTTGATCTGGGACTTCGAGAGTTGCTGAACACCCAAATGGGCTTGGCCTCCAGGGCGGACACTATTGTCAAGGTTCTTCGTCTGGTCTCTTTCGCAATTCTTGCTTACCTCCTGGTGCGCGCTCTCAACGCCCTCATTTTTGGTCTCATTTTTCGTTTTCGGCGTGGGTTCGAGGCTCCTACTCTGGTTCGGAATATCTTTTCGATCGTTGCCTTTACAGCGCTCTTCTTCCTCATCTTTACGATAATTTTTCCGGATGCCAACCTGGGCGCAGTATTTACGACCTCCGCTATCTTCGGTGTAATCCTGGGCCTTGCTTTGCAAGACACGCTGGGAAATTTTTTCGCCGGCATTTCACTACAAGCGGACAGGCCGTTTCAGGTTGGCGATGTGATCACAGTGGGATCGGACCGGCACACCGGCGTCGTCGAGGAGATAACCTGGCGGGCGGTAAAGATTCGGACCTTTCAGAATCACATCGTCCTGCTTAGCAACAGCACCGCCGCAAAAGAACCGATCGAAGTTTGCCCGCGCGAAAACCTGAATGCACGCATCGTGTTCTTCAATACCATCTATACCGACTCACCAGCCAAAGCGATCCATGTTGTCCGAGAAGCGGTGCGGGAAGCTGACAACGTCTCGCCGAAAGTGGCCCCAATTGTCCGCGTCCGCGATATCGGCGAGAGTGCGATGGAATATGAAGTTAAGTACTGGCTGATTGATTATGCAAAATACAACGATACCGACGCCTTAGTCCGCCAGCGTATCTGGTACGCTTTCCGGCGCGCTGGGTTAACTTTTGCCTATCCCACGCGAACGCTGCTGGTGGAAAGAAAGGCCAGGAGCGGTGCGGCTGATGGTGACGGCGGAGCAATTGTTGAGCGTCTGGCCGCGGTCGATATTTTCGCCCCTCTTTCCGCCGAAGAGACTGCGATGCTGGCTAAGGCTGCGACCAGTCATGTTTTCGCTCCCGGCGAAACGGTGATAAGGGCCGGCGATCCGGGCTCGTCAATGTTTGTCGTCCACAACGGCCGGGTGAGAGTGCAGGTAAGCGAAAACGGTCGCGCCCGCAATGTTGCCACCCTGAGCGAGGGAGCGTTCTTCGGTGAGATGGCGCTGTTCACCGGCGAACCGCGAACAGCAAACATCGTGGCCATCGAAGAGACTGAAGTCCTGGAAATAGGCCACGCCGCCATGAAACAGGTCTTCGACACCAACCCTGATCTGGTTGAATCCCTCAGCTACATTATCGCCGAGCGTAGGCAAGGACTGGTTGCCAGCGAGGACCTCTCAGCCTCAGATGCTGATCAATCTGCCGGTCTTCTCAACTCCATCAAACGGTTTTTCGGCATGAAGTAGCCTTGAACCCACCCGCGCCTTACCTCCGGATGTCACCAGCACACCCTATTGCACCTCAATTTTATTGAGCATTTTCACGCCCCGGCGGGAACTTGACAGAGCCGGACTCAAATATTATTATTCTTACACGCTCACAAGAAGCCAGCGTTCAGCTGTGAGGCTTCGGAAGCCACATGGAGCGTAAAGAAATTGAGGAGGAGAAGTAAGATGACTATTGTTCGTTATGATCCCTTTCGGGACCTGCGCACTCTACAAGAAGAGGTGAACCGGCTCTTCTCTACTAACCTGACCCGAGGCTTTGGTGAGGAAGGTATTGGCGCCGGAGCCTGGAACCCCAGCGTGGACATCTATGAGAATAAAGATCATATCGTGCTCGAGGCGGAGCTTCCCGGAATGAAGCGCGATGATTTTGAGCTGTCGGTGGAGAACAACGTGATCACCTTGCGGGGCGAACGTCAATTCGAAAAGAAGGACGACGCGGATAACTACCACCGCGTAGAACGCTCTTATGGATCTTTCACGCGATCTTTCACCCTGCCGCAAACCGTTTCAGCCGACGGTGCCACCGCAGAATATCGCAACGGCGTATTGCGCGTGACGCTGCCGAAGCGTGAAGAGACTAAAGCTCGCCGGATCGAGATCTCCGGCGAAGCGACTCCGAGTTCGGCAAAAACTATTGAGGCGAAAGCTGAAACCGGTGAGAAGTCGAAGGCTGCAGGCAGTCTGTAATGTCGTGGGTCTGAAAGATGGCTCCGAGGCGGGGTTTCAGCTCGAGCAGAGCTGACCCCGCTAAAAAATAAAAACGAGTTAGAGTAGACACAAAAGTTTATGCGTTTAGATAAGTTTACGCTTCGGGCTCAGGAAGCCATACAGGCTGCTATCGAGCTCGCCGAGCGAAATCAGAATCAGCAGGTTGAACCTGAGCACTTGCTCGCAGCAATGCTCGAGCAGCCGGAAGGCATTGTGCGGCCAATCCTCGGCAAGCTCGGAGTCAACGTTCAGGTGGTCCTGAATGATGTTCAGGCGGCAATTGCACGCTTCCCTCGAGTCGAGGGCGGACAGCAATATTTTAGTCCCCGGCTGAGTCAGATCTTCACCGCCACTCAAAAGCATGCGGACAAAATGCAGGACGAGTTTAATTCGACTGAGCATTTGCTGTTGGCGATTGTTGACGAAAAAGATGGCGAAGCCGGCAAGGTGCTACGCCAGCATGGCATGAAGCGGGACGATCTGCTTAAGGTGATTGAGCAGATGCGGGGCGGCTCACGAATCACGGATCAGAATGCAGAACAGAATTATCAGGCGCTATCAAAATACGCACGCGATCTGACGGAGTTGGCGCGCAAGGGGAAACTCGATCCGGTCATCGGCCGCGACGACGAGATAAGGAGGACTATCCAGGTCCTTTCACGCCGCACCAAGAACAATCCGGTGCTAATTGGTGAGCCTGGCGTCGGCAAGACCGCGATAGTTGAGGGTTTGGCGCAGCGCATTATTTCCGGCGATGTTCCGGAGACATTGCGGAATAAGCGCCTGGTAGGACTCGATCTGGGGTCGATGCTGGCGGGTGCAAAATATCGTGGAGAGTTTGAAGATCGGCTTAAAGCTGTTCTGAAAGAAATTGAGAACGCACAGGGCCAGATCATTTTATTCATCGATGAGCTGCATACGCTGGTCGGAGCCGGAGCTGCGGAAGGCGCGATTGACGCTTCGAATATGTTGAAGCCGGCGCTGGCGCGCGGCGAACTTCGCTGTGTTGGCGCCACCACGCTTAATGAGTACAAGAAGTACATCGAGAAAGACGCCGCTCTGGAACGCCGGTTCCAACAGGTTTATGTCGGTGAGCCCACTGTCGAAGACACGATTGCGATTTTGCGTGGTCTGAAAGAGAAGTATGAAGTCCACCACGGCGTTCGCATTAAAGATTCGGCCATAGTGGCGGCGGCCACACTTTCTAACCGGTACATCACCGATCGTTTCCTGCCAGACAAGGCCATCGACTTAATTGATGAGGCGGCCTCTCGTCTCAGAATTGAGATCGACTCACTGCCGCAGGAAATTGACCAACTCGAGCGTGAGATCCTGCAGTTGGAGATTGAGCGTCAGGCCCTACAGCGCGAAGAAGACGAAAGATCGAAGGCGCGCTTGCACGAGATTGAGCAGCGCATTGCGGATCTGCGGGAGAAGTCGTCGGGGATGAAGGCGAAATGGCAGTCGGAAAAAGAGGCGATTGAGCGCATGCGCACCGCCAAGGCGGAGTTGGAGCAACTGAAACTGCAACTCGATCAGGTGCGCAATGCCGGCGATTTGGCGCGCGCTTCCGAGATTCAATACGGGCAGATTCCGGAGTTGGAACGCCGCTTTGCCGCTGAACAAGAGAAGCTTGCGGAACTGCAAACTAACGGCGTGATGCTCAAGGAAGAGGTCGACGAAGAGGACGTCGCTGAGGTGGTCGCGAAATGGACAGGTATTCCTGTTTCCAAAATGCTCGAAGGTGAAATGCAGAAGCTGGTAACGATGGAAGACCGACTCAGCAAGCGGGTCATCGGCCAGGCGGAAGCGTTGAAGGCGGTGGCTGACGCGGTGCGCCGCGCGCGGGCCGGCCTGCAGGATCCTAATCGACCGATCGGTTCATTCATTTTTCTGGGTCCCACGGGTGTAGGTAAAACCGAAACTGCTCGGGCGCTGGCTGAATTCTTGTTTGACGACGAGCACGCGATGATTCGCCTCGATATGTCTGAATATATGGAGAAGCATGCAGTGGCGCGCATGATCGGCGCGCCGCCAGGGTATGTGGGTTACGAAGAGGGCGGACAACTGACCGAAGCAATTCGCCGCCGGCCTTATGCAGTGGTGTTATTTGATGAGATCGAGAAGGCACATCCTGACGTGTTCAATGTGTTGCTTCAGATTCTTGACGACGGTCGGCTGACTGATGCCAAAGGTCGTACAGTCGACTTTAAAAACACTGTCTTAATCATGACTTCAAATCTCGGCTCGCGCGAGATACAGGATGCGGACGGCGATGAAGACGAAGTGCGCGAGGCCGTATTGCAGGAGTTGCGAGCAAACTTCAAACCGGAGTTTCTCAATCGCGTTGACGACATCGTGATCTTCCACCAACTTTCTCGAGATCAGATCGGTCAGATAATTGACGTACAGTTGGCACGGCTGTTAGCGATGCTTGCTGAACGAAATATCGAGCTTTCATTGGACGACTCGGCGCGTCAACTTCTGGCTCGAGAAGGGTACGACCCAAACTATGGCGCAAGGCCGCTCAAGCGCGCGATTCAAACGTTGATACAAAATCCGCTGGCGGTAAAACTGCTGAACGGCGAGGTTCTGCCGGGCCAAAGAGTGAGAGTGACGGCCAATGGCGACCAGATGGATCTTAAGGTCGAGGCAGCGGCTGCGGCAGCCTAGAATATTGTCCGATAAGCTTTAGCTTGGCGCTGTCGTTGCAACGATAAGCTATAGCTTATCGAACAACTACGAGGGAAGAGTGATGGCACAATGGAATCCATTGCATGACCTGGTGTCATTGCAAGATCGAATGAACCGGTTATTTGAAGACGCTTCACAGCGGCGCGCCGCCGAAAGCAAGGTGACTGACGAAGTTGAGTCTGCCGATTGGTATCCGGCCGCGGACGTTTACGAAAGCGATGGCGAATACACGGTGGCTGTTGATCTTCCCGGTATAGATCGGGCGACGCTCGATATCAGCGTTGACGACGACAGGCTAACGATAAAAGGAGATCGCTTGGCGCCTGATACGGCCCGCCATCGGGCGGAGTGCCCGAGTGGCAAGTTTCTCAGGACTTTTAGCGTTCCCTCGGCCGTCGATCAAAGCGATATCAGGGCGGACTACAAGGATGGGGTGCTTCAGGTTCACCTTCCCAAGCGTCCTGAACGCAAATCACAAAGAGTTGAAATCAAGGTTTCGTAGGAACGTCAATTTTAGGAATTTCGGAAGCAGAGGGATCAAATGGCCAGGGACATATTCGGCAGGGATCACAGGAAGAAGCGAGATGACGAGGCGGAGATTCGCGTAACGGATCGACGACGCATCCTGCTCGACGACGACGAAAGCAACGCGCGCGACGCCGAGGCCGAAGCTCCGAGTCTTAAGCCCAGTTACGTGGAAGAACTGGAGGCACGGACTAAAGCCGCCGAGCAAAAAACGCTGGAAGTGCAGTCACGGTTTGAACAGTTGCGGAAGCAGTTGCAAAGTGAGACTGATGAAACGCGCCAGCGCCTGAATCGCGCCGCTGATGAACGCGCGCAACGTGAGAAAGCTGACTTCATCGCCGGGTTGTTACCAGTGCTCGACAATTTGCAACGTGCAACTGACGCTGCCGAAGCGGGCAGTGCTTCGGCGGTCATCGCTGAAGGTGTACGGAGAACGGCGGCGAGTTTCGAAAATGCCCTGGCTGCCGCGGGGGTTGAGCCAATTGACGCGCTTGGAGAAGAGTTTAATCCGGAGTTACATGAGGCGATTGAGACTGTTCCAGGAGCGCCGGGTGATGAGGGCAAAGTTGTTGCCCAGCACACGCGTGGCTACAAAATCGGTGACCGGTTGTTGCGGCCAGCTCGTGTTAAAGTTGGACGAACTGCGGATAAAGCAAGAGTTCAGATTTAGAATCAAGACCGGCTGAAGGAGAATCAGAGTGCCTGCAAAAGAGATGAAGTTTCGCGAAGAAGCGCGGAGCGCAATGCTGAACGGTGTGAATACGCTCGCTAATGCCGTGCGCGTAACGCTTGGACCGAAAGGTCGTAATGTAGTGCTTGGGAAGAAGTATGGATCCCCGGTGATAACAAAAGACGGCGTTACGGTTGCGAAGGAAATCGAGCTTAAGGACAAATACGAGAACATGGGCGCGCAGATGGTTCGCGAAGTGGCCGTCAAGACCAACGATACCGCAGGCGACGGGACCACCACCGCCACCGTTCTGGCCCAGGCAATCTTTCGCCAGGGCGTAAAGAATGTAGCGGCCGGCGCCAACCCGATGTCGTTGCAACGCGGCATTCAGCTGGCAACCGAGGCCGTGGTAGCTGAGCTGCAGCGCACTTCCAAGAAGGTGAAAGACAAAGAAGATTTGATGAATGTTGCCAGCGTCTCTGCCAACAACGATCGAGAGATTGGCCAACTCATTGCAGACGCGATGGAGCAGGTTGGCAAAGATGGCGTAGTTACCGTCGAGGAGGCAAAAGGACTCCAGACCGAACTCGAAATCGTCGAAGGGATGCAGTTTGATCGGGGATATTTGTCACCTTACTTTGTCACCAATTCGGATCGAATGGAATGCGTGCTGGATGAGCCGTTGATTCTGTTGCATGAGAAAAAGATTGCCGCTATGCGCGACTTGCTGCCGGTTCTCGAGCAGGCAGCCGGCGGCGGCCGGCCGTTGTTGATTGTTGCTGAAGATATCGAAGGCGACGCCCTGGCTACGCTGGTGGTTAATAAGTTGCGCGGCACGATAAAAGTTTGCGCTGTTAAGACACCCGCTTTCGGCGACCGGCGTAAGGCCATTCTTGAGGACCTGGCCGATCTCACGGGCGCGCGGGTTATTACCGAAGACCTCGGCGTCAAACTCGAGAACGTTCAGCTCTCCGATTTGGGAACTACCAAGCGTGCGATTGTTGATAAAGATTCAACAACCCTGGTTGAGGGTGGCGGCGATCGGAAGGCAATTCAAGGGCGCGTCGCGACGATTAGAAAACAGATTGAAGAAACCACTTCGGACTATGATCGCGAGAAATTGCAGGAGCGGTTGGCGAAGCTTGCAGGCGGAGTGGCGGTCGTTAAAGTCGGTGCAGCTACGGAAACCGCGATGAAAGAAATCAAGACGCGTGTTGAAGACGCACTTAACGCCACCAAGGCAGCCGCACAGGAAGGCACTGTCGTAGGTGGCGGTACCGCTTTGTTGCGCGCCGGGCAAGTGCTGGACAAGTTAACCGATGATGACCAGGACGTTTTGACTGGCATAAAAATCGTGCGACGTGCGTTGGAAGAACCGTTGCGGCGAATCGCTG
>Ga0207689_10002836_pt1 | contig 15989 bp, 14 predicted proteins | sample KBSMisM52_FD_184312 | JGI IMG/M metagenome (GOLD analysis project Ga0207689, IMG submission 184312) | Miscanthus rhizosphere microbial communities from Kellogg Biological Station, Michigan, USA - KBS Miscanthus M5-2 (SPAdes) (version 2) | ecosystem: Host-associated > Plants > Roots >... | reverse complement strand
CTTCAGCAGCCCGAGCGCCATGGACGGGCGGGTCGGCGAGGCATAGGGCATCGTGACCAGGCAGACGTCCGGTGCCCCCAGCTCTCCCGCGGCCCCTGCGACCGCGGGAGAGCTGGTAGCGAGCTCCGGCGCGCTGGTCATCCCCCTGTTCATTCCGTTGGCCGCCCGGTCGCCGTGAGCTGGAGCAGCCCGGCGGGTTCCGGCGCAGTGCTTTCCGGAGCGGGCGGCTCCTCGTCGAAGAAACCGCCGAGGAACAGCCGGTCCAGGACGGCGAGGGTCTCGGCCGGCGGGACCCCGGCGGCCTGGCGCCGCCGCAGCGCGATCTGCTCCACGGTGTACCTGCCCGCGGCCAGCATTTCGGCCAGCTCGCTGGGCTGCGGCTGGTTCTCGAAGGCCAGGCCGAGGCCCATCGAGACCACCCGCAACCGGTCGGGCCCGACCACGATCCGCACGTCGCGCCGCAGCCGCACGGTATCGAGCACGCCGAGGCTGTCCCTGATCGTGTCGTCGATCATCGACCGCATCAGGTCGCGCAGTTCGTCCGCCGTGTCGAAGGTGCCCTCCGCGATCACCCAGTAGCCGAGCGGCCACCGGTCGCTGGCGTTGCACGGGCTGATGAGCTTGACCGTCCGGTCCACCATGTTGAACAGGAACCCGGACACGCACGCGATCGTCGAGCTCTGCTCCTCCGACACCAGCTCGTTGCCCCGCTTGGCGGCGAACTTGCGCGCCCGCCCGGCGTTGGACTTGAGCACCCGGCCGGCCGCGGCCGACTCCTTGTTCTGCGGCACGCACTCCACCCGCAACAGTTCCTCGGGCGTGAACCCCTCGTGCACGCGGTACAGCGAGTTCAGCGCGATGATCGAGAACCGGTCGACCGGCGAGCCCAGCGAATGGGCGAGCTGCAGGATCCGCCTGGTCCGCTCGATGTCCTTCTGCCCCTGCGCGGTCGTGGTCTGCGGGCAGACCCCGAACACGTCGTAGAAGTCGGTGAGGAAGTGCTCGTAGTCCGGGTTGTCCAGCGGGTCGGTGGCCCAGTACAGGAACGCGGACCTGGCCGAGATGCCGTACACCTCGGCCAGCACGCCCAGGCACTCCCGCCACAGCTGCCCGTTCTGGGCGGTGTACTTCAGGGTGGAGTCGAACTTCGGCGCCGCGACCCCGCAGAACCAGCAGCCCACCGTGCAGCCCTTGGACAGCTCCAGGGCCACCGGGGCGTGCACGATCTGGTCCGCCCGGTCCTGGCCCAGCTCGCCGATGCAGCGGTTGATCATCCGCTCCCGCCAGGCGCGCAGCCGCGGATCGCCCGGGACGGTCTCGGCCCGCTGCCGGCGACGGTGCTCGACCTTCTCGTGGATGAAATAGCGGTAGCGCAGCACGGCCGGCGGAACCTCGGCCGCCCGGCCCGCCCGGACCAGGCGGGTCGCCTCCATGGCCGCCTCGCGGTCCATGAGGGGTATCACCTCGGCCGGTGTCAATTCGATCCCCAGGGCAGTCAGCGCCGCCTCCGGGTCGCTGGCGAACGCCTCCTGGTACTTCGGGTCCATCGTCCAGCGCTCCAGGAAGCGCTTCATGTGCGACACGTCCCTGATGTACTCGGCCGGCACATCGGACAGGTCGCCGAGCAAGCGGTAGTACGACGCTGACTGCCTCGTCATTCGTCCAATCCCCTTCTCAGGCCCCGTTAGGTGAGCACCGCGGCGCCGACGGCCACGACGACGACCGCCGCCTCGCCTTCGGCCACCGCCGACGTCGTGGTGGCCACGGCCTCGAACTCGGCGGCCGTCAGCGTGGTCTCCGCCGTCGTCGTCTGCGTCGTCACGTTCGAGGTCGACTCGAACGACGTGGTCGAGACGTCGGTCGTGGTGTAGGTGTTGGTCAGCGTGACCACGTTGGTCTCCGTCGACACTGACGTGTCCGCCGCGGCGGACGCGGTCGATTCGGCGGACGCCGACGACTGGATCGACTCCACGGTGAAGCTACCGTCCAGGACGATCGTCACCAGGCCCTCGACCGTCACTTGGCCTTCTACGGTTGCCTCCGCCCCGGGCGTGGCTATCACCGACTCCGTCCAGCCCTGGGTCTGCGTCTGCGTCATGACCTCGGCCGACTCCTGGGAGAAGGCCGTGGCGCTGGCCGTTTCCGTCTGCGTCGTGTTGACCGCGGCCGCAGCCGCGGCGGCCGCGGCCGCCTCCCCCGCCGCCTCCATGAACGCGTCCGACACGACGGTCGCGATGACATCGCCCGCCGCGAAGGCCGACGCGCGCGGGGCGAGCCGGCGCAGCACGTCCACGTCGGTGAGCGTCTGCGGCTCCGGCGGCGCCAGCGGGATGACCAGGCACAGCGCCTGCTCGGTGTTCTGGATCAGCCGGACCTCGCTGCCCTCGGGCAACGGGAGTATCTCCCGCAGCACACCGATGAGCTCCTCCGGCTCGGTGGTCAGGCTGGTCAGATGGATATGCCTGATCGCCGGGGTGTCCGCGAAGACCCGGATGGCCATGCCGTCCGGGATCTCGAGGCCCTCGGCGACCAGGACTTCTCTCGGGCTGGACAGCAGCCGGTTCCGGTAGCCGGGGTCTCGCCAGGCACGCGCGACAACCATCCCGGTGATCACCGACGACCGCTCGCTCTCCAGCACCTCGTCCGGCGCGATCAGCACCCGCTCGTCCAGGGTGCCCGCGCCCTCATCAGGTCTGAGCGACATGCGCGAACTCCTTCGTCGCCCACTCATCGGGGCGTCATGGCCCGCGGGCATGCCCCTGCGGCATGCCCGTGCGAGCGAGCGGGCGTCAGATGGCCGAGCCGGTGGCGGTCTGGATGGCCTGCAGGTGCTGGCCGCTGGCCTTCGCGGCCTCCTGGAGAATCTGGTTGAGCTGCTGTTCGCACTTGCTGACGAACTGGGCGAAGTCGGCCCGGAACTGGTCGCCGTTCCGCGCCACCCAGTACGCGCTGCTCGCCTGGACCTTCTGGTTCATGCCGTTCAGGGTGGTCTGCAGTTCGCTCTGGAACGGACCGCCGAGCTGCTGGACCAGGTGCTGCAGCTGGGCCAGATCGGCGCCCTGGATTCCTCCGGCCATGTCACATCTCCTCCGTGCTGCGCGGACGCCCTGCTGGGTCCGCTCGGTCGATTCCCCGTCCCCGCGAGCGGGGAGAACGCCATAGTGTCTGAAGTGTCTAACATCTATGACTGTGAGAAGTGATGCTATTAGCGCACCTGTCAGGTAGGCCCGTGTTTTCCCGGTGCTTTTAGCCGTTCGTTATCTTCTCGCCATCTGATTATCGTCATTTCTAACGTCATACAGTTAGTAGTGCTGCGCCCCTGATACGCTCCGGATATGGATAGTCGCACCGCACTCGTCACCCTGGCCCGGTTCGCCCAGGGCCAGTGGGGAATGGTCACCTCGGCCCAGGCGGTAGAGGCCGGCGTCAGCTACATGCAGCTGAAGCGGATGACCGAGGCGGGGCTGCTGGAGAAGGCGGGGCAGGGGGTCTACTTGATGATCGGCGGCCAGGCCGCCGCCGCGCGGCACCGCGCGGTCAAGGTGGCCTGGCTGCGGATGGACCCGGCGGTGCCGGCCTGGGAGCGGCCGCTGCTCGGCGCGAACAGCGCGATCGTCTCCCACCGTTCGGCGGCGATGCTGCTGCAGCTCGGCGACCTCGTGGTGCGGGACATGGAGTTCACCACCCCGCGCCGGCGGACCAGCCGGGACCATCTGGTCCGGCTGCGTTTGGGCACGCTCGCGCCGTACGAGGTGACCTGGGCCGAAGGGCTTCCGGTCACCACGGCGCTGCGCACGCTCACCGACCTGCTGGCCGACGGCGCCGAGGCCGGCGAGGCTGGCGGCTTCCTCGCCGAGGCACTGGACCGCCGGATGCTGCGCGTCGACCACGTCATACCGGAACTGGCCCGCTTCGCCCACCGTTACGGCTGCCCGGACGGCGACGGCCAGGCGCTGGTGCGGGCGCTGATCGACCAGGCGGCCGCCACCCAGCCGGGCCTGTGGGATCGCGAACGGGCCGTCTCCGACCTGGCCCGCGAGCTGTTGCAGCTCTCCAACGACCAGCTGCGGTCCCTGCGCTCACTGGCCGGCGCGGCCAAGGAGCCGGCCATCGTCGCGCTGCTCTCCCGCCTCGCCACGGATCGGGGACAGGTGGCGCGGGAAGAACGTCCGGCCGGGAGCCAGCGGGCCAGTCGTTAGCGGCCAGTCGTTAGCGGGCTAGTCGTTAACGGGCGGCGGCCAGGGCCCGCGTGCCCGGTTCGCAGGCCGCGCGGAGCCGGGCCAAGGCGTCCGCCTCGAGTTCGGCGGCGGCGGTGCCGGTGCGCGTAGGATCGACCGTTCGGCATGCCAGGTTTAGCCACTCCCCTGGCGTGCCGATGCCGATGAATCCCGCGACCCGGGCCAGGCTGGCCGCGGGGTCGGCGAGCAGGTCCTCATAGCGCAGGCTAGTCCGGCTGGCGGCGGGCAGCCGGCCGAGGGCGGCCACGCCCGCGCAGATCATCGGCGACCAGCGGTCCCGGCCGAACACCTCGACCGGTATCGGGAAGTTCCTGAGCTTCCGCGCGTCGTAGGGCGGGCAGATGAGGCCGCGGAAGCGCTCCGGCAGCGCGTCGTTGACCTGCTGCAACGTCGAACCCGCGGGGAGTTTTACGGCCCGCACCGCGCCGATGGCCAAGATCTCCCGGCGGAACGCGGGATGCCGGCTCATCGACAGCGCGCAGTCAGGCCCGTCGCGGTACAGGTGCACGAACCGGGCCGCGGGAAACTGCGCGTGCAGCAGCGGGATCAGGTGCAGCGAGGAAGCGGACCGCTCCACGACGACCGGCCGTCCCAGCAGCTTGCTGAGGTAGCCGAACAGGTTCTGGTACTGCGCCGCGGCCGGACGCCGCGGCCAGCGCGGCACCTCGGCGGCGAGTTCGTCGAACAGCCAGTCGGGGTCGGCTCCCAGCATCGGCAGGACGTAGTGGCTGACCAGCGGGATCCCGGTGTCCGCGCCGAACCGGCCGTGCTCTGGATAGAGCATCTCCGAGGTACGCAGCCCGTCAGAGATCATCGCGTCCAGCATCGGAAACGGGCTGGCCAGCAGCCGCCACAGCTGCGCGCCATCCATGTCGCTGGTGGGGAACCTCGCTGGCCCGGACGCGGCCGCGATCCGCAGGGTGCTGAAGAACTCGCTCATCGACAGCACGTCCGGGTGCTCGCGCAGCAGGCGTGACAGCAGGGTGGAACCGCACCGGCCGGTCCCCACGACGAAGGTGAGCTGCACAGTGATCCCCGGTCTCGGTCATCCGGTTACGGATGTTTACCGTACCGTCGTGGCTTACGCCCCGTAGGCCGCGTACGGCCCGGCCCATTCGGTCAGCGCGGCGACCACCGCGGGCGCGAGCACGGGTTCGTTGCGGGGAGTGCCTGACTGGTGCAGGAAATGGTCCACTCCCTCCAGCACCTGCAGTCCCGGTCCGGTGGTCCCGACGCCGGCCAGGACCACCGCGAGCAGCTTGATCGCGGAAACCGGGATGCTGGCGTCCCTGGTACCCGCGGTGACGAGCACGCGCGTGCCGGGCGCCACCTTCGCCGCCGCCGCCACCGGATGCACGGCGTCCCCCTGGCGCACGTACCGTGCGTTCTCCGCGACGAGCAGCCCCGGCCTGAGCCTGCGCACGACATCGGGCAGCAGCCCGCTGGTGTCGACCGGCCGCCCGGCACGGAACTCGCCGATCGCGTGCCGGACCGCGCTGGCGTTTGTTGTTGCGACCGTAGGGTCGAGGGTGCCCGCGGCGACGGCCGCGCTGAGCTGTGCCGTCGCCTGCAGTTCGATGGTGCTGAGCAGCGGCTCGGCCATGGGCTCGATCAGCGCGATCCCGGCCGGGCGCGGCCGCACCTGCCCCGCGGTGAGCAGTGCGTACAGGCCGCCCTCGCTGTGTCCGGCGACGAGCAGCGCCTCCGGCCGCGTTTTCCGCCGTGCGCCGAGCACGCGGTAGGCGGCCGCGGCCTGCCGGATAAAGGCGTCGAGGTCGATCCGGCCCGGATCCGCCGCATAGGCGCCCGCGCCGGTCCGGCCGGTGAAGTACTTGTCGAAGCGCAGGCTCATGACGCCCAGCTCGGCGAGGACCTCGGCGATCAGGGCTAGGGTGCGCGGAGTCAGGTTGAGCCCGGGGACGTCTCCGTTGCGATCGACCGGGCCGCTTCCGGGCAGCAACAGCGCCGCGACGAGCCGCCGGCCCGCGCGGTGCGCGGGAATACGCAGTGTCCCGTAGGTGGCGGTGCCGTCAACGTCGATACACATGTCCTCTTCTACCGAGGCGGACATTACGGACGACACACGAAATTAGTGCCCATACCCCCTTTCCCGAAAACCGGGTGCTTGCTGGTGCTAGAGATCCGGGCGGGCCACGTGGTCGATCTGCATGAGCTCGACCGGCGCCCCGCTGACCTCGATGAAGGCGACCATGACGCCACGGCTGGGACTGTTCGGCTCGATAATGACGTGCTGGTCCTTGAGGGCGGCGGTCAGGTCGTCGACCTCGAAAGCCACGTGCGGCACGGTCTTGACCAGGTCGGGATAGGGCGCATCCTCCCAGTAGCGCTGCCACTGGATGCCGAACGGATTAGCTTGATGATCGCTGACGGTCATCTTCAGCTGCGGCAGCGGGATCTCGCCCTCGAAGGAACCCGCGGTCGGGATCCCGATGTGGTTGAACTTCACCGGACCGCCTCCGATCGCCTGTCGTTCAGCCTAGCCGGGAGCGGTTTCTAGCCGGGAGCGGTTTATCCGGGGCTGGTTCCGGGGCCGGTCCGGGGGCCGGGCTTTGTCATGAGTGTGGCCCTGTGCACAAAAGAGTGTGCACAGCGCCACTGTCATACCTAACGACGCGGGGTTTGAGATGCTGAAGGTGATGATGGTTCGGGTGTTATGTGTCGGCGGCGCCTGCCGGGAACGGACCCTGCGGAGGCCTGGAACGGGCCCTGCCGGGGGCCCGGACCGCGCCTGCTGGGACAAACCCGCCCACAGGCGATCAAGAAAGCCGGGAAACTTGCGCTAGTTTTCGCGGAGTACCTCGGTCGGTCGCAGTCGGCGCAGCGCCGCGGTGGCGCTCAGCGCCGACACCAGCGCGGCCAGCACCGGCAGCAGCGCGATCACCACGATCGGGCCGATCGGGATGGTGCTCACCGGGTCGAGGATGAACAACGGCCGCAGGACGTGGACGAGCAGGTAGCCCATTCCGATCCCAACCGGCACGCCCGCCAGCAGCCCGCAGCAAACCACCAGCACACTCTCCCCGAGGACCAGGCCGAACAGTGTGCCGCCCGCCATCCCTAGCGCGCGCATGGTCAGGTACTCCCTGCGACGGTGCAGCAACAGGCCGAAGACGAAGACTCCGATGGTGGCGGCACTCATCACGGTGATGAAGAAGGCGTCCAGTTGGACCAGGCCGTTGATGTCCAGTGCCGTCAGGCTGGACTGGTCCTTGTTCAGCGCGGTTCGGGTGGAATCGATGATCATCGGGTCGACGCTGCCGGGGCCCGCCCGGAGCGCGTGCTCGGCCCGCGCCAAGCCGGTGGGACCGGGCTGGGCAGATCGCAGCAGGAAGAAGTCCGCCTCGGTGAGGCCGGTCGCCGCCTGGTAGAAGGCCAGGTTCACCACGAGGTTCGTCCCGAGCGGAAACCCGGGGAAGCGGTTGAAGATGCCGACCACCTGGAACGGGCGCAATGCCTGCTTTTTGGTCCCCCGGGCGAGGAGAACCCGGACGGTATCGCCTGTATTGACGTCGAAGCTGGCCGCCGTTTCGGCGTCGACCAGCAGGCCGTCCGGATGCGTCCGCAGGCCCGCCAGCGCCTCAAGCGCGGGCTGGTCGACGAAGTCCGAGTCCGACACTGCCGCCGTGCGCGCGAACGTCGCCGGGTCGATCGCCGCGAGATCCCTGCGGTCCTGGTTGAACTGCGCGATGAACACCGAGTTCTCGAGCTTGAAGACGACCGGCGTTACCGAGGCCACGCCGTCCACCTTCAACCTGGCGGCGGCGCTGGTCGGGTGAGGCAGCGGGCTTAGCGGGCTGGGAGTGACGCGAAGGTCCGAGCCGACGGTGAAGGTCGAATCGGCGAGCTTGCTCCGGTCGTAGGTCGCGGAGAACGACGCGAGCGCCACGCCGAGGGCGATCACCAGGCCGACCCCCACCGTCCCGGTGGCGAGCGCCCAGTATCGCCGCCTCAGGCTCCGGATCAGATTCCCTCTCACCAGCGGCCCGAAGGCCGGCGGGGCAGCCACCGGAAGCCGTGCCGTGACCGTCTGGAACACCCGGATGGCGAGGAGCGTGCCACCGAACCAGGCGATCAGCGGGGCCACCAGCAGGCGCGAAGGGAGCTGGACCGCCTGGCCCAGGGATACAGACGCCACCGGGGCGTCGAAGGCACCCGAATAATAGGCAACGCCTTCGGCGATCGCGGTCGCCGCCAACAGCGCGACGTCCAGCCGCCAGCGCCGCCACGCCGGAACGGTGTTCACCGCGATCTCCCGGCGCTCCTGGCTGATCTCGTGCCCTAGCGATCGAATCCCCGGGAGGCACAGTGCCAGCGCGGTGGCCACCATCCCGACACCGAGCCCGACCAGCGCAGACACAGTCAGGTCGCGTGCCGACGCGTCCAGCAGCGCGGCGCGGCCGAGCACCGCCATCACCAGCAGGAACCCAAGGCCCGTGCCGATGGCGGATCCCACCCCGGCCAAGATCACGGCTTTGGCGACCAGGATCCGCATCAGGTGCCCGCGATGAGCTCCGCGCAACCGCAGGAGAGCGTTCTCCCGCCGCTGACTGCTGGCCAGGATGCTGCCGGAATAGGCGGTGAGGAAGACCGCCAGCAGGACTCCAGGGAAGCCGAGAAAGATGAACATCCTGCGGCCCACGGATGCGTCGTCCCTGGCGACTTCGAGGGTGTTGGAGATGTTGTCGATCAGGTAGGTCTGATCGGGGGCCGCCGCCCGCACGGACCGGGCGATGGTCGCCGTCTGCGCGAACGCCGTAGCCGGATCGGCGTTGAGGCGGGAGCGCTCGACGAGCACGTCCACCTCTGACACCGGGAGGTTCTTAACCACGTTCCCCTCCTGGGCCGCCACGGCCTGGAATGCGGGAACGATCTTGTGCTGGAAGATTTCCGGGCTCACCACGACGACGTTCGGTACGTACAGGAAGTCCTCCAGCTTCTTCGACTTCCGGCTGTAGAACAGGGGCTTGGCTTGTGCGATGTCGACCACCGCGCTGACCGGCAGGGCGAGGATTTTGCGGTCGCCGGGGATGCTCAGCATGACCGTGCCGCCCGGACGTGCGGCGAGCGACCGGGCGGCCTCCGCACTGAGCTCGGCCGACCCGGATCGGAACGCACCGGCCGCCACCCGGATCGACGGGTAGTGCTGCTGGTACTGCGGCTCGAAGGCGAACACCCGCACCGGATCCTTGATTGTCACACCGCCGGCGTGCAACGACGAGGCCGGCAGGTCGACGAAGGACAGCCCGTCAGCGGCCACCACGCCGGGGATCCCCCGCAACTGCTCCTCCAGGCGCGACAGGGTGACCGGCTCACGGGCGTTGGCCTGTTCTGGCACCACGTTCTCGCGACTGGAGATCCTGCCCTGCAACGGCAACGACGAGACCATGCGGACCGCGCTCGATGCCCGCGCCAGGTACTGGAGGGTGATCGTCGTCCTGGGCGGGATCGTGCCCAGGTTAAGGCCCGTTTTCGCCGACCCCTGGGCGAGCGGGATCTGGCTGTCGACGTCACGGACCAGAACACCGTTGCGTCGCATCGAACCGGGCACGTAACGCAGCGGTGGTGGCGGCTCGTCGGCGACCACCACCTCGTTGGCAGCCACCGCGGCCTGGTTCACGACGGTGAGCGTGAACCGCGCCTGCCCGCCAGGCCGGAGCGTCCCGGCGGCGTCGAGCCGCTCGTCCAGTCGCAGGGCCCGGCCCATCGGGGCGGTGAGGACGGCCTGCATGTCAAGCGCGAGGGGCGCGATGGCCCGTTTGGTCAGCGTCGCACGGGAGCCGTCGCTGAAGAACAGGACCCCGGAGAACAGGCCGACGCCGAGGGTGATCCCGACCAGGGCGGCGAGCGTCCGGCGCGGATTGCGCACCAGATCGCGCCAGACGTAGCCGAACATCTAGCCCACACGACGCTTCCGGTCCGCGTCGACCAGCCGCCCATCCTGAAGGCGCAGCGTCCGTTCCAGCCGCCGCGCCACGTCGTCGTCGTGGGTAACGATAACCAGCGTGGCGCCGGTCGAGGCCTGGGCAGCAAGTAGGAGATCGACGATGACGTGGGCGTTGTCGGCGTCAACAGCGCCGGTGGGCTCGTCGGCGAGCACCACGCTGGGGTGATGGACCAGGGCACGAGCGACCGCGACGCGCAGCCGCTGCCCGCCGGAGAGCTGGTCGGGGAGCTTGTCGACACAATCGCCCAGCCCCAACCCGGTCAGCAGCTCCAGGCATCGCCGTTCGCCGCCGTCCGATGGATGAAGGGCCACCTGCAAGGCCACGTTCTCGGCCGCGGTCAGGTACGGCAGCAGGTTGTCCGCCTGGAACACGAACCCGACGTGCTCGCGTCGCACTCGGTCCCGCTGCCGGTCCGACATGCTGGACAGGTCCAGACCGCCCACCACCACTCGGCCCGCAGTGGGGGCTTCCAGCCCGCCGATCAGGCCCAGCAGGGTCGACTTGCCGCAGCCGCTGCGACCGGTGATGGCGAGGCTGCCGCCGGGCTGCACCTCCAGGGTGACACCATCGATCGCCCGGACGAGCCCGGATGACGTCCGGTAGTTCTTGCTGACCGCATCGACCCTGATGCCTGCCGGCCGCTTCACGCTGGACGCACTTCGCGGTCGATGAGGCGCAGCCTGCGCTGTGCCTGCGCGGCCAGCTCTCGACTGTGGGTAACGAACAACACGGTAAGGCCTCGTTCCCGCCAGGCGTCGAGGATGACGGTCATCACCTGCTCGGCGCTCTGGGTGTCGAGCTCGCCCGTCACTTCGTCCGCCAGAAGCAGATCGGGCTGGTTGGCCAGCGCGACGGCCGCCGCGACCCGCTGGGCCTCACCGCCCGACAACCGGCGAGGCAGATGGTGCAGCCGCCCAGCCAGCCCAAGTTCGGACAGCAGGTCCCTAGCGCCCCGGGCGGCTCGGCTGCCGCCGGCCAGCCGGATGGCGAGTTCGACGTTCTCGACGGCGGTGAGGAACGGGATCAGGTTGCCGCTCTGCAGCACCACCCCGACGCGCCGGGCACGCAGCCGCGCTCGGCCCGGATCGTCGAGCCGGGTGATGTCCTGGCCGTCGATAACGATCCGACCCGAGTCAGGCTGCATCAGCCCAGCGATCAGCCCGAGCAAGGTCGACTTCCCGCTACCGGACACCCCGACCAGGCTGGTGGTCTCACCCCGTGCCAGTTCCAGACTGGCGTTTGTCAGGACCACCGTCTCGGCTCCCGCCTCGCCATAGCGCTTGGCGACGCCCTCGACCCTGACTAGGGCAGGCTCCTGGCCGGGATCAGGTCGTCCGCCGTGCTGGTGTGGAGTGTCCGTATACATCCCCGGAGACGATTCTCGCGTGCTGGTCCAGCTTGATGCCCTCGGCGCTGATCTCGTCCAAGCCAGTCTTGCTGAGCGTGGTGACATTGATCAGCTCCTCCGTCTCCCGGGGCTGGTCCGAGAGCGGCACGGTCAGGATGCCGCCCACACCGGGCGCGTAGTACTTCAGCTCTGCACCGTTCTCCTCCACGACGACAATGTTGCTGAAGCACCGGAACGGAACGCATTTCTTCTCCCCGGTCTTCACCACCCGAGCGGTGGCCGGTCCTTCACCGGGCACTACGGCCTGCGTGAACGACGGGCCCACCTGCGGGTGTCCTGGCACGAGAATCCCCGATTTCCCGCCCCTGATGCCACTCAGCCAGGCGTCGGTGGAATTCACGAACTGCCCGCCTTCGTAGGCCTCAGTGTAGGAGCCGAGGTACAGCACATTCCCGTCCTTGTCGAGGGAAAGAAGCTCGAGCGACTCCTCGGCCAGTTCGCCGCCGTCGAAGTCCTGGTCAAGCGCTACCATCGCAGTCACGCCATTCACTACCTTGGTGACATCGGTAATGGTGTAGACGCGGCGGTGCGGCAGCCGCCGATTGCCTACGTTGACATAACCCTGTCTGACCGACTGATCGCCCGGCTTCAATGGGAACAGGGAATTCGACGCCGCCGACGCCGAATTCTCGGCGGCACTCGACCCGGACGCCGGCCCCACTGGCACAGGTGAGGTCGCGGCGGCTGTCGGGGTCGGCGTCGGCGTGATCTGCGAGGACGCGGACTGCTTGGAGCCGGCACTCGATGACGTGGAGTTGCTGCAACCGGCCAGACAGGCCGCCCCCCAGATGATCGCCACCATGGTAACCGCCCCGTAGGAACGGTGCTTCCAACGATAGCTCCCCATACCCAATAGTGTCGCATAGGAGCCGGAAAAGGTCCCCCGATTCCCGGGCCGGTATCGTCGCAGGATCCCGCTCCGTCGCCGGCCGAACTGGTCAGCGTACTCATGTGCTTATTGAGACCGGTGAGGCTAGTGTTCTACGTCGCCGCGCAGTCGCACATCCGCGCGGCTTTCGGTAGAAAGTGAGTCTCTACCGGAAAGATTCGGTAGAGAGGGACTTTCACTGAAATGGATGCGGGTTGATCTCAGCCATTTTGTAACTTTTGTCCGGAACGGTGAATCTGGATCCGGGGCAGGGCGGGGTCACTCCCCAATCGCCTGTCAACGCATCCCACCCCAGACACCCCTCTCGCCCCACAAGCATCGCCTCTCTGCGAACCAAACGCTCCGGGGGAGGCATGGATGTGGCGCTGTGCACCGAAGTTTCGGTAGAACGCCACAAACCACTGATTTGTACGGGCCACGGGTGCGGTGGAGGTCGGAGGAAGGGGGCAGGGGTGGCGATAGCGGGGGCAGTGCATAGCGGGGGTCCGGCTCCGGGACATGCAGGCGTCGAGGCCAGGGCTGGGTGGTCAGGGCTGGGTGGTCAGGGCTGGGTGGTCAGCCTGACGCGCAGCTTGGGTGCGCGCATAGCTAGAATGTGAGTTCGATTAGCTGGTATGCTGTCGAGATGGGCGCATACATACCACCGGGGTGGCCGGCCGGGGTGCACCCGCCCGGCAGCGAGGATTTCGAGTCCACGGCGGTCGGCTGGCTGCTCGACGTGGTGCCACCGGACTACCGCCTGCACGGGGTGCTGCGCCGGTACCCGGTCGCCCTGGCCGCTCTGGCCAGGTACCACTCGAAGGCGTGCGTGGAGGGTGCGCGGCAGGGATACCGCACGGCCAGGACCGAGCTCGCGGGCGTGCTGCCGCCGCACGCGATCGACACGGTGCTGGCCGCGTACCGCAAGGAGGGCGCCCGGCTGGCCGCCACCGCCGAGGCCGTCGACCTGGTCGAGCGCGCGCTGCGCGGCGAGGAATTCACGTCGAAGATGAGCCTGCCGCCGGCGGCGCCAGAACGGCAGAGCCCGGAACCGGAGGGGACGGAGCCGGGGAGGACGGAGCCGGGGAGGACGGAGCCGGGGAGGACGGAGCCGGAGAGCACGGGACCGGAGGCGGCGGAGCAGGGGTCGGCCAGAGCGAAGGCGGGACAGAAGGCAGCCGCGCCGAGGGCCGCCAAGGCGAAGACGGCGGAGCAGAAGGCTGGCGGGGCCAAGGCGGGGGCGCGGCGCAATTCCGCCGGGCGCGGGAGGAGCGATCTGGCCCGGACATGAGACGATGACACCAGGCCAGCCGGGGGCGGGCTGCTGGATATACGGGCAGCATGAGGATGGTGAGCCAGGTGCCACGGCAAGCCCGGATCCTACTGGTTGACGACCGGGTCGAGAACCTGATCGCCCTGGACGCCATCTTGTCCCCGCTGGACCAGATCCTGGTATCGGTCCAGTCCGGCGAGCAGGCGCTGGAGGCGCTGCTCGAGGAGGAGTTCGCGGTCGTCCTGCTGGACATCGTGATGCCGGGGATGAACGGCCTGGAGACCGCCACCCGGATCAAGCATGACGCCAGGACCCGCGAGGTGCCGATCATCTTCCTGACCGCCGCGATCGCCCAGCCGGAGCAGACCTTCCTCAGCTACGCCGCGGGGGCAGTGGACTACCTGGCCAAACCGTTCGACCCCGGGGTGCTCCAGGCTAAGGTGTCGGTCTTCATCGACCTCTACCTGAAGGCCAGCCAGCTTCGCGACCAGGCCGAGTTGCTGGGCGGGCGCGGGCTCGCCGAGCAGCTGTCCGGGCGGCTCGAGGAGGTCGAGGAGGCGGTGGCCGCGCTGTGCTCGCTGTCGGCGGTGGGCCGTGACGCCGAGGCCACCCAGGCGGCCGCGCGGCTAGCCGGCCGGGTCGACCGGCTGCGCGAGGCCCTCGACGCGCTCGACGCCGGCCGCAGCGGGCCCGGTCCACGCTGAGGCAGGCTCGGCCACCTTGGGCCGTGCTGACCAGCCGTCGCCGGGCACGTAGGACCTGACCACCCGGGCCGGGACGCCCGCCACCACGCACCGGTCTGGCACCGTGCCGCGCACCACCGAACCGGCCGCGATGACGACGTTGCGGCCGATGCACGCGCCGGGCAGCACCACCGCGCCGGCCCCGATCCAGCTGCCCGAGCCGATGCGGACGGCGGCGTTCTGCGGCAACTGCCTGCCGATGGGGACGTCCGGGTCGGCGTAGCCGTGGTTCTGGTCGGTGATGTAGACGTACGGGCCGGTGAACACGTCATCCTCGATGATCAGCGAGTGGTGCGCGACGATGTGGCTGCCGCGGCCGATCACGCAGCGGTCCCCGATCCGCAGCACCGGCACCGGCCCGAGGTCCTGGCCGGGCACCATCCCGGCGGACAGGGACACCTGGGCGCCGATCAGGGTGCCCTCGCCGACCGTGATCCAGCGCTCGCCGAAGACCGAACCGGGCGGGAAGGCCGCCATCGAACCGCGGCCGAACGCGGCGAACTTCCGCCCGGCCGGGGTCTGCGCGGTCACCACCCCGTCCCGCTGCGCCGTCTGGAAGGCCCAGTGCACCGCCCGCCAGCGCAGCCCGCGGAGCCAGGACCCGCGGCTCACGGGCGGGCCACAGCCGAGGCGGCTAGCTGGCCGCAGGCGCCGTCGATCTCGCGGCCCCGGGTGTCCCGCACCGTGACGGGGACGCCGTGCGCTTCCAGGCGGCGGACGAACTCGCGCTGCGCGGCGGGCCGCGACGCGGTCCACTTCGACCCCGGTGTCGGGTTGAGCGGGATCAGGTTGACGTGAGCGAGCCGCCCGGCCAGCAGCGAACCCAGCAGGTCGGCCCGCCAGGCGTGATCGTTGATGTCCCTGATCAGGGCGTACTCGATCGAGACGCGGCGGCCGGTGGTCGCGGCGTAGCCCCAGGCGGCGTCCAGCACCTCGGCCACCTTCCAGCGCCGGTTGACCGGAACCAGCGTGTCGCGCAGCTCGTCGTCCGGGGCGTGCAGTGACACGGCCAGGGTGACCGAGAGGCCTTCGGCGGCCAGCCGGGTGATGGCAGTTACCAGGCCCACCGTGGAGACCGTGACCGAACGCTGGGAGATGCCCATACCTTCGGGCACCGGTTCGGTCAGCCGGCGCACCGCGGCCAGCACGCTGGCGTAGTTGGCCAGCGGCTCCCCCATGCCCATGAACACGACGTTGGAGACCCGGCCGGGCCCGCCAGGTACCTCGCCGGCCGCGAGCATGCGGGCCCCGGCCACCACCTGGGCGACGATCTCGGCGGTGGACAGGTTCCGGGTCAGCCCGGCTTGCCCGGTCGCGCAGAACGGGCAGGCCATACCGCAGCCCGCCTGCGACGACACGCACATCGTGACCCGTTCCGGGTAGCGCATCAGCACCGACTCGACCAGCGCCCCGTCGAACGTGCGCCACAGCGTCTTGCGGGTGGTCCCGCCGTCGCAGGCGAGCTCGCGCTCGGGGGTCAGCAGCCGGGGCAG
>Ga0207689_10002822_pt1 | contig 16042 bp, 13 predicted proteins | sample KBSMisM52_FD_184312 | JGI IMG/M metagenome (GOLD analysis project Ga0207689, IMG submission 184312) | Miscanthus rhizosphere microbial communities from Kellogg Biological Station, Michigan, USA - KBS Miscanthus M5-2 (SPAdes) (version 2) | ecosystem: Host-associated > Plants > Roots >... | reverse complement strand
AAATCGAGGATGCCGGGATTGGGCTTCGCGAGCATCAGATTGCGCGAATGGTAGTCGCGGTGGACGAACACCTTCGGCTGCGCGAGATTGTTGTCGAGGATGAGCCGGAACGCTCCGGCGAGCACGCTCTGCTGGGCCTCGTCGAGCACCGTTGCGCGGTGCCTTGCGACATACCAGTCCGGAAAGAGCGAGAGCTCGCGGGCAAGGAGCGCTTCGTCGTAGGGCGGCAGCTCGCCGCCTCGCGTGGCGTGCTGCCAGCGGATCAAGGCGTCGGTCGCATCGCTGTAGAGCGCCGGCGCCGACTCCGCGTCGAGCACCTCGAGGTAGGTCTGCCTGCCTAGATCGGTGAGGAGGAGGAAGCCCTGCGCCGAATCGTCCGCGAGCACTAGAGGCGCGTTCAGTCCGGCGTTCCGCAACAGCGCCGCCACGTGGACGAAGGGCCGGGTGTCTTCCATCGGCGGCGGCGCATCCATGACGATCAGCGTCGCGTGGCCGCGCCACGGGGCTGCCGGCGTGATCCGGAAATAGCGGCGGAAGCTCGCGTCGGCGGACGCGGGGGCGAGCGCGAACGCATCGGTTGCGAGCGCGCGCCGCGTAAACGCCGACAACGCTTCGACGCGCGCATCGGAGGCACCCGGGGGTGTCGTCATCGGGCGGACGCTCTGCCGAAGGTCGTGAGTGGAGGCGGCAACGGACATCGGACGTTCGCCCTGGAAGCACCGGATGCGAACGATCGAAGGAATTTGCACTCAGTGCACTAGAATGCACGAATTTTACCATCGGCGTTTGCGAATGCCGGGACTTACGGACCAGGACGCCAGGTTCCTCGATGCCGGTGACGATTGCCCGCTTTACGCCCGTCGCGATCACGCGCCTCGGGCCTGTCGCGATCGCGCTCTTCGCGCTGCTCGCGCCCCATGCCGCCGCGGCGCAATCGGGAACGGCGTCGCCGGAACTCTCCGAGGCGCTGCCCGAGCCGGCGCTCAAACCGGCGCCGCGCCTCGTTGCGCCGACGATCGCGCCGCCCCAGTTGCCGTCCACGGGACAACCGTCGACGGAAGCGCCCAAGCCGACACCGGCCACTCCGGCCCCCGCACGTCCCTTCGACGAGGGCGCGATATTCATGCGTGCCGACCGCATCGAAGGCTCGGCGGATAAATCCATCGAAGCCTCGGGCAAGGTCGAATTGCGCACGCGCCGGGAAACCGTGCTCGCGGATTGGCTGCAATACGACTTCCTCACTGACGAAATCTGGGGCAAGGGCGACGTCCTGATCCGGTACGGCTTCGACTGGATCACCGGGCCGGAAGTCAAGTTCAAGCGCGGCACGGAAACCGGCTTCTTCGCGTCGCCGAAGTTCTTCGTCGGCGAGAACAACTCGCGCGGCAGCGCGGCGGAAATCAGGTTCGCCGGCCCCGATCACTACGAAGCGTCCGACGCGCGCTACACGACGTGCGTCGCGCCCCGCGAGGATTGGTACATCCGCATGGGCGAGCTCGAGGTCGACAAGACACGGATGGTCGGCACCGGCCGCGACGCGACGGTGTATTTCTTCGGCGCGCCCGTCATCTATTCGCCGTGGTTCGAGTTTCCGCTGTCGAACGAGCGCAAGTCCGGGTTCCTCACGCCGACGACGGGTCTCACGGGCATTCGCGGCTTCGAGTACGCACAACCCTATTACCTCAATCTCGCCCCCAACTACGACGCCACGATCACGCCGCGGCTCATGACCAAGCGCGGCATTCAGATCGGCGGCGAGGGCCGCTATGTGTTCGAGAACGGCCAGGGTCAGGTCGGCGCCGAGATCCTGCCGAACGATCACGTGACGGGCACGACCCGGTGGCTGCTCGCGACGCGGCACACCGAGAACCTTTCCAACTGGCTGTCCGGCCTCACCGGGTATTGGAACTACAACAAGGTCTCCGACGATACATATTTTTCGGACCTGTCGGACCGCGTCGGACTCACGTCGCAGACGACGCTGCCTCGCGAAATCGGCGTCACCTACGTCAACGGTCCGTGGACGATGCTGGGACGCGCGCAGGCATTCCAGACCCTGCAGGATCCCGCGGCGCCCCCGCAGCCCATCCCGTACAACCGCGTGCCGCAGGCGCTCGTGACGCTGCGCGAGCTCGATTGGAACGGCCTCACGTTCGCGGGGGTCGGCGAATACGCCTACTTCCGGCAGCCGACCCTGACGACGGGCCAGCGCGTGTACACGTGGCCGACCGTCGCCATCGAGCGACAGGGCGCGGCGTGGTCGTTCACCGCGCGCACCGGAGCGCACCTGCGGCAATACGACCTGAACGAGGTGCGGCCCGGCGTGCCCTCGACGCTCGACTACGCCATCCCGATCTCGTCGATCGACGGCAGCCTGGTCTTCGAGCGGGACTGGAGCATCGCCGGCCAGAATTTCGTGCAGACGCTGGAGCCGCGCGCCTTCTACGTCTACATTCCGTACAAGAACCAGAGCCAGGCGCCGATATTCGATACGGCCGTGGACGATTTCAACTTTGGCCAGCTGTTCAGCGTCAACCGGTACCTCGGCAACGACCGGATCGGCGACGCCAACCAGATCACGCTCGCGCTGACGTCGCGGCTGCTCGAGTCGGATACCGGCGCCGAGCGGCTGCGAGTCGCCGTCGGCCAGCGCTTCTATCTCAGCAACCAGCGCGTCGTGCTGAACGAATCCCCGCGCTCGGCCTCCACTTCGGACATTCTCGTCGGCGCCGAGGGCCGGCTCTCCGACGCCTGGTCGATCATCGCGCTGTGGCAATACAACCAGGATGCGAAGCAGACCGAGCGCCTCAATGCGGGGATTCGCTACACCCCGGCACCGGGCCGGGTCTTCAATGCGAGCTACACCTACTCGCGCCAGTTCATCGACCCCGTCGGCCGCCAATCGCGGTTGAACCAGTTCGACCTGTCGTGGCAGCTCCCGGTCAACCGGAACTGGACGCTTCTCGGCCGGTGGAACTTCTCGATCCTCGACAGCAAGACGCTGGAGGCCGTGGCCGGGGTCGAGTACAATGCCGACTGCTGGGCCCTCCGGCTCGTCGGCCAGCGGTTGGCGACGACCACGGAGACGACGTCGAATTCGGTCTATCTGCAGATCGAACTGAACGGATTGGCGCGGTTCGGTACTAACCCACTCGATCTGTTGCGCCGCAGCGTCCCGGGCTACCAGCAGACGAACGATCCGACGGTGTCGCCGCGTTTTCGCGACGAGCCATTTCAGGAATATTGAGGCCAGGAATGTTCTTCGCACATTTCCCGTCGCGGATTGCCGCGCGCTTGATTGCGCTCGTCGCCGCGACCTTTGTTGCCGCCGCCCTCGCGCAGGGGACGGCACCGCCGCCCGCGGCCGCTTCGGCCCCGGCGCCGTCCACCCCTCGCGCGACCAGCGATCGCGTGATCCCGGTCGACCGCGTGATCGCCGTCGTCAACGACGAGGCGCTGACGCAGTACGACGTCAACGAGCAGAAGCGCGTCGTGCTGGGCCAGATGAAGACCTCCAACTTGACGCCGCCGTCGCCGGAAGTCCTCGAAAAGCAGCTGCTCGAGCGGCTCATCACCGAGCGCGTGCTCCTGCAGTACGCGAAGGAGACGGGCATTCGCATCGACGACACGACGGTCGAGCGCGCGCTCGCGCGTATCGCCGAGGACAACAAGCTCTCGAACGACGAATTCAAGAAGGCGGTGGAGCGCGAGGGCATCCCTTTCGCGAAATACCGGTCCGACATCCGCAACGAGATCACCGTCCAGCGATTGCGCGAGCGCGAGGTCGAGGGGCGCGTCAACGTGAGCGACGCCGAAGTCGACTACCTGCTTGCCACGCTCGAATCGCAGGCGGGAGGCGAGGTCGAATACCGGCTGGCGCACATCCTCGTGCTGGTGCCGGAACAGGCGTCCACCGACCAGATCGACGTGCGGCAGCGGCGCGCGGAAACGGCGCTGGCGCAAGTGCGCTCGGGCACCGACTTCAGCCAGGTCGCAGCGGGCTTTTCCGATGCGCAGGACGCTCTCCAGGGCGGCAATCTCGGCTGGCGCGCTCCCGCGCGCCTGCCGACGGTGTTCGCGGATTCGGTACGAAAGATGAAGCCGGGCGATGTTTCACCCGTGCTGCGCTCGGCGAGCGGCTTTCACATCGTCAAGTTGCTGGAGATCCGCAGCCGCAACAGCCCGACCGTCATCGAGCAGACGCGCCTGAGGCACATTCTCGTCAAGGTGAACGAGACCACGTCGAACGACGACGCGAAGGTCAAGGCCGAGCGCATCCGCGAAAGGATCGCGCAGGGCGCCAAGTTCGAGGACCAGGCCAAGGCCAACTCCGAGGACGCGAGCGCCGCGAAGGGCGGCGACCTGGGGTGGGTGTCGCCCGGCGATACCGTGCCCGACTTCGAGCGTGCGATGAACGCGCTCCAGCCCGGAGAGCTTTCCGCGGCGGTGCGCACGCCGTTCGGCTGGCACCTGATCCAGGTCCAGGAGCGCCGGTCGCAGGACGTCACGAAAGAGAAGGCGCGCGAGCAGGCGCGCGTCGCGCTGCGGCAGCGCAAGTCGGAAGAGGCATTCCAGGACTGGGTACGGCAGATGCGCGACCGGTCGTACGTCGAGATCCGCGCGGACGAGCGCTAGTGCTGGCAGGTGCAAGGACGCGTTGACGGGGCAGAGCCCTTCGGGCTTCATACCTCAGGCGCCCGCAGGGCTCTGCCCTCGCCCCGGCGCCTCCGTGGAGCGGTCAGTCCGGCGTAATGGCCGAGGCCCGCGCGCGGCGGCTGACGCGCAAGACGTAGATCCCCGATGCGATGACGAGCGCAATGCCTCCCCAGGCGAGCGCGTTGGGCTTGTCGCCCCAGATCACGAAGCCCGAGATGGTGGCGAACAGAAGCGCGGTGTAGCGGAACGGCGCGATCAGCGACAGGTCGCCATGCCGCGTGCTGACGACGATCAGGTAGTAGGCGGTCGACAGGAATACCGCCACGACCGCGAGATACCCCACCTCGAATACGGTGAGCGCCCGCCACCCTTCGAAGACTGACAGCACGCCCGCGAACAGCGTGACGGCGATCGTATTCGACAGCGTGATCAGGATCGACGGAACGGCGGCGTGCACCCGGCGCGTCACGAGGTCCCGCACCGACAGCAGCACGGTCGACAGGACGCACAGCAGCGCGTAGCCGTCGAAGCCCTCGGCCTGCGGCTGGATGATGCAGAGGACGCCCGCGAAGCCGATGCCGATCGCGATCCACCGCGACGGTCCGAGCTGCTCGCGCAGGAACAAGGCAGCGAGCACGCTGATGATGAGCGGCGACGCCATGTTGATCGCGGTGGCGTTGGCGAGCGGGAGGTGAAAGAGCGACACGAGAAACAGCATCGTCGCGACCGCATCGACGACCGCGCGCACGGCGACCCATCCGCGCGCCACTTCCCGGATCTTCCGCGTCGCGCCCATGGCCTGCGCCACGGCCAATACCAGGAGCGAGGCCATGACGCCGCGGACGAAGATGAGCTGCATCGCCGGCATCGTCTGGCTCGCGTACTTGACGAGCGAATCGTTGACGATGAAGCACGCCATCGCGCCCACCATCGCAACGACGCCGATGCGGGTGGCGCGAGCGTGCGAGGATTCATCGTCCGCGGCTTTGGCATCGGCGGCCACGCGGACGGCGTTCGCGTTGCCTCGCGTCATCGAATTGCGACGTTTGCGCGCAGCCGCGTGCGCATCGGTTGCGCCGGAAAGCGGGGTGCGCTAGTCCTGGCCCGAGTAGACATAGCCGGCCTGCGGCACCCGGCCTTCGTCCATTTTCTTCCGGTTGGCGAGGTCCGCGGGACGCTTGTCCCACCAGATTGCCCGGGCTTGCCGCTGCTCGCTCTCGAGCCCGGGCTTCTTGTCCTTCATCTCGCGAATGAAGCGCGTGTGTTCCGACTCGTAGTGACGGGCGGGGAGCATGGGCATGGCGGAAGGAGTCGAGGCCTGGAAAGTCGAAGCCGCAATCTTAACATTCGGACCCGGCGGCCCCTCCGGCTCGCGCCTCGCGCCTTGGCCGCCCGCTCACGATCTCGAAGCGGAACAGACGGCATTCGATGGCGCCGTTGTAGAGCGGCGTTCGCTTCGACGGCTTGAGGCCGATGAGCTTCGGCAGGCGCGGGTCGCCGGTCAGGAGGCACGCGGTCCAGCCCGCGAAGTGCTGCTTCAGCGCATCGCCCAGCTTTGGATAAAACACGGCGAGCGTGTCCTCGTCGCCGAGTCTCACGCCATACGGAGGATTGGCGACCACCAGGCCGGAGGAACCGGGCGCGGGCCGAGAGAGCGCATCGGCTTCGGAGAGGTCGATCCAATCGGCCACTCCCGCGGCCGCGGCGTTGCGCCCGCATTGCGCGACGGCGCGCGGATCGATGTCGGATGCGAAGATCGACGGTGCGGACGGAGCCGCGCGCGTCCGGTCGCGTGCGCGTTGGCGCAGTCGCTGCCATGTCGGCCCGTCGTACCACGCGAGCTTCTGGAACCCGAAGGTCCTGCCCTGTCCGGGTGCGATGTCGGCAGCGGCAAGTGCCGCCTCGATCGCGATCGTGCCGGAGCCGCACATCGGGTCGAGCAACGGCGTCCCCGGCGTCCAGCCGGAGAGCGCGAGCATGCCGGCGGCGAGATTTTCGCGCAGCGGCGCCACGTCGGCCTCGCGCCGCCAGCCCCGCTTGAAGAGCGCCTCGCCCGAGGTGTCGAGGTAGAGCGTCGCCTCTCGCTCGGTGAGGTACGCGTGCACGCGGACGTCCGGCCGCTCCTTGTCGATCGACGGGCGCACGCCGGTATCCGCGCGAAAGCGGTCGCACACCGCATCCTTCACCCTGAGTGTCGCGAACTCGAGGCTCGCGATCGGCGAGCGCGTCGCCGCGACATCGACGCGCAACGTGCGGGCCGCGGCGAAGTGCTTTCCCCAGTCGACGGCGTTCGCGAGAGCGTAGAGCTCGTCCGCATTGCGATAACGCCCGTGCGCGACCTGCCACAGGATGCGGCTCGCAAGCCGCGATTCCAGATTGGCGCGATAGGCGAGCTCGAGAGCTCCCGCAAAGCCCACGCCTCCATCGGCGGGGGTGACGTAGGTCCCGCCCTGGGCGTCGAGCTCCGCCGCGAGCGCCGGTTCGAGGCCGCGCGGACAGGGCGCGAAAAAGCGCTCGGTCATCGCAGGAGCCGCCGGCGCGTGAGCACCAGCGCGGCATAGAAGGCCGCGACCGCGTAGGCGACGAGCACCGCAATGTGCAGCACGATGCCCGATGGGACGCTGCTCATCAGGAGCGGGCGCGCGAGGTCGATCGCGTGCTTCAACGGCAGGAGCTCGGCAACCGCCTGCAGCGGTGCGGGCATCTGCGCCACGGGAAAGAAAACGCCGGACAGGAGCAGTCCGGGCGTCAGGACGAGCGTGAAGAAATACGTGAAGAAATCGTAATTCGGGGCGAGCGCGTTCATCACGAGCCCGAACCCCCCGAACGTGAGGCCGACGAGGAAGCCAAGGGGAATGATCCACAGCGCGAGCCACGAGTGCCCATACCCGAGTCCCAGGATTACCGCGAGGATCGCGACGGTCGAGGTGACGGCTTTCGATGCCGCCCACACCCATTCGGCGACCATCACATCGTCGAGGGAGATGGGCGCGTTGATGATCGCGTCCCACGTCCGCTGCACGTGCATACGCGAGAACGCCGAATACATCGCCTCGAAGCTCGACGTGAACATCGCGCTCTGGCATACCATCCCGGTACCGAGGAACGCGATGTATTTCATGCCGTCGACTTCGGGAATGAAGGCGCCGATCCCGAAGCCGAGCGCCAGCATGTAGAGGAGCGGGTCTGCGATGTTGCCGAGAATGCTGGCGATCGCGAGCTTGCGCCACACGAGCTGGTTGCGGCGCCAGACGGCGATCCACCGGAGCGAAAGTTCCGGCGCGCGCCACAAGGCGGATGCGGTCATGGCGAAGCTCCCGGGGCTGAATGATTGCGGAAGTGCAGAGGGTGGGTATCCAAGTGTGTCACCGGGTCCTAATATCCACGTCTGCGATCGACGACGTTGAGGAGCGCACGTCCGTCGCGTGCGCGCCGGAGGTTCTCGAGAAACTGCCGGGCGGCGACTTCGGGGCGCGGCATCGCCGCGATGTGGGGAGTGCAAAGGATTTTCGGATGCCGCCACAGCGGGCTCGTCGCGGGCAACGGCTCGGTTTCGAAAACGTCGAGCGCCGCACCGGCGATATGTCCGCTGTCGATTGCGGCGACGAGATCGGCCTCGCGCAGCACCGCACCGCGCGAAACGTTGACGACGAACGCCCCCTGGGGCAACGCGGCGAACGCAGGTGCCGCAAGGAGGCCCGTCGTCGCGCTGGTGAGCGGCAGCGCGCAAACGAGGATGGCACTGCGGGCGAGGAACGGCGCGAGTCCGCCGCTTCCGGCAAATGCGTCGATGCCGTCGATACGACGCTGGGTCTGGCTCCAGACGGCGACCGGAAATCCGAGACGCATCAGGACATCCGCAATCGGCGCGCCGATGGACCCGTAGCCCATGACTCCGATGGTGCGCTTCGCTTCGTCGATGGGCAGGAATCGCCGCCATTCGGCCGCTGCGTGCTGCGATTCGAGCCTCGGGAGTTCGCGATGGAACCGCAGCACCATCAGCGTGACGTATTGCGCCATCCGCTGGCCCTGCAGCGGATCGACGGCACGCACGATGGGGAGATCCGGCGGAACGTCCGGCGTGGCGAGGAGATCGTCGACCCCGGCGCCGGCGCAGGCGACGAACTTGAGCGCCGGAAACCGCGGCGTGATGCCTGCAGCGAGCTTGAACGCGAGCATCGCTTCGATTTCGCTGGACGGGGCAGTGTCCGGATCCGTGTGAATCCGCTCATTCGGCGCAAGCAGCGCAAGCGCCGCGCGCTGCTGCTCGACGAACGGCGACGTGTTGAGAACGAGAATGGACAAGGGCGGGAAGGGCGCGAACGGCGAAGGACCGCCGCTACTCTACACGCTTGACACGCTCCTCGCGCCTCCGTAGCTTCCCTGCTTTCTCTCGCGAAGGGCTTTCGATGACGGATCGGCTTGGCGGATGGCGGCGTTGCTGCCTCGCTGTTGCGCTCGTGTTCTTCTCCTCGCTCGCAGCCGCGCAAGGCGCGTATCCCGCACGGCCGATCAAGCTCGTCGTTCCGTATCCACCCGGCGCCCTCACGGATCTTCTCGCCCGCGCGATCGCCGAGCGGCTGGGCGCGGCGCTCAAGGAACCCGTGATCATCGAGAACAAGCCGGGTGCGGGGACGCTCGTCGGCGCGGAGTATGTCGCGAAGCAGCCGCCCGACGGCTACACGCTGCTGATGGCCACGTCGACGACGCTCGGCATCAGCCCGGCGCTGTACCGCCCGTCGCCGATCGACCCGGTCCGGGACTTCGCGCCGATCGCACAGATCGGGTCCGTCGATTTCTTCCTTGTCGCCAATCCGAGCTTTCCCGCGAAAACGGTGCGCGAGATGATCGACGCGGTCAAGCGCGCGCCAGGCAAATACAACTATGCGTCGGTCGGCAGCGGCAGTCCGCACCACCTGTTCATGGAGACGTTGAAGTCGGAGCTCGGCCTCGAGATCCAGCACGTTCCCTACAAGGGCACGCCGGCGGCGATGACCGACCTCCTGACGGGACAGGTGCAGGTGATGTTCGCCGATGCGACGCTCGCAGCCCCGAACATCCTGGCCGGCAAGCTCACCGGGCTCGGGACTTCCTCGGCGACGCAGACGACGCTGCTCGCGGCGGTTCCCCCGGTGGCCGCGACCGTCCCCGGCTTCGATTGGAGGGCCTGGCAGGGCATCGTCGCGCCGGTCGGAACGCCGCCCGCCGTCATCGATCGGCTGTCCGCCGAGATCCAGAAGATCCGGGCGACTCCCGACTTCCAGGAGCAGCTCTACCGGTTCGCGATGGAGCCTGCGGCGGCCAATACACCGGCCGAGTTCGCCGCGGTCATCCGCTCCGAGCAGCCGCGCTGGGCGAAGGCCGTCAAGGATTCCGGCGCCAAGGTCGATTGAGCGCCGACCGCGCATCGACCCGCAATCGCGCGGCGGCCCATCCCCACCTATCAGTCTGAATCCCGCGGAGCCACGCCATGCCAAGTCCCGTCATCGACGTCCACACGCACTGCCTCACCGAGCAGTGGTTCTCGCTGTTGCAGCAGCACGGCGGCCCGCGCTATTCGGTGCGCGCGGTGGCCGGGGGCATGCGCGCAATCCATCTGGACGGCGCACCGTTCATGACGCCGGTGCCCGCGATGTTCGACTACGATCTGCGGATCAAGACGATGAACGACGTCGGCGTGGACGTGTGCATCGTCTCGCTCACGTGCCCGAACTGCTACTGGGGCGGTCCGGAGGTGAGCTTGCAGGCGGCGCGTCTCATGAACGACGACATGGCGGCGGCGCGCACGGCGCACCCGGACCGGCTGCGCTTTTTCGCCTCGCTTCCATGGCAGTACCCCGAGCTCGCGCTGCCGGAGCTCGAGCGCGCGAGCGCCGCGGGCGCGTCGGGCGTGATGGTGCTCGCCAACGTCGATGGCCGTCCGCTCACCGATCCCGCGTTCGCGCCGATCTGGAGCGCGATCGACGCCAAGTCGCTGCCGGTGCTCGTGCATCCCACCGCGCCGCCCGGTGTCGACGCGATGGACATGGTTCGCTTTCAGCTGACCGCGTCGATCGGCTTCACCTTCGACACGTCGCTCGCGATCGCGCGAATGATCTACGACGGATTCTTCGACCGGTATCGAAAGCTGAGGATCATCGCGGCGCACGGGGGAGGGGCGCTGCCGTATCTCGTGTCGCGGATGGATCAGTGCTTCGACAACATTCCTGCGTGTCGCGAGAAAATCTCGGCCCGTCCCTCGGAATACGTCCCTAAAATTCTCGCCGACGCGGTCGTCTTCGCCCCGGAAGTGCTCGACCTGTGCCTCAAGGTGTTCGGCGCCGACAACGTGCTCTATGGTTCCGACTATCCGCACACCATCGGCGACATGCCGGGATGCCTGAAGCGCGTCAACGGCCTCGCCGACGCGGCGAAGGACAAGGTGCGCGGGCGCAACGCGCAGCGGGTGTTCGGGCTGTAGCGCATCGAGATTCGTCTGCGTCGCGGGGAGTGGCGGGGGCCTTCGGGCTTCATACCCCAGGCGCCCGAGAGACCCCCGCCACTCCCCGCTCGTTCGACTTGGCGAGCATCCAATTTAGATGCATTTGAGCGGAGCAAGGCACGACGCGCACCTGGGCAGAGATTCGCGAGGTGAGGCAGGGGGTCGCGGGCGCCTGGGGTATGAAGCCCGAGACCCCCTGCCTCATCTCACGAATCCAGCAACGAACAAAAGCTAGTCGCGCAACTCGCGGCCCGTGAGCTTGATGAACAGGTCCTCGAGATTCGCGGGCCGGTGCAGGTAGCGCACGCCTTGCGCGTGCGCGAGCGCAGCGAGCAGCGGCTGCGGATCCTTCGCATAGCAGAACGCGGTCTCCCCCGCGAGCTCGACGCGGGTCGACAGCGGCCGGCCCTGCGCGTCGGCCCAGGCTCGCGCATCGTCGCCGTAGACCTCGATGACTTCGGGCTCGACGTGCGCCGCGATGAGGGCGCGCGGCGTGTCGGACGCGATCAGCGTGCCGTGATCGATCACCGCGAGACGCGACGCGAGCCGTTCCGCCTCGTCCATGAAATGCGTCGTGAGCAGGATAGTCTTGCCTTGCGACAGGAGCTGCCGCAACCCGTCCCAGATGAGATGCCGCGCTTGCGGATCGAGGCCCGTGGTCGGCTCGTCGAGGATCAAGAGCTCGGGATCGTTGATGAGCGCTCGCGCGAGCGTCAGCCGCCGTTTCATTCCGCCCGAGAGCGTTCGGAGGCCGGTCGCGCCGCGCTTTTCGAGACCGGCGAATTCGAGCAGCGCCGGAATGCGCGTGGCGAGCGTGGCGGGGTCGATGCCGAAATACCGGCCGTAGACCTGCAGGTTCTCGGTGACGGTGAAGTCGGGATCGAGGTTGTCCTGCTGCGGCACGACGCCAACGCGGATCCGCGCCCGTCGCGCCGCCTGCGGCACGGGCTCGCCCACCATCTCGATCGTTCCGCCGTCGGGCTCGATGAGCCCCAGGCAGCAGCGCAATGTCGTCGTCTTGCCGGCGCCGTTCGGACCCAAGAGGCCGAAGCATTCGCCCCGGCGGATGTCGAACGACAGGCCGCGGACGACCTCGTTCTTGCCGTAGAGCTTGCGCAGGCCCGCGACCCGCAGCACGACTTCCGCCGCGCTCGCGGTCCGTGCGGGCACCGCGGTAGCGACGTTCGCGGCGTCAGGCACCGGGCAGCCTCGCATGCCCCCGCCAGGTCGTGTGCCACATTCCGGTGATTGCGCCTTGCAACTGAGGCAGGCGGCCGTGGAAGAAGTGGCCGCATCCGGGGAACACGACGATCGGCAACGCCTGTGGACGCGCCCACGCGAGGACTTCAGAGAGCGGCACGACGTCGTCTTCCTCGCCGTGGATGACGATGGTGTCCGCCGGCACGGCCGCTGCGAAGCGGCGCACCGCGGGACCGACAAACACGAGACGCTCGGCTGCGACCGACTGCGCGACAATCGTCTGCACATACGCCCCGAACGAAAATCCGGCAAGCACGACCGGCAGCGCACGCTCGGCGTCGAGGCGGTCCTGCGCGAAGCGAAGCGCCGCGAGCGCGTCGGCGGCTTCGCCGGGACCGTCGTCGAAGGTGCCTTCCGAAAGACCCACGCCGCGATAGTTGACGCGAATGGCGGCGTAATCCAATGCGAAGAACGTCTTGGCGAGCGTCTGCGCGACTTTGTTGTCGAGCGTGCCGCCCTGCTGCGGATGCGGATGCGCGACCAGGGCGATTCCGCGGGGCGTGGACGGCGGGATGTTCTGCGCGATCTCGAGGGCGCCCGCCGGGCCGTCGATCGTCGCGCGTTCGGTCGACTTCGGCGTCAAATGCGGAGCCTCTCGACGATCTCGCCGTGAAGAACGTGCCGGTCGATGATCTCGTCGATGTCGGCGCGGTCCACGTAGGTGTACCAGACCGCGTCCGGATAGACGACGAGGCACGGCCCCTCTTCGCAACGGTCGAGGCACCCCGCCTTGTTGATCCGCACCTTGCCCTTCCCGGACTGATCGAGCGCCCGGATCCGGGCTTTGGCGTAGGCCTGCAACTCCAGGGCGCCGTGGTTGGCGCAGCAGGCCTCCGGCGCCGGCCGCTCGTTGCAGCAGAAGAACACGTGGCGCTGGTAATAGCTCATGGCGGACCGGGTGACGGGAAAGAGAGGCGTGGGGCGCGCGCGCCGGAACATTCGCCGATTCGACGATTATAGCGGACGGTCGCTCTCGCCCCGGGCTTAGGCATCGTGCCTCCGATATAATCCTGCGCTTCCTGCGCGACGTACCGAAAAGCGCCCCTCCCCCGTGAAGCACTATCGCCGGATCCTCGGCTACGTCCGTCCCTATCGGGGCGTGTTCGCGATCGCCATTGTCGGCATGCTGCTCGTCGCGTCGACGGACGTGATGCTGCTCAAGATCGTCCAGCCGCTGCTCAACAATGTCGGCGCCATCGACGCCGATTCCGTGTGGTGGCTCCCCTACTCGATCGTCGGCGTGTTCGTCCTGCGCGGCCTGGGCTCGTACGCGAGCGAATACGGCCTCGCGTGGATCGGCTCGCGCGTCGTCTACGACCTCCGCTGCGAGGCGTGCGATCGGCTCCTGCGGCTGCCGACGGCGTTCTACGACGCCACGTCGGCGGGCTTCCTGTTGTCGCGGATCACGTTCGACGCGCAGCAGATCGCGGCCACGGCCTCGGAAGCGATCACCGTGAGCATTCGCAATTCGCTGACGATTGCCTTCATGCTGGGCTACCTGCTCTATCTCAATTGGCAGCTCACGCTGATCGCGCTCGCCACGGTCCCGCTGCTCGCCATCTCGCTGCGCAAGATGCGGCGGCGGATGAAGCGCGTGAGCACGATGGTCCAGGACCGCACCGGCTCGCTGACGCACGCACTGGAAGAGGCGATCGGCGCGCACCGGATCGTCAAGATCTTCGGCGGCGAGAAGTACGAGGGCGGAAGGCTGCGTGCTGCCGCGGACAAGCTGCGGCTGTCGACGGCGAAACAGGCGGCGGCCTCCGCGCTCGGCACGCCGATCAACCAGATCATCGTCTCGGTCGCCGTCGGCGCCATTCTGTGGGCTGCAGTGCGGCGGATGGGGGGCGGGCATTACGCGATCGGCGATTTCGTGACTTACCTCGCGGCGCTCCTTCACCTTACGAACCAGCTCAAGACGCTGTCCACCGTGCAGGCGGTCACGCAGCGCGGGCTCACGGCGGCGGAGAGCGTCTTCAAGCTCATCGACGAGGCTCCGGAGCCTGATGCCGGCACGATCGAGCTCGGACGCGCGCGCGGCAACATCCGCTTCGAGAACGTCACCAAGCGGTATGCCGAGAACACCGCCCCCGCGCTCTCCGACATCGACATCGAGATCGCCTCCGGCGAATCCGTTGCCCTCGTGGGACCCTCGGGCGGCGGCAAGACGACGCTCATCAACCTCATTCCGCGCTTTTACCTTCCTTCGGCAGGCCGCGTGCTTCTCGACGGCCAGGATCTCGCCGCGATCCGCCTCGCCGCGCTCCGGCGGCAGATCGCACTCGTAAGCCAGGAGATCGTGCTCTTCAACGACACGATCGCCGCCAACATTGCCTATGGCGCAATGGCGGACGCGTCGACCGAGGCGATCGAGCGCGCGGCCGGCGCAGCGAATGCGCTCGAGTTCATCCGTGCTCAGCCAGAGGGCTTCGCGACACTCGTCGGGGAGCGCGGCATCCGGCTCTCCGGCGGGCAGCGGCAGCGCATCGCGATCGCGCGCGCGATCCTCAAGGACGCTCCCATCCTGATCCTGGACGAGGCGACTTCGGCCCTCGACAACGAGTCCGAGCGGTTGATCCAGGCGGCGCTCGAAGTGCTGATGCGCGGCCGAACGACGATCGTCATCGCGCACCGGCTGTCGACGATCGAGCATTGCGACCGGATCATCGTGCTGGACGGCGGGCGCGTGATGGAAGCCGGGACTCACGCCGACCTCCTGGCCGCGCAAGGGCTTTACGCGAGGCTGCACTCGCGGCAGTTCAAGGACGATTGACAGAGGCGGCGCACGCGCCGTGCGGCGCGGCCACGTCTAGCGCAACCGGCGCTTCCTCGATTTGCCCTGGGACGCCTTCCAGCGCCGATGCACCCAGTACCACTGCTCGGGGCGCTCGAGAACCAGGCGCTCGAGCGCGGCGTTGTACGCGCGCGTCGTGAGCCGGATCGCGTCGTTCGTGTCCTCGGCCTCGACCGGCGCGATCGGCTCGCCGAAGCTCATCACGTGATCTCGCACGTTCTCCCGCCATCCGGTGGCGGGCACGACCGGCGCGCCTGTCGCGAGCGCGATGATCGCGAGACTCCGGAACGTCCACGCCGGATGCGAGAAGAATTCGACTTCGATCCCGTCCGGCGGCGCGGCGTGCTGGTCGAACGGGAAGACGATGACGTCGCCCGCAGCCAGGAGGTCCAGGATGCGGTCGAGCGATCCGCGCTTGCCGATGACGCCGAATCCGGCCCGGTTGAACCGTCGCGTGATGAACGCATCGAGCCAGCGCGGCTTGAACGCACGGCGGACGAAGTGGAACCTGCCTCGAAACTGCGGATATTTCACGAGCGCGGCGATCGTCGCCACTTCCCAGTTGCCGAAATGACCGGTGAGGATCAGCACGCCTTTGCCCCGCTGCATCGCGGCGGCGAAGATCTCGTAATTCTCGATGCGCACCAGCGACGCCTTGCGCTCGTCCGACATGAAGCGGTAATGGAGGAATTCGCCGAGGAGCTGCAGCAGGTGGCCGTAGTGCGCCTGGGCCAGCCTCTCGATCTCGTCCTCCGGGACGTTTTCGCCGTACACGCGGCGCAGGTTTTCCAGCACGACGGCGCGGCGGAACGGCAGGAACCGGTAGAGGAACCGCCCGTAGAACGGCACCT
>Ga0207689_10002820_pt1 | contig 16043 bp, 18 predicted proteins | sample KBSMisM52_FD_184312 | JGI IMG/M metagenome (GOLD analysis project Ga0207689, IMG submission 184312) | Miscanthus rhizosphere microbial communities from Kellogg Biological Station, Michigan, USA - KBS Miscanthus M5-2 (SPAdes) (version 2) | ecosystem: Host-associated > Plants > Roots >... | reverse complement strand
AACGATGTCTGTTGGCTCATTCCTATGCTACACTTTGCCAGCGAATATGTTCCGAATTAATGTGTGGTTTTTCAGAGGTTCCTTAGTGGTTAAAAACCTTCCGGCCCGGTGGGTTAAAACCGGTGAAAACCACTAATGAACACTTATCGCCGCTAATCCGGAGACGGAACTATTCAGCAGAAAAGCCGCACCCTTGTGACCGCTTGCTTCAAAGTTTCGGAGCTATCAAACGTGTTTTCCGTAACAACGCCGTATCCTCTGATTCCTCTGAAATTAGTGCCATTCGTGCCAATTAGTGGTTAACCCATTCCGATGCCTTTAAGTCCTTCCGCCACCCGCGATCTCCTCGGCCAGCTCGGCCACTTCCCCAAGCGCGCGCTCGGGCAAAACTTCCTCGTGGACGGCAACATCGTCCTCAAATCCCTCGAACTCGCCGGCGTGCGCGCCGGCGATACCGTGGTCGAGGTCGGTCCCGGACTCGGCACGCTCACCACCGCGATCCTCGAAGCCGGCGCCGATCTCTGGGCCGTCGAGTTCGACCGCCACCTCCACGCCTACCTCGAGTCCACGCTGCTGCCGCGCTTCCCGAAAACGTTCCACCTGCTCGAAGGCGACGCCGTCGAACACCCGCTCGCCGCCCTGCCCGCCGACAAGGCCGCCGCCGGTTTCAAGGTCGTGGCCAACCTCCCCTACGCCATCTCCACCCCGTGGATGGACGCCGTGTTCTCCGGCCCGCTGCCCACGAATCTCGTGCTCATGCTCCAGCAGGAGGCCGCCCAACGCTACGCCGCCAAACCCGGCTCCAAGCAGTTCGGCGCCATCTCGATCTTCCTCCAGTCCGCCTACGACATCGCGCCCGGCCACAAGGTCGCCGCCGCCTGCTTCCATCCGCGCCCCGACGTCGAGTCCTACTTGCTCAATCTCGTTCGTAAGCCCGCGCCCTTCGTCTTCGCCCCCGAGGTGAAACAGCTCATCCGCGCCTGCTTCCAGCAGCGTCGTAAACAGCTCGGTGCCCTCCTCCGCGACAAACTCCCCGATCAAGGCGCCGCGTGGATCGCCGAGCTCACCGCCGCCGGTTACGGCCCGCAAAGCCGCGCCGAGGAAGTGCCCGTCGCCCTCTGGCAGAAGCTCGCCATCCCGCCGTCCGCCACGGCCTGAACCCCATGAACCTCCAGACGTTTTTCACCCTGCTCGTGGTCGGCGCCGTCGTCGGCCTGGTCGCGTCGTTCACCGGCAAAAGCAAGGCGTCCGGCCTGCCGGTGAACCTCGTGGTCTCGATCGCCGGCGCGTTCATCGGCTGGTTCGTCTTCAACGAGGTCAGCCGCACCGCGCTCATGGTGCTGTTCTCCATCGGCGGCAGCCTGCTGCTGCTCTGGTTTGTCCGCGCCCTCAAAAAATAACCCCATGTCCGACCCCTACCAGGAGCTGATCGACGGCGAGACCTTTATCCGCGGTCCGCTCAACGCCCCCCACGAGCTCCTCTGCGACCGCCTGCACGCCTGGGTCTCCGCCCACCTCCCGGCCAACTCCGCCTTCAAGCTCCTGCCCCGCCGCACAACCGTGACGCTGCGCGCCGGCACCGACATCTGCCCCGACCTCGCGCTCGTGCGCCGCGCCGACGCGCAGCTCTACCTCGCCGCCGAAGTGCTCCAGCCCGGCGACCACCACCCCGACACGGTGCTCAAAAAACAGATCTACTCCGACTGCCGCACCCCGCGCCTGTGGATCGTCGATTCACGCTACCAAAACGTCGAAGTCTACGGCACGGCCCCGGTCGGCTTCCGCCTGGAATCGATCCTCGCGAGCAACCACACGCTCACCGACGCCGCCCTCAGCGGCGCCACCTACGCCGTCGCCGACCTCTTCGCCCGCCGCTGACGGCAACTCCATTGATCTTTGCACAGAGCTACACAGAGCTCCGACACAGAGCACAGCAGGAGTTTCAAACCCCGGAATCCGATCTCTGTGACGCTCCGTGCATCCTCCTTCCGCCTCGGTGTCACCACTCCGATCCAGATACTCATCCTTCGATCCGGTTTAACCACGGATGGGCACTGATCATCACTGATTAGATTCCTGAGTTAAAAATCTGAATCCTTGTCGGCGATTAGCCGACACCTCCGCACCACCGCGGAGGCGATCAGCCGGAGCCGCTCCCCCCGAATCGCCCCATTGGGCGATTCATTAGTGGTTTAAAAAATCCGCGCCCCATCGCCCGCCCGCATAAAACGCTAAAAAACTGCGCTTGGCTTCCGACTCCAGTCCGCTGCTCTTTCTCCATGGTCATTAGACACCTGCCTCTCGTCGTGCTCGCTCTGCTCCTGCTGGCTGCACCCGCCCGCGCCGCCGACAAAACCATCGTGGACGGTCACCACCTCGATAACACCTCCGTGGGGTTTTACGGTTTCACGGTTGATATTCCGCACGATTACGAGCCCTACACGCCACCGAAGGAGAAGGATTTCAAACCCAAGACCTATGCGGATGTCGCCTGGTTGAATGCATCCCACTTGGACCGCAATGCCGGTTACACGACCATCGACTGCATTCCCTTCGAGAATCAAAACTGCGGCCTCGTCACCGCGGTTCTCTCCAGCGTCCTGGCAGTTCCGCCCGTCAAACAGGAGCGACAACATCTTCGCTACTTGGACGCGTTCATGAGCTGGAAAATCCCGCACACAGCCAATGACTTCGTTCGGGATATCCGGAAGATCGGCGATATCCACGTGGGCCGCGCAGGATTTATCAAAGGTAATAGTGCCCAAGCCATCTATGTTGTCCTCATTCCGCCCTCGACGATTCTGACCTTCTACGGAGTCGGTCCTGCCTCGTCCAAGGATACGCTCACGCAGGATCTTGATGCTGTCATCGCCACGCTGAATATCGGTAAGCGCCCCAAGCTGCTGTAAGCGTCCGCCGCGTTTCCCGGCCTTCAGCCCGCCGCGTTTTTGAACCGCTAATCGGCGCTAATCCCCGCTAAATCCCCCCCGCGGCATCAGCCGCGCCTCCGCTCCATCGCCGGAGCCCTTGGCGAGAGGCCGCACCCAAGAATCGCCCCGTTGGGCGATTCATTAGTGGTTAAACCCTCCGTGCTCTCCGTGTCCTCTGGGTTCCACTCCGTTGCTCCCCCTGCACCAATCCCCCATTCCCCGCATGCACAAATAAACCCCGCAGTCTTTTGGACCTCCTTAGGCGCTCTGTGTCACCCTCCGATCCGTCCCTTCCGCCTCCGTGCCCGTAAATGCCTTTGACCGGCCATTTGGCCCGCCCTTAGCTCACCGGCTTACTTTTCCCGCCTGAGTCTCTCAACACTCAGCCCTCAACTCTCAACTTCAGGTTTCGACTTCAGGTCTCAGGTTTCAAGTTTCAGCCCTTCATTTTCCCACCATGCCCACCGCGCCCTCGATCATCTACACCATCACCGACGAAGCTCCCGCGCTCGCCACCTACAGCTTCCTGCCGATCGTGCAGGCCTACGCCAAGCAAGCCGGCATCAACGTGGAAACCCGCGATATCTCCGTCGCCGCCCGCATCCTCGCCGCCTTCTCAGATAAACTCCCCGCCGCCCAGAAGACCCACGATGCCCTCGCCGAACTCGGCGCCCTCACGCTCAAGCCCGAGGCCAACATCATCAAGCTCCCCAACATCTCCGCCTCCATCCCCCAGCTGAAGGCCGCCATCGCCGAGCTCCAGTCCAAGGGCTACGCCCTCCCCGCCTTCCCGGAAAACCCCTCCACCGACGCCGAGAAAGACGCCCGCGCCCGCTACGCCAAGGTCCTTGGCTCCGCCGTCAACCCCGTCCTCCGCGAGGGCAACTCCGACCGCCGCGCCCCCAAGGCCGTCAAGGACTACGCCCGCAAGCACCCGCACTCCATGGGTGCCTGGACCTCCGCCTCGAAGACCAACGTCGCCTCCATGGCCGACGGCGACTTCTTCGGCAACGAGACCTCCTTCACTGCATCGGCCCCTATGACGGTGCGGATTGAACTCATTCCCGCCGATGCATCCCCCGAAGCCTTGGCGAAGGGGGACGGCGTCATCGTCCTCAAGGAAAAGACCCCCCTCAAGGCTGGCGAGATCCTCGACGCCACCGTGATGCGCAAGGCCGCCCTCGTGTCCTTCTACGAGAGCGCCATCGCCCGCGCGAAGAGCGAAGGCGTCCTCCTCTCCCTCCACCTCAAGGCCACCATGATGAAGGTCTCCGACCCCATCCTCTTCGGCCACGCCGTGAAAGTCTTCTTCAAAGACGTTCTCGCCAAACACGCCGCCACCCTCGCCACCCTCGGCGTTGACCTCAACAACGGCTTCGGCGACCTCCTCGCCAAGATCGAGAAACTCTCCCCCGCCGACCGCGCCGCCATCGAGGCCGACATCGCCGCCGCCTACGCCGCCGGCCCCGCCCTCGCCTACGTCAACTCCGACAAAGGCATCACCAACCTCCACGTCCCCTCCGACGTCATCGTGGACGCCTCCATGCCCGCCATGATCCGCACCTCCGGCCAGATGTGGAACAAGGCCGGCAAACAGCAGGACACCCTCGCCCTCATCCCCGACCGCTGCTACGCTGGCGTTTACCAGACCGTCATCGACTTCTGCAAAAAGCACGGCGCCCTCGACCCGAAGACCATGGGCTCCGTCCCCAACGTCGGCCTCATGGCCCAAGCCGCCGAAGAATACGGCTCGCACAACAAGACCTTCGAAATCCCCGCCGATGGCGAAGTCCGCGTGGTCGAAGTCTCCGACTCTTCAACTTCAACTTCCGACTTAAGCAAAGTCATCCTTCGCCACACCGTGGCGAAGGGTGACATCTGGCGCGCCTGCCAGACCAAGGACGCCCCCGTGCAGGACTGGGTGAAACTCGCCGTCAACCGCGCCCGCCTCTCCGCCACGCCCGCCGTCTTCTGGCTCGACGAAGCCCGCGCCCACGACGCCCAGATCATCGCCAAGGTCAAAAAATACCTCGGCGACCACGACCTCACCGGCCTCGACCTGCGCATCCTTCCCCCCGCCGGCGCCTGCCAGTTCACCCTCGAGCGCATCGTCAAAGGCCTCGATACCATCAGCGTCACCGGCAACGTCCTCCGCGACTACCTCACCGACCTCTTCCCCATCCTCGAAGTCGGCACCTCGGCCAAGATGCTCTCCATCGTTCCCCTCATGAACGGCGGCGGCCTCTTCGAAACCGGCGCCGGCGGCTCCGCTCCCAAGCACGTGCAACAGTTCACCGAGGAAAACTTCCTCCGCTGGGACAGCCTCGGTGAGTTTTTTGCTCTCGCCGCCAGCTTCGAACACCTCGGCATCACCCAAAACCACGCCAAAGCCAAAGTCCTCGCCGAGACCCTCGACGAAGCCAACGGCAAGTTCCTGGAAAACGACAAGAGCCCCGCCCGCAAAGTCGGCGCCGGCATCGACAACCGCGGCAGCCACTTCTACCTCGCCCTCTACTGGGCCCAAGCCCTCGCCGCCCAGACCAAAGACGCCGACCTCAAAAAAGCCTTCACCCCGCTCGCCGAGAAGCTCACGTCTGCCGAAAAGCAAATCGTCCAGGAACTCATCAGCGTGCAGGGCAAGCCGGCGGACATCGGTGGATATTATCAACCGGACAACGCCAAGGCTTCCGCCGCGTTGCGTCCCAGCCAAACCTTCAACGCCATCTTGGCCCAACTCTAAATCCCATGTCGCTCGCTTGGTCAGTAGCCGTGCACGTGTCCTCCGAAGCCTCGGCGAAGGAGGAAGGCAAACCCGCCGACATCGGCGGATATTACCAGCCCGACAACGCCAAAGCCTCCGCCGCCCTCCGCCCGAGCACGACGTTCAACACGATCCTCGCGACGCTCTGAAGCAGTTAACCACTAATGGACACTAAAGCTCACTAACTCCGAACCTCCGGATTAGTGCCGATTAGTGTTCATTAGTGGTAAAAAAATCCGCCCTCCGAATCCGAACCGTGAGCCCGACGATCTTCCAGTATCGAAACTTCCGGTTCTTTTTCTTCTCACGGGAAGAGCCCCGCATGCACGTGCATGTTTACACGCCCAACGGAGAGGCTAAGTTCTGGCTCACGCCCAAGATCGAACTCGCCGACAACCTCGGCCTGAAGCCTGCTGACCTGAAGATCGCCCTCACCCAAATCCACCTCCATGAAGCCGAAATCAAAGCCGCTTGGGAAAAACACTTTGGTTGAGGTCAGTCACATCTCCCCGCACGGCCTCTGGCTGTTGATCGGCGAGCGCGAATACCTGCTCCCCTTCACCGAGTATCCTTGGTTTGCCGATGCCAAGGTGGCCGACATCCACGACGTAAAGCTCCTCCACGGCCACCACCTCCACTGGCCGTCGCTCGACATCGACCTCGATCTCGCCGCCCTCAACGACCCCGCCGGCTACCCGCTGGTTTACAAGGTCTGAGCATAGCTCCGAAACTCGACCGAACCCCGTTTCCCGTTCTCATTTTATTGGGCTTTATAGAGAACAGAGTGAAAAGAAATTTTAAAAAATGAAAATCGACTTTAAAAACATTGGCCCACTCCATGAATGCAAAGTGGAGCTCGGAGATCTCACGATCGTAACCGGCCACAATAATACAGGGAAAACATTTGTTACATACGGAGTATTCGGACTATTGGCAGGGTGGCGCCACTGGTTACGCTTAACTCAATTTCAGGCAACAGCACAGGAGCTAGTTATAAAAAATCAAGTCGATCTTGATATGCAGCAATTTTCTGGAGCCGCATTCAGAACACACCTAACTCGGCTGGCCCATATATACCAAGAGAATTTACCCCGCATACTTGCTTCCGAGCCTGAACGATTCACGGATACAAAAGTCCACTTAGACATGGCGGAGTGTCCTCAAATCGAAACCTTGGTGATCGATCTACGACAAGTTCTTCCATCTGGCGATAGCGTCACAATCACCAAATTAGCTGGTGAAATGATCGCCAAAATTACAAGACAAGCGAGCACGTCTGAAAATGGCACTGCAGGAATTCCACCCCTCATCCATATTGAAAGATGGCTGCATGATACTTTTACTGAAATTATTTTTTCCCCCTGCTTTCCTCGTGCTTATATTGCGAGCACCGAACGCACTGGTGCTACAATCTTTCAAAGAGAGTTATATTTAGGTCGTAATCGACTAATAGAAATGCTCGCCGACTTTAAACCCGGCGAACGCTTGGACCCATGGGCAATGATGCAACGCATGGCATCATCCTACGCTTTCCCCGTTCAGCAAAACGTTGAATTTCTTAGCCTTCCAAATCTAGAGGCGTTGCAGAGACAGGAAAGTCAGCTAGCAACAGATCGCCCTGATATTTTAGAGGCCCTTGAAGAAATAGTTGGAGGGACATATCGAACAACAAAAGAAGGGGCTTACTTCTCTCCGAAGGGGCATCGCGGCTTAAAATTAAGATTAGGAGAATCATCCAGCGCAGTTCGCTCACTTCTGGACGTAACTTATTACATACGCCACGTCTTACGGCCTGGAGATTGCTTCATGATAGATGAACCCGAACTCAATCTACACCCACACAATCAACGCCTATTCGCCAGGCTCATTGGCCGAATGGTAAATGCCGGCATCAAAGTATTCCTCACCACTCACAGCGATTACATAATACGAGAGCTAAACACTCTAATACTACTGTCCGGCCGAAAACAAACTCGATCAGCTTTACTCGAACAATTAAGTTATAGCGAAAAGGAATTAGTGCCTGCATCCGGAGTAAGGTTCTACAGAACAGCAGAAGCTCTAAGGAAAGGAGATGGTAAAACAAGGCGAAGCACTGTTCCTGTGCTGGAAGAAGTGCCTGTAAATCCCACAACAGGAATTGCCGTAGCCTCCTTCGATGAGGAGATAGACAAACTAAACGAAATCCAAGATACTATTATATACACCGTAGAGGCAGAGAGAAAGGGATAGACGATGAGCGACCCATTTTTAAACGCCTTACGGGGAGTCGTGCGTCCCGAACAACATCTAAGCTTACGCCCCCAAGATATTATTCATTTAGAGGAAAAACCTCCGGCTACATTAACATTACTGAAGTTAAAGTGCCTAGGTTGTGGGGACGTATTCGCATTCACTTTAGATATCAGGAAAGGTGGAGCTCATGTGCCCCTGACCAACCACACCACAAAAGCCACAACTGCAAAGTGGAATAAAGTATGCGACGGAATCTTCATCTGGCGAGCGGAGGACGGCATCCTCCGCGTTCTTGTATGTGACTTAAAATCGAGCACGCCTACTGGTGGCGACTGGAAGCACCAACTCTGGAGTTCTTCATGTTTTGTCGAGTATCTCATTTCAGTGGTTAAAAGATTTCACGAACCCTTAGTCAGCGAACCCAATCCTAAATTTCACGCTGTGACCTTCCACGGCGACAGCCATCTATCGGGTCGTAATAAACGCGGCACCGGCATACAGCTTGGCTTAGGATACCCCAAAAGCAGCATCGAAACTCCAGCTAGAATGCCTGTATCCAATGGTGCTCATCTAGTGCTAAAGGCGCTTTGCCAATAAGGGCGGCCGAGCCAATGGGGTCTGGTTGGATCGAGCCGATGGGGTCGGTATGATCCGGGGACGTAGGTGACAAGTAGTCCGGGGACGTAGGTTACACTTTGGGGTCGAGCCGATGGGGTCAGGCCGAAACATGTTAACATTTGATCCACCCCGCCCCTTCACGACCTCCACCCATTTCACAGGAGATCGCCTTTACGGCGCGCGTTTCGTGAAGACCACGTGCGTCGCGCTGGCCGAGGGCACGTGCTCGGTGCGCTGGTAGCCGAGCTTGGGCAGATCAAGGCCCGCGAACAGATTTTCACCCTCGCCGAGCAAGACCGGCGAGATGGCCAGGTGCAGCTCATCGATCAACCCGGCCTGCAGGTATTGCCGCACCGTCGCGACGCCGCCGCCGACCCGCACAGTGCGTTTAAAATCAACAAACTCGCCCCGACCCTATTCCCCGTTCCATCACCGCACCGGGGCGAGGATTTCAGTGCGGAAAAACCGCCGCGTTTCCGTCGAGCCGAAGGGGTCAGGCCGAAACATGTTAACATCTTGGCGTAAACGAGCCAAAGCGGTCAGGCCGCTAGTTGCTAGTTTTAACCCCCTCTTTCCACCTAACCTGACGAGATCAGGCTTGATTTCGCAACGAGGTGGCTGATTCATAAGCACTTCTCTTTCATGAAGCTTAAATCACTCCTTGCCCTCAGCATGTCCCTGGCTGCGGTCGTTTTGATCACCGGATGCACCAGCTACCGGATCACACCAACTGCCGCGTCCATCACGCCCCCCAAGGCCCGCACGCCCATTCCCGCCACCGTGGGAATCAATCAGGTGGAGCAAAAACTCCAAGGCGGCTTCCCGGACATGGTCCACTCAGTCAAACAGAGCTTGGACGAAAGCCAGCTCTTCAAGGAGGTCTATTATCCGGTGCGGGCTAGCGACCGGACCGACGGACAGATCAATTTGCGCTTGAGCAGCTCCTTTCAGATGGACGGCGCGCTCTTCCCCAAGTCGTTTTTCACCGGTTTCTTCATGTTTCTGCCCGCGTCCTTCGTTACCTACACCCATCACTATGTAGCCGAGTGCAGGCTGGATCTCTTCAAAGGTGATCGCTTGCTCAAAACCTATACTGCCAAATCTCAGGTTGAAGTCGTCCACAAGATCTTCGCCCCTATGGCCGAAATCGAGAAGCAAGGCGTCGAGGCGACCGTCAAGCAGCTCGGCAGCGACCTCGTGACCCAGATGATCAACGACCGCGCTTCGCTGGAGCGCCTGCTTCTGCCCCAGCCCGCGCCGGCGAAGCTCTAGGCCGTGTTTACGAAATACACCAACCCATCGCTGACGCTCTGCGAGTGAATGAGAAAAGACGCTGGGCCGGCGTTGCCCTCGGCGGCACGGGCCTCTGGCCCGCCTCCGTCTCGGTCGCCTTGCCCACCCCCTTTCGATACCTGTTCATTCTTCTCCTGGTTTGCGCGGCCCACGCACGGGGCCAGCCGCTCCTTTCCCAGATGGAAGAAGGCGACAAGATCCAGCTCCGTATCTGGATCACGGGCTGCTTCCAGATCGAAGACAACGCCTACGAATTCGAAATGAAGGAGGGGAAAACCCTCTGCACGGGATGGATTCTCCCCGACTACGTTACGCCACAACGGTACCCGCGAGTGCCGGCGGGTCCCGTCGAACTGTCACGGGATCAAATCGCCGGCATCGATCTCGATATCGTCGGGTTTCGCACGACTCAGATTCGCTCACATCGCAAAGCCAGCACCGGCGTGACCCTCATCAGTCGCAACTCCGGAGCTCAATCAACCACGACCAGTGAGATCAAACTCACCTTTATTGAAAAAGGTAAGACCCTCATCGAGGAGACCATCACGTGTCCGGATTTATCGGAATACAACCACGCCCGCCACCCAGGCCTGGATGACTTGAAGCGACGGCTTCAGCTCAAGGTTAAACCCCAATTGGACGACATCATGAAAAAACTAAAAACGGAGTCACCGCCGCAATCGCCGGCTCCAGAGACCCCATCCAGCAATTCTCCATGAAAGCGGCCCAGCCGAAAGGGATCAGTGCGAGTTTTGTCATTTTTAGACTGTCGAGCCAATGGGTCAGACCTTCACGACCTCCTGCCCCCCACCTCCCTGGAGGCGCTTTTACGGCGCGCGTTTCGTGAAGACCACGTGCGTCGCGCCGGCCGAGGGCACGTGCTCGGTGCGCTGGTAGCCGAGCTTGGGCAGATCAAGGCCCGCGAACAGATTTTCACCCTCGCCGAGCAAGACCGGCGAGAAGGCCAGGTGCAGCTCATCGATCAACCCGGACTGCAGGTATTGACGCACCGTCGCGACGCCGCCGCCGATCCGCACAGTGCGTTTAAAATCAATAAACTCGCCCTGCCCCCATTCCCCGTTCCATCACCGCACCGGGGCGAGGATTTCGGTGCGGAAAAACCGCCGCGTTTCCGTGCTCGGCGGCAGCGGGACATCTCCATCGATCGGTTCCGCCGTATCCAGCAGACTCCAGTTGGCCAAATCGGTCGATTCCCACAGTCGGTATCGCAGCAGTGAATCGGCGTTCCAGCGCAGTCTCAGGCCGCCGTCCGATTGTAAGTCCAGGGTGAGCGCATCGCGTCCGCCCCGCACCGCCGCCACTGCGTTCAGGTAGTGGTTCCAAGCGCGCAGGCCGGCGGCATTCTCCGTGGCAAGGATGTCGGCACCGTAAAGCTCGACATAGGAGGCTCCGTAGTTGGCCCAGCCGAATTCGATCCCAGCCACCGGGGTGCCGCTGGCAATTTCGGGCGGACGAGTGCTACCCTCAGGCAGGGCCCACGGGCGCAGTGCCTGAAACAAAAGGTAGGTGTTCGGCGCGGCGGTCGCGAGCAACTGCCCCAACGCATCAGGGCGCGGGCCGGTGTCGCAGAGCGTTTCTTGAAAGAAGCCAAGCGACGGTTTTCCAGACACGTTGAATTCCGTCATGAGCCGCGCGTAAACGGTGGCGTCGAGCGCGGGCGAGGCGGTGGCGTCGGTCATGGCGAAGAGCGCCAGAAACCCGTATTTTTGCACGAACGCCTGCCGGCTGGCGGAGACCGCATCCACCACGCTTTGGATAAACCGTTCCCGAGTGTAGTCCGGGTGGTGGACAAGGGTGTTTGAAAGCTCGCGCAATCCCTGCAGGCCGACGATAGGCGCGTCTACCGATTGAAGCGAAGGGTGGTCGGCCACGCGCCAGGATGTGCCGGCGACCAGATGGTCTGCCAGATGCTGCATCATCGCGCGATAGGCTGCGAGCGCGGTGGCGTCCCATGGCACGACCTGCACCCCGCCCTGATTGGGATTCGGGTTGTTCCAGGTCACGACGCCCGGAAGCGAGAGGATGTAGTCAGGCACCTTGTTGACGAAAATTTCCAGGGTCATGCGCTTCCCTCGGGCGCGCAGATCCTCGAGCGTGGAGTCGACCCGGGAGAAGTCGTATTGGGGTGTCTGCGTGGTCGTGTTCCACGACTCGATATCACCCCACGACACGCGCAGCGTGTAACCGGAAACGAAGTCGAAATCGAACTTGGCCACCTCGCCCGCGACAGGTCGAGTGTCCCCGATCACAAAGATGCCCGCCGGCCCCTCGGGCGGTTGGGCGCATACGAATACATGAACGCCCAACAAGATCCACGCACCGGTCAGAACCCTGTGACGGAAAGCCGATAAGAGCGGACGGCCGACACCAAGACGCACGTCAATTTCCATGCACCGAGAGACGCCCGTGATGCCCTCACGTTACGCGCCGATCCAGGTTTCCTTCTAATGAGCCGAGGGGCTCAGGCCGCCAGATGCCCGTTTCAGCGCTGCTTGATCTTCGCGAGCCGGGCGCGGACGCCGGTTTTGATTTTTTTGGCGAACGCCACGGTCTTCAGTTCCGGCAGTTCGCGCAGAAGCAGGTATTTCACATGCGGCAACGGCGAGCCGGCGAGGTCCTCCGGCGCCGTGTGCTTGAGCGCCACCCCGGGCACCAGGTCCATTTCCAGCCGTTCAAACAGGCGCTTCACAAACGCCGAGCAATACACCGAGCGTTTCTGCGCCAGCCGGTTTTCCTTGGCGCGCAACTCCGGCTTTTTGAGCACGGCCAGCGTGCCGATCAATTCGCGGAGGGAATAACGCTCGCGGTTCGCCACCAGATCCAGCCCCTCGCCCAGCAACGCGGCGGTCTGCGTCTCGGTCAGGCCGAAATCGAGGACGGCGAGCGTGGGAAACATCTTTTCGTCGAAGTATTTTTCCGCCCGGTTCTCCTGCGCGCCGAGCTGGATGTTTTTCCGCAGAATCTGGATGTCGGACTCCAACACCCAGTGCTGTCCGTCGATGCGCCGGCCCTCGAACAGAAACGCGTGCGACCAATCGCTCCAGCGGCGTTCGGCGTGCACATGCCGCTGCGCGGCGCGGATGGCCGCATCCACCCGCGTCGTGCCGCCGCACAACCCCACGCGCCCCGGCGCGGCGTAGAGTTCAATAAACTCGCGGTTGGACATGCCGGTGACGGTGATGGTTTGGGATTCCATCCCCAAACTCTCAACAGCCGCGCAGCCCCAGGCAACCTAAGCCTTTGATCCCCTTTCATTCGCAGCCGGACCGAAGGGGGCAGGTCGTTGGATTCCGGTGGCCCGTCAGGTAAATCCATTGAGTCAATCCGGTCGGATTATTTGGCCGCAAAAAGTCACCAGAAACCGTCCGGCATTCACAATGTTGCGCCGCACTCATAGCCTGATGCTCTGCTGCGCCCTACGGGTGAGGTGGAAACCAAGCTGGGCCGGCGTTGCCTTGGCCGAGCATGGTTTCCACCTCACGAAGCATCGATCTATTTTGAAGACCCGGCCTAACCCGTAAGCACCCCGGCGGGTGGAGCATATTGCGAGTGACGAGGGCAGGTCCGACCATTAAGTCCAGACGACGCCGTCATGCGCTATAATATCAAAGAGAAGTTTTGGGGCTGGGGTGACGATTTTCATATCCTCGATGACGAGGGGCGGCCGGTGTTTTTCGTGGATGGCCAGGCGTTTTCCTGGGGCAGCAAACTCTCGTTCCAAGACATGCAGGGGCGGGAATTGGCGTTCATCAGCCAAAAGCTTTTCTCGTTTAAGCCCCGGTATGAAATCTATCGGAACGACGAGCTGTTTGCCGAGATCGTGAAGGAGTTCTCGTGGTTCGGAAAGGAGTTCACCTTGGATGTGCCGGGGCCCAACGACTATTCGATCAAGGGTAGTTTCTGGGACTATCGCTATGATTTCATCCGCGAGGACCGCATCGTCGCCCAAGTGTCGCGGGCAGCCTGGTCCTGGACTCATTGCTACGGGGTGGAGATCGCCGAGGGCGAAGACGACATCTCGATCCTGTGCACCGCCATCGTCATCGACCAGGTGTTGCACGACGAGAAAAAACAGTGAAGCGCACGATCCGCGTCCGCACAGAAGCACCATGACCGTCCACACCGAAACCGGCAGGCGCTTCCTCCATGTCTGCGGATGGATAGGCGCCTTCTTCTTGTTCGCATGCGGCCTGCCTGCGGCAGAGGCGACCGCCGATCCACTTGCCGACATTCGCCATCTGCCAGCGAGCAACCCCTACCGGAAGACGCTAGAGCAATGGCTGAGCCTGCCACCCGAGGAGCGCGCCACCTTGTCGTCTTGGGCCGGTAAAAAAGGAGAAGGCCAAACACCCGTGACCACCCTGACCGCGGAGCAAAGTGAGCGGGTTGCGAGCTTGACCGCTTCTCTGCTCGCGGCGTCCCGCCAGCCCAATACCGCCGTCTGGCCGCTGGTGCCGAGCGCTGCGGAGCCGGATAACCCGATGGCGGGGACGTTGCCTCATGTCAGGGTGGTGATGGACCTCGGTCGCCTGGTCGCGAAGGGAACGGAGAGCCTGCCTCCGCATGATGCCATCCAAACCGCTGCCGCGATCGCACAAATGGGCCGGCAAATGCGCGCCAAAGAGGGGGCCATTATGGATCACTTCCTCGGGGGCGCTTTAGAGAGCCTAGCCACCACGAGTATGGCCAAGCGCTTGGGTGAGTTTTCCACCGCCGATCTCGATGAAATGCACACCGCTTGGGCTGCCTTAAAGGCGGCCCTCGGGAGCGATCAAGCGTTGCGAGGCGAACGCGATTTATTTTTCAGGCCGTTCTTGAAGCAGATCCTCAAGCCCGGGCTCGCCGCGTTGCTGGCCGAGCAAGAGGGCTTGGAGGAAACCGCCCCGGCTACGGAAGGAAGTGTAGGCGCGGGACTGCGGCTGACCGCCATCATTAACGATGGCCAGCGCATGATCGGACTGGAGGACAAGGCCAAGGGCCGGTCCTTTTTTGTGGCCGAAGGCAAAACTGTAAACGAGGTCACGTTGGTCTCCATCGACTTTAAGCAGAACCGGGCGGCGCTCCGCATCGGTGACAAAGACGCGATCATGGATCTCACCTCCAAACGCATCGTGGCCAGACAGCCGGCGGCCAACCGCCTGATACGCATGCTGGACATGGGAGGCGCCTTCTCACAAGACCCGGAAAAGTCTGCCGACGAGTTGATAAGTAACCTCGTGCAACGAATCCGCAACCGCCCGGGCGGGCTCGATGGTTTTATCCAGCAGCTCGAATCGGATTACGACAAGGTGCTCGCTGAGTCCCTGCTTTGGGCTGAACAGCCCAAGACGATTACCAGATCCAACGGATTCCCATTCGAAGACCCCTTGCTCAATGCGCTGATACCCAACACCGATATCGTCCCGCGGAGGATTAACCAGGCAGACCTCACCGTGGCGATGCTCGACGCGGCCGCGTCGCTGCGCCGACAAGAACTGGCCGGCCAACCGCTGCAAGCGCCGCCCGATCCCTGGGCGAAAGACGGAGAAAGCCTGCACGTCGAGCGAAAGCCGGACGGCAGCTTTATCCTCCGCTCGATTTACGAAAGCTCCAAGGGCAAGCCGGTGGAGTATAAATTCGCCGCGCCCGACGCGGGGCTGATACGGCGCTGAGGGCGCGGAACAGCCGCGGAGCCCCAGGCAACCTAGAGCATTTTAAATAAAACTGTGGCCATTATTGTCTGTCGTAGGGCCCGACCTTGTGTCGGGCCGATGCGGCGTTCGGAGGCACAAAGACGTCGCGGCCTCACGCAAGGTGAGGCCCTACAAAGATCAGACGGCTATGACATTATTTGAAATGCTCTAAGCCTTTGATCCCTTTCATTCGCGGTCAGGCCGAAGGGGGCGGGCCTGGCCACGCGAGTAGATGGGGTCGGCCGGCGTTGCGCTCGTTGGCACGGGCCGCCGGCCCGCGCTCGCCTCGGTCGTCTTGGTGGCCGAGCGCTCTTTCTCGCTCACGTTGGTCCGATTTCTTTCCCTGACACACCCTGACGCGACGCCGTTACGTTTTTATGGAAGGCCGGGGGCCGCCCCCGCAACGCGCCGCTGGAGCATTTTAAATAAAACTGTAGCTATTTTTTGGGCAGTCGTCAGGGTGATGGCATGAAGACGACATCGATGGATTTGAGGCGGCGGATCGTGGAGACA
>Ga0207689_10002817_pt1 | contig 16062 bp, 19 predicted proteins | sample KBSMisM52_FD_184312 | JGI IMG/M metagenome (GOLD analysis project Ga0207689, IMG submission 184312) | Miscanthus rhizosphere microbial communities from Kellogg Biological Station, Michigan, USA - KBS Miscanthus M5-2 (SPAdes) (version 2) | ecosystem: Host-associated > Plants > Roots >... | reverse complement strand
CAACGTTTCAATATCCTGCATGGTGTATTTCTTAATGGGTGGTGTAGTAAGCGGATGATCGGCCTTATAATTTCCTTCCGGCATATTGGTAAGACATTGCTCAACAATGCGCAGGCTTTGCCGCATTTCTTCTACCCTCACCAGCGAACGATCAAAGCAATCGCCATTTTGTGCAATGGGAATATCAAAGTCGAACATTTCGTAACCGGAATAGGGGCGTTTTTTCCGGAAGTCCCATTCAAAACCGCAGGCCCGCAAGCCAGGCCCTGTTACCCCCCATTCAATAGCTTCTTCCAGGGTGTATATGCCAATGCCCTTTGTACGGGCTTTGAACAGGCTATTGCGTATTACCATCCTGTTGTATTCGTGTAGTTTTTTGGGGAAGTAATCAACAAAATTCCGGACCAATACATCCCATCCTTTGGGCAGATCCTGTGCTACACCGCCAATGCGGAACCAGTTGGGATGCATGCGGCCACCGCAAATGGCTTCAATGATATCGAAAATTTTCTCCCTGTCGGTAAACATGTAGAATACCGGCGATAGCTGGCCCAGGTCCTGCGCAAAAGTGCCAAACCATACAAGATGACTGGCTATGCGGAACAATTCGCACAACATTACTCTTATTACCTTTGCGCGTTCAGGTACTTCAATACCCGCCAGCTTTTCTACCGCCAACAAGTAGGCGAGATTATTCATTACGCCACCTAGATAATCTACGCGGTCTGTGTAGGGAATATAGGTATGCCAGCTCTGCCTTTCTCCCATTTTTTCGGCACCCCGGTGGTGAAAACCAATTTCCGGCACTGCATCTACAATGTCTTCACCATCCAGTTGAAGTACAATGCGCAAGACCCCATGCGTTCCAGGATGCTGGGGACCGATATTAAGGAACATAAAATCAGCATCCTCGCTTTGCTGCTGCATACCCCATTCTTCGGGTTTAAACCGAAGCGCTTCCTGTTCGCGATCCTGTTTTTCGTCCCACAATTGATAAGGCCCCATTTCTGTTGCTCTTGCAGGATGCTCTTTACGAAGCGGGTGTCCCTGCCAGGTCAGCGGCATCAGGATACGCTGCAAATGCGGATGTCCTTCAAAGCGGATACCGAACATATCATATACTTCCCGCTCATACCAGTTGGCATTTTTAAAAACAGCAGTAACAGAAGACAGCGTCGGATATTCACCCAGCAGTGGCACTTTCAGACGGATGAAATTATTTCGTTCAAATGAAAACAGGAGATACACTACAGTAAAATCTGCAGCGGGCATTTCTTCTTTCCTGGTCCGGTCGCGCTCATCAATGCCGCAGAGATCGTAAAGGAGTGAATAGGGTTGTTGAATAGTTGATTTCAGGTGCCGGATAAGCGGTACAATTTTATCCGCCGGCGCCCATAAAGTGAGTATCTCATCAACAGTATGCTGTTCATGAAAAGCAGCATCGCCGAAGCTATGTTGCAGATGCTGTAGTATGTTGTTAGCATCGTGCATATTTCAAAATCCCTCCGGGGAAGAAGTTTTTTTATATGGCCATTACGGTATAACTAAATAATTATCTTCTGGTATATTTATACATTCCACTTATACTTCATCCACTCCCCTGAAGTTTACCATCTTCATTCTTTCTTCACGTTTCAAATCTTTCATAGCGGTAAGATGAGGTTTAATAACGCCCTGCTCACCAATCATCCAGCTCAGCGGACGTTTTTCTTTTCCTACTGCATCGCCCAGCAATACAAGTCCCTGCATAAAAGCATCGGGCCGTGGCGGGCAGCCGGATACGTATACGTCTACCGGTAAAAATTTATCCACGCCCTGTACCACGCTGTAGATATCGTACATGCCGCCACTGTTGGCGCAGCTACCCATAGCAATAACCCAGCGGGGCTCCATCATTTGTTCATGTAACCGTTTTATGATGGGCACCATTTTAATAAAGACAGTTCCTGCAATCACCATTACATCTGCTTCGCGTGGTGTACCACGAATCACTTCTGCCCCAAACCTGGCCACATCATATTTGCTGGTAATGCTGGTGGCCATTTCAACAAAACAGCAGCTTAAACCAAAATGGAAAGGCCACATGGAATTTTTACGACCCCAGGCCACCAGGCTCTGCACCGAGGTAAGCATAATACTTTTGCTAACGGCTTCTTCCATACTGCCGTTGCCGGAAATATTTCCGTTTGAATCGCCTGTTTTACTTAGCCACCATTTCATTCGTTAATCTTAATAATATTTTTCAATGACCCAATGCCAAACCTTATCTCCCTTTCTTGCTATTGGTGAAAACACCAACAGCGGCGAAAAGCGCGACGAAAAACATTAACAGCGACGAAACTTTGCCAAAGCTGTTGTATGCATTTCTTTTTTTTATTGCCTGCCCAAGCTTTGGCAAAGTTTGAATCGTCTTCCTGCCGTCCCGCCGTTGCCGGTGTTTTCACCTGCAACCATCATTTCTCCGCCTTTGCCGGTGCCTGTCTGTCCGGCAGGCAGGTTTTCACCGGCAACTTTCGCACTATCTGAAACCCGGCAAACCATTTCCAGACCGCTTCTTATACCCTTTCAATATTTTTTTCGCATCTGCTCCAATATCTAATGCGCCAATACCCCATTCATAAATCAACACTATCACCAATTGTCCTACAAATACAGCCACCCCCAGATACCCGGGCCAGCCCAGTTCATAAAAGCCCAGTGCCCACAGCATGATAAACACTGCTTCCACGTCAAACACCACAAACAACATGGCTACTAAATAAAATTGTGCTGAAAAACGAATCCGTGCAGAACCTGTTTGTTCTATGCCACCTTCGTAAGGTTTGTTGGTGGCCCGGTCGCGGTGATGCTGACCCAGTATATATGATAAGGAGAGAATGACAACCAGCAATACCAATACCACGGTTGCATACAGTAGCAACGGCCACAAGGGAATACTATCCATTTCGTTTCCCGGCATACAACAGCTGTTTCATTGATGAATAATACATCAACGCTCCAATTTCTCTTGCACAAAAGGGGAATGACTTTAAACCAGGTACCAAAAAATAATTCATGACACCAACCCGGCATCAATCATCCTGATCAACTAACAATGTAATGTTCCAGGTGTTGAATAATGTAATCTTTCTGATAAATAATATACTTCACCACGTCGCCAATGGAAATGAGGCCCACCAATTCTTCGCATTCGAGAACAGGCAGATGACGGATGAACTTATTAGTCATCAGTTGCATGCATTCTTCAATCTTTGTGTCGGGAGTAACAAAAATAGGGCTGTCGGTCATAATGTCCCGGACCATCGTTTCCCTGGAAGATCTTCCTTTTAAAATTACTTTGCGGGCATAGTCACGTTCGGTAAATATTCCGTCCAACTGACCGTCTTTTTCCACCACCACCAGCGCACCGAGATTTTTATTTTCAAGTGCCTCCAGTGCTTCATATACGGAGCTTTCAGGACTTACTGTATATACAAGATTCCCCTTTACTTGCAATATATCGCGAACCGTATCCATGGCATCTCTTTTGAGAAACATTTCAGAAACAATCGCACTGTTAAGTTAATTCTTTTTTTAATCTTTTCATTAAAAAAAATAGTGGCCGCTAAAGCCAGTTGCGCTGTAATGAAAGAATAAACGGGTAAAGGCAAGGCTGTTTTTATAGAAGGAGGACTTTTAAAACTATTATACCCCTGCCTGACGGAAAGCCATTGCCATAGATGATACGGTAAATGATACAGTAAAGCAAAGAATGGTAAAGATTATTCAGGAATTGGCTAAACAGCCCGATCTCAAATCTAATGATCTGGCAAAGATCACAGGGGTATCAGAAGTATCAATAGGTAGAAACATGTAAAAACTTACCCAACTGGTAGAATTCAAAGGTTCTCCCAAAACAGGAGGTTACTTCCTGGATGGACTACATGCTCTCTAAACTGGATAAAAAGCAGCAGGCCGGGGGTTTCTGAAAAAGAAATTGCCTGGTAGTTCAATACCCGCCTCACCACTCATTCAGGCAAGCCCGCCCGGATGGAACAGTCCTACCCACGGAATTCAGCACGAAAATTGTACCCCGACCATACACCGCAACAAAAATTCGGCAGGCAATACAATATGCGGTACATTTAATATATCCAAACCTTTGGCTCCATACCCCTTGCAACACGCCTCCCCGTCCCTCCTATTTATTAATTCTTAAACCAACAATCAATGAAGAAGTCAACATTTAACGGCTTGCTATTTTGTACAGCCATGGCATTCTTTTTAACCTCCTGCGGCGGAGAAGGAAGTAAAAAGGAAACCAGCACCACGGATTCTACCGCTACCGCTACGGTAGACAGTACCGCCAAAGCGGTTAAACCGGAAGTAAATAACATTGTTACCGCACCTACAAATATGATGGTGGCAATACACAAGGTGGCAGATTTTGCCAAATGGAAAGCCTCGTACGAAGGGCACGATTCCATGCGGTTGGCCAGCGGAATACATAGCTATGTAATCGGCCGCGGTTTCACCGATTCCAACACGGTAATGGTTGCCGTAAAAATAGATGATATTGCCAAGGCCAAGGCATTTGCCAAAGACCCCAGCCTGAAAAAGGCCATGCAAAAAGGTGGCGTAACAGGCCAACCCGAGTTCTCTTTTGTTACCATGACCTGGCAGGATACGTCTAATATCGGCCCAGCCATCCGGTCCAGGACCACGTTCATGGTTAAAGACTGGGATGCCTGGCAAAAGGGCTTTGAAGAGGGTAAACAGGAAAGGATAGATAATGGCATAGTGGTAAGAGCATATGGTCATGACCCGGATGATAATAAAAAAGTATCGCTGGTAACCGCCGTAACAGATACTGCCAAAGCCTTTGCTTACTACAAATCGGATGCGCTGAAAAAAAGAAGGGCAGCATCGGGTGTAATAGGCGAGCCAAAACGGTTTTTGTTCAGGATAGTGCAACGGTATTGATATAAGAATTGGCGGAAGTTGCAGGTGAAAACCTGCCACCGGACAGGCAGGCACCTGCAATGGCGAAAACACCGGCAACCGCAGTACGGAAGAAAGATGAAGCAAGCGCTTCATCTTTTTTTATGCGCAGTTGGTTACCTGCAGCAAGAGAAGCTGGATGATAGACTGTCGCATTCGCCCCCTTAAAATGTCAATTTCACACCCTGCCAAATCTAATTTCAGACGCTAGCTTTATTATGGCGCATATGACCTGATTATAGAACCGCTTAGAAGTTATCTAGAAATGATTTACTGGTTTACTGAAAATTGCTGGTGCCTGCCTGCCGGACAGGCAGGCACCAGCAATGGCGGAATCATTCAACAAATACAATGTTCTGGCGGGCAAGTCATTAATATCTCATAATAAATGTCTCATAATAAAACTCTCCATATGACTCATATAATCAACTTAGTAAAAAAATGCCGGGGCAGTTTACTGCTCCCTGTCATGATGCTTATCGTCGGGCAGGGCTTTGCGCAAAACCCTGCACCTTCCGGTTCTTCAGACTGGAAGCTTGAAACAATTCCTGCAGCGCTGGAAACGGACTTTGCACTGAGTGCCCTTCCCGCACATCTGCGTAAGGACGCCACTGTTTATTTGTTGGATCCTGCAAAAGGTTATTATATAGCCCGCCAGGGATCGAACGGGTTCATATGTTTTATTGCCCGAACCGAATGGGAATGGGCCGAATTCAGGAAGGATCTTGCTGCCCCCATCAGCTACGATGCAGAGGGTGCCAAAACAATTTTTCCTGTCTATATAGATGTAGCAGCCATGAGGGCTTCCGGAAAATTCACCGCCTTACAGATAAAAGATACCATCATGGACAGGATCAGTAAAGGAATATACAAAGCCCCGTCAAGAACTGGTATTTCGTATATGCTGGCCCCCATCATGCGCGTGTATCCTGCCATGCCCGATAATAAGGACATCGTTACCATGAGCATGCCGCATTATATGTTTTATGCTCCCTATGTAACCTATGCAGACGTAGGTATTAAACCAGGTTCCCAGCAGGGACCGATGCTGGTTAATCCGGATGAATGGGTGCTGGGAGAAAGAAAAGGTCCACACGGGTATATTATCTTACCTGCTACCGAAGCAGCAAAAGCAAAAATTGTTGAAGAGAATAAAGAACTGCTGAAACGACTTGTTGCCTACAAAGCTTATTTTAAAGCTGACACCGGTGGCATGCACCATGGAAATTGAATGATCACCAACGGCCCGACGCCGTTGCGAATCATAATCGATAGCTGAACCTGGCGCAAGTGTTCCCGCAGACGTTCATATGATTTTTATTTGGCAACCTGATCTTATTGTCTGCGGGACAACTTGTGCCTGCTATGATGATACCTATAAAACAAGAAGGAAATAACCGCTAAGTTATTTCCTTCTTGTGATGCGCTTACTTGTTTTTATTTCGGGGCGGTACGACTATGAAATAATTATTTGCCATAGGCCTTTGAAAAAGCAAGTGTGTCGTAGCAGTCGCGGAAATGAACAATCTTTCCATCATCATTAAATTCATAGATCATTGACCAGATGCTGGCCAGCAATTTTTGTGTCTTAAGCGCCGTTCCTTTTGCATAACCTGTGGCAATAACCAGGTTGCCATTTTCCAGAATATGTTCCGGAACCATTTCTTTAAAACTACTGCTGTCTGCTAATTTTTTAAAGAACAATTTTACATCGTCCGGTCCATGATAGATGCCGGCAAATGGGATGTCGGGCTGGCCCATTACTTCCCAAATAACATCGCGATGAAGTGTTGAGATAATGAAGCCAATGTCGCCCCTGGAAAAAGCATCATAAATCTTGTTTACGGTTTGGCCATAACGAACTAAGGTTTCCATAAAAGCAATTTTAATGGTTAAAAAATAAGAAAGGACCCTGTAATTGTAAAACAACTTCGCCTGGCAGGAAGCAGCGCCTGACTTAACTAAAACCTGGGCTGATTTTTTTTGAAAAACTTTTTTAGTAGTCCGGATACAGGTAACCAGATCTCTTTTCATGGCGTACCGGTGATAAGGTGGAAAACACTGAGAATGGTATGGTTTTCACAAAAAAATGGGTTATGAAGTTACATTGATTCTGTTCAGAATCGCACAGCAGGAAGCTGGTTTATTTTTGCACACCAGTTATTGCTCTTTCATTCCCGGAAATGCCGTGTTGATTTTTTAAAACGTTGTTTGAAAATGATTTACCGTGTTTCATTCTTATAATGAGGGAAGTTGCCGGTTATAACACCGGCAATGGCAGAATAGCGGAATTCTCTAAGTAAGTGCGATTTATGGTATACTAACAAGTGCGGGCCGGGTATACCAGGCAGAAAGCTTAATTAAGTAACCGGTAATCCCTGGGTGATACACCCACCTGCTGTTTAAAAAGACGGCTGAAATGTTGCGGATATTTAAAACCCAGCTCATAGGCAATTTGATTAACAGACCTGTTTTGATCAAATATTTTTTCTTTTGCCACATCAATTACTTTGGCCTGAATATACTCCTGCGCCGTTTTACCTGTTTCTTTCTTAACCAGATCGCCAAAATAATTTGCCGACAAGTTCAATTCACCTGCACAATAGGCCACAGAGGGCAAACCAATAGATTGTGGTTTGTCTGTTTGAAAATACCCGTTTAACAAATGCTCAAACCTTTCCAAAACCCCCTGATGTACATTATCGCGCGTAATAAATTGCCGATCGTAAAAACGGCTGCAATAGTTCAGGAAGAGTTCAATATTGGAGACTATAAGCCTTTTGCTATGCTTATCAATGGCGCGCTCTAATTCGTATTCAATTTTTGAAAAGCAATCCAGCACAATTTTCCTTTCACGCTCCGACAAATGAAGTGCTTCGTTCGATTGATAGCCGAAGAAACTGTACTCGTGAATATGCCGTGCAAGAGATGTTCCGTGTATTAAATCAGGATGAAATACCAGGGCATACCCCTTTGGCTGATAGGTTTCTCCTTTGCTGTTGATACCGGCTACCTGCCCTGGTCCCAGAAAGACAAGTGTTCCTTCCTGGTAATCGTACATATGCCGGCCATACACCAAATCGCCGCATTTTACATCTTTTAGGAATATAGTATAGAAGCCGAAATACATGCGTGAACCCTGGCGGGGATCTGCTTTTGACAAGTCAATAACACTCACCAGCGGATGAAGTGTCTCATTATTATTAAATGTATTGTACTCGCTGATAGTTTCGAAACGTCGCATAGTATCCATATCATTATCGCTTTATCAGGTTCAAAATTACGTTTTTATCTATCCCCTGATTGAAAGGGAGCACCCAATCCGGAATATTGGTAGATAAATCCGTAATCTGTATACCACCAGGGCGGGAAAATGCCGGGAGCTTTGCACTAACAAAATTGATACAGTATGCAACATGTAAAATTGAATAATGGCGTTGAAATGCCTTTGCTTGGTTTTGGTGTTTTCCAGGTTACGGATCTTGCAGAATGTGAAAGAAGTGTAGCCGATGCCATCAAAACAGGCTACCGCCTGATTGATACCGCTGCCTCCTACCAAAACGAAGAGGCAGTAGGAAAAGCTATTAAAAAAAGTGGTGTGCCAAGAGAAGACCTTTTTATTACCACCAAACTCTGGATACAGTCAAATGGCTATGATGGAACAAAGAAAGCCTTTAAAAATTCACTGAAACGACTGCAATTGGATTACCTGGATTTATACCTGATGCACCAGCCATTCGGAGACGTTTATGGCGAATGGAGAGCCATGCAGGACTTGTACAAGGAAGGGACGGTCAGGGCCATCGGCGTGAGCAACTTTCATTCCGACAGGCTTATTGATTTGATTATTCACAATTTGATTTGATTATTCACAATGAAATTGTTCCGGCAGTCAACCAGGTAGAAACCCACCCCTTCCACCAGCAAATTGAAACCCAAAAGTTTTTACAGGAAAACAATGTGCAGATAGAATCCTGGGGACCGTTTGCCGAAGGCAAAAACAACATCTTTCATAATGAGCTATTACTTTCTATAGGCAGGAAGTATAACAAATCAATTGCACAGGTTGTTCTTCGCTGGCTTATTCAAAGAGGAGTGGTGGCAATTCCCAAATCAGTCCGCAAAGAAAGAATGGCAGAGAACTTCAACATTTTCGATTTTGCATTAAGCGCTGAAGATATGGAAGCCATCAAAGCATTAGACACCAACACCAGCAGCTTTTTCGACCACCGCGATCCTGCTATGGTGAAATGGCTGGGAGAAAGAAAGCTGGAGGTTTAAATCGTTTTTAGAAGTAAAATTTACTCCCAATTATAAAACATATAAATTAAGAACAATGAAAGCAAGAATTCACGGGCTGTTTCTGGCAATGGTAGTTATCAGTGTGCAATCGTCGTATGCACAGCCAGGCGAAACAATTAAAACCGCCACGAATAACACGCCTGAACAACAGGCGATCATTAACCTTTCAAAGCAGAAATGGGATTGGATGGCAGACAAGAATGTCGATTCTTTAAATGTGCTGTTTGATCAGAAATCGATGTTTATCCACATGGGAGGAAGCTGGGGGAAAACCCAGGAACTTGCTACTATCAAAGACGGAGGCATCTGGTATAAGAAAGCCGAAGTATACGCAGTGATAGTGAATATGTTTGGCAACACTGCTATCCTGCTGAACGACATTGACCTGGTGGCAGTAGTTGGCGGACGCGAAGTCACCAATCCTTTTATGGTGACCGAGGTGTATATCAAAGAAAACGGCAAATGGAAGATGGGTTCACTCACGTTCTCGCATTTGCTGAGACCGGTAAAAATGAAATAATAATAGTACCAGCCGGCAGCAGTATTAATGCCAATATGTAAAGACATCAATCGCCGTATGCTGTTATACAATAACGAATGAAAACTGAAATAAGAAACGCAATAGTATTCGCTTTAACAGTTGCACTGTGCATAACGACAGGTTGCTCAAATGCTCAATCGATGTCATCGAAAAAAATATTGATTGTATATTTATCCCGGACAAACAATACAAAGGCAATAGCAGCAATCATTCAGCAAAATACAGCCGGAACATTAATTGCATTGGAATTAGAAAAGCCCTATCCTGAAAATTACCAGGCTACGGTACAACAGGTGGTAAAGGAAAACGAAACCGGCTATTTACCACCGTTAAAAACAACAATAGACAGCATTGAAAAATACGATATTGTATTTGTTGGCTTTCCCACCTGGGATATGAAGATGCCGCCACCGGTGAAAAGCTTTTTACACCAGTATAACCTTGGCGGGAAAACGGTAATTCCCTTTAATACCAATGCTGGCTATGGTACAGGTAGTAGCTTCCAGACGGTAAAGGAACTTTGCCCGGATAGTAAAGTACTGGAAGGCTTTGAGATGAAAGGCGGCGTGGAAAGAGATGGCCAATACCTGGTTATCAAAGACGAGAAGTTAAAAGAAGCAGCGGTAAAAGTGAAGAAATGGTTGCAAAAAATACATGTCATTGACATTGCACAATAAAAGTTGCTGTAAATAACCTGCAGATATACTTTTAATAAACGCAAAAACGCCGTTTATGTACAAACCTGAAAAGATAAACCTAAGAATGGGTTTTGTTTTTTTATCAATTGCTGTTTCTGTTCTCATTGCCGCCTGTACATCAACTAAGGAAAGCACCGGCAGTGGGCAAATAGTTATTCAGCAACAGGGCAGCTTCGCAGTGGGCGGCAGTGTAATTACCAGCCCGGGCACATTCGACCCCATTAAAGATGGTGCCTACAACCCGGCAAATCAAAGTTCGGCGGGGCAAACACTGCACGGCGACCATGCTTATGTTTTTTATCAGATACCAAAAAGCACCCGTAAACTTCCGCTTGTATTTTGGCATGGGCACGGACAGTCTGCGAAGACCTGGGAAACCACACCCGATGGACGTGAAGGCTTTCAAAACATTTTCCTGCGTCGCCGCTTTTCTGTTTACCTGATTGATCAACCCAGACGTGGCCGGGCAGCACGCAGTACAAAGCCTGCAAACATTACAGCTGCTCCCGATGAACAGCTTTGGTTTGGTATTTTCCGGATTGGTGTATACCCGGACTTTTATCCTGGTGTTCAATTCTCCAAAGATCCGGAAGCATTAAACCAGTTTTACCGCCAGATGGTGCCAAATGCAGGGCCCTACGATGCACAAGTAAACATTGATGCAGTGTCCTCATTGTTTACCAGGATAGGACAAGGCATTTTGCTCACACACTCTCAAAGCGGTGGGCCGGGGTGGCGTACTGCGATGAAAAACGATAATATAAGGGCGATCGTTTCCTTTGAGCCGGGTGGTGATTTTGTTTTCCCGGAAGGTGAAGGACCAGACAGTATTAAACTTTCAGGTCGTACCATTATACCTCCAACAGTACCCATGGCAGACTTTATAAAACTCACAAAAATTCCAATTCTCATTTATTACGGTGATAATATTCCGGACCAACCTTCAGTAAACCCTGGCCAGGAACAATGGCGTGTTTTTCTAGCTGTGGCAAAACAATTCAGGGATGTTGTAAACCGCCATGGGGGAGATGTAACACTGGTGCATTTGCCCGAAACAGGAATTAAAGGCAATACCCATTTTCCCATGTCAGATCTGAACAACCTCGAAATCGCCAGTCACCTCTCCGAATTTTTGAAGAAGAAGGGGTTGGATTGATTTTCTTAAAACCTATATAATGAACGGGTTTGTTTGTCACCTATTTACCTCAGCTTAACAACCACTTTGCCTTTTGCGCGTCCTGTCTCTGCATAAGACATGGCTTCATTGGTTTGCTCAAATGGAAACAGTTTATCCATAACTGGCTTTATCACACCCGCCTCTATTAGTTTTGTAATCTCACTTAGTTGTTCGCCCTGCGCCCTCATGAAGAGAAAAGAAAAGTTTACACCCAAACGCTTTGCTTTTTTTCTTATTCCGGCACTCAAAAATTTCAATATTATTTTCAAAAACCAACCAGCATTAATTGTTCGCCCAAAATCTGGGTCAGGCGGACCGGAAATAGAAATTACTTTTCCACCGGTCTTTAATACTTTCAGTGATTTTTCGAGTGTCTTTGCATCCTGGCTATTCAGCACCACATCGTAATCTTTTAGTATGGTTTCAAAGTCCTCTTTTTTATAATCAATTGTTATATCTGCACCCAAACCTTTTACCAAATCAATATTGGCAGTACTGGTTGTTGTGGCCACAGTAGCGCCCAAATGTTTCGCCAGCTGAATGGCAAACGTACCTACACCACCCGAACCTGCCTGGATGAAAACTTTTTGTCCTTTTTTTAGCTTTGCTTTTTCAACAAGTGCCTGCCAGGCTGTTAAACCAACCAATGGAACAGAAGCTGCTTCAACCATTGAAAGGTTTTTTGGTTTCAACGCAACATCTTTTTCATTCATTGCAATCAGTTCGGCAAATGTCCCAATCCGGTGGTCTGCAGGTCTTGCATACACCTCATCGCCCACTTTGAATTTGCTAACTCCTGAACCAGCTTTCGTTACAACGCCAGCTACATCATGCCCCAGTATGAATGGCGTTTTGTAAGGCAAAATCATTTTAAACTCACCATTCCTGAGCTTTGCATCCAACAGGTTTACACCTGCTGCATACACCTGAACCAAAATATCCGTCTCTTTTACAACCGGTTCTGCTATTTCGGTCAGTTGCAATTTCTCTTTTTTGCCGTACCGGTTAACAATGAATGCTTTCATTTTCTGAATTTCTATTTTTTGCCTTGCTTTTTATTTTGCTAAAAACCTCCATGCACTTTTACAAATTCTTCATGATATTAAAATACACCGGGGCGTTTGTATTTGTCATAATCAGTAGCACTATAAACGTTGCTTTTTTAATTTTAGCTGACATGAGTTCATTTTGCAATAAGCTATTTTGCTGCATTTACGTTTTTTAATACCGTATTTTCAAGTACGCCATATGCAAAACGCTGCAGCGTAAGAATCATTGATGCGCCTTTGCCAACAGGATAACTGTATTTGGGTTTTTCTTCTTGTACAATTTTTAATACCGTATTTATAACCGGTTGCGGCTCTGCGGCTTTCTCAAATTCCTGTTTTGTAAAAGCAGTTATTTTTTTCCGAAAACTATCATAGTCGTTTATATTACCTTTTGCTGTTACTGCGCTTGTCCCGATATTTGTTTTAAAGCCCATTGGCTCAACCATGCTTACGTTAATGTTGAATTCACTTAATTCCAGTCGCAGGGCTTTGAAATACCCTTCCAAAGCATGTTTTGAAGCTGCGTAATAAGCAACATTCGGAAGGCTAACCAAACCAAGCAGCGATCCTACAGTAATTATTTTTCCATGCTTTTGCTTTCTGAAATAAGGCAGCAGCTTGTTTGTAAGTTTTACAGTGCCCCAAAAATTTGTTTCAAATTGCTGTTTTCCGATTTCAATGGAGGTTTCTTCTGCAAGACCTGATACTAGGTACCCGGCATTATTTATCAGCACATCAAGTTGTTTTATCTCACCGAAGAGTTCTTTATCAAAAGATTCAATTGAATCATCATCGGCAATATCCAATGCCAATAATTTGAAAGGCAGTTTAGCCTGGTATTTTTCCGGGTTACGGCTTGTGCCAATTACATGATAGCCGCTTTGGTGCAGCCTGCTGGCAATAAGAAGGCCAAAGCCTGAAGAAGCACCGGTTACTAAAATTGTTTGTTTCATTTCGTATTGTTTTGTAATTTTACTTGCAAATTGCAAGTGCAAATATATACATTACTTGCAAATTGCAAGTGTTTTTAAAATATTTTTTATGGAGAAAGGAAAAAAAAGATCAGAATGTCCCATTAGTTGCTCCCTTGATATATGGGGGGATAAATGGTCGCTGTTGATTATCAGAGATTTGATGTTTGCAAAACAGTGTACCTACGGCGACTTTCTGAAGTCTCCGGAAGGAATCGCCACCAATATACTAGCCTCCAGGTTGCTGGTGCTGGAAGAAAATAAGCTTATTGAAAAATTAGAGCACCCGGATAGTAAAGCCAAAGTGTTATATAAGCTTACCAGAAAGGGGATTGATTTACTGCCCGTAATGCTTGAAATACATTTATGGGCTGAAAAATATTTTTCCATACCGGCCGACAAAAAAGCAATGTTGAAAGAAGTGAAAAAGGACAAAGCAGGATTTATTAAAGCAATGACCAAAGAATTGGCGGGTTAGATCAAACCAGCAACACAATTTATCAGGTTAAATATAGCAATATGAAAATCATCGCATTCCTTTTGTTATTTCATTGCAGTATGGTTGTTATTGCCCAGCCAGGTAATGACCGCACAGCCAAAATCACTGATACGATTCATTCAAAAATATTAGGAGAAGACAGGTTTATATGGTTATCCCTGCCTGATAAATCAACTGGCAACACTTCCTTAAAAAAATCGTGCCCGGTAGTGTATGTACTGGATGCAGAAGCCAATTTTAATACTACCGTTGAAATATTGAAACAGCTGTACAAGACAACCGGCCGTCAAATCTTTTCCCAGGCAGTAGTAGTGGGTGTCGGCAATATCTGGGAGCGTGACCGTGATTATACACCCACACATATTATTTCTTCTCCTTTTGTTGATAGCATGGCCGCAAAGAAATCCGGGGGAGGCGAAGCATTTATTCGGTTCATGGAGAAAGAGCTTATTCCGTATATCAATTCAAAATATTCAGCTTCATCCCCAAGGGTATTGATTGGTCATTCGCTGGGAGGACTAACTGCTATGAATATTCTATTGCTCCATACCCAACTATTTGATGGTTATGCTGCGATTGATCCCAGTATGTGGTGGGACGATCAGAAATTATTGATGCAATCCAACACCATTTTATCAGAAGGCAGATTTCACAATGTTTCACTGTTTCTGGCTATAGCAAATACTGTAAATAAGGAGATGAATGATGTTTTGGAAATCAAAAAAGACACCAGCAAAAAAACCATATTGATCAGGCCATGTGTAACACTGGCAGATTACCTGGATGCAAGCAAACAAAATAAATTAAGGTTTTCCTGGAAGTACTACAAAGACCAGCATCATATGACCGTATATCCCTTTGCAACAGCTGATGCACTGGAATTTCTTTTGAATACATTATAAGGGTCAAAACCCTCTAATCCGGCAAACAGGATGTCAGGTGCGAAAATCATTACGCAGCAATTATCTTCCTTATCGCCCTGTATCAAAAGCGCACAATTGCTGTTGCAGAAACAGACAGGCCTGCATATCCCTTGTTTTCTAATACCATGGATATCAATTACATAACATCCCGGCACAGGGTTGGTATTTTCAATACTGATAATACCGGCTTTGCTACACAAAATAGATGGTCATGCTAAAAAATTATTTCTCCGGAGGATACTGGGTAAAGATCGCTGTCCGCAACCTTTCGCGCCACAAATTATTTTCCGGGCTCAATATTTTCGGGCTTGCCACGGGCATGGCCTGCAGTATCCTTATTTTTTTGTGGGTGCAGGATGAAATGAGTTTTGATTCATTTAATCCGGGTGCAGACCGCATTTTCAGGCTTACCTCAAAAATATTTGACCAGGAAGCCGCCGTTGTGCCACCATCACTGGCTTACACTATAAAAACACAAATACCCGCTATAAAAAATGCCACGCGGATTGCCCCGGAACAGCGCATGATTACCATCGGCACCAAAAAATTTGATGAGAAAAAAATGTATTATGCCGACAGCAATTTCCTGCAAATATTCAATTATCCTTTGCTCAGGGGAAATAAGCTGGTTGCCCTTTCTTCGCCCAATACTGCAGTTATTACCGAGGAAATTGCTATAAAATATTTCGGTAGCGCCAATGAGGCCATGGGAAAAATAATCTATATCGACAACGACATAAAAGGAACAAATCTTACGGTGTCGGGGGTTTTAAAAAATATTCCCGCCAACTCGCACCTGCAATTCGATATCCTGCTGCCTGCAGCGCTTTATGACAAAACAAGTAACCCCGCGGGTGCCTGGAATAATTTTGACGTATATGTTTATTTTCAATTGCAGGATGCTGTTAAGCCATCTTTATCT
>Ga0207689_10002815_pt1 | contig 16076 bp, 14 predicted proteins | sample KBSMisM52_FD_184312 | JGI IMG/M metagenome (GOLD analysis project Ga0207689, IMG submission 184312) | Miscanthus rhizosphere microbial communities from Kellogg Biological Station, Michigan, USA - KBS Miscanthus M5-2 (SPAdes) (version 2) | ecosystem: Host-associated > Plants > Roots >... | reverse complement strand
CTCGGAGACGGTGACGCCGCGCGTCAGTACCTCGACGCGGTCGAGAACTATGTGACGGCGTTCGATGTCGCTGAAAGCGAGGCAATTCGCAGGCGGCGCAACGATTTCACGAAAGTGGAGCAGCAGCGTCTCACCCGGGCGCGAAGCGCTCTACGGGTGGCGGTGGATAGTGGCGCGACGCCGCAGGAGCGCGAACGTGCCTACGCTCTTGCCTCCAAGGAACTCGACGGGCTGATCGTCCTGCCCGAGCGTGCTCGAGCCGCCATCGAGCGTGGAATCGTCGGTGAACTCGACGGCTAGCTGGTCGACTTCTTGGCGTCTGCGGGCTGGCCGGCACCAATAGCATCTATCCGTGGCCACGCGACAATCCAATACAGACCGGGTGCGCCTGTTCTCTGACGGTGTATTCGCCGTGCTCATCACGATCCTGGTGCTCGAGCTCAAGCCGCCACATGCGGATACCTTCAGTGCCCTGCTACCGCTGTGGCCGACAGGTTTGAGCTATGCGGTGAGCTATTTCTTCATCGCGATCGTCTGGGTCAACCACCATCACTTGTTTGGCTACGCGGAGGTCGCGACGCCACGGCTGGTGTGGTCGAACTTCGCACACCTCTTCTCGGTATCTCTGATCCCGTTTACCACCGAGTGGATCGCTGAGAGCAGGCTGGCCGCCGCCCCGGTGGCGCTGTATGCGGCCGTGTTCGTCCTCGTCAACGCCACTTATCTCGCACTCTGTTGGGAAGCGGTCGATCGACCGGCCCGCGAGGACGTCTCGCAGCGGATGCGCCGACTGCTGCAAATGAGGTCGTTCGTCACGATCGGCGTTTTCGCGGCAGCGGCAGTCATCGCGCTCTGGTGGCCGGTGGTGGCGATGGTGCTGATTTCTTTGTGCCTCGTCGGCTACCTACGGCCGGACGTACCCACTCCGCACAAGGGCGGTGACGCGGGGTAACAAGACTTTCACCAGTGGCCGCGATGAACGACTTCGCCGAATGGCCGACGATCAGGCTTGATGATCGGCGTCAGGGGGCGGTCGGCGGGATACCCGAGTCCGAGGAGGTAGGCCACGGTGTGGTCGTCGGGGACACCGAGGATCGCGCGGGCCTTGTCCTGATCGCCGACCGCCGAATGGCCGGCGCCAATGCCAAGGTCGGTGGCTTCGAGCATCATGGCCATCGTCGCCTGCCCCAGGTCGTACTGGTCGAGCAGCTTCCTTCGCTCATCGGGCGGCACCGGGGCAACCAGCGCTATCGCCGCAGGAGCCGACGCGATGTGCCGCGCGCCCTGCCACACCGTGGACAGCGCCTGCAATCGCTCCGGATCGGTGACGATCACGAAATCCCATGGCTGGCGGTTCGACGCCGATGGTGATCGCCAGCCCGCCTCGGCAATCCGCTGCAGATCGCTGTCCGGCACCGGGTCCGGCCGATAGCTCCTGACGTTTCGACGCGCGCGAATCGCATCCCAGGTGTCCATCGCATCCTCCATTCATGGCGGGACAACACTCGGATGTCAGGAGATATTCGATTAGGGCTGTGTGGCCGTCCCGTTCGACAAGACCCGACGGGCAGCGAAGTCGGCGGCCTGAACCGCCATCCCGTTCACCGCATAGAGGGTGTGCGCGCCGTTGTCGCTGCCGCTTGGCGAGCAGATGGGGTCTTCGGGGATGCACATGTCCGCGGTCTTGGCCGAATAGAGCTGGCCGACCGTGATCGGCGGCGCTCCGGTGTAGATCTGCTGTAAGAACCCGCTGGACGGCTTCCCGAAGAGAGTGACCGCGGCGACGTGCTTCGCCACTTCTGCCGGCATCGGGCCGGTGATGCCGGCTGGAAGGGCGAAGCCGTTGGGTACTGCGTCTTCGGTGGTGTATGCGACCACCGCCGCCCCTTGGGAGTATCCGCCAAGGACCATCTGGGTATTCGGGCAGCTGGTGGATATGTCGCGAATCTTGTTGCTCGCGTCGATCACACCGTCAGCGGCGGTCGCGAAATCCAGCGACGCCGGGTAATTGACCGGATACACGTCGACCGATTTGCCGCCGAGCTGCGCGCGCAGCGCATCGACGAACGCCTGTCCGGTGTCGCCGACACCAGGTGGCTCGAACGTGCCGCGTGCGAATACCACCTCGACGTCGGGGCATGGATCAGCGGACGCGCCGGGAATGTTGATGACACTGCCCAGCAGCGCCGAAGTCGCCACTGCCGCAACGCCGAAAAACCTACTGATGACGCTCATTTCGACCTCATCGTGCCATGGATTACTCAGGCGGTGCAGGCCACGGTGCTTGCTCCGCAGACCACGTGGCGTATACCCGCCGTGCACTCGACAAAACCACCTACCTATGTGCTACCTATGTGATCCTGGTTACTCGGCGTCGAGATACGCGTCCGCCCACGCGCCGATGATCCGACCGGCGCGGCGCGCCTGCCCGGGGCCGGTGAGTAGATGGTCGGAACCCTCGAGGGAAACGAAGCTTCGCGGGTGACGCGCAGTGCGGAAGATCTCGCTCGCGTTCGCGATGCCGACGGTGTTGTCGGTCGGCGAGTGCAGGATCAGCAGTGGCAACCGCAGGCCGCGGATCTTCTCGTGGAGGGCGGCCGCGCGGACATCCTCGACGAATGCCCGTTTGAGCGTGAGCGTCCGCCCGCCGACCATCCACTGGGCGCTGCCTTCGGACAGCACGCGGTCGACCACCGCGTCGTACTGATGCTCTGCATGTGCGGGGTCCATCGGAGCCCCGACCGTTGCGACCGCCCGCACGCCGGGTGACTGCCTCGCCGCGGCGATCACTGCCGCACCCCCGAACGAATGACCGACGAGGATGTCGGCGGTCGTGTTTTGTTCGGCCATGAACTCGCATGCCCGGATGACGTCATTGACCTTGACGGTGAACGAACCATCGCCCCAGTCGCCCTCCGAGTCACCCAACCCGAGCGCGTCGAAGCGCAACATGCCGATGCCGTCCTCGGCGAGCTGCTTGCAGATGCGAGCGGCGGCAGGCGAGTCCTTGCCAAGCGTGAATCCGTGCGAGAAGACGCCCCAGCCGCGTGGCTCCCCGGCAGGCCGGTCGATGATTCCCGCCAGAGCCGGTCCCGTTGAGCTGAGAAACGTGACGCGCTCGGCCATGCCGGAGGTTTACCACCCGCGGTACCCGTTTGACCATGTCGCTACCGTTTAGGCAGCAGAACACACACCACGAAGAGAGGGCAGAGCACTCCATGTCCGAACAGGCCACCACCAACGCGCCCGATCCGACCGACGTCGGGTCGCGCATCGATCCGGTACTAGCCCGGAGTTGGCTGTTGGTCAACGGCGCGCAGGCCGACCGGTTTGAGGCCGCCGCGCACTCCCGCGCGGACGTCGTCGTCCTGGACATCGAGGATGCGGTCGCGCCCAAGGACAAGGAAGGCGCCCGTGACAACGTCGTGGGCTGGCTCGGCGCCGGAAACTCCGACTGGGTGCGCGTCAACGGCTTCGGCACCCGCTGGTGGGCCGACGACCTGAAGACACTGGCGGGAACGTCCATCGGTGGCGTGATGCTGGCGATGGTCGAATCGGTCGACCACGTCACCGAGACCGCCAAACGATTGCCCAACGTCCCGATCGTCGCGCTCGTGGAAACGGCCAGGGGTCTGGAACGCATCACCGAGATCGCCGCGGCCAAAGGGACCTTCCGGCTGGCCTTCGGTATCGGCGATTTCCGCCGCGACACCGGCTTCGGGGAAGACCCCGCTACCCTCGCTTACGCGCGCTCCCGCTTCACCATCGCTGCCAAGGCGGCCCATCTGCCGAGCGCGATCGACGGGCCGACCATCGGCTCCAACGCGCTCAAGCTGATCGAAGCCACCGCCGTTTCCGTCGAGTTCGGGATGACAGGCAAGATCTGTCTCAACCCCGACCAGTGTTCCGTCGTGAACGAAGGGCTGTCCCCGTCGCAGGACGAAATCGCCTGGGCGAAAGAGTTTTTCGCGGAGTTCGAGCGCGACGGCGGCGAAATCCGCAATGGGTCGGACCTGCCGCGTATCGCACGGGCCACCAAGATCCTGGAGCTGGCTCGCTCCTACGGAATCGAAGTGTCCCACTTCGACGACGAGCCCGTTCACATGCCTGCCCCGTCGGACACCTACCACTACTGAGCGCAGCGCTCGGCGGTGCGGCGCAGAGTCAGGTGCCGCAGAACGTTCGGTAAGCGCCGAAATCCTCCGGCGCCGGTTCGGCGTAGCGCTCGAAGCCAGGCCGTTCGTCATAGGGCGCGGTCACGGCCGCAAGCAGCCGCGAGAGCGGATCGAGATCGCCGTCGGTCGCAGCGGCAAGGGCCTCTTCGACCAGATGGTTTCGTGGGATGTACACCGGATTGACCCGGTCCATCGTGTCCGCGTCCGGAGCAAGTGCCCGCCAGCGAGCCAGCCAACCGTCGAACGCGGCAAGGTCGACGAACAGTCCGCGCGCCGGCTCGGCGTCGCCGCGCACCGCTCGGCCAAGAAGGCGGTAGAACGACGTGTGGTCGGCACGGCTCTGCGCAAGCTGCTCGAGGAGCTCCGATATCAACGGCGTCGCAACGTCGTCGTCCGCGTCGCGCAACCCGAGCTTCGCGCACATACCGGCCAGTGATGCGGAGGCGTAGCGCCGACGAAAACCGTCGAGTGACTCCTGCGCGAGGGCGAGCGCTCGGTCGAGATCGTCGGAGAAGAGCGGAAGCAATGTCTCGGCGAAGCGGGCAAGGTTCCACGCCGCCACCGCAGGCTGGTCCCCGTAGGCGTATCGCCCCCAGGCATCGATCGAGCTGAACACTGTCGCCGGGTCGTAGGCCTCCATGAAGGCGCACGGCCCGTAGTCGATGGTCTCGCCGGAGATCGTCATGTTGTCGGTGTTCATCACCCCGTGCACGAACCCGACCAGCATCCACTGCGCCACCAGCGACGCCTGGGCGGCGACGACGGCCTCGAACAGCGCGCGGTACGGATTCTCCGTCCCAGCCGCAGCCGGATAGTGCCGGGCGATGGCGTGGGCGGCGAGCCGCCGCACCAAGTCGATGTCGCCGCTGTTTGCCGCGTATTGAAAGCTGCCCACCCGCAGGTGGCTGCTCGCCACTCGCGCGAGCACGGCTCCCGGCAGCAGCGTGTCCCGGTGAACCTGGCGACCCGTGGCCACGACGGCGAGGGACCTGGTGGTGGGGATGCCCAGCGCGTGCATTGCCTCGCTGACGACGTACTCACGCAGCATCGGGCCGACCGCGGCCAGACCGTCGCCGCCCCGCGCGAACGGCGTGGCGCCCGAACCCTTCAGGTGAAGGTCACGAACGGTCCCGTCCGCACCGACGATCTCGCCGAGCAGCAGTGCGCGTCCGTCGCCCAGCCGGGGGACGAACCCGCCGAACTGGTGTCCGGCGTAGGCCTGCGCCACCGGCGTGGCACCGTCGGGCACCGAGACGCCCACCAAGAACCGCAATCCGTCCGGGACCCCCAGCCAGGCCGCGTCCAGACCCAGGTCGGCGGCCAACCGCTCGTTGAGCACCAGTAGCCGTGGGTCAGAAGGCACCTCGGCCTGCCAGCGCACAGCCATCTCCGGCAGCTCGCGGGAGAACCTGTCGTCAAGGACGACGGCGGCATCCGATGCAATGCTCACTTCACCCAGATTACGGATAGGCGATCTGGCGTCACACCTAGACTGAGCCGATGCGACGGCTTGTGATCGCCGCGCTCTCCGCGGCAGCGCTGACGGCAGCGTTGGCACCCTCGATCATTGCCCCGACGGCGGTCAACACGGCGTGCGCACCCGGTGAAACCGGAGTCACCAACGGGTGCGCCCCGTTCTGCCTGCCGGGCCGGTACTTCGACTACGACCACACCGGGTTGTGCCTCCAGGTGCCGCCACCGCCCCCGAATGACGTTGTGCCACAGTCGGTCTCGATGTAGCCGCATCAGCGGCGTGCGGATCCCGTCAGCGGCCCACCGTTGGACGCCTGAATCAGGCAGATGACGGTGCTCGGCAGGGGATCGGCCGACGTCCGGTCTTGATTGGAGTCGATCAGGTACGTCACCCCCAACGGACCGCCGCCGACGGGTTGCCCCGTGTACTGGGAAAATCCCGCATCACACTGTCGGTCGGCGACGTCTGCGATGGCGGCATCAACGGCGACGTCCGCGCGCAGGTAGACCTCCGCCGCGTGCGGAATCGCGCAGTCGACGACGGACACGGTGACAACGCTGGGATCGCTAGGGGGCGGGTCAGCGAGACAATCGCCGGCTTGGAGCTCGATCCACTTCTGCGTCTGCGGGCCTTGCGCAGTGGATGGAGCGGCGACGGCCGTCGTGGTGGTGACGGGGGCAGGCGGGGAGGCCGTCGCGGCGGCGCTCGTCGCCGGCCCGTCCGAACTGCTCGAACCACACGCCGTCAGCAATGCCAGCGCGGCGACGCACCCAACCGCGCAACGCCGAGCATCTTCCAAGACCCACATCGAATGCTTTGCGCAGCCCATCACCGAAACCGTCCCTAGGGTGAGTCAATTGTGCCTTACGCCACGCGAATCCGGGAACGGGAACCCGATGCGCAGAGTGCTTGCGGGCGAACCGAAAACAAGCAGCGCGATGCATTCGTGCACGAATATCTAAAAGAACTTGTCCGCGAAGTCTCGCGACGGAGTCGGGCTGCCGGCCACACCGAACAACGTGTCGGACACGCCGTGACCGAACTTCAACATTCGCCGACCGTCGAGGGGTACGTCTATGCCGCCGGGCCAACGGTCGTCGTCGCCTCCTCGCGCCGGCCCACCACCGGCGGCCGCCGAAGACGCGCTCACCGAGATGGCCGACCTCTGGTGAACAGCCCAAAAAGATGCCGCCCGACAAAAACGCCGGGCGGCCTGTCTTGCTGAATCTGTAGTTGTTCAGTGCGGGGCCCACACGCCGTAAGGGACGTACGGGTCGACGCCGTAGGGCGTGTACGGATTCGCCCCTCCGGAGTTGGGCGTTACCGGGTAAACGGCGACAGGGCCGCCGGGCGCCAGCGCGAGCGAACCGCCCGCGTCGTCCGCTGCGGCGGGCCCTGCGAGTCCGATGGCGAGCGCCGCGAGCGCACTCGACACCACGGCGGCAAAGGTGATCTTCCTCATTTGAAGCGCCTCCTCTGACTCTCCTGCCGGAAGGGTCGCGGAACCGCGCCCGCCGACATGTCATGGAAAACATGCAGCTAGACGCCGGTGTTCCCGGTGGCAGAATGTTTACCGGACCTGGCAGGATCGCAACGGCCAATCAATAACTGCCGCGCGGGGAGTGGGCACCTACGGTCGCCTACTCGCCAGTCGTTAATCTCGATTGCAACAGATAAGGTCTGATCCCCGGCGGTCATCGTCGACCTTTCGGACGGAGCAGACAATCGTGCAATGAGGAGCAACCTCTTGACCCTCGACACCGTCGCGTTCGAGCTCGTACCCCCGAACGCCGACCTCGGTCCTGAGCAGGCAGTGGAGGAAGCACGCAAGGTGCTGCGGTTCTCCAAGGAGACCGGCATCGACGGCCGGATCCGACACGTCATGATCCCCGGCATGATCGAGGAGGACGACGACCGTCCCGTCGAGATGAAGCCCAGGCTGGACGTGTTGGAGTTCTGGAACATCATCAAGCCTGAGCTGCGCGGGCTGAAGGGGCTGTGCACCCAGGTCACCGCCTTCATGAACGAGGAGTCGCTGCGTCACCGGCTGAGCGATCTGCGCGACGCCGGTTTCGACGGCATCGCTTTCGTCGGTGTGCCGCGCACCTTGAATGACGGTGAGGGCTCCGGCGTCGCGCCCACCGACGCACTGTCGATCTACGACCAGATAGTGCCCAACCGCGGTGCGATCCTGATTCCCACTCGCGATGGTGAACAGGCCCGGTTCAACTTCAAGTGCAATCAGGGTGCGACGTACGGCATGACCCAGCTGTTGTACTCCGACGCCATCGTGGGCTTCCTGACCGAATTCGCGAAGACGACCGACCACCGCCCCGAGATCCTGCTGTCGTTCGGCTTCGTGCCGAAGGTCGAAACGCGCATCGGCCTGATCAACTGGCTGATCCAGGATCCGGGAAACGCGGCCGTCGCCGAGGAGCAGGCATTCGTCGCGCAGCTGGCGGAAACCGAGCCGGCGCAGAAGCGGAAGCTGATGGTCGACCTGTACAAGCGCGTCGTCGACGGTGTCGCCGGCCTCGGTTTCCCGCTGAGCGTCCATCTCGAGGCTGCCTACGGTGCGTCGGTGCCTGCCTTCGAGACGTTCGCGGAGATGCTCGACTACTGGTCGCCCCCCGACAAGGGCTGATTTCGCCCAAACTCACGTTTGGGTGGATTTGTGCGAGTGGATCGCGCCATTTCGTCGATCTCGGCGAGCGGGCGGCGCGTCTATCCTTGCCGGAGTGTCCGAGCCGTCAGTCGCCGAGCTGCGAAACCGCCTCGACGGGCTGACAATCCGCGACGCCGCCCGACTCGGCCGTCGGCTCAAGAGTCTGCGCGGCCGGGTAGGCCCCGAGAAGCTCCAGCAGATCGCCGAACAGTTCACCGTCGCCGAGGCGCTGATCGCCACCCGCAAAGCCGCCGTCCCGGCGATCACCTACCCAGACTTACCGGTCAGCCAGCGGCGCGACGAGATCGCGAGGGCCATTTCCGAACACCAGGTGGTCGTCGTCGCAGGCGAGACCGGGTCGGGCAAAACCACGCAGCTGCCGAAGATCTGCCTCGAACTGGGCCGCGGTATCCGCGGCACCATTGGGCACACCCAGCCGCGCCGGCTCGCCGCCCGCACCGTCGCCCAGCGCATCGCCGACGAACTGAGCACGCCGCTCGGCGACGCCGTCGGCTACACCGTGCGCTTCACCGACCAGGCCAGCGACCGCACGTTGGTGAAACTCATGACCGACGGCATCCTGCTCGCCGAGATCCAGCGCGACCGGCGCCTGCTGCGCTACGACACCCTGATCCTCGACGAGGCACACGAACGCAGCCTCAACATCGACTTCCTGCTCGGCTATCTGCGCGAGCTCCTGCCCCGCAGGCCCGACCTCAAGGTGATCGTCACGTCGGCGACCATCGAGCCCGAACGGTTCGCGGCCCACTTCTCGGGCGCCCCGATCGTCGAGGTGTCCGGACGAACCTACCCGGTCGAGATCCGCTACCGGCCACTGGAAGTCGCCGTCGCGGCTGATGTGGACGACGACGATCCCGACGACCCCGACCACGAGATCGTCCGCACCGAGATGCGCGACCAGACCGAGGCGATCGTCGACGCCATCGCCGAGCTGGAGAAGGAACCGCCAGGCGACGTACTGGTCTTCCTTTCGGGCGAACGCGAAATTCGCGACACCGCAGAAGCACTCAAAGGCGGCAAGTTCACCGAAGTGCTGCCGCTGTACGCCCGGCTGCCAACGGCCGAGCAGCAGAAGGTTTTCCAGCCGCACACCGGACGGCGCGTCGTGCTCGCCACCAACGTCGCCGAGACGTCGCTGACCGTGCCAGGGGTCCGCTACGTCGTCGACCCCGGTACCGCGCGGATCTCGCGGTACAGCCGCCGGACGAAGGTGCAGCGGCTGCCCATCGAGCCGATCTCTCAGGCCTCTGCCGCGCAGCGGGCGGGCCGCTCGGGTCGCGTCGCACCCGGCGTGTGCATCCGTTTGTACTCCGAGGATGACTTCGAGTCGCGGCCGCGGTTCACCGACCCCGAGATTCTGCGGACGAACCTAGCCGCGGTCATCCTGCAGATGGCTGCGCTGCAACTCGGCGACATCGAGGACTTCGGATTCCTCGATCCGCCCGACAAACGGAGCATTCGCGACGGAGTGCTGCTGCTGCAGGAACTCGGCGCCTTCGATCGCGACGGCAAGATCACCGAACTTGGCCGCCGCCTCGCGCGGCTGCCCGTCGACCCGCGGCTCGGGCGGATGATCCTGCAGGCCGACGCAGAGGGTTGCGTGCGTGAAGTGCTGGTGCTGGCGGCGGCGCTGTCGATTCCCGATCCGCGGGAGCGGCCCGCCGACCGCGAGGAGACCGCGCGCCAGAAGCACGCCCGGTTCGCCGATGAACGGTCGGACTTCATCTCGTACCTCAACCTGTGGCGTTACCTGCGCGAGCAACGAAAAGAGCGCTCAGGCAATGCGTTTCGGCGAATGTGTCGCGAGGAGTTCCTGCACTACCTACGTATCCGCGAGTGGCAGGATCTCACCGGGCAGCTGCGCAGCATCGCCCGCGACATCGGCATCCGTGAGTCTCAAGAGGAAGCCGACCCCGCGCGCATCCACGCCGCGCTGACGGCCGGCCTGCTCTCGCACATCGGGTTACGGGATGAGACAAAAGGACGCGAGTCCCGAGAATTTCAGGGCGCCCGAAACACGAAGTTTGTTCTTGCGCCGGGGTCCGTCCTCACGAAGCGGGCCCCGCGCTGGGTCGTCGTCGCCGAGCTCGTCGAAACCAGCCGGCTGTACGGCAGGATCGCGGCGCGCATCGAACCTGAAGGCGTGGAACGTATTAGCGCACATCTCGTTCAGCGCACCTACAGCGAACCGCACTGGGACGCCCCGCGCGGAGCCGTGATGGCCTACGAGCGGGTGACGCTGTACGGCCTGCCGTTGGTTCCGCGCCGCCACGTCAACTACGCCCAGGTCGAGCCGGAGCTCGCCCGCGAGCTGTTCATCCGGCACGCGCTCGTCGAAGGCGATTGGCAGACCCGCCATCATTTCTTTCGCGACAACGCCCGGATGCGGGAGGAACTGGAGGAGATCGAAGAGCGCGCACGCCGCCGCGATCTCATCGTCGGCGACGACGAGATCTATGCGTTCTACGACGCCCGCATCCCGGCCGACGTCGTCTCGGCGCGGCACTTTGACGGGTGGTGGCGCAAGCAGCGGCACCACACGCCGGACCTGCTGACGTTCACCCGCGACGACCTGCTGCGCACCGAGGACACCGCCGCGGACCAGCCGGACACCTGGCAGGCGGGTGATCTGACACTGCCGGTGACCTACCGGTTCGAGCCCGGCGCCGAGGACGACGGCATCACCGTGCACGTTCCGGTCGAGGTGCTCGCACGCCTCGGCGGCGACGAGTTCGCCTGGCATGTGCCAGCCCTGCGGGAGGAGCTGGTCACCGCGCTGATCCGATCGCTGCCAAAAGACCTGCGGCGCAACTTCGTTCCCGCGCCCGACACCGCGCGCGCAGTGCTGGCCACCCTCGAACCGGGAACGGAACCGCTGTTGCAGTCACTGCAGCGGGCGTTGCAGCGGCGTACCGGTGTGCTCGTGCCGATCGACGCCTTTGACATCGCCAAGCTCCCGTCGCACCTGCGCGTGACGTTCGCCGTGGAGTCCCCGGACGGCACCGAGGTCGCGCGCGGCAAGGACCTCGAGGTGCTGCAGGAGCAGCTGGCCGCGCCGGCCCGGCAGGCCGTCGCGGAAGCGGTCGCCGACGGGCTCCGGCGAAGCGGGCTGCGCACCTGGCCCGATGACCTCGAGGAGCTGCCGCGCACCGTCGAACGGGTCAGCGGCGGCCACACCGTGCGCGGCTTCCCGGCGTTCGTCGACGCGGGAAGCGCGGTCGATGTGCGGGTGTTCGCAACAGAGGCCGAACAGGACGCCGCGATGGGCTCCGGCATCCTTCGCCTGTTGCGGCTTACGGTGCCGTCGCCAGTCAAAGCCATTGAACGTCAACTAAATCCACGAACCCGCCTGGTGCTCGGTGCGAATCCCGACGGTTCGTTGGCCGCGCTCCTCGATGACTGCGCGGACGCCGCGGTCGCGGTGTTGGCTCCAGCGCCGGTGTGGCGCAGCTCCGAGTTCTCGGCGCTGCGTCAACGGGTGGCCGACGCGCTTACGCCGACGACGATCGACATCGTCGCGCGCGTCGAGAAGGTGCTCGCTGCGGCGCATGAGGTGGAGGTCGCGTTGCCCGCTGCGCCTGCCGCAAGCCAGACCGAGGCGGTCGCCGATATCCGCGCACAGCTCGACCAGTTGCTGCCGTACGGTTTTGTCACCGCCACCGGTGCAACGCGTCTCGGCGACCTCACCCGTTACCTCACCGCCGCTGGCCGACGCCTCGAGCGGTTGCCCCAGGGGATCAACGCCGACCGTGAGCGGATGTCCCGCGTGCACGCCGTGCAGGATGTGTACGACGAACTGCGGCAAGCTCTCTCGCCAATACGCGCCGCTGCCGACGACGTGCGTGACATCGCGCGAATGATCGAGGAGCTGCGGGTCAGCCTGTGGGCGCAGCAGCTCGGCACCGCGCGGCCGGTCAGCGAACAACGCATCTACCGCGCGATCGACGCCATCACCCCCTGAGCGGTGCTATCCGAATCGCAGTGCCGACGACTCGAGTCCGTTGACACCGTAATGAGCGAAGCCGCTCCAGGTGCGGCGCATGGTCTCCGCGAGGCGATGGTCGATCGGGTCGCCACCGAGCATCGGCGCGTCGGCCCACGTCGGACCGTCGAACAGCAGCGGCAGTTCGATGCAATGGCATGCCCCCAACGGTGCATGCGGTGGCGACCAGTCCACCCGAAATGTCGCAGCGCGACCGCCATACTTGCGCCACGCCTCGCCGAGTCGTCGCGCGGGTCTGCCGAACACTCGCCGTGTCAGCGAGGCTGCGGCAGCCCACTCGACAGCGGCAGCAAGCGGGCCGAGGCGCTTCAGCCGTGCGATGCGGGGATCCATGGCGACGAACGGCGCGCCGTCGTTGCGGGTGTAGCCGACGAGCAGCTCGATGCGCTTCGCGGCGTCGGCCAGCCGGTCGTCGGCGTGTGATGAGGCGGGCAGCGGTTCCAATCCCATGATCGGCCCGAATGGCAGACCGCCCACTAATCCGAACCGTGCCACGGCCGCCGCGGCTGCGGTCTGGGTGTCCAGCAGTTCGCCTGTTGTGGTTGCGGTGGCCGCCGACCGCATCGCGGCTGTCATCGCGTCGCGACCATCACGGACCCCGAGCGGCGCGCTCTGCATGATGGCGCGCTGGAACAGCCCGGTCGTCTGCTCGCACAGCATCAGCGAATGCACCGAATCCGCGCCTGCGGACTGGCCGAAGACGGTCACCCGGTCGGGATCGCCGCCGAACGCACCGATGTTGTCGTGCACCCATTGCAGCGCAAGGATCTGGTCGCGAAGACCGAGATTGTCCACGCCGCTGGGGCTGAGGTATCCCAAGACACCGAGCCGGTAGGTGACCCTGACGACGACGACGCGGCCGTGGCGTGCAATCTCTTCGGCGTCGTACTTGGGCGCTTCGCCCCCACCCGACACGTACGCGCCGCCATGCAGCCAGACCATGACTGGCAGCCCGTTCGCGTCGCTTGGCGCTGTTACAGAGAGCACCTGGCAGTCCTCGCTCATCTCGAGACCGTCGACGACCGGGCCGGTGACCCACTCCAACCGCGACGGTAGCTGCGGGCAGGCCGGGCCACGTGTGGTGGCGTCGCGGACGTCCCGCCACGGCGCGATGCGCTGCGGCGCGGCGAACCGGGCGGCCCGCGCGTACGGAATCCCGCGAACATGCAGCAGCGCGCCGTCGTCGCAGGCCAGGAGTGGTCCCGCCGGCGAATCCAGACGTCGCTGCACCCAATTACGGTAACGCCGGTTACGCGAGCGTCAAACCCGTTGCCACTCACCCTGAAAGCCGCCGCGGCGAGGTCGGCGGCCCATACACTGAGGTCGATGTCTCGCGAGGACGACCCTGATCGACTCTCGGCTGATGACGCACACATTCTCGGTGTTGAATCGGCCGTCATCACCGGCCACACCCTGAAGCTAGTCGTCCTCGAGCCAGGCGCCGGCCCACTCGACGTCGAAGCGCTCCGCACGGCCGTGGCTGAGCGGCTGCCGAGTCAACCGCGTGCTACCCAGCGCGTCGACACCTCAGGGTCCGCGCCACGTTGGGTGGAGGTCACCGACTTCGACATCTGCGACCATGTCCGACGGCGCGTGATATCTGACTGCGTTTCGCAGGCCGACCTATGGAAGGCCGTCAGCGAGCTGATGTCCGAGCACCTCGATCGGGCACGGCCGCTGTGGACGTTCGACGTCATCGGTCCACTCGCCGACGGCCGCGAAGCGATCGCGGCCCGGCTTCATCACGCCATGGTCGACGGCATCGCAGGTGTCCGCTTCCTGCACAGCGTGCTGTGGGATCCGCATCCCGAACCGCCGGCGCGGGAGCGGCCGGGCTTTCGCGGGCCGACCGAACCTGGACCGATCACCGAGGCGCTGCGGATGCCGGGAGCGGTGCTTCGCGAACTCGGCCACCTCGGCTCACGCTCGCCCTTCGACCGCCCGATCACGGGATCGCGCGAATTGGCCTTCGCGATAGCACCGTTGGCGGACCTGAAGGCGATCGGCGCCTCGCGCCCTGCCCACGCCACCGTCAACGACGTTCTCCTTGCAATCGTCGCCGGCGGCCTTCGGCAATGGCTTGGCGACGCGGGCAGCGAGCATCTCCGTGCGCAGGTTCCGGTCAGCCTCCATCACCGCGACGAGGCGACCAACGACCTCGGCAACCGCGATTCGTTCATGAACATCGACCTCCCGCTCGTCCAGGCGGATCCCCTGGCCCGACTCGACCTGATCAGCGCATCGACAAGCGAACGGAAACAACTCGGCGACGCCGAGGAGCTATACGATTTGTTCCATGCTCTTGGGCGGATGAAGCACGTCGGCAGCGCAGTGAAGCGATTCGCGGGGAGCCCACGGGAATTCAGCGTGTCCATCTCGAATGTCCCCGGCCCCGCGGTGCCGGTCGGCGTCGCCGGCCGGCGAGTGCTCCACCTGTTCTCCTCGTCGGAACCGGCGTTGCATCACGCGCTGCGAATCTCCGCGATCTCCTGTGCGGGTGTCATTGGAATCGCACTGTGCGTCGACCCGAAGGCCCTGCCTGACGTGGCGCGGTTGGCCGACGTGATCGAAGGCGCCTACGCGGAGTTGCGCTGCGCGGCGATCGGAGGATGACGACGCAGATGCCAGCGGACCAGAACCCTGACTAGCGAGGCGCTCGCAGCCAAGCGTGTCCATGCCGAATCGGTGATGTCAGCGAGATCGGTTACCTCTGAGTACCTTTCAAAGATCCAGGACGAGATCGCTTTCGGGGGTTGCCGTGCACAACAGCACGGCGCCGTCGGCGGGCTCTTCCAGCGGAGGCTCGTTGTAGGCGGTCGTTCCCTCGATCACGGCGGTCGCGCAGGTGTGGCAGACGCCGCTCCTGCATGAGTAGCGAGTGGGCACGTCGCACGCTTCGGCGAATTCCAGGAGGGTATGGAAGCCGGGCGACCAGGTGACGCTGAGCCCGCTGCGGGCGAAGGTGACCTGCGGCCCCGAGCCCGGCACGCCCTCGGGAGGATGCGGTCGCCTGGGCGGCGGCGCGCCGACAACTCCCGGATTGATCGGCGGGAGTGCGCCGAACAGTTCGCTGTGGATGCGCGCGGGATCGAGCCCGGCCGCGGTGAGGGCGTCACGCATGTCGTCCATGAACCCGGTGGGACCGCAGAGGTATGCCGTCGCGTCGGTCGGCAGTCCCAGCGTGGCGATCGACTGCCGATCGAGGCGCGTTGGCACGTCGTCGCCACGGGTGTAGAAGACCAGCTGATGAGCGTCGGGCAAGGCGTCGAGCAGGGCCGTGACCTCGGCGGCGAACGCAAGCGTCGCGCTGCTCTGGGTCGTATGCAGCCACCAGATCTGGCGCGGGCTCTTCGCCGCGGCCAACGCGTGCGCCATGGCCATGACGGGTGTGGCGCCGATGCCGGCAGACACCAGGATGACCGGGCTGGCGTCGTCGACGAGGTAGAAATCGCCTCGCGGCGAGGCGGATTCAATGACCAATCCGCTGCCGGCATGGCTGTGCAGCCATCGGCTCACCTGTCCGCGGTCCTCGCGTTTGACGACGAGTTTCTTTATCTAGCCATCAGTTGTCGCAAAGCTGCCGGCGTTGACTACTCTGCCAGCGACTCGCCGCGGACGCAGGACAACGATCTTGCGGCCCGCGATCGTGTGACCGTGATGTTCGACATCGACCGCGACTATGCGAGCTACTGGTCGCTGACGATCGACCATCGCGGCTGGCCCGCGGAAAGCTGTTTC
>Ga0207689_10002814_pt1 | contig 16076 bp, 13 predicted proteins | sample KBSMisM52_FD_184312 | JGI IMG/M metagenome (GOLD analysis project Ga0207689, IMG submission 184312) | Miscanthus rhizosphere microbial communities from Kellogg Biological Station, Michigan, USA - KBS Miscanthus M5-2 (SPAdes) (version 2) | ecosystem: Host-associated > Plants > Roots >... | reverse complement strand
ATGACATGCAAGCCTCAAAAAGCTGGTTGCAAGTTTTTTGACACATTTACCAATCAATTTTTCCTGAAGCTATCACAACTTTTCATACAAAGTCCTCAGCTTTTCTCTTGTCATTATCTTTTCCCAATCTTTACCCAGCGCATTTTCCCAAAGCGGTTTCATACCAATAGACACATTGATCATTTTATCGAATTGCTCATCGGTAAGACCTTTACATATCCCCGCGGGAATATCAATATTATTCTTTGCTACCATTCTTTTAAATTCTTCCACGCCTGAAGGATAGTATTCCTGGAGATGGTTCATCACAATACAATTGCCAATGCCATGTTTGGTGCCAAGTAAATAGCTTAACCCATAACTCACCGCATGTGCCACACCCACCTGGCTATACGCTATACTCATACCTCCGGCATAGGATGCCATCATCAGTTTGTCATCGCACTCATCATCCCATTTATCTTTTTCTAAAAAAACATATTGGCAAAGCTCCAATGCTTTTTCGCCATAACTTTTACTGAACTCGTTCAGGTAAGTGCCCTGCAAACTTTCAATGCAATGGATATAACAATCCATGCCTGTATAAAACCGCTGGTTTGCCGGAGCATTTGCTGTAAGCCCGGGGTCTAATATAATCTGGTCAAATGGAGTAAAGTCAGAGTTCATGCCCAGCTTCTTTGTGGGTCCGGTTAACACAGTTGTTCTGGATACTTCTGCACCGGTACCGCTGAGTGTTGGTATGCCGGCTTTATATACACCTGGTTTTTTTACAAGGTCCCACCCCTGGTAGTCTGCAGATGAGCCCGTGTTATTCATCATCAATGATACGGCTTTTGCAAGATCCATTGTGCTGCCACCTCCAATACCAATAACGCCACTAACGGTGCCGTACAAGTCTTTTAATTCGTTTGCCAGTTTATCGACGTAGACTGTTTTGGGTTCCTGGGTTACATCCGCGAAGATCACCTTGTCATTTCCCCGCAGGGGCACACGATTTACCAACGGTTTGTCCTGGAAAAAATGATCTACCAGGAAAATCATCGGGCTACCGCTCTTGCGGTGTGGTGCAAGTATTTCATCGAGCTGGTTAAAACTGCCACGGCCGTACACTACATAATCTACCATCTTAAAATTGCGAAACTTCATATAGCACTTATTTTTAAGTGCTGCGAAGGTAATGCAATGATTAAAAATGAGTCAGCGCTGTGATGATTTTAAAAGAAATATGTAATGCAATAAAAAAACAATAGAACACAGATATCGCGGATTTTACAGATTTCCACAGAATTTGGATTATATATCTAGCTTCATTTTTCGAAACAGAATAAATTCTTGAATATCTGTCTGACCCGTGTCATCCGTGTGCCATGTGTTTTTAAAAGCAGAAGCCAGTTTTTAATTCGCCTTCCATGCTGATTTTAACGGCCACGCTTTTACGCGGTCAAAAACTGTTTTCCCGTTTTTACTGAAAAGCAGAATGCCTTTATTCTTTTCATCCGGAAATAATTGCTCCGTTATTACCACCTGGCCGTAATCCGCAAAAGCTTCTATAATGCTTTTATCAAAGAAGATATGCAGTCTTATCTTATTATTGTTTTCAGTAAGCTCTGTTTTCGACTTCAACCAGTTTTTAAATTCCGGATGGAAACTTGTATCGCCGCTATTGCTTCTGTCTACATATAATTCCTGTGTATATTCTGCGTAACCGATTGTAAAGTATTTTCCATTTCCCACGGCGAGCTGAATACCGCAGCTATCTTCTCTTCCGGGATCCATTATTATATCCAACTCCATCTGCTGACTTTGGATGGGTAATTTTTTTGAACCGGTAAACTTTAGATTATTAAATGTGGTTTGGGCCAATCTTAAATTTTTTAAGGCAGGAACCGGCTCCTCTACCAATGTCCACATCCCATTAATCTCCGCAACGCTTAATGATCTGGGCAATGACATTACACTGCGCCAGGGAAAAGTAGGTACGGCACCTGCGTAGCTCCAGTTATTGGCCCATCCAATTAAAACAGGAGATGCACCAGCAGGTAAATCATTAAACGTAATGCCTGCATAAAAATCAGCACCATAATCCGGACGTATAATTTGCCCGTCATAATTTTCATTGCGGAATATTTTTCCATCAAACTCACCAATAAAATACTGCATGGTTGTGGAAACAGAATTTAATAACACCCATTTGTATTCGCCTGGCTTTCCTTTTACAGGTACTCGTAACAGGTCCGAGCATTCCCATATACCATTGATGTCACCAGTGGGGCCAAAGTCGCTTAAGAATGTCCATTGCTTTAAATCGGGCGATGAATAAAATTGAACAATATGCTCCTGCGGAAATACAACCGACATAATCCATTTCTTTCCTTTTTCATACCAGAATACTTTCGGGTCGCGAAAATCTTTTCTTTTTAAATCAAGAACAGGATTGCCTTTAAATTTTGTCCATGTTCGTCCGTTATCAAGGCTGTAAGCAATATGCTGATTTTGTAAGGTGCTATCCTTTTGCAGGCTGTCCAGGTTTATATGTGCTGTGTATATGGCCACCATTGCTGTTTGGCCGGGCTTTGTAGCAAACCCCGCAGTATTATTTTTATCAACCACGCAACTCCCTGAGAAAATCATAGTATTACCTTCCTCCGGAATTGCTACAGGCAACTGTTTCCAGCTTACAAGGTCTTTGCTTACCGCATGTCCCCAGCTCATATGCCCCCATGTATTTCCAAATGGATTGTATTGATAGAATAAATGGTATTCACCTTTGAAATAAACTAGTCCATTCGGGTCGTTCGTCCAGTTTACAGCCGGAGAAAAATGAAATTGCGGCCGGTACCTTTCGTGGTATAAACTATCGTTCTTTTTGGTTTGCGCTACGGAAGAAAGAGTGATTAAAATAAAGAAAAATAACTGCCAGCGTTTCATGGAGAATATTTTAGCAAAGAACGCAAAGAAAATGCGGCCAGCAAGTCTCTTTGAGACATTATTCTTTTAAAGCAAAAAATTTATCCCGAAGCAAAAGACGAAGACCTGAAGAATTCCTTTGTGTCTCTGCTCCTCCGCGTTCTTTGTATGAAGCCTTAAAAAACACTAACTTTATAAGGATCTAAAGCAAGCATGCGACTGACACGGGGATATATGGCTGTTTTACTTATCTTCTGCGGTAATTGTTTAGCCGCCCAAAAAGTATTGTACTCCGCTTATCTTAATGACCGTAATACCGAACGTTTTGAAATTACAGGTAAATCAGGCGAATATTATTGGGTGCAGAAAAATAAAAGGAAAAACCAGGTGGAACTGCCTGCCATGCCATGGCGCAGCGATAAGCAGCCAACCTTTGAAATATACGATTCACGCCTGAACGAAATAGCAACTGTAACTGCAGCAGAGATTACGGATACCACGGTGAAGCAATACTATATCCCCGGAGAAAGATATTTCGATCATCTTATTTTATTGGGTGGAAAAGATAAAATGTACCTCACTCTCGATCGCTATGCGCCGGACGGAGAAATAATAGCAGCGAATAAATTACTGGATACATTGAGCTTTGCAGAAAGCGGAAATAGTTTTATTCTTTTACGTTCAGAAGATAAAACTAAAATATTATTGCTCTGTTTTCAAACCATTACCGATGCGCCGCTCCGGTTACATGGAATATTATTTAATGAAGACTGGCAGATATTATCAGCAAAGAAATATAAACATCCCTATATCACACAGCCCTTTGTTCAATACGAATTTTTTAATTACCCCGTTGAACATTTCAGTACCAGCAGTATAAAACTGAGTAATAACGGCGACTGGCTGATGGTGGCTCCCTCCGGAAGAAATCATAATTTTTCCTTGTTCCATTTTAATGGCGGGGATACAACTTTTGTATACAAAGACATAAAGCTTCCTGCTTCTTCATCCGTAGAAGATGTAGCTCTTTCCGTGGATAATGAAAAACAGGAAGCGATGGCCGGAATCCTGTCAAGATTTCGGTATTCTACAATGAAAAATGTGCAGGTGGCCAGCTATTCTATTCAGCAAAAGAAAATAGCATTTGACTCTTCATTCCGGTTTAATACATTGACCGGCGCGAAAGTGAAAAAGGAAAACCTGTATGAGGAAAGTTTTGTGGCGGTACCCGGCGCAGGTTTTATGCTGCTGAAAGAATATGGAAAAGATTATCCGAAGATGGAAAGAGAGGGGGAAGAAAATTATAATGCGGCTGAGGGTAAAGAAATCCTTTTTACCAATAACATTGCAAATAATGAAAATGAAGCGCTGGTAAAAAATGATGATTATACAAAGTATAGTACACTGGCCGGCCCGAAAGGATATTATAAAAGAGGGGACCTGAGTTTATTCTACTTTCCTGGCACAAAAGAAGATAGCTGCTGGAGCGGCATTATTAATAAAGAACAAACCACGGAATTGAACTCTTCTTATTTATCGTATGCTGTTGTACCTGCATCCGGCCGGTTGTTTTTTTTATACAATAGTTATCTCTGGAGGGAAAACCAATTTGGAAGTACAACTGTGCTTGATCACAAAGGCGAAGAAATAAGAGAGGACGGAATCGTTTTTTCTAAAATAAAAAATACGCTTCAATTCCAGAAAGCCCGCCAGATCTCTGATCATGAAATGGCTGTTCCTTATTCCAATTATGGAAGGAATGGCTTTGCAATTATCAAATTCTGAAATTAATCCCGGCTTTTTACCAGCATAGTTTTATACTCTTTGCTTAACCGAGGTTACTATGATCCTATTCGTATTGATGGGACAAGTTGTGGTTTAAAAATTATTTATAACGAATCAGCTATTCAACTCCATGACCAATTAGCTTTTTCTCCAACTCTTCCAGGGATACTCCTTTTGTTTCGGGAACCCTCGTTAACACCCACAATAGTTGCAATACCATCATAAATGCAAAGAAGGCGAAGATCATCCAGGGATCCTGCTTTCCCCGTAAAAGCCCATCTTTTTCATCCAGGAAAACTGGCGTTACAAGTGTAATAAGCGCTGCAAAAATCCAATGTACACTTGCGCCAAAGGATTGACCTAACCCACGTACTTTATTGGGAAATATTTCGGAGATGAAAACCCATATTACAGCGCCCTGGCCGATTGCATGTGAAGCGATAAAAAACAATAGAAAAGTCATTAAAAAAGTAGCTCCTGCTTCTGACTTAAATGACCATGCTACCATAGCAAGACTGATAATGTAGCCAAATGAGCCAATGATAAGCAATGTCTTTCTGCCCAAACGATCTATAAGATAAAGACCAACAAAAGTGAATATTAAATTAATTCCACCAATAGCGATCGAATTGAATAGAGAATCTTTTGCAGCGAGCCCCGCTCGTTCCAGTATTTGCGGCGCATAATAAAGTATGAAGTTAATACCTGAAAGCTGATTGAAGAAGGCAACCATAAATGCAAGCCATAGAACTTTATTATAACGATGGCTGAAAAAATGTACTTTCTTACCGGAAGTTTCTTCTTCATTTGCTTTAATAATCTTAGCTACTTCCGCATTCGTATCTACAACGCCCATTTGTGATAATATCTTTTTTGCCTGCTCTGTATCGTTTTTCCTGCTGATAAGCCAACGTGGACTTTCGGGGATACCAAATACCATCAATGTGTAAATAACAGAAGGTATTGCAAGAACGCCAAGCATCCATCGCCAGTCGTTGGCACCGCCTACTCCTTTTAAAAAATAATTAGAAAAGAAAGCGATCAATATGCCAAACACGATATTGAATTGATACATTGCCCCCAGCCTGCCTCTTGTTGCAGGTGTGGAAATTTCAGAGATATAAGTGGGTGCAGCAACAGATGAAATACCGATACCTAAGCCACCGATAAACCGGAAGAATGAGAATGTATAAGGATCCGGCGCAAAGGCAGAACCGAATGCGGAGACAGCAAATAATATCCCGATCCAGAAAAGAACTTTTTTACGGCCATATTTCTCAGTTGGACCACCACCAAACAGGGCTCCTACAACAGTTCCCCATAAAGCCATTGACATAATAAAGAAACCATGAAATAAAGGAGTAGTATGCCATAATTCTTTTATGGGCAGGTTGGCACCAGAAATTACTACCGTATCGAATCCGAAAATAAAACCAGCCAGGGCGGCGACTATGGATGATGTAAAGATCTTACTGTTACTCATGAGCAATCGTTGTTTGGTAAAGAAAGGTATGAAAAACAAGCACAGGTTTAATAAACGGTAAAAAGAAGTACAGGCAAATAATAGCCGCCAATAACCCCTGAACCAGCCGGTTTCTATACTAACACTCGTTATTGTTCATAGTGTTAAAATATTTGCGGTAGTCAGTACTGTGTATTACTTTTGTATAGTCCATTAAAAAAGTAGATTAAATGACCACCTCCATTCTTTCCTGTTGTTGTAAATCATGTTGGCTGAACATAACGTGCGGGTAAGCTATGTAGGATACATATATTATTTCAAAGCTTCCGCACATCCTGCGGAAGTTTTTGTTTCTTAACCATAAATGTAGCGTATGCAAAGTTTCAGGACCGAATTAGAAAACCCGATTGTAGAAAAGGATATTATTCAATTAGAAAAGAAGATAAAGGAGTTCAGGGATGGAAAAATTCCCGACGAAAAATTCCGTAGCCTTCGCCTTGCCCGTGGCATATATGGTCAAAGGCAACCCGGCGTTCAGATGATACGCATTAAACTGCCTTATGGTAAAATGACATTGGCTCAATGGAAACGCATCGCTGATGTATCGGATGAATTTGCCACCGGTAACCTTCACCTTACTACCCGCCAGGATATACAGATACATTTTGTAAGCCTTGAACGCACGCCAGAACTATGGTCTTTATTAGAACAGGACAATGTAACTATTCGTGAAGCCTGTGGTAATACAGTAAGAAATATCACGGCATCCGATCAGGCAGGTATTGACCCGGATGAATTATTTGATGTTACTCCATATACGCATGCCGCATTCGAATACTTTTTACGTAATCCTGTATGCCAGGAAATGGGACGCAAATTCAAAATAGCATTTTCCAGCAGCGACAAGGATACAGCGCTTACTTACATACATGATTTGGGCGCTATTCCCAGAATTCGTGAAGCAGATGGAAAAAAACAAAGAGGATTCAAAATTGTAATTGGTGGCGGTCTTGGCGCACAACCTTTTTTAGCGAAAACAACACACGAATTTCTCCCGGAAGATCAGTTGATTCCCTATATAGAAAGCCTGCTTCGCGTTTTTGACAGATACGGTGAAAGAACCAATCGTAACAAGGCGAGATTGAAGTTCCTTATTCAAAAAATAGGATTGGAAGCTTTTAACGAATTGGTAGCGGAAGAACAAAAAGCGCTTCCTTATCACAGTTATCCTGTAGATACAAGCGGATTTGGCAATTTTGTATTACCAACTTACGAATTGCCGGCAACAGAGTATTCAATAAAGAATCCGTTCAAATTTGAAATCTGGAAAAAAACAAATCTTGCACCGCAGAAACAACAAGGCTATTATGCAGTATATGTAAGAGTGCCTATCGGCGATGTACATTCAGATGTTAGCCGCAGGTTGATTGAAAAATTAAGACCAGTAATTGCAGATGATGTTCGTATAACAGTGAACCAGGGTTTGCAATTCCGTTTTGTAAAACCTGAGCATGTTGAATACGTTTATAGTGTACTGGAATCTGAAAATCTGGCAGAACCTGGTTTTGGAAGTACAGCCGATATAACAGCTTGCCCTGGTACAGATACCTGCAACCTGGGTATCTCAAATAGCACAGGGATCAGTAAAGTTTTGTCCGCGGTAATTGATGATGAGTTTCCTGAGTTTTTATACAATAAAGATCTTACTATTAAAATAAGCGGATGTATGAATTCCTGTGGTCAGCATGGCATGGCAGGTATTGGGTTTCATGGTAGTTCATTAAAAGCAAAAGGAAAAGTGCTGCCCGCATTGCAGGTATTGATTGGCGGTGGTACTTTGGGTGCAGGCCATGGCCGTGTAGCTGATAAGGTTTTAAAAGTTCCCAGTAAAAGAGGCCCGGATGTATTGCGGGTGTTGCTGAATGATTATAAAACCAATGCTACAGAGGGAGAAAACTATCTTGGATATTCTGAGCGCAGAGGTGAAAGGTATTTCTATGATGTATTAAAACCCCTGACAACCCTTGAAACGCTGACAGATGATGACTTTACTGATTGGGGCCACGAAGAAAAATATTCAACAGCAATTGGTGTAGGGGAATGCGCGGGTGTAGTGATTGATCTGGTAGCCACCCTGATACTTGAAGGAGAAGAAAAACTGGAATTATCTAAAGAAAGTTATAATAACAAAGCATGGTCAGATAGTATTTATCATTCTTATGCTGCATTTGTCAATACAGCAAAAGCATTATTACTCGGACAGGGTATACAGTGTAATACGCAAACCGGGATTCTTCGCGATTTTGATACTAACTTTACACAGAAAGGTCTTTTTAGTGAATACGGCAATTTCCAGGAACTGGTTTTGCAGATTAATAAAAATGAACCTTCTGAAGCTTTTGCTTTATCATATTATCAGCAGGCAAAAGATTTTATCGAACAGGCGAAAGAAAACCGTAACAACCTGGTAGAAGAGGAGAAAGCAGTTTCTTAAAACAATATAATAGATTTTAAATACTAAAGCCTTTCAGAAACGAAGGGCTTTTTTGTTTCCCGCAATGGCACTAAGAACACAAAGGAGATATTTCATGTTTATTGAGAATGCTTTGCTCTTTGCGTCTTTGTGGGACATTTTATTATAAAAAATCTTCCGCTCTTTCAAGATCTTCAGGCGTATCTATTTCTACTCCCATATAATCCACCACCACCATTCTTAATGGAACACCATATTCAAGATAACGAAGGCATTCTATTCTTTCAGCAGCTTCTAACGGTGTTATTGGCCAGTTGGTAAAATTCAAAAGAGCTTGTTTGCGAAAAGCATATACACCGATATGTTCGTAATAGGTAATGGGAATTTCTTTATTGCGGGGATAAGGGACCACGCTTCTTGAAAAGAATAAAGAATTCAAATTCCGGTCCACCGCTACCTTCACATAATTCGGGTCATCAATAAGTTTTTGTTCCTTCAGTACCTGCATTAAAGAAGCTACCTGCACTGATTTATCGTCAAATACATTTAACAGCTTTTCCAACGGTTCTTTTTTTACAAAAGGTTCATCACCCTGCACGTTCACGATAATATCAACGTCTAGTTGTTCTGCTGCTTCCGCAATACGGTCACTACCGCTTTCGTGTTCCTTTTTACTTTTTATCGCTTTGCCCCCATTATCAGTTATTTCATGATAAATGATATCGCTGTCTGTTACTACAATCACATCATCAAAAAGCCCTGTTGCTTTTGTATTATCATAGGTATGGCGGATAACTGTTTTATCGCCGAGCGGCTGCATCAGCTTTGCGGGGAAACGGGTGGCCGCATAGCGGGCCGGTATCATTGCGATTATAGAGCCACGATTATGCATGATTCATAGTTGGATTAGAAGGATAATGAGAATTCTTATCCTGTCGTTGCAGTCGCTTGAATTGAAGATAGGTGGCGCCAAAATTAATTAGTAGCCCGACTTCATAAGCTGATGCTTCGAGATAATTTAAAGCTTGTTCGAGATGGACGTCATTAAGTTCAGATACTGCTTTTATTTCAACACAAATAACGCCATTCACTAAAAAGTCAACCCTTCTCAGGCCGATCTGTTCATTTTTATTATAAACCGGTAATTCAAATTCTGGTTTTACAGTGAGTTTTTTTTCTTCCAGTTCATTTTGAAGTGCTTTTTGATAAATATATTCCTGGAAACCCCGCCCCATTTTTCTATGTACTTCCATTGCTGCCCCAATAATATCTCCGGTAATTTCGGAATGGATCATCTTATTATTAACATTAGTTGACGAAGATAAAAGACTTTCTCCTTATCCTTTTAATCCTTGAAATCGCGGTTCTTTTGAAATGGACTTTTCATCAACAACCCAAAGTCTTCATCCTTTTCATTTGGGTAATAACGGTCGAGGCCATAGCGGATTTCTTTCGGATCCAATTTTTTAAAAGTTCCCAATATCCGGTCCCAGATAGAGAGGATGGCGCCATAATTACTATCAGTAAAAGGTTGCTTCCAGTGATGGTGTACCTTATGCATATTAGGTGAAACGAGTATATAACTAAGCCCTTTATCAAGCCATCGCGGCATACTGATATTAGCGTGGGTAAAGGCGGTAGATAAAACCAATATGGTTTGAAAGATCATTACAGCGTACATAGGAGCACCGCTTACAAATATGCCCATAAAAAAGAAAACACCGCGCAATACACTTTCAATAGGATGATGACGAAGGCCCGTTGTTACATCCACATTGTTATCGGCGTGATGCACAACATGAAATCGCCAGAGCATCGGAACCTTATGTTCTGTAATATGTACCAACCAGCCACCAAAAAAGTCAAGTGTCAAAAATGAAATGAGAATAGTTCCGCCGATACCAGCGTTCACCCAGTATACAAACCCAAAATTTTCAGCCTTGCACCAGTCGCTGAGCTCTATAATAAGAATAGCAAGAAAAGTATGAATGATAAGATGAATAGTAGTAAATCCCATATTCACGGTGGCATGACGCAGTTTATTTTTTTTATACTGCATCGTGATCAGGGGGATAGAGCCTTCAATAATCCAGAAAACAAGAAGGCCGCCGACAAGAAATGCCATGCGCTGAGCAGGATGATGTTCGAGGGTAGAGAAGTATTCAATAATACGGTCCCACATATAGCCTCTTTTGCCATCAAAAGTTACGAAGAAAGAACTAAGATTTGCAGATGGAAATGAATTTTAAGGAAATGGTAAAAGATTATACTTAGTTGTAATTCTTTACTTTAATAGATTTTACTCTCCTCCCGGGGTGTTTAATATTTCCAGTGCCCTTGCGGCCTGGGCCTCGGCCACCATCAACTTGATCCCACCAATCGCATTTGATAATAAAGGATCAATAGTAACTGTATATTCATCCTGCAAGAAGCAATTGATAAATTCATCTTTTAATCTTCCGAGCGCAATATGTGCCGGAATATAATTATCGAATGTCAACAATAAAATGAATTTCATAACTATCGTTAATAAAAAGAAAGCCCTCAATTTTGAGAGCTTTGAAATATCCTTATAATCCCAGGAATCTCAAAAATCCTGGTTCAGACAAGTTACTGATTCAGCATCAGCGGCATCACCAGCATCAGCATTTCTTCATTTTCATCCTGCTCGGTTTGTTTGATGATACCGGCTTTGGTAGGGGTAGATAACTCCATTTTTATTTCCTCGCTGTCCGCAGCATTCAGCATTTCAATTAAAAACTTTGCATTGAACGCAATGGTGATGTCTTCGCCATCATACTGACACTTCATTCTTTCATTTCCCTCAAAACTGAAATCAACATCCTGCGCTGCCAGCTGCAGCTCACTGCCACTGATGTTCAATGCGACCTGGTTGGTGCTTTTATTACTAAATATACTTACGCGGCGAAGAGCTCCCTGGAAATCGCTTTTATTTACTGTAAGTTTATATGGATTATCGGTAGGAATAACTACTTTATAATCCGGGAAGCGGGCATCAATCAGCCGACAACTCATTTGAGTAGTGCCGTGTTTTACAAAAAAATGATTGCTATTATAGCTCAGCGTTATTTCATCATCATTATCTGGTATCGCCGATTTTAAAAGATTAAGCGGTTTGCGAGGAACAATAAACGAATCATTTTTAGCCGCCTTTGCATCTGTTCTTTTATACTTTACCAACCGGTGTGCATCCGTTGCCACAAACTGAACCCCTTTTTTATCCAGCTCAAAGAAAACACCTGTCATTGCCGGGCGAAGATCATCATTGCTCGTGGCAAATAACGTTTTATTGATAGCGGTTACCAATGCGGATGCGGTCATAGTAAAAGAAGTCGTATCATCACTGGCCGGTTCCTTCGGAAAATTATCCGGGTTTTCTCCCATTATTTTATACTTACCGTTATCGCTGGTAATTTCTATCGAAAAATTTTTATCAATATTAAAAGTAAGTGGTTGATCGGGAATATTTTTCAGTGAATCCAGCAGAATTTTTGAAGGAATACACACCTTTCCGCTATCTTTTGCTTCAATCGCCAGTTGAATACGCATTACTGTTTCCAGGTCGGTGGCTACAACAGTCAGCTTATTTTTCTCTACTTCGAACAAAAAATCTTCAAGAATAGGCAACACCGTATTTGCATTAATAACACCGGCAATATGCTGTAGCTGTTTTAACAATACCGAAGAAGAAACAATAAATTTCATCACATGGGGTTTGGGGCGAAACTACTGATTTTTGGATTACAGCCAACACTTAAAGGAAGAGGTGGATTATTTTGGTAATCATTTGTGGATACCTGTATTTATAATTGGACAATTACGGTAAAAGTTCTAAAAACCCCGGAAGAAATGAAACAGAATGCCAGCTTCAGTATTTATCACCTCATTAATGCGCTTCACCCCGATGAACATGAGGTCGGAAACCCACTGTATTGGTGTTGTATATCTTTTGACGTTTGGAAAGAAGCGTTTCATCATTCAGATAAAACCTGTTGACAGGATACATTATTTCATTTATAAATTTCTGGTAGGTTAGTAATCATAGTTCTTTTTGCTATCTTGCTTTTCCGTCAAAAAAATGAATGAATGCTGGATAAATTATTTGGTTGGGGCAAGAAAAAAGAAGAACCAGAACCTTCGGTTAGTTTTGGCCGTTACTCCGACAATAACAAGCCCAATGAAAAAGTAAACCGGTGGACTGATGCGGATGCTTTATTCAAAGAAAAAAAATACTTTGAAAGCATCTCCGCTTTTTTCGAGTACCTGAAAGACGATGCCGCTCAAAATGTACTTCATGAACGCAATGGCAATGAAGGGCGATTTGAATTATTCCAGGGATCTAAAATTGTAAGAGGCACTTATAATAATGAACAATTAATAGCGGAAGCCACGCTGGCGAAAATGCCTCAGCCCAGCGTGCCGGTTATGCGCCGCCTGCTGGAAATGAATTTCAATTTGTACTATGGCCGTTTTGCACTGAATAATGATCATCTCTGTATGCGTTTTGATAGTAGTCTTTCCGCAGCGAGCCCCAATAAATTATATTATGGTTTAAAAGAACTGGCAACCAAGGCCGATAAACAGGATGATTTGCTGGTGCAGGATTTCACCATCCTGCAAACCATGGATACAGACCATATAAAAGAGATACCGCTGCCGCAGAAGGAAGTAAAATACCAATTCTGGACAAAATGGATAAAAGAAACCTTAGATTATACGGCTACGTTAGATGCCGATAAATTTTCCGGAGGCATTGCGTATTTGTTATTATCTCTTGCTTACCGGTTGGATTATTTAATATCACCTGAAGGTAAGCTGATGAATGAGTTGGAAAAAGTAGTCGAAATATATTTTCGTAAAGATGAAAGACCTGCGCAGGAAAAGAACCGCGATATGACAGAAGCGTATAAAAAGCTGCTGGCAAAAACAAAAGAAGAAATGTTTCCTTACCTGTTTACATCAAAATATACATTCGCGGTTACGTCGCCGCAGGTATATAAAACAATCGCCGATTCCATTAATAATTCCAACCAGAATATTACATGGTACAGGGATAATAGTTACCCGGTAATAGCTGAAAAGATCTGCGAATATGGATTTTCGTATTGCCAGTATTCATACAGCCTGCCGAGGCCAATCACAGAGTTGTTTCACCTTTTTATGTCGGTAAACTACGGCGATTATTTTGCAGGATTAGGGTTCAGGGAAAAATATTATGATGCATTATCGAAGCAGTTCAATACCGGGGCCATTACAGAAAAAGTAAGACAGGTGCAGGATAAATGGAAAATCAAGTATCCCAATCTTGATTTCCGGTTTGAGAACTTACGCTACGACAGCCTGCTCAATTTTAATCTTTCTTTTACGAATGAAGTTCAGTTTTTAAACATGGAAAATAAGTAACCTATGGAAATGCAAACCATAATAGAGAACTACCAGCCCACTATTATACAGATCGCTACACAAGGCGGTACGGGAACCGGGTTTTATGTAAAAGAATTCGATTTAATAATTACCAATAATCATGTTGTTGACGCAAATGCTGAAGTAACAATTGCAGGAAAAATATTTGACAAAACACTTTCAAGGGTTTGGTATACGGATCGCAAACATGATCTTGCTTTTTTGGAAGCGCCTGGAAACGTCATTTTTCCTGAAGTGAAGCTGGGCCGCTACGAAAGCATGAAAGATGGTGATGATGTAGTAGCTATCGGCCATCCCTATGGGCTGAATTATACAGCTACCCAGGGGGTAATTTCAAAAGTAGACCGTATAAGGGAAGGGTTGAAGTATATACAGATTGATGCAGCAATTAATCCGGGTAACAGCGGCGGGCCACTGGTCAATGAGCAGGGTGAAATAATCGGTGTAAACTCATTTATTATCCGCGGTGGTGACAATCTCGGTTTCGCATTACCGGTAAATTATTTGCGCGAAGCGTTGCAATTATATATTCCGAACAAAGGTCAGCCTTCCACCCGCTGCTTTAGTTGTGACTATCTCGTTTTGCCTTCCAATATTGATTCATTAAAATATTGTCCGAGTTGTGGTACCGAAGTTACACTACCACAACTGCCGGAAAGAGAGGCAGAGCCGGTTGGAACAGCCAAGTTGATTGAAGAAATACTGAAAGACCTTGGCAAGGATGTAAAGCTGGCCCGCGAAGGCGTAAATAACTGGTCAGTAAAAGAGGGCTCGGCAAAAATCAGGATCGTTTATAACCCCGAGAATTTTTTTGTAGCAGGAGATGCTTACCTCTGCCAATTACCGTCTGATGCAACAAAGATCAAACCCTTGTATCAATTCCTGCTGCAGGAAAATTATTTGATTAATGGCCTTGTTTTAAGTTGTGTAAAACAGAATATTGTTTTATCCCGCATCATGTACGACCTCGACATGACAAGAGAAAGCGGAGCAGCTTCTTTTCAGCAGCTTTTTAAAAAGGCAGATGATTATGATGACCTGCTGAAAAAAGAATACGGCTGCCTTGACAGACTGGAGGAATAAGAATTATATAGGGTTATGTTATTTGGGTCCGCTAATGAATTAGCGGACTTTCTAATTTTATATAACTTACGGTGTTGTTACCATCATGAATAATAGCCGGAGAAATTTTATTTATCGCTCTTCCAGCCTGGTTGCGGGCTATCTTTTTTTTGCAAAAAATATAAGGAAAATTGAAAGAAAGGTAATGACTGTAAACGGTTTTTTGGGAGCAGACCATCTTGGTTTTTCACTGATTCACGAACATGTATTGGTAGATTTTATAGGTGCAGACAAAATTGATCCCGTCCGTTACAACGCTGATGAAGTATTCCGGATCGCATTGGCAAAATTATTATCAGTGAAACAGAGAGGTTGCAAAACAATAATGGAATGTACCCCGGCTTATCTTGGCCGTGATGTAAAATTATTGAGGCGATTATCAGCCGCAAGCGGCTTAAACATTCTTACAAATACCGGGTACTATGGTGCAGTGCAGGAAAAATATCTTCCTGCACATGCCTATACAGAAACAGCGGAACAACTTGCAGGAAGATGGATCGCCGAATGGAAAGATGGTATTAACGGTTCAGATATTAAACCTGGCTTTATCAAATCGGGTGTGGATAAATATCCTTTATCGCAGGTGCAGCAAAAAATTGTAGAAGCTGCGGCTATTACACATTTAAATACAGGCCTTACTATTGGCATTCACACGGGAGATGGAAAGGCGGCAATGGAAGAAATGCATATAATAGAATCAAAAGGGGTTTCACCTGATGCATGGATATGGATACATGCGCAGAATGAAAATGACAGAAGCATTCATATCGATGTAGCGAAATCAGGTGGGTGGGTTTCATTTGATGGCGTAAGTAATGATTCCATATCGGCATGTCTCAGTTTTTTGAAAGACATGAAAGAGCAAAAGCTATTACATAAAGT
>Ga0207689_10002811_pt1 | contig 16084 bp, 18 predicted proteins | sample KBSMisM52_FD_184312 | JGI IMG/M metagenome (GOLD analysis project Ga0207689, IMG submission 184312) | Miscanthus rhizosphere microbial communities from Kellogg Biological Station, Michigan, USA - KBS Miscanthus M5-2 (SPAdes) (version 2) | ecosystem: Host-associated > Plants > Roots >... | reverse complement strand
CGGGCGATGACAGCCGTAAATATTCCCGCGGCGTGCCGCCAAGCACTGGCAGCGCCCGCCAACGGCGAAGCGGCTTTCATTGGTCCGGTGTTCAAACCCCATGAAGGATCCCCAAACTGATTTGCGTTAAAAAACAATCCCGTGGGGAAAACCCTGCTTAGGTCAGTGCAACTGCATTTTCCGACTCGACAGACCGTGCTCGTTCTTAAAAATTGAGTGCTGGTAACGGGGCCAAGGCGTGAGCCAGTTTTCTTCCATGCTTCTTCTCGTGATGTCGCTGATGCTCACTGTATGCGTCGGAGTGGCAGCTTGGCGCGTCTCCGATGACCGGGCGGACGTTACTGGAAGCGTTCCGCCGGCATCGATCAGCATGCGCTGAAACTCCATCTCCTTCCGGGCACACCGTAGGTCTACGGACTTGCTCCTTGTGAGGAGAGGCGTGCGCGCGATCATCAGGATCGCTGCACCTGAGGTTCACGATCCAGATCGGCAGGAAGTGGCCTTGCGATGTGTAACCCCCATTCGATCATCACCAGCGAGAGCGAGGTCGCCGCAAGGCAATGCCGATTCCAGGATCGAAATAGCCGCAGGTTGCTTGCTAGCCCCGTGTTGAATGAAGCGTTGCCCCGCTATCCACATGCCCGTTGCGAATGCGACAAGTATCGCCGCGCTTGCCCACTGCATCAGCCATTCCCGTGAACTAGTCACGAACGTCGACCAATTTGAGATATTCGCCGTTGGCGCTGCTCGCGGCGTGACCGGCGACCACGACAGCCGCCGTCGAGCTGACCATCAAGGTCAAAGCGGCGAGCATGATGCCAATCAATTTCAGAGCGCGCTTGTCTGCCATCGCAAAACGTCCTTCCGAAGACGGCCAAGAAAGCCCGGCTGGCCTTCCCATGGCATGTAGGTCTCCTCCTCATCGGACCGACCTCATCCGTAAACGCAAGCGATTGCCACTTGTTCCCGATCTCCCTCATGGCAAAGGATGCGATGTGTCGAAGCGGTTGGTTGCTGCGCACCGCAGAAGCGCATCCAGAAATGGTTTTGCGTGCAAACGTGCTACCGCCGTCGTTGCTGTCGGCCCTTGCCCAAATTGTTCCAGCGGAACGCTGCTTTAGTTGCGGGAACTGCGCGCCCGAAAATCGATTGTTCCTGCGCTGGATCCATCGCCCTATTGAGGCAGGGCAATTGGAAGTGGACGGCACAGGCTTCTACGGGAGCACTTTGGATGAAAGCTTTTTTTAAGGTCGTTATCTGGATTGCGGTCATCGTCGCAGGTCTTGTTGGCTGGAACGTGGCTCCTGACTTTCGGCCGCTGGTCTCCTCGATCCTGGCGGCGGCGTTTGTCTGTTACGTATTGTCTATTATCGTTGCAGTCACAGTCAGGCGCGTCATATCGGACGAACAGCTGGAGCTTCGCAGCCGTCTTGAAGTCCTGGATCGCAAGGTTACCGCAATCTTGCAGGACACGTTCGAACGACGCCGCGTTCGATAGCAGTTTGAAGCTGCTTCGTCGTTCGCGGAGAATAGCCGAAGGCGTAATCCGCCATTTTGCCTTGCCGGTCGGACGGCGGATTACGCTATCGCTAATCCGCCCTATGCCTGTTTTCTCCGTTCAACGTCAGGAACATCCAGGCCGGCGTTAACCCTGTCGGCAAACGGGCTGTACGTGGATCGAGTTGTTACGTGAGCCGCCGCCAAGTTGCCTCATTAGACCGGAGAATTGTCTCCGCCACTGAACAAGTGGAGGAGCATCATGCTGAGAATGATGTTGTTGGGTCTCCTTATCCCATTGGGCGTAGGAGTGCTCGCGGCCTGGGAACTCAGATCTCCTGCGCGCAATGCAGTAGTGGTCGTCCAGTCCCCTGGCGAGACAACCGTCGGCATTTCCGATTCACAAGGTGCGTTGGCGAAGGCCGATCAACTTGAAATTATTGCTGCGAGCAGCGAGGCGCCAGCGCCGCCTGCTCCAGTCGACGAGCGCATTTCTCCGTCGGAAGGCATCAATATCGGTCCTTCGGAGCCGCCGAGGGTGATCAACCGGCATCGGCACGAAGCCAAATCAAGGAAGGTCGCTACCGTGGCCCCTCCCAAGACGAAGCCAAAGAGAACCGATATCAAGCGAACCATCATTTCCGAGCAGCGAAAGGCCACTGGCGAACCCGAGCCCTGCCGTCTAAGCGCGTTTGGCGGCTTGCGTAAGGCTTTGAATTCAGTCGACTGCGAAATCTGATTTATTGGAACGGCTTGGAAGCTGGCTTCCAACAAGCCGTGTCTCGCCGCAGGCCTTCACGGATTCCATCCGCCGCTGCCATACGGGCGGGTGATGATTTCAAGGAGGTGACCGTTGAGATCCTCGAAGTATACGCCGCGTCCGCCGTCGTGGTGATTGATCTCGCCCGGCTGCTTCCGTGCCGGATCGGCCCAGTAGGCAAGGTTGCGTTGCCGGACACGGCCGAAAATCTCATCGAATTCAGCTTCGGTGACCAGAAAGGCGTAATGCTGCGGCGTGATTTCGTGGGTGTCCATGTAATCGAGATAGGCGCCGTTCTCGGTGACAACCATCTCGAATGGTCCCCAGTGCTTCGGGGCTGGAAGGTTCAACATCTCGGTGAGGAATTTCGCCGAGGCCTTGCTGTCGCTTGCCGACAGGATCGTGTGGTTGAAATGGACAGCCATGCCGCTTCTCCCTGGATAAGCGTTCTTTCCCAACGGCTCCAACGCTTAAACGGCGCACCTTCGGGTGAGTTCCATTTTCGGAAATGCACTCAGACCGCTTTGGCTGCCGGGCAGTCGCGCGGGATGGGTAGCGCGAAAGCGAAACCCATCAACCGCGTGCGCGGGGGCGATGGATATCGCTTCCGCCTTCGCTCGCGGAGCGTCGGCTGACAGGTCGCTCCACCCCATCCTGCATGCTTCAATCGCAGTACGACCACCCGCCATAGCCGTCGTCGCATCGTGCCCGCGCCCGCACGCCGTAGGGCACGGGCAGCGGCGGCCTCGGCGCATATTCATAGTCGTATTCCTGCGCAGAGTAGCGCTCCCGGGCGTAGTAACGCTCGGGATAGGCGGGCGCACGGTCGACATAGACCGGCCGCGCGGCGTAGCCAGATCCGTACTCGCCATAGACCGCTGCCGGTGCACGGTAAGCGGGGCCCGGCACATAAGAGGGCTGCCGATATCCGTAACCGGGCTCCGCGTAAGGCGGTTGCCGATAGCTCGGTCCCGGACGCACATAGACATCAGCGGAAGGCGCGTAGATTCCGCCGGGCGCCACGTAGACGGACGACAGGTCGCTGGCCGCGCCGGCCGTCGAGGACAGGACAACGAACGCCAGTGTCAGCGATGATCGGTACATGTGTGAAACCTCCAACTACGCAGCCCCGCCAGCCACAGCATGATTAATTTTCGCTAAACAAATCGCACGGCACAAGGATATTCTGCGCGAAGAAGTGTGCCATTTCTGGACTGCGCACAGCCGCATCCGCATTGTGAGTTGAGGGCCCAGGCATTGCGCAATTGCGCTCGCACAGTGATGACAGGCTCCGCCAAGCAATCCATCTTTCCGCGCGCGAGGATCGATGGATTGCTTCGTCGCTTCGCTCCCTTGCGCAAACGCTACGCGTTTGTCGCAGGCAATCACGGCTGGTGACGCATATTTGAGGACCGTCCCCATGAACACGTTCACAATACGGCCGATGCGGCAGGACGAAATTTCGTTGGCCGTGGAGTGGGCCGCGGGCGAGGGGTGGAATCCAGGCCTCGCCGATGACGCGTGTTTTGCTTCCGTCGATCCGGAAGGCTTTTTCATCGCCGAGCTTGACGGCGCGCCGGCCGCGACGATCTCCTGCGTCAATTACGACGCGCGCTTTTCCTTTCTCGGCTTTTACATCGTGCGCGCGGATCTGCGCGGAAGAGGTTACGGCTTGCGCATCTGGAATGCGGCGACCGCCCATGCTGGTTCGCGTGTGATCGGACTGGATGGCGTGGTGGCGCAGCAGGATAATTATCGAAAGTCCGGCTTTCAGCTCGCTTACGCCAATGTGCGCTACGGCGGCACGGTTGCCGCGCCCGCCGCGCTGCCGGCTGACGTCATGGCGCTGTCCGATGTCCCGATGGCCGCGATCGAGGCAGACGACGCCACCGTGTTTCCAGCGCCGCGGCCGGCGTTCTTGCGGGCGTGGATCGGCGCGCCCGGACATGCCGGTTGCGCGGTCGTGCGCGATGGCAGGCCCGCCGGCTGGGGCGTGATCCGTCCATGCCTGAACGGTTTCAAGATCGGTCCGCTGGTGGCCGACGACCGTGCCACCGCCGAAACGGTGCTGTCGGCGTTGCTCGCCAAGGTTGGCGGCGGCGAGATTTTTCTGGATGTGCCCGGCATCAACCGTGAGGCGATCGCGCTCGCACAGGATTTTGGACTCGCGCCGGTGTTCGAGACGGCCCGCATGTATACCGGCGCTACCCCGCCGCTGCGGCTGGAGCGGGTGTTTGGCGTCACCAGCTTTGAACTGGGGTAGGTTGCCGGAATCGACCGGGAACACGCGCCCGCGAGCATCCGGTTCCCAGGGAACGGGTAGCGCACTTGCTTGTTAACGCCGATGGATCGCTTCTGTCTTCAGATCATCTGCGCGAGCACCTTGCTGCTGGTGACCGCGTTTGCGCTGGGAACGCCGGGATTGCAACCGGAAGGTCCGCCCCAGCAAGCGCTTTTGCTGCGGGTCGCGGCCCGATGAGGCGGCGGTCGCCAAATTGATGCCTGGTGCTACCGAGAGAAGTTCTCAGTTCGGCTTTTGCAGACCGGGAGACGCCAGCCATTGCTCTATGTCGGCAGCCGCTTCGGCCTGTCGCGCTCTGCGGAGAAGCTGTTCGCGCGCAATGCCGGGCGGGGTGCCTCTTGCCTCTTTGCGCAGGCGCTGCGCGTGATCGGCCAAGCGTTGATCCAGTGGCGAGGTTTGTATTACACGGCGTCGTTGCTGCACGGCGCTACTCCACAAGGCAGCACTGCTGGCGTTCTCGTCACCGATGGCTGCCACGGACGCGGTGATGATTGAGCCTAGGCCCCCTTCGAATGGGAAGTCAGTTCACTAGTGTACACAGCGCGCCCGGGGCGGAAGCGCTGACAGCCTGTTGATCGGTTTCGCGGAGTTTGTCGTCGGGTCGGCCGAAGGCGGGACCCGTTGGCTCCATCCATCCTACGAAGGGTGCTGCCCCACCACAACTGCATGCCCAATATCGCGGCAATATGGCTTGACCTTGGGCGATTTGCCTACGAAGTTCCATGCGCCGTGGTCATTTCTTCTGAACTTCCCCGAGATTCCGACCTGTTCATTCCCGACTCGCGCCGGGCATGGCTGCGGCTTGCCGTCGCCGTGCTGATCGGCTCGCTCGGCAGCGTCGGCATGTGGTCGGTGGTGGTGGCGCTTCCCGTGGTGCAGACCGAGTTCGCCGCGAGCCGCGGCACCGCCTCGCTGGCGTTCACGATGATCATGCTCGGCTTCGGTTCCGGCGCGGTGCTGACCGGCAAGATCACCGACCGCTACGGCATCGTCACCGCCATCGGGCTCGGCATCGGCATTTTGGGCCTGGGCTATGTCGTCGCGGGGATGTCATCCTCGATCTGGCAATTCATCCTGGTGCATTTCGCGATCGGGCTGTCCTCGTCGGCCACGTTCGGACCGCTGATGGCGGAGGCCTCGCACTGGTTCGACCGCTACCGCGGGCTCGCGGTCGCCGTCGCCGCCAGCGGCAATTACATCGGCGGCGCGATCTGGCCGCCGCTGATCAATCACGGCATCGAGACGATGGGGTGGCGCACCACCCATATCGCGATCGGCATCTTCACGGCGGTGGCGATGACGCTGGCGCTGATCGGCTTGCGGATGCTGATGGGGGCAGGCGCGCAACGTGACCATCAGAACGCTGCGCCGCCGCGCGTCGACCTGCGCATTTCCACCAATGCGCTGACCGTGATCCTGTCGCTCGCGGCGATTTCCTGCTGCGTCGCGATGTCGATGCCGCAGGTTCATATCGTCGCCTATTGCAGCGATCTCGGTTTTGGCGTGGCGCGCGGCGCCGAAATGCTGTCGCTGATGCTCGGCTTTGGCATCATCAGCCGCATCGGCTCGGGCTTCCTCGCCGACAGGATCGGCGGCATCCGCACGCTCTTGATCGGCTCGGTCGCGCAGGGCACCGCGCTGCTATTCTATCTGTTCTTCGACAGCCTGACCTCGCTCTACGTCATCTCGGCGATGTTCGGCCTGTTCCAGGGCGGCATCGTGCCGAGCTACGCCATCATCGTCCGCGAGGCGATGCCGGCCTCTGAGGCCGCGACACGCGTGGGTATCGTGATCTTCGCTTCCGTGTTCGGCATGTCGTTCGGCGGCTGGGTTTCGGGCGCAATCTTCGACGCCACCGGCTCCTACACCGCCGCGTTCGCCAACGGGCTGGCGTGGAATGCGCTGAATATCGGCATCATGCTGCTGCTATTGATGCGCGCGCGGCAACGACTGGCGACGGCTTGAGATTTTTTAGACCGCCTGCCCCGCCTTCAAGAGCGAACATCCCGTGATCTTCAGGCTGCCGTCCGGCTGCTGCTCCAGCGTATACATCGCTTCCCAGGCTTCGCCATTGTCGTCGACGATCTGGACGCGCTGGGCGATCCGGCCGCCGGCGGATCGTGCCTCGCCGAATTCGAAACTCTTGTGGCGATAGACCGGGGCGTAGCCCTGCTGGACCATCTTCAGGAAGATGTCGGCCTGCGGGAAAAGCTGCCTGATCTCGGGCGCGGCATGGGAATAGGCCGTTGCGGCATCGTCGCGGCTGAATGCCTGCTCCTGCGCGCGGATCACGCTTTGTGCGGCGGCGACGTCGTCGGCGAGTGCGGGTGCGGCGAGGCCCAACAGAAACACGAGAAGCAGGACGACGGCGCGCATGGATGTGCTCCCGTTGGTCGCGCTGGTGCAGCGGAAGCAAAGTTACACCGGCCGGAAAGGGTAAGCAAATCACGGCCCGCGGCGTCGATGCCGATTCCGCGCGAGCCGGTCCGGAAGTTCTCTCCTAGTGCGACATCATGTCGAGAAATGGCGTATCGTTGGCGCTGACATAGAAGATGACGACCTTGGTCGTCTCGGTGGCGCTGCGGTTATAGCCGGTCATCGGCACCTTTGGCGGCTCGACCAGCGCTTCGCCGGCCTTGACCGTAAGCGGCGGGCGGCCGTCGAGCTCGAGGGTGAAGGCGCCTTCCAGCACATAGACTGTGACCGGAAAACGGTGCGTATGATAGACGGTCTTGTCGCCCGGCTTGAACGTTGCGGTCATGACCCGCACGGTCTGCTTGTCGTCCGTGGGCAATCCTTCGACGATTTGCTGCAGCACCAAATTCGGCTTGGCGATATTGGGCGCTGCGGCGCCGTGTTGTTGCGCCAATGCCGGATCGTTCGCGCCGACGCCGAGGCTGGCGAGCAGGGCGATGCCGGGGACGAGATGGCTGCGCATGTATCGCTCCTTTGTTAGCCAATCACCGGGCTATTTCGATGCAAAAACCTAGGCAAGCCGGCCGCGCCGCGGGAGCCGCAAGATTGCGAGGACCCGCTCCAAAAGTGCATAATGGCCGCATGTTCGATTGGAATGATTTAAAGTACTTCCTCGCCGTTGCGCGCCATGGCAGCACGATTGCCGCCGGCAAGGCGCTCGGCACCAGCCAGTCGACCGTGCACCGCCGGCTCGAAGAGCTCGAACGGAAGCTCGGGCAGGCGCTGGTGACGCGGCAGATGAGCGGCTATCGCCTCACCGAATACGGCACCACGCTGCTGCCGTTCGCCGAACGCATCGAGGCCGCGGTAGGTGATTTCCAGCGGCGGGCAACCGACGTCGAGCAGGACATGAAGGGCGCGATCCGCGTGACCTGTCCGGAGCCGATCGTCATCCGCATGACTCAGTCGGGCCTGATCGAGCGGTTTCATGCGCGCCATCCGCATCTGCGCGTCGAATTCATCACCAGCGACCGCTATCTCGACCTGTCGAAGGGCGAGGTCGATGTTGCCTTCCGCTCCGGCGATACCGACGACGAATTGATCGGCCGCAAGATCGCGGATTCGTTCTGGGCCGTCTATGCCAGCCGTGACTATGTCGAGCGTCACGGCAAGCCGGACCGTGTCGAGGACTTGTCGCAGCATCTTCTGATTGGCTTCGACGAGACGCTGGCTGGTCACCGCGCCGCGAAGTGGCTGAAGGACGTCGCGCCTGACGCGAGGATGCCGGTGCGCAACAACAGCGTGCTCGGCCTCGTCTCCGCGGTGAAATCCGGCGCCGGGCTCGGGCCGCTGCCGACGGCGCTCGGCGATGCGGAGCCGGATCTGGTGCGCGTGCTCGGTCCCGTTCCCGAGTTGACGCGAAGCTGGCGGCTGCTGACGCATCCGGATATTCGCCGCGTACCCCGCATAGCTGCGTTCTTCGACTACATCATCGAGCAGCGCGAGGCGCTGAAACCGATCCTGACGGGTTGAGGCGGCGTCGCGTCTGTCGGATCGGTCCCCCCGGAATTGTCGCCTTGCAGGGTCTGGTGGTGCGATCAGGGATCGATCGTGATCTCGATGGTTGCCGCTTCGCCGAACCGCGCGCGAACATGCTGGCCGCCGCGTATCGGCAGCATGCCGGTCATAGACCCGGTGGAGATTGTCTCTCCGGCGCGAAGTCCGTCGCCCCATTGCCGGCGCTGTTCGGCCAGCCACCACAGCGGCCGCAGCGGATCGCCCATGACGTCGGCGCCAATGCCCTCGCGGCGCAGTGCGCCGTCGACTTCGACCCGAACCGGTATGGACGCGAGTCCGTCGCGCCAGTTCTCGATTTTATCGCCAAAGACGTAGCGGCCCGAGGCGCTGCCATCAGCGAGAATGCCGGGCAGCGGCGGCAGGGCCTTTCTCGGATAACGGCATTCCGCCACTTCGATGCCCGCATGAACCTCGGCGATCGCCGCGATGGTTTCGGGAAACGTCCAGGGTTTTTCTCTCGGCGGCAGGTCGCGCGCGAGCGTGACAAAGAACTCGCATTCGATCAGCGGATCGAGCAGCTCCGCGGCGGTGAAGCGCGCGGGAGATGTGCAGGCAAAACGCCGAAAGGTCCTGCCGTAGATCGGTCCGTCCAGTTGCAGCTTGCCGCGCACCGCGTCCGTTGTGCCGGCGATCTTCCAGCCCAGCGGCTCCCAGCCGAGCCGTTCCGCCACGATCTGGTTGACGGCATAGGCTTCATGGGCCGTAGCCGGTACGAGATCATCGGGCAGGGGGAATTGGCTGACGTTGCGCCGCGCCTGCACCAGCAGGTTCGCCAGTTCTTCCTGTTTTCCGGAGATTGATTTCACGTTCGTCTCACCGGCCCTGAAACACCGCGGCGCGCCGCTCGATGAAGGATTGAATGCCCTCGCGCGCGTCGGCGCTATTCAGCACCCGCTCGCGAACGGTCGGAATATAGGCGATGGCTGCCGCCTCGCCCTGCTCGACATATTTCAGGGCCGCCTCCTTGGTCACCTGAATGCCGAGCGGCGCATTTCGCGCAATGATCGCGGCGAGCGCCATCGCGCGCTCGACCTGCTGGCCCGCCGGCACCACCTCCTGAACCAGCCCGATCTCGCGGGCGCGCGCCGCCGTGAATTCATCGCACAGGAACAAGTGATACATCGCATTGCCCCAGCCGGTGCGCGACAGGAAGCGGAAATGCGCACCGCCGAACGGCGCAATGCCGCGCTTGGATTCCATCTGGCAGAACCTGCTGTCGTCGGCGGCCACGACGATATCGCCCGCCAGCATCAATTCGATGCCGATGGTGAAGACGATGCCTTGCACGGCGGTGACGATCGGCTTCTTGCAGCGCTTTTGCAGGCCGAATGCGTCGACATTGCCCTCCTTGAAGTTTCGCTTCTCGGCGTTGGGGCCGAAGAATTTCGGCATGTCGAGGCCGGCGGTGAAATCCTTGCCCTCGGCGCAGATGACACCGACCCAATAGCCGTCGTTGTTGTGCAGTTCCGTCAGCGCATCCGACAATTGCTCCATCATCGCCGGCGAGAACGCGTTCTTCTTGGCGGGGTTGTCGATGATGATCCTGAAAATGCGATCGTGGGATTCGGTGCGGATTTTTCCTTCGGTGCTCATGTTCGTCTCCTCCGCTTTTCTTTGCTATGACAAGCGTCATAGCTCCATGTTGCGCTGGCTATGTCAAGCGTCATATTTTACAATGGCGCGGCTGAAAGGGAGTTCCGATGTCTTCCAATACCCGCGCAAAAATGGTGGCAGGCGCCGCCGACCTGATGAGCCGGCGTGGCGTCAATGCCACCAGCATGCGCGACGTGGTGCGCCACACCGGTACGCCGCGCGGCTCGATCGGCCATCATTTTCCGCGCGGCAAGCAGCAACTGATCGAGGACGCGCTGGTCTTTGCAGGCAGCCAGGTCTCAGGACCGCTTAAGTCTTTGACGGAGCAATATGGCACCATCAGCGGGCTCCGCGCCTTCATCGCCTTGTGGCGCCAGACGCTGGAGCGATCGAAATTCCAGGCCGGCTGTCCGGTGCTGGCGGTCGCAGTCGAGCAGTATGTCAACGATGCGACGGAGAAAGACGGCATACCGGATCAAGCGGCGCAAAAGCGCCTGCTCGTTCTGGCCGAAGGCGTGTTCGCCGACTGGCAGGGCATCATGATCACGGCGATGCGGCGCGAGGGCGTGACCGCGGCCCGCGCGCGGCGGCTTGCGGCGCTGGTCATCGCATCGCTGGAAGGCACGGTCGCAATGTGCCGGGCCGCGCGCAGCGTCCAGCCGCTCGAAGATGTCAGGCAGGAGCTCGAACTGGTGCTTTCGAGCGCGCTGCCGAAGTAGGCCGAGATGCATTACCTTCGAGTGCCGATTTCAGACATCCAATGGAGCGGATCGAGCGAGATTGAGCGGTTTGAGGCAACGTAGTCAATCTCGCCGCGCGTGATACCAATGTCCGCCAGCTCGCTGTCCGTCAGGCGACACAACTCGGTTCGCAGCTTCTCGCGTTTGCGCCACGCCTGAAATATATTCCAGTATGCTTCGAGGGGACTGTAGACCTGCCGCTTTGCGGTTGCCGGTCGCAGTTCGGTGGTGTCCTGAATCGTGCTCATTGCGGTGTGTCCTGTCTGGATTTCCTGACCAGACGAAGTTGCCGCAGGATGCGCCCGGCGCGCTTAACTCGTGGCTTACATTTCCCTTACCAGCAGCTTATTCTTCGTGCTCCGGAGGCTTGACCGGTGGTCCGAGAGGGAATGGCGACATGCGCTTTCTCTTCGACAATTACGCGCTTGACACTGAAAAGCGTGAACTGCATCGCGGGGCGGATGCAGTGTCGATCACGCCGCAGGTCTTTGACCTGCTCGACTACCTGATTCGGAACAGGGAGCGCGTCGTCAGCAAGGACGACCTCATTGGTGCCGTTTGGAATGGACGCATCGTATCTGATGCTGCGTTGACGACCCGCCTGAACGCCGCACGGAATGCGATCGGCGATTCCGGCGAAGAGCAGCGCCTCGTCAAGACACTGGCGCGAAGGGGCTTCCGTTTTGTCGGGCAAGTGCAGGAAGCGCGAGGCGACGCAGCGCCCGACAACAAGATAGAACCGCCGAAAAGCTCCCTGACGCTGCCCACCAGGCCGTCAGTCGTCGTCCTCCCCTTCGTCAACCTGAGCCTGGATCCAGAACAGGAGTATTTTGCCGACGGCGTCGTGGAGGACATCACGATGGCGCTGTCGCGCTTTCACTGGCTCTTTGTGATCGCACGCAATTCCAGCTTTACCTACAAAGGCCGAAGTGTAGATGTTAGGCAGGTCGGCCGCGAGCTTGGGGTGCGCTACGTACTCGAAGGCAGCGTGCGCAAGGCGGGAAATCGCCTGCGCATCGCGGGCCAGCTTATTGATGCCGAAACCGGAGCACATCTGTGGGCGGACCACTTTGATGGCGCGCTCGAGGATGTGTTTGATCTGCAAGACCATGTGACTTCCAGCGTGGTGGGTGCAATCGCACCAAAGCTGCAGCGCGAAGAAATCAAGCGGGCAAAGCGCAAACCAACTGAAAATCTCGATGCATACGACTATTATCTGCGCGGGCTGGCCAGCGCTGGTCGGTGGACCAGGGACGCGAACGCCGAAGCGCTCCGGCTGTTTTGCAAGGCAGTCGAGCTCGATCATGGTCTGGCCTGCGGCTATGGCATGGCCGCGTGGTGCTACGTGCGGCGGAAAGCGCGTGGCTGGATGGTCGAGCCCATTCAGGAAAGTGCGGAAGGTTTACGGCTGGCTCGGAAGGCGGTGCTGCTGGGGGAAGATGACCCCGTTGCGCTGTGTATGGGTGGATATGCACTCGCCTTGATAGGCCGCGAGTTCGACGACGCGGCGGCGTTCATGGACAGGGGACTTGCGGTAAATCCCAACTTGGGGCGAAGTTGGATCCACAGTGCGTGGTTGAGAGTTTGGAGAGGTGAGGCGGACCTGGCGCTTGAGCACACCGCGCGCGCCATGCGCTTGAGCCCGCTCGATCCTTCCACGTATGCCATGCACGGGGCCATGGCCTATGCCCATTTTCTCAAAGGCCGCTATGACGAGGCGTCGTCATGCGCCGAAAGCTCTCTGCGCTTCAATCCGAATTTCGTGCTGGCCACATGCGTTTCTGCAGCGAGCAATGCGGTTGCGGGGCGACTTGACCTGGCACGACGAGCGATATCACGAGCACTCGAACGTGATCCCAATTTGCGCGCCACCAATCTGAGAGATTTGTTTCATCGGGAGGAGGACTTCGTCACCTTCGCCAGGGGTCTCCGCGATGCGGGCCTTCCCGATTAAACCTCATCTTGTTGATTGGGCCGGTTCGGCAGGTCATCGAGTCGCGTTTTGTTTAGAACTGCCGGGAGGAACGGATTATCAGACGGCCGCGGCCAGCGCTTGCCGCATCTCGGCCGGAGTGGCGGGTTCGCCGCCGTGATCGCGCACCATGCGCACGGCCTCTTCAACCATTTTGAGGTTGTTCGCTTTTGTCCCCAGCGGCGCATCCTCGAGGCCGACGCGAATATGGCCGCCGCGCCTGACCGTCTCCCCGATCAGGGAACGGATATCGGCGCTCACGCCCGCGATCATCCAGGGCGCGCCGGGCGCTTCCTCTTCCAGCAGCGCCAGGTAGGCGGCGAGCGCATATGGCTTTGGCGGAAAGCCGACCGCGATCACATTGCAGAACATGAGACGGTAGATCGGAGCCTTGGTGCCGGCCGCGCGGGCCAGCGCCGCGCCGGCGCGCAGGAAGCCGGGTTCGTAGATCGCGAAATCAGGATGCAGCCCGTGTCGCGCGGCAAAGTCGAGTACATACCGGACATGGTCTTCGGAATTCATGTAGGTGCCGGCGGGTTTTGCAGCCGATGTCGTCGTTGTGAGCGTGAAATTGACGCTGCCGGGGTCGACGAGCGCGAAGTCGATCAGGCCGCGTTCGACCAGCGCTTCGATATGGGCATATCGAACCGATATATCCGCAAGAGCGGCATCGCCGTCCGTCATGAACGCCGGGTAGGAGGGATAGACGGGGACGTCCACCTGCTTGCGAATACCCTCGATGATGCGTGCATAGACCTGCCAGTCGTGGGTCTGCGGGCCGCCGCCGTCATAGGCATGGGTGTGAATGATGGCGGCGCCGGCGCGTGCGCAGGCGACGCCTTCGGCGATGATCGCCTCAATCGTGTCGGGAATGCCCGGCTGCAGCGCGCGGCTCCAGGGGCCATTCAGCGCCGCCTCGATCCAGACTTTTCGCATCATGTTGCTCTCCCTGGAATTCGAGGCGTGTACTCATAGGGGAACCATATCCGATTTTTGGGGCCACGCAGACAGAATGAGCGGGCATGTCCTGAGCCTTCCAGGCTGGTCGTGCCCGGAAGAGCAGACCCCAAAAGCTTCCGTGTTACGTTTGTAGCCGTTTCACGTCTCCACAACATCCACCCGTAATCTCGCCTCCTCAAGGTGAGCGTCTCGAACCACGCGGCGGTCGGCTGACCGATGGATGACGCACGCATTTCGGGAGAGATGGACATGCGAGACATGATCAAGATCGTAACTATATTGGCTTTACTTGGCAGCCGCGACGCCATTGCGGAGACGGTGGGGCCGGCGACATCATCCGTCGTGTCTTCCTCCTCCGCGGCAGGCCGGCTTTCACTGGCGCAGCGCACGCGATTAATCGACGAAGCGCCAGTAGGCCACCGTCAACCGCGTGCCCGCGACGTGCCGTCGCAAAGTTCAGCCGAGATCGAGCGCCTCGCTCCGGAGGATGCAGCGATCGATCGCAAGCTCGTCATCTGCCGCGGCTGCTGAAACGATGACGACAATGTACGACAGAGCTTTTGCGGGTAGCCGCGCCCCTGGAACGGGGGCGGCGAAGAAGCGGGAGTTGGCCCTTGTCCGCCCGCTAGGCAGTTGCGAGCGGTTCTTTTATCTCTATTCGTTGGCCTTCCCCGTGCATTTCTGTCTCGCCGCAGAAATCGAAGGCGCATTGGATTCCACCAGGCTTGGAGCTGCGCTCGAACAGGTTCGAAACCGGCATTCGGCGTTAAGGCTCTGCATCGTCGACGATGCAGAAACTGGACCGACGTTCTGTCGCACCGACAGCCCGATCGAATTGAACGAGGTACCGGCCGAGACAGGCGCAGACTGGCGCGAGGTGGTCGAAAGCGAGCTCAGTCTGCCTTTCAGTACTTTTCCGGGCCCGCTGATGCGGGCAACGGTCGTGTCGGCATCCGATGGCGCATCGATCATTCTCACGTTTCATCATGCGATAGTGGACGCATTGTCCGGAACGCGCATTCTCCATGATGTCATGCGCGCGTTCGCGGGCGACTGTCTCGAGATCTTGCCGCCGCCTCCTTTGCTTGAAGAGATGATCGCGAGTGTCGCCGCTCAGCCGATCGTGGTCGAAAAGGCGACTTCCCACGACATCCCGAAAGCCGGCAACCGGGCAGCACAGGGGTCCGAAATGCCCGCCGCGAATCTGGCGATTGCGGAGTGGGACCGGGAACAGACCGCTCGCCTCGTGCGATTCTGCAAGGCAAATGGAACGACCGTGCATGGCGCAATCTGTGCAGCCGCTTCCCGTCACCTTCCAGCCTCGGACAGCAATATCATCAGGATGCACTGTCCGGTCGACCTGTCCAGGATTGCGAGAATTGAAACCACGGGGTGCGGCGTGTTTATCGGCGTAGGCACTGTCGAGGTCCCTGCCGGGGGCCGAAAGCTCTGGGAGGACGCCCGCTGTGTCGTCGACAACTTGCGGATGGCGCGGTCACCCGCGACGGCGGCTGGAATGTTGCAGTGGATCGCGGCTGAGATGCCGCCAACCGCAGCCAAAGACAGCGCGGTGGCGTATTTTGCTTCCCAGCCGCAAAGCTCCGCCGTCATTTCGAATCTGGGAGTCCTGCCGCTTGCGGTTGAATATGGGCCACTACGGCTCAGGGCGGTCTGGGGACCAGCGATGTTGACCAATCTTCCAGCCGACCGGCAAACAATCGGCGTCAGCACGTGTGGCGGCCAGCTTCGTATGGTTCAGCAGAGCTACGAGCCGATATCTGGCCTTCTGGAATCAATCCGCGAGACGCTTTTGACTTCCTGTGTCTAGCATCGCAACGCTACGACGGGTTGATGAGTGTACGCCCTTGCTCCCTCAAAACGTCGGCGGCGTGCAGGCCGAGATCACCTCGCACGGCTTTCCGCCGACGCAGCGGAAGCGATGCGGCCTCCGGCTTTCGAAATAATAGGCATCGCCGGGATCGAGGATACGGCGCTCGTCGTCGACGGTCACCTCCAGCCGGCCAGAAACCACGATGCCGCCTTCCTCGCCGTCATGTGTCAGCGGTACCCGGCCGGTGTCGCTGCCCGGCTCGTAGCGTTCCTTGAGGATTTGCAGGCTCCGGCCAAACAGATTGTCGCCGATCTGCCGATAGGAGATCGGCTTCTTGCCGATCTCGGTCAATTCGTCCGAACGGTAGAACGCCTTGCGCGGCCGCTCCGGCTCGATCGCGAAGAATTCGGCAAGGCCCATCGGCAGCCCGTCGAGG
>Ga0207689_10002810_pt1 | contig 16089 bp, 11 predicted proteins | sample KBSMisM52_FD_184312 | JGI IMG/M metagenome (GOLD analysis project Ga0207689, IMG submission 184312) | Miscanthus rhizosphere microbial communities from Kellogg Biological Station, Michigan, USA - KBS Miscanthus M5-2 (SPAdes) (version 2) | ecosystem: Host-associated > Plants > Roots >... | reverse complement strand
CCTTCGACCACCGTGCACTCCATGCCGAACTTCTGCTCGGCGAGCTCGGCCCAGCGCCACGCGGTCTTGCGCGCGCGGGCGAGGCCGAGGCGATGCGCGCGGTGGACGTGGATGTCGGCCATGGCAGCTCCGTTGGCGAAGACGGCGCGAGCTTAGCGCGCGAGCGCGTCGGTCCGCTCGGCTGCGGGCAGCGCGGCGATGCGCCGCACCTCGGCGTAGAAGCGCGCGAAGTCGCGGCCCTCGCGCTCGTAGATGCGCTCGAACGCCGGCACCAGCCCGGTGTAGCTCGCGAGCACCGCGAAGCTCGCGTTGTTGGCGCTGGCGAACCAGCCGTCGTAGCCGGCATAGCCGCCCCAGCGCGTCGTCTTCAGCGTCGCGTATTCGGCGCGCAGCCGCGCGAGCAGCGCCGCCTTGCCGGCGCGCTTCTCGTCGTCGCTCGCGGCGCTCGCGTAGACGCGCGCGAGCTCGTCGCGAAAGCGCGTCGTGATCGCGCGGAAGTCGGCCCGTCTCGCCTGGGCAGCGTCGGCAGCGGCGCGCGCTTCGGGGCCGGCGTGCTCGGCGAGCCAGCGCGCCTCGCCGATCTTCTCGACCGTGCTCGCGAACGACTCGTTGAATGCGGTGTCGCCGGGGACGAAGACGACCTGGTGCGCGAGCTCGTGGAAGACGAGCCGCGCCAGCTCGCCTTCGGGATAGCCGATGAACGTGCTGAGGAGCGGGTCCGCGAAGAAGCCGCCGGCCGGCAGGCGGCCGAGCGTCGAGTACGCCGGCACCGGATAGACACCGACGTCGAGGCCCTCCTTCTTCAGCTCGGCGGCGAGCGCGTCGGCGTCGGCTTGCGCGTAGTAGCCGCGGTAGCCGACGCAGCCGACGACGGCGAAGCACCACGTCTTCGGCACGAGCGAGAGCTCGGGGGCGGCGACGACGTTCCACACCGCCGCCGCGCGATGCAGATCGGCGTAGCGGCGGTAGCTCGCGTTGTCGGGCTCGCCGAGCTCGCTCACCGCGAAGTCGCGGATCCGCTGCGAGAGGACGAGCCGATCGCGCAGCGTCGCAGCCGTCGCCGGGTCCTCGAGCACCTGCGGGACCGGCCGGGCCGCCTGCAGGATCTCGAGATGGCCGATCGTCGATTGCGCGTAATAGCCGACCGTCGCGCAGCCCGACGTCATGCAGACGCCGGCAACGGCGACGAGCGCCGTCGCCGCGAGCCCGCCGAACCCAACCGCCACGACCTTCGCGCCGCGCCTCACGCCGGCGTCGGCTGGCGGTCGCGTTCGACCTCGACGAGGCAGTCGTAAAAGCTCGGCGCGCGGCCGATGTCGGTGAGGAGCTGGTGCGTCAGCTCGTTGCCGTTCTTGCCGTCGCTCGCGAGCTTCTTCCACCAGACGCCGAGGCCGTTGACGACGCCGGGACGCGCGCGCTTGCCGACGACCGCCTTGCAGACGATCGATCCGCGGTCGTTGAAGATGCGCACGCGATCGCCCGACGCGATGCCGCGCGGCGCGGCGTCGGCGGTCGAGATCTCGAGGATCGGCTCGCCCTCGATCGCGCGCAGGCTGGCGACGTTGACGAACGACGAGTTGAGGAAGTTGCGCGCCGGCGGCGAGATCATCGCGAGCGGAAAGCGCTTGGCGAGCTCGGGCGTGCTGCGCGCCGACTCGTAGTTCTCGACGAAGTCGGGGACGCCGACGCCCGGCGCGTCGATGCGGCACTTGCCGTCGGGCGTCGGAAAGCCGCCTTCGGCGAACGGCGCTTCGGCGATCGAAAGCTTCACCCAGCCGCTCGCGCGCAGCTGAGCGAAGTCGACTCCGCCTTCGGCCGCGGGCCGGAACGCGGTTCGCGCGAGCGCCTCGTCGTCGTCGCGAAAGCACGGATCGTCGAAGCCCATCCGCGCCGCGAGCGCGCGAAAGACCTCGGTGTTCGGCCGCGCCTCGCCGAGCGGCGCGATCGCCGGCTCGTTGATGAGCGCGTAGGTGTGACCGTAGCTCGTGTGGACGTCGAGGTGCTCGAGCTGCGTCGTCGCCGGCAGCACGTAGTCGGCGTGGTCGGCGGTGTCGGTCAGGAAGTGCTCGAGGACGACGGTGAAGAGGTCGTCGCGCGCGAAGCCGCGCGCGACCTTCGCCGACTCCGGAGCGACCGCGACCGGGTTCGAGTTGTAGACGACGAGCGCCTCGATCCGCGGTCCGAAGCGCGAGCCGTCGGCGCGCCGCTCGCCACTCTCGCGGAGCAGGTCGTCGCCGATCGTGCTCATGTTGATCGTGCGGGGCTTCCGGCCCGCGAGGAGGTCGGGACGCTGCAGCGCGGCATCGGCGCGGACGTTGCGGAACCATCCCGACGCCGACAGCAGCATGCCGCCGGCGCGGTCGCGCCAGGCGCCGACGAGGCACGGCAGGATCGCGATCAGCCGCGTCGCGTTGCCGCCGCCGCGAACGCGCTGCATGCCGTAGTTGAGGCGGATCGCCGCCGGCCGGATCGTCGCGTAGTCGCGCGCCAGCGAACGCACCTGCTCGCGGTCGATCCCGCACGCGGCGGCGACGCGCTCGGGCGGCCATTGCAGCGCACGCTCGCGCAGGAGCGGCCAGCCGGCGTCGACGTGCTTGGCGATGTAGTCGTGGTCGAGCCAGTCGTTGGCGACGAGCTCGTGCATGACGCCGAGCGCGAGCGCGCCGTCGCTGCCGGGCAGGAGCTGGATGTGCTCGTGGCAACGCTCGGCCGTCTCGGTGCGGCGCGGGTCGATGCAGACGAGCTTCGCCCCGGCACGCTTGGCTTCGAGCGCGAAGCTCCAGAAGTGCAGGTTCGCGGTGATCGAGTTGCTGCCCCAGATGACGATCAGCCGGCTCTCGGCGTAGTGCTCGACGTGCATGCCGACCTTGGCGCCGTACGTCGCCGCGAGCGCCTCGCCGCCCGCGGACGAGCAGATCGTGCGGTCAAGCAGCGATGCGCCGAGGCGGTGGAAGAACCGGCCCGCCATGCTCTCGCCCTGCACGAGGCCCATCGTGCCGGCGTAGCTGTAGGGAACGATCGCCTCGGCGTTGGCGAGGTCGGGCCCGGCGATGCGCGCCAGGCGCGCGGCGATCTCATCGAGCGCCTCGTCCCATGACACCGGCGCGAAGCGGCCGCTGCCCTTGGCGCCGACGCGCTTCAGCGGCGTCAGTACGCGGTCGGGGTGGTACGTGCGCTCCGGGTAGCGCGAGACCTTGGTGCACAGCGCCCCGTGCGTCGGCGGATGCGCGGGGTCGCCGTGGACCGCGACCGCGCGCCCGCCTTCGACGCTGACGAGCAGCGCGCAGGTGTCCGGGCAGTCGTGCGGACAGGCGGCGCGGACGACGGTCGCTGACATCCTCACACTATGGCACAGCGCCGTGTGGGGACGAGAGTGCACGGGTACACTGGCCCGGGCAGGTGCGCTCCAGCACCGCGACGCGTCGCATCGCGTTCAGGACCCGACCATGCAAGTCATCGACTCCATCCTCGCCGACGCGGCGCAGATCGCCAAGATCCGCCGCGACATCCACGCCCATCCCGAGCTCTGCTTCGAGGAGCGCCGCACCGCCGACGTCATCGCCGAGCAGCTGACGTCCTGGGGCATCCCGATCCACCGCGGCATGGGCACCACCGGGATCGTCGCGATCCTGAAGAACGGCACGAGCAACCGCGCCGTGGGCTTGCGCGCCGACATCGACGCGCTGCCGATCACCGAGCACAACGCGTTCGCGCACAAGAGCGTCCACGCCGGCAAGATGCACGCGTGCGGCCACGACGGCCACACCGCGATGCTGCTCGCCGCCGCCAAGCATTTCGCGAAGCACCGCAGCTACGACGGCACGGTCTACCTCATCTTCCAGCCGGCCGAAGAAGGCGGCGGCGGCGCGCGCGAGATGATGAAGGACGGCCTGTTCGAGCGCTTCCCGATGGAGGCGGTTTTCGGCGCACACAACTGGCCGGGGCTGAAGGCGGGCCAATTCGCGCTGAAGTCGGGCCCGGCGTTCGCGTCGAGCAACGAGTTCCACGTCACGATCCGCGGCAAGGGCTCGCACGCCGCGATGCCGCACCTCGGCATCGACCCGGTCCCGATCGCGGCGCAGATCGTCACCGCCTTCCAGACGATCATCACGCGCAACAAGCGGCCGATCGACGCCGGCGTGATCTCGGTGACGATGATCCACACCGGCGAGGCGACCAACGTCGTTCCCGAGAGCTGCGAGATGCAGGGCACGGTGCGCACGTTCACGCTCGAGGTGCTCGACCTCATCGAGCGGCGCATGCGCGAGATCGCCGAGCACACCTGCGCGGCGTTCGGCGCCGAGTGCGAGTTCAGCTTCAAGCGCAACTACCCGCCGACGATCAACCATCCGGACGAGACGGAGTTCGCGCGCCGCGTCATGACCGACATGGTCGGCGCCGAGAACGTCATCGAGTTCGAGCCGACGATGGGCTCCGAGGACTTCAGCTACTTCCTGCTCGAGAAGCCCGGCTGCTACTTCCTGATCGGCAACGGCGACGGCACGCACCGCGACGGCGGCCACGGCATGGGGCCGTGCATGCTGCACAACCCGAGCTACGACTTCAACGACGAGCTGATCCCGCTCGGCGGCTCGCTCTGGGTCCGCCTCGCCGAGGCCTGGCTCGCCGCGCCGCGGCGCTGACGTGGCCGACGACGCCGACCAGCGCAAGGCGCCGCGCGGCGAGCGCCGCAAGGCGCCGCGGCCGGCGCGCCCGCCGCGGCCACCGGGCGAGAGCGGCGCGGCACGACACTTCGCGCAGAGCTACGCCGAAGCGCGCGACAAGTTCTTCGTCGCCGCGCGCTCGCGCGGGCTCGGCGTCGAGACGCACGTCCATCCGCTGCCGGGCCGCGACGGCGAGATGCTCGCGATGGACGTCGCCCGCGACGGCGACCTCGCGGCGCCGTCGGTCCTCGTCGTCAGCAGCGCGTGCCACGGCGTCGAGGGCTTCTGCGGCTCGGGCGTGCAGGTCGCGCTGCTCGGCGACCTCGAGTTCCACGACGAAGCGGCCGCCGCCGGCGTCGCCGTGCTCTACGTCCACGGCCTCAATCCGTACGGCTTCTCGTGGTGGCGGCGGACGACGAACGAGAACGTCGACCTCAACCGCAACTTTCGCGACTTCGCTGCCGCGGCGCCCGCCAACGAGCGCTACGACGAGCTCGCGCCGTTGATCGTTCCGAAGACGTGGCCGCCCGATGCGGCGACGACGGCGGCGCTCGATGCGTTCGTCGCCGAGCACGGCGATCGCGCGCTGCAGCAGGCGGTCTCGGGCGGCCAGTACGCGCATCCGCACGGCCTCTTCTACGGCGGCAGCGAGCCGACCTGGAGCCACGCGACGCTGCGCCAGGTGCTGCACCGCCATGCGACCCGCTGCGCACGCCTCGGCTGGATCGACCTGCACACCGGGCTCGGCCCGAGCGGCCACGGCGAGCGCATCTTCGCCTGTCGCGACGACGCCGCGGCGTTCGCGCGCGCCAAGGCTTGGTGGGGCGACGTGACGTCGTTCTACGACGGCAGCTCGACCTCTGCGGTGCTCACCGGGTTGATGTTCAACGCCGCGTACGAGGAGTGCCCGCAGGCCGAGTACACCGGAATCGCGCTCGAATACGGCACGCTGCCGCAGGACGAGGTGATGCTCGCGCTGCGTGCCGACCAGTGGCTCGAGAACCATCCCGACACCGACGAGGCGACGCGCGCCGCGATCAAGCGGCAGATTCGCGATGCGTTCTACGTCGACACCGCCGAGTGGAAGGAGCAGATCGTCGCCCAGGGCGTGGATGCCGCACGCGGAGCGGTGCGGGGGCTCGCGGACTGAAGGCAGAGCCGGCGTGACGTCCCGTCATCTCACGGGAACGCTCGCCGCGACGATCCTCGGCTCGAGCCTCGCCTTCATCGACGGCTCGGTCGTCAACGTCGCGCTTCCGGCGATCGAGCACGACCTCGCGTCGTCGGGCGCTTCGGGCGCGACGATCGGCTGGCTGATCAATGCCTATCTGCTGCCGCTCGGCGCGCTCGTCCTGCTCGGCGGCGTCGCCGGCGACCGCTACGGACGCAAGCGCATCTTCCTCGCCGGCGTCGCGCTGTTCGCCGCCGCGTCGCTGGGCTGTGCGCTCGCACCGGGCTTCGGTTGGCTGATGGGTGCACGCGCGCTGCAAGGGATCGGCGCAGCGCTGCTCGTGCCGGCGAGCCTCGCCCTGCTCGGCGCCGCGTTCGAAGGCGAAGCGCGCGGGCGCGCGGTCGGCACGTGGGCAGCGGCGGCATCGGTGACGAGCGCGCTCGGCCCGCTCGTCGGCGGCTGGTTCGTCGACACGGTCGGCTGGCGCGCGATCTTTCTCATCAACCTGCCGCTCGCCGCCGTCGCCGCGTGGCTCGCGTGGCGCAAGGTCGACGAGAGCCGAAGCGGCGACGCCGCGCCGCTCGACGTCGTCGGCGCTGCGCTCGCGACGCTCGGTCTGGCGCTCGTGACGTATGGGTTGACGGTGATCGCCGCGCGCGGCGCGGGCGCCGTCGGCGGCGGCACCGCAACCGGCACGATCGCGGCGGTCGCCGGTGTCGCCTGCCTCGCCGCGTTCGTCGCGGTCGAAGCGCGTCTCGGCGCGCGCGCGATGATGCCGCTCGCGCTGTTCGGCACGCGGACCTTCATCGGCGTCACCTTGCTGACGCTCGGCCTCTACGCCGCGCTGAGCGGCCTGGTCGTGCTGCTGCCGTATCTGCTGATCCGCGCCGGCGGCTGGTCGGCCGCTGCCGCAGGCGCGGCGCTCCTGCCGCTGTCGGTCGCGATGGGGCTCGGCTCGCGCGCCGCGGGCCAGCTCGCCGAGCGCGTCGGCACGCGCACGCTGCTGACGATCGGACCGCTCGTCGTCGCGATCGGGTTCGCGCTGTTCCTGATGACCGGTGCGGGCCCGGTGCGCTACACGAGCGAGGTGCTGCCGGCGCTCACCTGCATCGCCGTCGGCCTCACGCTCAGCGTCGCGCCGCTGACGACTGCGGTGATCGCGGCCGTCGATCCGGCGCACGTCGGCTCGGCATCGGGATTCAACAACGCGACGTCGCGCATCGCCGGGCTCCTTGCGACCGCTCTGCTCGGCTACGTCCTGGCGGGCGATGCGGCAGGGCCGGCGTTCGTCGGCCGCTTCCACGGCGCCGCGATCGTCGGTGCCGCGCTCGCGCTCGCCGCGGCAGCGTCGGCGTTCTTCCTCTGCGCTCCGGTCAGCGGAGCAGCTGGTCGGCGCGGACGAGCACCGCCTGCGGCACCACGAGGCCGAGCGCGTCGGCGGTCTTCAGGTTGACGATCGTCTCGATCGTCTGCGGCTGCTCGATCGGCAGCTCGGCGGGCTTGGTGCCGCGCAGGATGCGGTCGACGTAATACGCCAGGCGCTGGTACGAATCGGACAGGCGCGGGCCGTACGAGCAAAGCGCTCCGCTCCGCGCGAACACCGGCCAGCTGGAGACGACCGGGATGTGCTGCTTCATGCCGAAGGCGATGATGCTGTCGCGGTTCTGCACCGTGAAGCTGTCGGCGAGGACGGAGACCGCCTGGACCTTGTCGGCCGCCATCTTCGCGAAGGCCGCGGCGAGCTCGTCGGACGTTCGCGCCGGCACGTAGCGGACGTCGAGGCCGATCCGTCCCGCGGTCGCTTCCGAGCTCGACCGTTCGTTGTCCTGGCCGGGATACGCCGGATTCGCGAGCAGCGCGACGCGGCGCACGGACGGCGTCATCTCGCGCAGCAGCTCGAGGCGTTTGCCGTTCAGCTCGACCGCCATGTACGTCAGCCCCGTCATGTTGGCGTTCGGACGCGCGAGGCTTTGCGCCAGCCCGGCGAGGACCGGATCGGCGCTGTACGCGTAGACGACCGGCGTCGGCAGGTTCATCGACTTGATCTCGAGCGCCGCCTCGCCCTGGACGACGATCAGGTCGACCGGGGCACGCACCAGCTCATCGGCGAGGCCGCGGACCTTGCCGAGGTCGTCGTCGCCGTACCGGAACTCGATCGTGAGGTTCTTGCCCTCGACGAAGCCGAGCGATGCGAGCGCGTCGCGGAACGCCTTGACGAAGGGTTCCAGGCTCGGCGGCCGCTGTGCGGTCACCCAGCCGATCCGTGCCGGCCGCGCTTGGGCGGCAGCGATGCGCGGCAGTGCCGCAACAGCCGCGGCGGCCAAGAGCAGACGGCGTCTCTTCATGACTTCTCCTTGCAACCGCAAGCATCGCCGCAGGCCCGATGTCGCCGCCAGCGACCGTTGCCACTCGGCCGCGGTGCAAAAGTTCACTCGCCCGCGTCGACGACTCGAAACGCCGGCACCGGCCGGTGAAAGCCCTTCAGCGCAAGCTCGCCCGCGAGCTCGGTCGCGGCCGCACCGTCGAGCGATGCCTGGACGCGCTGCGAGACGAGGATCTCGCCGCCCTGCGCCTCGCCGCACAGCCGCGCCGCGAGGTTGGTGACGGTGCCGATCGCGCCGTAGTCGATGCGGCCCGGAAAGCCGATGCCGCCGATCGTCGCGAAGCCCTGCGCGATGCCGATTCCCATCGCGAGCGCGTGGCCGCGCTTGCTCCAGCCTTGGGACAAGCGGCGCACCTCGCGCTGCATCGCGAGCGCCATCTTCACCGCGCGCAGGCCCGGGTCGGGCACCGGCACCGGATCGTTGAAGAACGCCATGATGCCGTCGCCGGTGAAGCGCTCGAGCGTCGCTTCGTGCTCGAGGACGAGCGCGCCGACCGCGGCGTGGTATTCGCCAAGCACCGCCATCACGTCCTCGGGGTCCGCGGTCTCGGTGAACGCGGTGAAGCCGCGCAGGTCGAGGAAGACGACGGTGATCTCGCGGCGATGGCTCTTCAGCGGATCGCCAGCGCCGCCGGCGACGATCAGCTCGGCGAGCGCCGGCGAGAAGAAGCGCTTCAGACGGCCGACCTTCTCGAGCTGGCGGACGCCGTCGTCGACGCGCTGCTCGAGCGTGCGGTTGAGCTCGGCGAGCTCGCTCTTCTGCTGCACGACCTCGTCGTAGAGCGACTTGATGCGCAGGAGCGACCGCACGCGCGCGAGCAGCTCGTGCTGGCTCACCGGCTTGGTGAGGAAGTCGTCGGCGCCGGCGTCGAGCCCCTTCGCGCGCTCCTTCGCCGGGTCGAGCGCGGTGACGAGGACGATCGGCAGCATCGCGTGCGCCGGGTCGGCGCGGATCGCCCCGCACACCTCGTAGCCGCTCATCCCGGGCATCATCACGTCGAGCAGGACGAGGTCGGGGTGCTCGCGGTCGAGGGCGGCGAGCGCGTCGGCGCCCGACGCCGCGGTGCACGTGCGGTAGCCCTTGGCGCCGAGCAGGTCGGCGAGCAGCTTGACGTTGAGCGCGACGTCGTCGACGACGAGGATCTTGGCGGCGTCCACGCGCGTGTCCTCGCCGCTCATGCGATCACCTCGTCGGCGCGCGCGAGCAGCGACGGCGGCACGACGACGCCGATCGCGCGCGCCGTCTTCTGGTTGACGATCAAGCGGAACTTCGCCGGCCGCTCGATCGGCACGTCGCCGACGCGCTCGCCGCGCAGGATCTTGTCGATCTTGGCAGCGCCACGACGCACGAGATCCTCGGTGTCGATGCCGTAGGTGAGCACGTAGCCCGCCTTGGCTTCTTCCACCGATTCGCCGACAGTGAGCAGCCTGTCGCGCAACGCGAAGGCAGCGACGCGCTCACGGTGCGGGTACATCGCGATCGGGAACAGCGCCTGCGGCCGATGCGTCCGCACCGCCGCCAGTGCCGAATCGAGGCCCTCGGCGCCGTGCAACTCGACGACCTGCATCTGCATGGCGAGGCGCCCGGCGCCCTCCTTCGTCTCGCGGAGCACGTCGGCAGCGTCGACGACCTCGCGCGGATCGATGAGAACGACGATGCGGCGGACCGTCGGCGCGGCTTCCTTCAGCAGCTCGAGCCGCTTGGGCCCCAGCTCGGGCAGCGTGAACGTCAGCCCGGTGACGTTGCCGCCTGGGCGCGCGAGGCTTTGCGCCCAGCCTTCGCGGACGGGATCGCTTCCCGACAGCGTCAGGATCGGGATCGTCGACGTCGCCTTGCGCGCCGCCTCGCGCGCCGGCTGCCCGGCGGCGATGATGAGGTCGAGCTTCATGCGCGCCAGCTCGGCGGCCATCGCGGCGAGCCGGTCGGTGCCGCCGTCCGCGAAGCGCCGCTCGACGACGATCGTCCGGCCCTCGACCCAGCCGAGCTCGCGCAGCGCCTGCATGAAGGCCTGCTCGACCGGATCCGGCTGCTGCGCCGCCGGCGGCCCGAGCAGGCCGATCCGGACGACGCGCGCCGGTTGCTGCGGCTCGGCGGCGTGGGCACCGAAGGCGAACGCGGCGGCGAGCGCCAGCGCGGCGCGGCGGCCGACGCGTCCGCGCGCGCTCATGGCGAGGCGCGCCCTTCGGCGAGCAACCGCTGGACCGTGGCGAGGAACTGCTTCAGGTTGATCGGTTTGGTGACGAACGCGTCGAACCCCGAGGTGACGATCTTCTGCTGATCGTCCGGCATCACCGACGCCGACACCGCGATCACCGGCAACGCGTCGAGCGCGCGTTCGAGCCGGATCCTGCGCAGCGCCTCGATGCCGTCGATGTCGGGCAGCTGGATGTCCATCAGCACGAGATCGGGCTTGCGCTCGATCGCGAGACGGACGCCCTCCTCGCCGGTCGCCGCCTCGACCGTTTCGTACTTGTGGTGGCGCAGGATGTCGCGCACCAGCTTCATGTTCTTCTCGTTGTCCTCGACGATCAGGATCGTTCTCATCGCGCTCCTTCACGTTGCTGCGCACGAGAATAAGGGAAAGACCATCTCATTCGATGACTTCGGCGCGCAGCAGCAGGCTTTGCGGGATGGTCAGGCCGAGGCGGGCCGCGGTGCGGCGGTTGATGGCCAGCTCGAACCGTTCGGGCTGGACGATCGGCAGCTCGGCCGGGCGTGCGCCTTTCAGGATGCGGGCGGCGTAGACGCCGAGTTGGCGATGCACGCCCGAGATGTCGCTGCCGTAGCTCATCAGGCCGCCGGCGACTGCGAACTCGCGCCACTCGAAGATCGCCGGAATGCCGAGACGCAGCGTCGTCGTCGCAAGCTGCTCGCGCCTGCTGTTGAAGAACGGGCTGTTGGCGACGACCAGCGCTCCGGCGCCGCTCGCGGCGGCGTCCCGGAGCGCCGAATCGATTTCTTGCTCGCTGCCAGCGCTAACGACGACGAGACGCAGCCCGCGCGAGTCGGTGGCCTCGCGGACCTTGCCCTCGATCTCCACCGGGCCGCGGGGGTTCAGCAGCAGCGCCACCGTGGTCGCGCGCGGCACCATCTCGTGAAGATATTGCACGCGCTTCTCGTTGAGCGTGCCGGTCAGCATGTACACGCCGGTCGAGTTGGCGCCTGGCCGCGCGAGGCTGCCGACGAGACCGGCAGCGACCGGATCGACGCCGACCTCGAAGACGATCGGGACGGTGGACGTCGCCGCCTGCGCCGCCCGCGCAACCCCGACGCCGCCGATCGTCGCGATCACCGCCGGACGCGCCGCGACGATCTCCGCGGCAAGCGCCGGCAAGCGCTCGGATCGGTTGTCGGCCCAGCGGTAGAGGACGGCGATCGTGCGGCCGTCGACGAAGCCCGCCTCGGCGAGCCCCTCCAGAAAGGGCGCGACCAGTCGCGGTGCCGGCCCGGTCAAGCCAAGCAAGCCGACGACCGGCAGCGCGGCGTCCGCGCTTCGCACGAGCGGCGCTGCGGCGAAGGCAGCGACTACGGCGCCGACGCGGACGATGAAGGCGCGTCGCCACATCGCTCTCGGCGATCGCCGGGCACGGCGCGCCATCGTCGCGCTCATACCGCCTCGATGACGTGCTCGGGAAGAACAAAGGCAAAGGTCGAGCCGCGACCGGGCTCGCTCTCGACCCGGATCGAGCCGCCGTGCAGCTCGACGAAGCGCTTGGCGAGCGCGAGGCCGAGCCCCGTGCCCTCGGCCTTCCGCAGGTAGTCGCCGCCGGCCTGGCGGAACTCCTCGAAGACCAGCGCCTGCTGGTCCTTGGCGATGCCGACGCCGGTGTCGACGACGGCGATCTCGACCGCGTGCTCGAGCTTGGTCGCGCGCAACGTGACGCGGCCACCCGCGGGCGTGAACTTGACGGCGTTCGAGAGCAGGTTGATGACGATCTGCTTGAGCTTGCGAACGTCGCAGACCCAGTCGCCGACGTCGTCGTCGACGTCGAGCGCAAGAACGAGACCGTTGCGGCTGGCGCGCTCGCGCACGAGCGTCGTGCAGTTGTCGAGCAGCATCGGCAGGTTCGTCGCCGCGAGATCGAGCTCCATCCGGCCGGCCTCGATCTTCGAGAGATCGAGGATGTCGTTGATGAGCGTGAGGAGGTGGTGGCCCGACGCGTGGATGTCGCGCAGGTACTCGAGCTGCTTGTCGTTGACCTCGCCGAACATCTGCTCGGAGAGCACCTCCGAGAAGCCGATGATCGCGTTGAGCGGCGTGCGCAGCTCGTGCGACATGTTGGCGAGGAACTCGCTCTTGTGCTTGTTGGCGAGCTCGAGCTCGCGGCTCTTCGCCTGGATCTCGGTGAAGAGCCGTGCGTTCTGGATCGCGATCACCGCCTGGTCGGCGAACGTCTTGAGCAGCGTCAGCTCCTTGTCGCTGAACGGCTCCGGCGGGTCGCGCGAGACCTGGATCGCGCCGACGCCGCGACCTTCCCAGAGCATCGGCGCGAACGCAATCGAAAAGGTCCCGGCGGCGCGGGCGACGCGCAGCAAGGGCTCGGGAACGCCCTCGGGCGCGCCGAGGACGTCGGCGAAGTGAACGACTCGGCGCTCGCGGATCGCGATCGCCGTGGCGGTGCCTTCGAGCGGACGCGGCAGTTGGCCGGCGAGCGCGCGCTCGGGCTTCTCGCGGGCGGCGCGAAACCCGGCCTTGTCGAGCATCCCGGACCCGTCGACGAGGTAGATGCCGAGCGAGGTCGCGGCGAACAGCCGCTCGCAGCTGTCGAGGATCTTGTCGAACACGGGCTGCGCGTCGGCGACCGAGCTGCTGATCACCTGCAGCACTTCGGCGGTCGCCGTCTGCTGCTCGAGCGCTTCCTTCGTCTCGTTGAACAGACGCGCGTTCTGGATCGCGATCCCCGCCTGGTCGGCGAACGAGCGAATCAGCTCGAGCTCGCGAGCGGTGAACGGCTGGGCGGGATCGCGAAATACAAGCACTGCGCCGGGATGCATCGGCGCGATGACGATTGAGTAGTCGGCGATGCGATCGGACACGTGTCGCAACGCCTCGGGTGCATCGGGCGCACCCGGCACGTCGTCGTAGCGCAGCATGCGGCGCTCCCGAATGACGGTTCCGACCGGCGAACGCGTCAAGCGCTGCCCGGGTCGCTCGACGGCGAACTTCAGCATCTCAACCGACTTGGCGGTCTTCGTGCGGACTGCAGCCGTTCGCAGCGTCCCGTCTTCGCTCATCACGTAAATGCCCAGGCCCGTGCTGTCGAACAGGCGTTCGCAGCTGTCGAGTATCTTGTCGAACACCGGCTGCGGGTCGGCGAGCGCGCCGCTGATCACCTGCAGCACCTCGGCCGTCGCGGTCCGCTGCTCGAGCGCCTCCTTCGTCTCATTGAAGAGTCGCGCGTTCTGGATCGCGATCACCGCCTGGTCGGCGAAGGTTCGCATCAACTCGAGCTCGCGAGCAGTGAACGACTGCGCGGGATCGCGACATACGAGCAGTGCGCCGCGACCCTGCGTATAGCCTGCACGGAGCATCGGCGCAACGACGATCGAGTAGTCGGCGATGCGGTCGGCCTCGTCTCGCAATTCCACGGGCGCATCGGGAGCGCCCAGCACGTCGTCGTAGTGCAGCATACGGCACTCGCGAATCGCGCGAAGAAGTAGGTAGCGTTGAGTGCCGGCCGGCGAACGCGTCGCCGGCTGCGCGGGTTGCTCGGCGGCGAGCCTCAGAATCTCAGCCGACTTTGCGGTCTTTGTGCGGAATGCAGCTATTCGCAGCGTTCCGTCGTCAGTCATCACGTAGATGCCCAGGCCCGTGCTGTTGAACAGACGTTCGCAGCTGTCGAGGATCCTGTCGAACACCGGCTGCGTGTCGGCGACCGAGCCGCTGATCACCTGCAGCACCTCGGCGGTTGCGGTCTGCTGCTCGAGCGCTTCCTTCGTCTCGTTGAACAGGCGCGCGTTCTGGATCGCGATCACCGCCTGGTCGGCGAACGTTCGCAGCAACCCGATCTCGGTGTCGTCGAATCCGGTCGCCGGCTGGCGCACGACATAGAGCGAGCCGATCGCGCGACCCTCCCACATGAGCGGCGCGAACACCTGCGAGAAGCTGCCGATCGCGAGGCGTTCGGCGACCGCGCGCAAGCCCGGCGGCACGTCGGGATCGTTGAGCATGTCCTTGAAGTGCAGCACCCGGTCGAAGTTGAACGTCGCGCCGGGCGGCGGCGGCGATGACGGGAACATCGGCGCCAGCCGCTCGCGCGCCGAGCCGCGGTGTTCGCCGAGATGGACGCGCCCGTCGTCGCCGATCAGCAGGATGCCCTGCTCCGAGCTCGAGAACAGGTGCGCGCAGCTCTCGAGGATTTTCTGGAACACCGGCTGGTGGTCGGCGACCGAGCCGCTGATGGCGCGCAGGATCTCGGCCGTCGCGGTCTGATGCTCGAGCGCTTCGCGCAGCTCGGCGGTGCGCTGGTCGACCTTGCGCTCGAGGCCGGCATACGATTCGCGTAGCTGCGCGCTCATGTGGTTGAACTGGCCGGCGAGGACTTCGAGCTCGTCGCCGGTCCGCACGTCGATGTGCCGCTCGAGGTCGCCGGCGCCGATCTGTGCCGCGCCTTCCTGCAGCGCGCGCAGCGGCCGCACCAGCGCGCGGGCGAGGAAGAAGCTCGCCGCGATCGAGATCAAGAGCGCAACGACGAGGAGCAGCGACGTGCGCTGCAGCGTCTTCACCATCGGCGCGAACGCCTCGGCGCGCGGCGACTCGACGAACACCGTCCAGCCCAGTCCGGGAATCGGCGCGTCGGCGGAGAGGACCTCTTCGCCCTGGAGGTCGCGCGCGAGCACCGGTGCGCCGTCGGCGGCCGCGGCGCTGGCGCGCACCGCAGCGACCTGCGGCAGCGCGCTCAGGTCGGTCTTCTTGAGGACGAGGCTGATGTCGGGATGCGCGATCAGCGTTCCGGTCGAGTCGACGACGTACGCGAGGCCGTGCTCGCCGATCTTGATCTTCGAGACGACGTCCCAGACGAACTTGAGATTGACCTCGACGGCGGTGACGCCGCCGCCGTTGCCGGCGGGACGCGCGATCGTCATGTACGGCTCGGTGCCCTTGCGGAAGTACACCGGGCCGTAGAAGGGCTTGCCGGCCGCGGCGACGCGGAAGCGCTCTTCCCGCGAGAGGTCGACGCCGCTGCCGATCACGTCCATCGCCAGCCGCGAGATGCGCAGCTGCTCGAGGCCCTGCGGGTCGATCCAGACGACCTCGGTGATCGCCGGCGCTTGCCGCTGCAGCTTCAGGTACTCGATCCGCCGCTGCTCGAGCGCGTTGCCGTCGCTGTCGGCGCGCGGCAGCGCCGTCCAGGTGAGGTCATGCTCGATGTCGGAGATGTACCCCTCGATCCGCGTTGCCGCGTTGCGCGCCTTCTCGTTCTGCAGGTCGCGAAGGTTGGAGAGCGTTTCGCGATAGGAGAAGTACAGGCCGATCGCGCCGCTGGCGACGAGCATGCTGCCGACCAGCGTGATGATCAGCAGCGCGTACTTGGGAAAGAGGCGCCAGCGGCGCGTCATTGCTCTGGCAGGCTGTTGAGGAGCGGGAAGTTTGCCGATATGACCCGGCATCTTGACAGCTTTCGGCGCGCACCCGCTCGCCGCTCGGCCGCCCGTCGCCCCAGGCCTAGACGCCGAGCTTGCCGAGCAGCCCCGCGGTCGAGGCGTCGAGCGCCCCGGCCGTCGGACCGCCCTGGCCGTCCAAGCGCGCGAGCAACGGGCCGCTCAGCGCCTTGCCGAGCTCGACGCCCCACTGGTCGAAGCTGTCGATCCCCCACACCGCACCCGACGTGAAGACGCGATGCTCGTAGAGCGCGATGAGGGCGCCGAG
>Ga0207689_10002806_pt1 | contig 16095 bp, 15 predicted proteins | sample KBSMisM52_FD_184312 | JGI IMG/M metagenome (GOLD analysis project Ga0207689, IMG submission 184312) | Miscanthus rhizosphere microbial communities from Kellogg Biological Station, Michigan, USA - KBS Miscanthus M5-2 (SPAdes) (version 2) | ecosystem: Host-associated > Plants > Roots >... | reverse complement strand
CGGGAAGCTCTACCGGAATCTCTCTGACAAACTCGCGTCCCGACATCATTCCCTTGAGACGAATCATGCCCTTGCCACCGACTGTGTACCTGCCGGAAATAATTACCGGCTTGGCACTGAAGAGATCGGGGATACTTTTCGGATAAACATCGGTTACGGATAAACCGATCCACTCGATTGATACATCGGTGAGCAATGGATTGCGTACGCGCTCGTGAAACCGCTTTGCTACGCCAGAGGTGTCGCCGTCGGCTACATATTCCGCTTCGCCGCGTCCGTTCTGCGTGATCTTGTCGAGCAGGAAACGGTTTGGCGCGCTGCCGAAGCCCATCGCGAATACGCGCGCGCGTGGATGCTTTCGCACTTCAGAAATTATTTCCATGTCGTTGCCGACCTGACCATCCGTGAGGAAACAAGTAATACGCACATGATCCTGCGCGTCAGAAGGATCGAGTGCAGCTCGAATGGCTTTCATCATTTCTGTGCCACCATTGCCCTCGGTATCGGCGAGAAGTTTTTTTGCCTTTCTCAGATTTCCTGGCGTCGCCGGCACCGGCTGCGGGAAAAGAATGTGTGTCTCTCCGGCGAAGGTGATCACGTTGAAAGTGTCCTGAGGATACAGACCATCGAGGGCGAGCATCATTGTTTCTTTCGCTTTCTCGATCGGAAAGCCACCCATCGAGCCTGAGGTGTCGAGGACAAACACCAACTCTTTTGGTGTCACGTCAGGTGGTGTTACGCGTTGTGGTGGTTGAAGAATGAAAGTGAAGAAGCCTGCCTCGCCATTGCGATGCAGGAGCAACGCATCCTCAATGCGGTCTCCGGCGACGGTGTACCTTAATACAAAGTCCTTGTTTGGAATCGTCGCTTGATCCTTCAAACGCACCAGCGCCTTTTCGGCATTCGGTTGCAACGCTTCAATTTCGTGAGTTTTGGATTGAAAACTTACCAACGGGACTCCGGCGTCTATGATCACTTCGATCGAAATGTCATGCCCCGCTCGCTGGCCCTCAGGCATTACCAGCGGAGCGATCTCCGCGGCATCCCGCAAGTCTTGCGGAGCAGCAGCCTCGCCTGGCGCGGGTGGCCGGTCAGTTGATTCCGGCGCCGGCGTATAGCGCTGCGAAACCACCATGGGAAAAGACCACTCATAAGAACCGTCTTCATACTGCAGGGTTTCGACATAACTAATCGTTACGTTAATTCTTTGGCCAGGAAGGATATTGGCGACTGCCTGAGTGAAAACATTGGGACGCTGCTGATTTAGTAAAGCTGCAACCTGGCCTCTCGATCGCGCCGCATCGTAAGTGGCCTGGGCTTCTTCGCGGCGCATGATCTTCCCCTTCACCGTGCGATCGCCAACGACGATCGTCATATCATCGACTGCGGCCGCGGCCGGCAACGGAAAGGTATAGACGGCCTCAATCTTGTCGGCGAAGGGGTTCTCAAATTGTTGCGTGACAACTGTACGGGCGAGGAATCCGCTGATCTCAGTCTTAACGTCAGTATGTTTTAGTGGACACTGTCCGGAATTCCCTTGCGCATCCACAGCCAGCAGCGAGCCTTCGGTCGAACTTGCCTGAGCCATCACTGAAAAATTACGCGAGGTGGAACCGATGGTGAGTAGAAAGACAAAAGCCAACAGGGCCGATGTTGGGAGAGAGAAGCGCCTCATAAAACCTCCGTTTGGAGCAGACTACGACCTGGCGCAGCCGGAAACTTAATGACGGCGCGGGAAGAGTCGAATTGTCGGATAAGGGAGACCAGTGTGGCGCAGCAGTTCTTTAACTAACCAGAGGTTGCAAAAGGCGACGATGCAAAAAGTTGAACTGCGTACGGAATAATGGATGCCGGTTGAGGCGGCCAGGGTGGCCTACCAGGAAATGAAATTTTATTTTGGAGCGTCGCGGTCAGTGGCGCACCTGAGATTGAACCGGGCCCATTTGGATCAGGCCGAGTGTTCCTTCTCATACTGCATTGCGCCGACCACGTTTCCTTCCGTGTCTTCGAAGAAGATGAGCGTACCGACAGTGGGAATATGAAACTTGGGCATGACGATCTTGCCACCATTGGCTTCCACCGCCGCGATCGTGTCATCTACTGAATCAACCCCGATTGAGCATTCGTAGCCAAACATCGGTTTGCCTTGAACAACATCACGGCGACCTTGCAGCGCGCCCTGAACGCCAGGGTCTTCGTCCGTTCCGGTTCTAATGAGATAAAAATTTGGCGGACCCCAGGGCGTGAACTGCCAGCCAAGCACGCTCTCATAAAACTTACGCGCGCGCTCCACATCGTCTGCATGAACAGCAAAGTGCTTGACGTTATTTGGCATCGGTTTCTTCCTCTTTAGATAGGCTGGAGACGCTGGTGAAATGCTAGTATCATCTGTCGTCGCTTGCAAGCAAACCACTTTGGCGCGGACCGCTAATCATGAAGCGAGCGATTGGAATTGGCAGCGTATTTATTAAGGCTAAGATCCAGCAACCCATCGGGCGCGGTTTCACTAGCAGCCGGGTCTTGAGTTGATCTTTATGGCAGCGTAGTTATTGGATTCGGAGGACTCAGATGAAAAGGGTAACTGGAATTGGCGGCATATTCTTCAGCGCGAAGGATCCGAAGGCACTCTGTGCCTGGTACAAGACTCACCTGGGCATTGACGTACAAGACTGGGGTGGGGCAGCCTTTGAGTGGACCGATGCCGACGGCAATGCGACCAAGGGAACTACGGCCTGGTTAATTAATAAGGCGGATGGCAACCACTTCGCTCCAAGCAAGTCGACCTTCATGGTCAACTATCGCGTGGCAGACTTGGCAGCGCTCCTGCAAGCACTGCGCGATGAAGGCTGCGACGTACTTGAGAAGACCGATGACTCAGAGTACGGGAAGTTCGGGTGGGTCATGGATCCGGAAGGCAACAAGGTTGAACTTTGGCAACCCCCCGCCGGGCAATAACCGTCATGCACGTAGCCTTACTGTTTGAGCAACTGAGAGACGAAGGTTGATCCGGCAAACAACTGCATTGAACTCTGACAGCCTGACGTTTTAGCGGCGAAGTCCATAAACCTTCGCTCTGCCGAAACTGCAGTCGAGGAGACTAGCCATGAATCGACTTACGGAAACAGACAGCGAACCCGGTGCTACCCCTCCGGAAGTTTTGGAGCGACTCAACCGCGCCCGCAAGTTTATCGATCTCTGTTACGACCTGCCGCTCGATCTGAACGAGATCTCAAGCCATGCCTGCTTTTCGCGCTATCACTTTCTGCGGCTGTTCCGACAGGCGTTTAATAAGACTCCTCATCAGTATCTAATCGAACGACGAATTGAGAGGGCCAAAGAATTATTGAGGGCCGACGATTTGCGAGTTACCGACGTTTGTCTGGAAGTCGGTTTTCAGAGCCTGGGATCATTTAGCAGTTTATTCCACAAGTCCGTCGGGCATCCGCCGGTCACCTTCCGCGAAAAGAGCCGGAAAACGCAGGCAGCGAAGCGGCAAGTACCGGGATGCTTCCTGGTGATGTACAAACTGGAATCAGCCTGACGTAAACAACAACTCATCGCCAAGGCGCCAAGACCGGCCAAGAGTTAGACAAGAGATGTTAGCCGCCGATTCAAATGCCGGAAACTACCTCCATGCGTTCTAACTTCGCGTACCCGGCGCCTTGGCGGTTAATGATTTAATACCTTTAGCAATTTTCGAGAAGCGCAGAATCATCCCGATCGGTTAACCTCATTAAAAACGTCATTCAGGGAGAAAAAGCATGATCCGCAAAATGTCTCACGCTACCATCTTCGTTAACAACCAGGCCGAGGCTCTCGATTTTTATCGCGACAAGCTAGGCTTCGAAGTCCATACAGATGCAATGGTGGGCCCGGATTTTCGCTGGCTAACGATGAACACAAAGGACCAACCTGACTTTGAGATTGTGCTGATGGAGCCGAAGCCGGGGATGTTGATGGACGAGGAAACTTCCGGGCAACTACGCGCGATCATGGCTAAGGGTGTAATGGGCGCCGGCGTTTTCCAGACGGACGACTGCCGTGCGACTTATGAAGACCTGAAAGGCAAAGGCGTAGTTTTCGTCTCCGAGCCCGCCGAACGGCCCTACGGCATCGAAGCCGTCTTCAAGGACAACTCCGGAAACTGGTTCAGCCTTACGCAACCCAGCGAAGGACACAACTGAGAAAGGGAAAGAGGGGAAAAGGGGAAAAGGGAAACGACAAGACAGCGGTGATTAGTGGATCCTGTTCGGTCCTGCGTGTTCGCCTCCCCGCTTGCGTTTTCCCCCTTCCCCTTTTCCCCTTTGCCCCTTTGCTCTTTTCCCTTTCCCCTTTACCCCTTCGGCCTTCCCGTGTACGATTCGCTCCGAAAAGTGCCTCGGTGAAAAGTTTTCCAAATCATTTATAAAGGAGATTTAGACTCTTATGTTGAGTAGAAGACGTGGCCTCGGAATCGTTATCCTTATCTGCGCTCTATCCGCCATCGCCCTCGCGGACCAGCCTTACATGAGAGCGGCGCGCACCGATTTGCAACAGGCCCGGGCGCAACTCCAGGCGGCCCTCGCCAACAAAGGTGGCCATCGCGTGAAGGCAATTGAACACGTGAACCAGGCAATCGTTTACGTGAATCAGGGAATTGCCTTTGACCGCCGCCACAATCATGCGCAAGGCTCGCCGGGCGAAGTTTTCAATACCTCCCTTAGCCCGGACCAGCCCCACATGCAGGCTGCGCTTGATCATCTGCGGCAAGCCAAGTCCAATCTCGAGAATGCCAGTTCCGACAAAGGTGGTTATCGTAAGAAAGCGATTGACGAGGTCAATGACGCGATTGACGAAACCAAGAAAGGCATTGATGCCGGCGAGTGAGAGGAACATTTTGCAGTTGTCATTCGCATTCGCGGACTCAACCTGGAAATGCAACTAAGACAGAAGCGCGAACGGTAGTGAGCGGAGGCCAGCACTCGAGCTTGAATCCGCCGAACGTTCTTTTCATTGTTGACGCTGGTATCCGCTCGCTACTGCTCGCGGCTCTGCATTGAACGCTCTCGGAAAATTTCTGATGTGTAACTTCGAAAAAGCACTTATCTGGCTGCGAGATGTCAAAACACTTAAAGTGGACTGACCGCACTTTTCAATTCACATTTCCAGTTGAAGTCTATCCGGAGATGATTGAACGTGTGCGTGGCACTCCGGCGCGCCTGGAAGATCGCGTGAAGTCGATCGTGCCTGAGGTCTTGACGAAACGCGACGGCGATCGCTGGTCAATTCAGGAAAATGCCGGGCACCTGCTGGATCTTGAATCGTTGTTTCGTCAGAGACTTGATGAATACCTGGCTGGCTCGGAAACACTCCATGCCGCGGACATGTCTAATCGCAAAACTCATGACGCGGATCATAACCTGACTTCGATGCAAACGATTCTGTCCAACTATCGCGAGCAGCGAAGCAGTTTGGTTTCACGCCTGGACAGTCTCGGGCCGGAGACGTTTGGCGCGGTTGCGCTTCATCCGCGACTTAACGTGCCGATGCGGCTGGTAGATATGTTGTTCTTTCAGGCTGAGCATGATGATTACCATCTGGCACGCATAAGCGAACTGATCAGGTTGTTTGACTGAACAGGAAATTCACTACTTTCTAGTGGTTGATTCAAGTTGCAGGTCCAACCGGTATTTAAGGTCAACAATGATCAGCCTGATGCGATCAATTAGGACGCGCGCCCAATGCAGAACCGGGAGCGGTAGCGAGCGGATGCTACAGTCAACCATGGAACAAGAGAGTCCGGGAGGGATTCAACATTGAGTGCTTGCATCCGCTCGCTACTGCTCGCGGTTCTGCATCAGTTGCACCTCAAACTTGAATCCATCTGTCATTATCGGGAGCAAAAATGCGAAATAAAATATGCCTCGTAATTTTACTTTGTGCGCTTTTATCTACCAGTGCTCTCGCCCAGCAGTCGCTCGACGCGCTAATCGATCGCGACATCGCTGCGCTGCTGACAACCTATAAATCTCTGCATGCGGCGCCTGAGTTGTCGCATTACGAAGAGAAAACAGCCACCTTCCTGGCCGTGCAGTTGCGGGCCATCGGTTACACCGTCACGGAACACGTCGGCAAATATGAAAGGCCCGAATGGACCGGCTACGGCGTAGTCGCAGTCCTGAAAAACGGCACCGGGCCGACAGTGCTGTTACGTACCGAGCTTGACGCACTTCCCGTCGACGAGAAAACCGGGCTGCCTTACGCAAGCAAAGTGAAAATGAAAAATGACGCCGGCCAGGAAGTCAGCGTCATGCATGCCTGCGGACACGACCTGCACATGACGAACATGATCGGCACGGCGAAGCTGCTGGCTGAGTTGAAGAACCAGTGGCACGGTACGCTCGTGATACTGGGACAGCCCGCGGAAGAGGTAGTGGATGGCGCCAAATCGATTTTGCGAGACGGGCTCTACGAGCGATTCCCGAAACCTGATTATGTGATCGCACTTCACGACAGCGCCGACCTGGCGGCAGGCAAGGTGGGCTACACGCCAGGCTATGCGATGGCGAGTTCAACTTCTGTGGACATCAAAATTCGTGGGCTCGGCGGACATGGCGCGCGGCCGGAGGCCACCAAAGATCCGATTGTCGTTGCCGCCCAGGTGATAATGGCGTTGCAAACGATCGTCAGCCGGGAAGATTCGCCGCTCGATCCGGTAGTCGTAACAGTCGGGTCAATCCACGGGGGCACTAAGCACAACATAATCCCCGACGAAGTTGATTTGCAGTTAACGGTCCGCGCTTATAAAGAAGAAGTGCGGAAGAGAGTGCTTGCCTCAATCGAGCGGATTACCAAAGGCATTGCGATGGCGGCTGGGATTCCCGCAGACCACGCGCCTATAGTTAAGTTTAGTGACTCACAGTTCACAACCGCGCTTTACAACGATCCGCAGTTGACAGAGCGACTGGCCACGGCGTTTGCAAAAGCGCTGGGCCAGGACAACGTGGTCAAGTTGCCACCGGTGATGATGAGCGAGGATTTCGGCACCTTAAGTTTGGACCAGAAGATACCAGCGGTGCAGTTCACGCTCGGAGCTGTCGATCCGGCCAAGGTGAAACTCAGTACAGAAACTGGAACATCATTGCCTTCGCTGCATTCAGCCCTGTTCGCGCCGTTGCCCGAACCCGCTTTGCGAACCGGCATCAAAGCAATGACTTCGGCGGTGATGGATCTGATGAAGAAATGAAATGAAGGGGGGAATAGGGGAAAAGGGTAAGTGGGGAAAGGGTTACGCCGGACGACCGAGCTGATCACGCTCCCGTTCCACTTTTTCCCTCTTACCCTTTTCACCTGTTCGTCTTTCCCCTCTTCCTCTTTTCCACGTTCACCCTTACTCTTTCCGTCATGGATATCGAATCAGTTCGTCAGTTTTGTTTGTCGTTGCCTCACGCGGATGAGAAGGTGCAGTGGGGCAACGATCTGTTATTTCGCATTGGCGAAAAGATGTTCGCCGTGGCGGCGTTGGAACCAAGTCATGGAGTTGCGCTCTCATTTAAGTGCACTCCGGAAAAGTTCACCGAACTGGTGGAACAGGAAGGCATTATTCCTGCGCCTTACATGGCCCGCCATCATTGGGTAGGGCTGGAACGGTTCGATGCCTTGCCCGATCGCGAACTGAAACCGCTGCTAAAAAACGCGTATCAAATGGTGCTGGAAAAGCTCCCCAAAAAAGTACGCGCCTCATTTACTGCGCCGTCGAAACCGGGATCCAAAGGCGGGCAGTCAAGATCGGGGGGCAAAAAATCCTGATGCCGGAAAACTGGTGGGAAAACTTTTTTCACGGCGTCGCGTTGGATTTCTGGCGCGCGGCGATCCCCGCTGAACTAACCAGCGCCGAGGCTGACTTCCTCGCGAAGCAACTACAACTGACCAAGCCCGCCAAAGTTCTTGACGTACCCTGTGGCAACGGCCGGATTGCAATCGAGTTGGCGAAACGCGGGTTTGCGTTGACGGGAATTGATATCGCCAGAGAGTTTATTGATGAGGCACAAAGCAGCTCGCTGCAAGCCGGCGTTGCGATTGACTGGCGCAATCAGGACATGCGCGACTTGCCCTGGTCGGGGGACTTTGATGGGGCCTTCTGCTTCGGCAATAGCTTTGGTTATCTTGACGATGAAGCGAATGCTGATTTTCTTAAAGCCGTTTCACGAGCGCTAAAGCCTGGAGGCCGTTTCATCCTCGACGCACCCGCCATTGCTGAATGCATGCTGCCAAACTTTCAACCGAGCCGCTCGATCGAGCTAGCCGGTATAAAGGTCGATATCGAACACCGCTACGATCATGAGCAGGGACGTATGTTCAACGACTTCACCTTTAGCCGAGATGGAGTCGTCGACCGACGGCCATCATCTCAACGAACCTACACCTACCGCGAACTGATTGAGTTGTTGCGCGCAGCAAGTCTTGAAACGACTGCCGCTTACGGTTCACTCACCGAAGAGCCGTTCAACCTTGGCGCACACAGACTGCTGTTGGTTTCGCAGAAGTCCTAAAAGTGAAAAACAAAGAGCGGGCAAGCCTACTCTTTCGTTATTAACGATAACCACCGGACAACCCCATCCACTTTTCTGGATTCCAAACGCCACCACTCCCCAAGCTGCTTCATTCCTGTCTCGCCTGGAGGTTCCCGATGTGGTTCAAGTTTTCAGGTGCTTTCCTGCTGTTATTCCTTTGTGTTGCTGCCCAACCCACCTTCGCTAAAACCAATCCCGAGACACTCGCGCTCAAGGTAATCGCCGAGAAGCCCACTGAATCCGCGCCGGCCATCGCGAAACTGCGCGAACTGGGCCCGGCAGGATTGCACACACTGTTTCAGACTTACGCTCGCGAGATAGACGAACAAATCGCAAATCCCCTCCTCGTTGCCACACCGGAATGGCAACGCCTGAGTGCGGCCCTCGATACCGTCAGCCAGCAAAAGGATAGCTACTTGTCCGGACTTTACTGGTATACCGACTTTGTTCAGGCTAAAGCAGCAGCGCGGGCGGCGGGCAAACCTATTCTTTCCTTGCGCCTGTTGGGAAAGTTGAATGAAGAATATAGCTGTGCCAACAGCCGGTTCTTTCGCACAGTACTTTATTCGAATGCCGAAGTTTCAAAGTTGCTGCGCGAGAAGTTCATTCTCTATTGGGAGTCAGAGCGCCCGGCGCCGCGAGTGACGATTGACTTTGGCGATGGTCGGAAACTGGAGCGCACCTTAACCGGCAATAGCATTCACTATGTGCTGGATTCAAATGGCCGGGTCATTGACGGGTTGCCGGGACTGTATGGGCCGGCAGCCTTCATGCGCTCGCTCAATGAGGCGGAAGCAGTTTCAAAGTATTGGGGGAAAGAACCCGACCCGCGAGGCACACCTCCACCATATTGGGCGTATCAACCCGATCGTCTAAGAAGGATTACAGTCGAGTGGTTACGAGATACCGAACGGATTGGAGGAAAAGCGCCGAAGGGCTTCACTGTCTACAGAGATGAGCAGGGCACGGCAACGGCGATGGAGGTCGCGAACCGAGCCATGACCAAAATGGTCACTGAAGCACAAATTTTGCAGGGGTTGACAGCCGGACCGGAGGCTCTGGGAAAGATGACTTATGACGGAGCCTGGAACAAGATTGCGCAGCTTCATGCCGCTGACGCGCAGCTCGACGCACGCAGCATAGGCCTCATCAAACGACAAACTCAAAGAGGCTTGTTGGCATACAGGTCAAAGCTCAATCCAGAGGCGACATTGAAAGCTCTGATAGAAAGGCTGCAAACCAACATCGCTCTCGATACGGTACGAAACGAATACCTGCTCCACACCAAACTCTATGTCTGGCTCATTGCCGAACATCAACAATCTGAAGTGAGCGCGCTGAACAAGAGAGTTTATGCCGAGCTGTTTCTGACGCCTGCGAGTGATCCCTGGCTGGGATTGTATTCGCCGGAAGTGTATACAGCCCTCGAGGGCGGCGGGTTAGTTCAGTAAACGATTAACTTCGACGCAACTTGATCTGCCGCACCGGTAACTAGTCGGGCCCGTCTGATCGTATAGTCAGCATCAGCGCCGCCTGTAGCCTGATCCCTCGATCTCGCCCTCACTTCATCTTCTGGATAATCGCGTCAGCAAACTCCGCTGTTTTAGCAGTGCCGCCAATGTCTTTAGTACGCACAGTGCCTTCTTCGAAGACTTTCAGCATTGCGTTTTCCGTCCGGTCCGCTGCTTCGCGTTCGCCGAGGTGCCGCAGCATCAGAATCCCTGATTGCAAGAGTGCGGTTGGATTTGCTATTCCCTGTCCGGCAATGTCCGGTGCCGACCCGTGTACGGCCTCGAACATCGCACCCTTCTCGCCGATATTCGCACCTGGTACTAACCCCAGACCCCCAATCAGTCCCGCGCACAAGTCTGAAACGATATCCCCGTAAAGATTTTCCAGCAGCATCAGGTCAAACTGTTCCGGCCGCATGACCAGCTGCATGCACGCGTTGTCAATGATCTTGTCGTCAGCTTCAATTTCAGGATACTCGGTCGCGACTTTTCGGAAGCAATCGAGGAAGAGTCCGTCCGAGAGTTTCATTATGTTCGCTTTATGTCCGCAGGTGATCTTCTTGCGGCCCTCGCGTCGCGAATACTCAAACGCAAATCGCGCAATCCGCGTCGAAGCCTTTTCCGTAATGATTTTCAGACTCTCAACAACTCCCGGCACCACCACGTGTTCGAGTCCGGCGTATAAACTTTCGGTGTTCTCGCGAACGATCACCAGGTTGAGTTCCGGATAGCGGCAGGGAACGTTTGGCAACGCGCGAATCGGACGCAGGTTGGCAAACAAGTCGAGAGCTTTTCTGAGGCCGACGTTGACGGAGGTAAAGCCCTTGCCGATCGGAGTGGTGACCGGCCCCTTCAGCGCGACCTTGTTCTTCAGGATCGAATCAAGCAACGCTTGCGGCAACGTTTCGCCGAATTTCTCCAGAGCCTGCGCGCCGGCGTAATGAGTTTCCCACTCGATTTCTACACCCGAAGCTTCAATGATGCGCACTACGTTGGCGGCGATTTCGGGACCGATGCCGTCGCCGGGAATCAGTGTGATACGATGTTTCATAAGCGAATTGGTCTTGGGTCTTTGGTCTTTGGTCCTGGTTCGGAGGTCAAGGATACATAGTTCAAAGGCCAAAGACCAAAGAGCCTCCCCTGTCGGAACCGCAAGGCATGCTTAAATCCCGCGAGACAGCAGAAGTGGTAATCATCGGTGGCGGCGTTATCGGTCTGGCCGTGGCGCGCGCGCTTGCTTTGCGTGGCGTTCGTGATGTGCTCCTGATTGAACGCGGCAGTCTGGGTGCGGAAGCTTCTTCAGCCGCGGCCGGGATGTTGGCGCCTCAGGCCGAAGCCAATCGCGCGCATGAGTTTTTTTACCTCACCTGTCGTAGCCGCGATATGTATCCAGCCTTTGCCGCGGAGCTGCTCGATGAAACCGGCATCGACATCGAGCTGGAAACCGCAGGAACACTTTACCTGGCCTTCACCGACCACGACGCCGTGGAACTGCAAAAGCGCTACGAGTGGCAAACAAAAGCTGGATTACCGATCGAAAAACTTAGTGCGCAAGCGGTCACGGAGCTTGAACCTGCGATTAATGAAGAAGCGCGCGCTGCTCTCAAGTTTCCACTGGACACACAGGTGGAAAATCGCCGGCTGATCAACGCCCTGATACTTGCGAATGAGCGGATCGGAGTGCATCTGGAAACCGGAACTGCAGTTACGTCTCTGAAGATCGAACGCGATCGCATTACCGGAATTGAAACTTCACGCGGCTTTATTTCCACCGACGCGGTAGTCATAGCCGGGGGTGCCTGGAGTTCTCTATTGGGGGCCGGAGACAAAGCCCTGCCGCAACTACGCATCAAACCGGTTCGCGGCCAGATGCTCTGTTTTCAGCCTAGTCTTCCCCTGGCGCGACACGTTGTTTACAGCCCGCGAGGCTATATTGTGCCGAGGCGTGATGGACGTTTGCTGGCAGGTTCAACTTCCGAACATGCGGGTTTCGAGAAACAAGTCACCGCGGCAGGCGTACAGCAGATCCTGGCGGCGGCGCTGGAGATCTCTCCCCGAATTGCTTCTTTGCCGCTGACTGACGCCTGGGCCGGATTGCGGCCGCGCGCCGCCGACACTTTGCCAGTGCTCGGTCCTTGTGCTGAAATTGCCGGTGTGTACTACGCCACCGGCCATTACCGCAACGGCATCCTGCTGGCGCCGATAACCGGGCAGTTAATCGCCGGCGCAATTATTGATAAGGAGTTTCCGGCAGCGCTTGAAATTTTTTCGCCGGATCGTTTTGGCCTGGTAACGGTAGGCTAATCGACGTATGAAGTTTTCACTCGCAATTCTGATCGCATCGTTGCTGTGGTTGTTTCCCGCAGCCGCCGGAAATGTGGCTGCGCAGGAACAGGAAAAGTCTGTCTCGCAGCCGCAAAAGGAAAAGAGCGAAGCCAAGCCCGAGAAACGGGCCGCGAAACTGCTGTATGAAGAAGCCAGATCTTACCTCGACACTGCCTATGCCGGCTTCAACAAACAGAAAATTCCCTACGATCAGAAACTCGAAGCAAAAACAAAACAAGAACAAAAAGACCTGGCAGCGAAATACGCCGCCGTTTTGCAAACGCGAAAGTCTCTGTCTGACGGAGACTCTTATTACCTCGGCATGCTCCATTATCTAGCCGGCAATGGCGACGGCGCCCTCCCGGCGATGCGTCGCTATTTATCCGGAGACGCCTCCGGCGAAGAGGCGCAATTAGCGCGCGCTGTTGTGGTTCTTTATACCACTCGACAAGGTTTCATTCCGGAAGCGGAACTCGCGGTTATTGCCTACGCGCAAAACAAGCCACAGAATTTGTCGGAGTGGTTTGGCATGGAGACCTTGATTACCGAGGCGTTGCAAAAAACGAAGGATTACGCAGGCCAGCTGAAGCATGCGCGGGAAATGCTTAAAGTTGCGAAGCTGGCAGCCGCCGATAAATCTATCAACTCCAACAGACGCGACGACATGCTTTTCAAGGCTGTGTCCCTCATTGCGGATGCTGACGTGCAAACCGGCAAAAAGTCTGAAGCACTTGGAGCAATAACCGAGTTACGCAAATTTGCGATCTCAATTCCATCAGCTAGTTTGCTGAGGATGGCGAATATTCGACTGATGGGACTGGATAGTTCGATTGATCCGAAGGGAATATTCTACGACCAACTGCCTGCGGCCGCTGCTCCACTTCCGGAGCTGGTGGCGGCGGAATGGATTGATCAAGCTCCCGTTACCTTATCCAAACTGCGCGGCCAGGTTGTCCTGCTCGATTTTTGGGCGCCCTGGTGTGGGCCCTGTCGTTATACCTTTCCCAGACTGCAGCGCTGGCATGAAAGCTACAAAGACAAAGGACTGGTAATACTCGGTCTCACCAACTACTTCGGCAACATTGACGGCAAGCGCGCAACGCCCAGCGAGGAAATTGCCTATCTGCGAACCTTCAAGAAGCAGCAGCGACTGCCCTATGGTTTTGTTGTCGCCGATTCATCTGTTAACGACAGGAATTATGGGGTGTATTCGATTCCCATGTCGTTTCTGATTGACCGGCGGGGAAATGTGCGCTTCATAGCGATGGGAGCTGGTGAACAGGAAATTACGGGATTGGGAAAAATGATCGAGAAAGTGATGGCCGAGCCGTTGCCGGCGGAAGCAGAAACACCGACCGTCGCCGGGGCGGCGAGGAATTGATCGGGCAGGCGGAAGGCGGCGCACGCTCCCTTCCCAACCCCGAGCTGATCGCAGTTGAACGTCCACACCTGATTGAAAGGCTCTCCAGCAGGATTGAAATGAGCCTGTTTGAAAGTCTCAGGGTCAGGAAGGGGGACTTGGCCCCGCTGCTTTGTTGCAGCATTGACCGTATACTGAGTTCAAGTTTGCCAGAGGTAGTAAGTTAACTTTGCAGAGTCAAACCATAACTATCTGGATCGCGTTCGCCGCCGGAATACTTTCATTCCTGTCTCCGTGCGTTTTGCCACTCGTCCCTGGATATATTTCGCTAATGTCGGGAGTGAGCATCGACAGGCTGAAAGAAGGCGGCTCCGGCGGCAACGCGCGCCGGGCGGTGATTATCAATTCGCTGGCCTTTAATGCCGGACTTTCAGTTATTTTTCTCGCTCTGGGCACCACCGCAGGTTTGGTTGGCGCTTCGATTATCAGCAACCCCTGGGTCAGGGGAATTGGCGGCGTCATCATTATTTTGTTTGGCTTGCAGCTGATCGGCCTGCTAAAAATATCGACCCTCTACAAAGACACGCGTTTCTTCTCAAACGAAAAACCGCGCGGTCCGGTCGGCTCGTTCACCCTGGGAATCGCCTTCGCGGCTGGTTGGACGCCATGCATTGGTCCTATTCTCGGCGGCATCCTCGGTCTCGCGGCGGCCAGCGGCGGCTGGCGCAGTGGGCTGACGCTTTCCGCTTTCTATTCCGCCGGACTGGCAATTCCGTTCCTGGCGACAGGCCTCGGAATCAATAAGTTTCTCAGCTTTTATTCAAAGTTTCGCAGACACCTGCACAAGGTAGAAGTCACTTCCGGTGTGGTGTTGATTGTGGTTGGCTTGTTAGTGATGACGGGTAAGTCCACCTTACTCACGAGTTCATGGCTGGCAAAATACCTGCCGAATGCGGAAGCCTGGATCAAAGTTAACCCAACCACAGCACCTCCGGCGACGACCGTTGCCGGAAGCACGTTCGAACTTGCACCTGAGGTTCACTTTCAAACTCTGGCGGGCCAACCTCTAACTCTGGGCCAGCTGCGGGGTAATGTCGTGTTGCTCAACTTTTGGGCCACTTACTGCATTCCCTGTCGCGAAGAGATTCCGGTCCTCAACGCCATGCAGCATGAACTGGAGTCTCGTGGCTTGAAGGTTGTTGGCGCTTCATTGGAAGACACGGTCGACGGCATCGAGTCGTATCAAAAAGAAGTGCGCCGGTTTGAGTATCAGGTGCTGGTCGGTGGAGACGATGCGAAGGCAAAGTTTGGCGGCACCGTGCTGCCCACCACGTATTTGATAGATCGCGAAGGCCGCATTCGTCAGAAGATTATCGGCGCGCGCGACCGCTCTGGTTGGGAAGCGGCAGTGAAACCGTTGCTCGATGAAGCGCCGGCGACGGCACAGAAGGTTCCCTAAGTTTTGAGTCAGCAGGAGTGACTTATGAAAAGATTATTCGCCCTAATCGTTTTCGCTTTGGCCATAAGCCCGGCAGCGGCGTGGGCCCAGGGCAACCACGAGTATTCGCCGCTCGTAGAGAAAACTGTTAACTACAAAAATTGGACGCTCAACGATCTCAAGGAGAACAAACCGGTCGATCTGCGCTCGCTGCTGGCGGGCAAAAAGCTCGTCATGATTGTTTACTTTGCGCCCTGGTGTCCTAACTGGCGTAACGAAGCGCCGTTGGCCGCGAGTCTGTACGAGAAATACAAGGATCAGGGTTTTGGCGTCATCGGCGTTAGTGAGTATGGCATGCGCGACACGGTTGCCAGTTTCTACGGACCAGCCGGCCCTCCTTATCCGGTGGTCAGCGAATCCGAACTGCGGGAGGATCGCATCAAGACGCCACACTACGCTTACCGGCAGTTGACCGGAGACACACGGAATTGGGGCTCGCCATGGAATATTTTTCTTGAGCCGGCCACGATTGCGAAAACCGGTGACGTGCTGACCGAAAAAGCCTGGGTTGTTAACGGTGAGCTGATTGAAGCTGACGTTGACAAGTTCATTGCCGACCACCTGAAGGCAACCACGGCGACAGCGATCGTTCCCTGCAAACAATAAGGTCGCTGCAAACCTACAACATTCCCGATAGGGGCACGGCATGCCGTGCCCCTACTTTGTTTTTGGTCAAGTGATTGTCTGGGACCGCGGGCGTCCCGCCCGCAAACGCGTCGCAGGCGCGCCGGTTTGACGAGGCCAAGTTCGCGCTTCGCGCTCATTGCGGGCGGGACGCCCGCGGTCCCAGACAATCACTTGTAGGTTTTGAACGTTGCCTTTGCTAGAAAACTCTTGCGTTGCTACTAT
>Ga0207689_10002805_pt1 | contig 16095 bp, 14 predicted proteins | sample KBSMisM52_FD_184312 | JGI IMG/M metagenome (GOLD analysis project Ga0207689, IMG submission 184312) | Miscanthus rhizosphere microbial communities from Kellogg Biological Station, Michigan, USA - KBS Miscanthus M5-2 (SPAdes) (version 2) | ecosystem: Host-associated > Plants > Roots >... | reverse complement strand
GATTGATAACAGAAGAGAGACGAAATGATTTTTCTTTGTTTACTTCTCGATGAAACAATGAGTGATGTAACCATATCGGTTGCCAGCGCAAGACCTTTTTATTCCGTATAAACAATCACAAAGACAACAGGTAATCAACACTTTTCTTCAGCGCAATCTCTGGTTCCGCTACCATGTCCTGCTCAACTATAAAATGTTTTACACCATTTTCTTTTGCTTTGGGAAGTATCGTTTTCAGATCTATTACGCCATTACCGGCTGTAGTCATGTAGGGAAACAATTCGATCCATTGTCGGGAATCACCGCCGTCACCTGAGAACTGTACTTTCTTCGACATATCTTTTACATGCATAAGATGATAACGGTTCTTGTATGTCTGCAGGTACGCTACCGGGTCTGCACCGCCGGCAGTTGTCCAGTAAATATCCATTTCTAAAAACACAAGCGAAGCATCAGTTCCATCGAGGATCAGTTTCAGCGGGATCTGTCCATTCATTTCTTTCAATCCATAACCATGATTGTGATAAGCGAATTTGATTCCCGCTTTTTTTGCCGCTTCGCCAATTTTATTAAAGTCTTCGGCTATCTTTTTATAGTCATCCAATGTTTTACGTTTTTCTTCCGGTATAGCCGGCAATACTACATATTCACTTCCGAGCAATTGGGCAGCTTCACCCAGTTTGTCCATCCTGTTTTGCAGCGTATCCAGGTCGGTATGCATAGAAGGGACAGTAAGATTATTTTGTTTCATCAGGTCTTTTACTTCATTTGCGGTATGCCCAAAAAATCCGCTGCCTTTAAAACCAAGTGAAGGTGTAACCGCATCCCACCGTTTTTGTGCAGCTTCGGTACTGAAAGGATAGGGGCCGTATAATTCAACTTCTTTGTAGCCCATTTTTGACAGCATGCTCAATGCGCCGGGAAAATCTTTATCCAGCAGTTTGGGTAAAGAAAAAAACTGGATGCCTGGTTTTTCGATAAGCTTCGGTTGTGTAAATATTTCTGATGAGAATAAAATGCCGGCGGCAGACAATGCAGTGGATTGTTTGATAAAACCTCTTCTGTTCATATAACAAGTTGTTAGGGAATTAATGAAGTTAAGGTACATCTTATTATCGGTTAAAATTAAACGCTTAAGATTTCTTCATTAACCTTCAATCAATATGATTTGAAGCAACGGCGTTGCAAGCTGAATTTGTATTCAATTCATAATTAAAAATTACATTGGCGATGGCTGTAACGGCTAAAGAAACAATTTATCGGTGCATTCGTTTCATTATTTTATTCAAAACATTATTTTGATTGCATTCATCACATGTCGTGAATAACTTTTTTGAAAAAAATGAATAATTGTTTGCGTGACATTTATTTTTTCTGCAATTTTAATGCGGCCTGTCCTATGATGCAAAAACCACGAGCCTACGCCTGTCCTATGCTATGAAGCTATAACCAAACCTTAAATGAGAACAACCGACAGTCCAAACACAGGCCCGCATCAACATTTCCCGTTACTGCCACCCAAAGCCGGGGAATTTATTTTTCCCGCTATTTTGAACACGCTGGAAGAACCGCTTTTCCTTTTTAATAGTGAGTTCAAGTTTGTATGGCACAACAAAGCGTGCAATGATCTGTATGAGTATGTTTCGGGAAAACCAATTGACTGCAGTTTTGATTTCAATGAATTGCTTACACCGGAACAGCAACCGCTGTTTTACGATCACCTGCACAAAGTACTGGCAGGCGAAAAAGCTCATTTTGAATGGAGATACAATAAGGCCATTATTAAATGGATAAGTGTTTCATTGTATCCTTTTGCAGCGGAAGACGGAAGGTTTACCGGCATCTGTGGCAGCATGCGCGATATCACGGAAAAAAAGATCAATGAATTTGTTTTGCTTCGCAACACGGCTGTATTGGACAATATCAGTGAAGCAGTGATTTATACAAATAGTGAAGAAAAGGTTGTGTATGTAAATGATAGCGCCGAAAATATTTACGCTTGGAGTGCAGGTGATATGACCGGCAAGCGTTTTTTTGATCTTATCAGATTCGACTATCTCGATGATTCGAAACAGAATGCCGAAAAGCTTATTGCTGAAAAAAAGACCTGGGAGGGTAAGGTTGCATTTACGCGCAAAGATGGTGAACGGATCTATCTGCTTGCATCAATAACACCACTTACTGATAAATATGGAAATACGATCGGTCTCATCATCGCCGGTAAAGATATTTCCAATGAAGAGTCGAACCGGATACAGTCGCTGCGTCACCAGGAAAATTTAGACGCCATCATCAATAATATTACAGAAGGCGTGTTATTAATTGACAGTGATCTCACCATTCTCAGTTTTAACGAAAGGGCTTATGCGCTTGAAATGAGAATGGATACGCGATTGAAGGTCGGAAAGAAAATTACAGACCTGCTGCCTGAATACAGGCAGGATACCGTTTCAGGTTATTTTGCGTCTACGTTGAAAGGTCATTTACTGGAGTATGAAGTATTATATCCTGACAATACATGGCTGCTGATCAATTTTGTGCCTGTAAAAAATGAAGAAGATAAAATTCATCGCATAATTATTACATCGCGCGACATTACCGAACGGAAACATGCTGAAGAACTGATAAAGCTGAATGAAAAAAAATACCGGACGCTGGTCAATTCATTAAGCGAAGGTGTTATTCTGCAAACCGCAGACAACGAAATACTCACGGTTAATAAAAGTGCAACGCAAATACTTGGCGTCACCATTGACGAACTGAAACATAAAGGATTTTTTTGCAGGGAATGTTCTATAGTAGACGAAAACGAAAATGAGTTATCTCAAAAAGATTTTTTCTTCAAAAAGAGCGGCAAAGCGAACCAGTTTAAAAATAAAGTGATCGGGTTAAAACAAAATGATGAAATACAGTGGCTGAAGTTGAACGCGGCAAGTGTAAGTGGTTCGCATGATAATGAATCCAATGCTGTTGTGCTCTCGTTTGAAGACATTACAGAGCAGAAAAGAATATCTGCCGAAATGGAAATATTATCCCTCGTCGCAAAGGAAACGGATAATGCAGTATGCATCCTGCTTCCACAGGGAGAAGTGCAATGGGTAAATGAAGGACTTACAAGGCTTACGGGTTTTAGTGCAGATGAAATTATCGGAACAACCTCCAGGCCTATGTTTCTCGGACCTGATTCAGACCCGGGCGTGTATAAAAAGATGGCTTTTTTCAGAGAGCGGGGATTGCCTTTCAAAGAAGAAGTAGTGCTTTACACCAAAAGCCATGAAAAGAAATGGGTGTTAATACACGGTCAGCCGATAAGGGATGCAAAGGGTGTTGTATCGAGATATTTCTCACTCGTAACGGATATTACGGATGAGAAGAGAGCAATCCAGGAAATAGAAGTGTTGTCAATGGTGGCGAAAGAGACAAATAACAGTGTGATCATTTTTGAAAATGCTGTTGACAGCGATATATTATGGGTGAATGAAGGTTTTACACGGGTTACCGGTTTTTCGCTGGAAGAAATTGTTGGCAAAAATGCAGTAGAGGTTTTAACAGGTCCTGAAACCGACCGCTCGATCTTAAACGATATGCGCCGGCAGATCAGTAATAATTTACCCTATACAGGTGAGCTGCTTATTTATTCCAAAGACGGAAGCACGCGACTTCACCAGGTAAGTGGTCAACCTATTAAAGATGCCGATGGTCGTGTTACCAAATACTTTGCTATCGGAACGGATATTACCGAACATCGTCGGCTGGAAGAGGAACGATTGCAAAAAGAAGTGGAGCAACAACGCGAGATTACCCGCATTACGATCAATATCCAGGAATCGGAGCGGAACGAGCTTGGAAAAGAATTACACGATAATATCAACCAGATACTCGGCGCTGTAAAACTGCAATTGTCCTTCTGCGTGAGTCATGATGCGGTGGAAACAAAGCCTATTTTGGCACAATGCGTGGAAAATCTGCAGGAAGCAATGACGGAGATCCGCAACCTGTCGCATAAAATGGTAATGCCGCGCTTTTCAAAGACGACACTTCAACAGGAGTTAGACAGGTTGATCTCAAAATATACAAAGTCCGCAATGTTTCAGTTGGAAGTGGCAGACTGGAAAGAAGAAAAAGTACCGCCGACGATCAAAGAAACTTTTTTCAGGATAGCGCAGGAGCAATTGAACAATATACAAAAACATGCCAACGCCGATAATGTACTTATCCGGCTACGACAAGATGGACGATCTGCCGCATTATATATAAAAGACAATGGCGTCGGCTACGATAGCAGCCGTTCAGAAAAAGGAATAGGTATCAGCAATATGATTAACAGGGCTGAAGCTTATAATGGAACCTGCCGTTTTGTTTCAGAGCCTGGCAAGGGCTGTTCGGTGTCGGTGAATATACCGTTGAGGGGAATTTAAATAAAGCAAAGCCGTAAGGGGAAGTTTTTGTACGAGGGTGACAACGTTTATTTAAACGGTTATCTGTCATTCCACGCCAATCTTCTTTTTCAATTTATCCGGTAGCTTATTTTTCACTAATTCATAGGATTGACGGATATACTTTTCCCATTCAGCTTTTCGCATTCTTTTGATATCATCTATGAGAACCCATTTATGATTGGCAACATAAGGAGCTGGTCTGAAACCCGGCCGCGCAGCTATTTCATCAAACTCTTCATCGCTGACTTTAAAGGATACAGAAGTGGGCGATTGATCGAGTCCGGCAACACAAAACATTTTATCGCCGATGGAGAATACAAGATCGTGTCCCCATTTAATATCTTCAGTTACTGCAGGCAAGGCATTGCAGATCGTCCGGATTGTTTCGATATTCATGGTGATATGGAATTACAGTTGGTTATTCGTTTTCATAGTTCATCATTAGAAAGATACGTTATTCCCGGTAAAAACTTTTATGGTCTGTACTGAATTGTGACAGGTTGCCGTCCTATTTGACGCATTTACCCCTTAGCCAGGAACATCTTACTAATGAATAATACTATTTTACTTATAGGAGGGATAATCTGCAGTTCATTTAATTGATGAATATAACTAAAGTGAATAAGTGCCTGTGAGGTCGTGGATATTGGTTGTAACATTTATTCATTCACTACATATAGATATTGCAAAGGGCAGTGAATATAAAAGCTAAAAAAATTACCCTTCGAAATTTAATAGACATTAAGATTACCGGTAAAGTAGTTGCTATCGCGGATGCGAATGTAGCCAGGCTTAATTGTCAAGGTTTTTAAACGGCTGCTCAAAAAACCGGCCTACTTTTTTATCGAACTCATCCTTATGTTCTATCAATGTGGCATGACCCGAATTGGGTAGTACCCATAAGTAGGCTTTGGGAATATTCTGGTAAATTTTTACGGTGTGTTCGAGATTTATCACATCGCGATCGCCGCTGATGATCAATGCTGGGCAACGAATGGTTTGCAAGGCATTTAATGGAATATTCGGCTGAAGCCAGTCGAGCATAAATATTTTCCAGTCGTTTTTTTCTTTTGCCGTAGTAAATGGTTTCGTATGCCGGGAATCGTAATATGTTTTTTCTTCTTTCCATACAGAGGGCAGGAGAGCTGTTGAATCTGGCCAGAGATTTGCCCCTGTTGAAGCCAGTTTTATCACTTTGTCCGGATGCCGTATGGCAAGAGCGAGTGCTATAATCCCTCCGTCACTCCAACCGATAACATAAGCGGAATCGATATGCATCTGATCGAGTAATGCCGCCTCATCATCGGCCATCATTTCAAAACTCAATGAATCACCCGTGTCAACTGATTTGCCATGTGCGCGACTGTCTGTTGCAATAACTTTATACTTTTTGGAAAAATAAGGGATGATACTGGACATCGACGCAATGCTTCCGCCGTTGCCGTGAATCAGTAAAAGAGGCTTTCCGTTTCCGTATTGTTCGGTATAAATTTTTATCCCTCGTACTGTATAATATTTTCCTGCGGATTTATTATCGCCGAAATTGATTTTAGGTTGACACCAGGCTTGATTTCCAAGAATAAGAGCAACACAAAAAAGAAAAGATTCTTTCATGAAATTTATTTGAAAATGAGTAAAACCGAAAATAGGCAAATAAAGTCAATCCTGTAAGCTGTATCAGGAACGACACTAACGGTGAAGTATATTGTTCTGATTAACTGCCTTGCATTTTTAGCACAGGGACCGTCAACATCCTGAGGAATGGTTTTTGTCAAATCGTTGAAAAATCAATTAATCTTCGGATTAAGCCGATACAGTGATCACTATGCTGAAGATAGGGGAATGTTATGCCGGCCATAGTCAAGTCATTCCAATTTCTCAATTAGCCTTTCACTTTTTAAATTCTTTTTCAATTCTGCTATCAGGAATAAACCAGATACCTGCAACTGCAATATACAACGCGAGACTCGCCACCGGGTAGAAAAACGCCAGCGCAATTGCTATTAAATAAAGAACAAGCGAAACTGTTGTTTTCGTATCATTCTTAAATGCTTCTTTGAGTTTCGAGTTTTCACCTTCGCACCTGATGATAGCGATGGTTAAAATCTTAAACGCGCAACCGCACATCAAAAGAATAAAACCATAAAAAGCAACGGGTAAACTTTCAAAATGATTTTCATCCATCCATGAAGTGGCAAAAGGCAGTAAGGAGATCCAGAACAAAAGATGAAGGTTGCCCCACAATACATTTCCGTTTATCGATTTCACAATATGAAATAAATGATGGTGATTGTTCCAGTAAATGCCGACATAAACAAAACTGGCGAGATAAGAGAACAGTACGGGCAACACCGGTTTTATATCCTGCCATGCGGTACTGTGTGGTGTTTTTATTTCGAGTACCATTATGGTGATAATAATGGCCAATACACCATCGCTGAAAGCTTCTAACCTGTTTTTATTCATAGAGCAATTATCGGGAATTTTCAGCAATAGTGCTTTGACTGCCGCCAATACGCTTTGTTTTATGCAACATTATCTTCATAACTTTACGTTCCCTCCCTCAATAATTCCTTTAAACAATTAATACCATCATATATGAAACCAACACTAATTGCTGCTGTAGTCATTATTCTAAGTTTAACCATGTGCACCACCAATACAAAGAAAGAAAACACATCAGGTGTAACAAACAACGATAGCCTGGTTGCCGAGAATAATAAAATGATTGTTCTTAGAGTTTATACCGACATGGTAAATAAGCGCAACGTTGCGCTGGTAGACAGCTTTTATCATTCAAATATAATTGATCATGCTGCCTTTGAAGGACAGAAACAGGGAATTGACGGTTTCAGGAAAGCGGTTAGCGACTTGTTTGGCCTTTTTTCCGAAATGGAGGTTACTGTAGATGATGTAATCGCAGGTGATAATATTGTTGCCAGTCATGAAACATGGCGGGTCACAAAGGCCAAAGACAATAAAATTGCGACCGGCAAGACAATGCATATCTTTAAAATTGCCGACGGTAAAATAACAGATGAATGGAGCAAAGGGTGGGAGTGGCTGTATAATTAATAGAGCTATACTTCCATCGATTGATTTTCTATCGGCGCAATGTCACTTTTCATTATAGGTTGTACCAATTGCTTCCGTGGATCAATCCAAAACCATAACAGGCATCCTGCAGTGAGTACTGAAGCAACAATAATAACAGGTATATTGTAGCTATGGGTCATATCAGCCAGTTTTCCGAAAAGCATCAGCATTATAAAAGCACCCATTTGGCCGGTGAAGTTCATAACGCCTGCAGCAGTACCTGAATGATTTCCACCAATATCAATACAAACGGAGAAGTTAGTAATACCATTTACCGGGAAAAAGAAGTAGCCGACAATAAGACTGATAATAACGACGGTATTGCTGGATGTAATGCCGGCGATAAACAATGCTACCGCTGTACCGCCAAGTACGATCACGCCAAAAAACCGTCTGCCAAATAAGAGCCCTTTCTTTTTGACTAACCAATCCGATAAAAAACCACTTAATATAATACCGATGAGCCCTGATACGAATACAAAGGTTGTTGTCAGTTTCATATCCTGTTCGGATAAATGTCTTCCTTCGAGAAGATAGACGGGCAGCCACGCGATATAAAAATAAAAACCCCAATTTGAACAGAAATGCATGACAGATAATAATACAAGCGTGCGGCTTTTTAGCGCAGACCGCAACTGCAACGGTTCACTATGCGTCTTGAACCTGCGGTTTACTTCAATATAGTTTTTTTCTTTTTCGCTGACACCTTTCATTTCTGATGGATGATTTTTAAACCATGCATAGCATACACCTACCCAAAATAAACCGATCATGCCGCAAACAAAAAAAGCAGAGCGCCACCCATAATTACCGGCAAGTGGAATTATGAGAATGGGAGCAATAGCAGCACCGGCATTTTGCCCGATCATTAATGCGCAGGTGCTCCGTGCAGTTTCACTCACGGGAAACCACCGGGAGATAGTGCCTGCACTGGTGGGAAAGACACCTGCTTCTCCCATTCCAAAAAGAAAGCGGATGATGATTAAAGAAATGAGCCCTGCCGTTAGACCCGTTAATGCAGTAAATAATGACCACCATAAAACGATTCGGATAAAAACGGCACGTTGCCCGATGCGGTCTGCTAAAATACCGGATGGAATTTCAAATAAAGCATATGCCAGGGCAAATGCACCCATCACCCAGCCAAACTGCTCATTATTCAGATGAAATTCTGCTTTTATTTTCGTGCCCAAAAGACCGATACAATTTCGATCAAGGTAGGTGATAACGAGTAAAAAGAAAAGGAAGATGAGTACGCGAAAACGGTATGGCAGGTTTTGCTTCATGAATTCGGGTGGCTGGTCATTCGTGCAATTTTCGGAACCTGGCGTACTTCATTTATGCGACGACTCCAGCTTTAATAAATATAGCGATAAAAAAGTCTCTGCGGTTACAAGTTCTCGTTGACCAGGACATTGCCAGAGTAAAAAGAAATAATATCAGAAAATTTAAATAGGAATAATTGTCACGGGAATTTATCTAACTTCAGATAATCATTAAACTTTTTTTATGACAAACAAAGACTCCTCTCTCATCAAACGCTGGATGGATGAAGTATGGAACCAGGGCCGGGAAGATGCAATTGATCAACTATTGGATGCTGATGCAGTTGTACATGGCATAGAAGGTATCGATAAACCAGGACCTGCCGGTTTTAAAATTTTTCATCGCAGCTTCAAAGAACAATTCCCAACGATTAATATAACGGTTGACCATGTCGTTTCCGAAGATGACTATGAAACAGGCCGTTGTACAGTTGATGGCACAAATGCTGCCGGACAGTCCGTGCGTTTTACCGGCATGACCCAGGTAAGAATCGCCAATGGAAAAATAATCGAAGCATGGAATTATTTCGATTTCAAAAGTATGTATGAACAACTGGGATATAAAATGATGCTGGCTGAAGAGATGTCTTCATAACAAATTATAAGCAATCTTTCCTAAATACCCGCCGCTTTTATTACGCGGGGTGAATCCATTAGCCATGAAAGGCAGGATCAGTTTTTTTATTGGTGAAAGTTGGTTTTGCTGTATCTTTCCCTGCCAGGTGTGACATGTGCGATATAGATGGTTTACAATTCGTCCTTATTATCGCTGAAATATAATCCGTTGCGGAGCAGTCGCCGCAAGATTGTTATACGCACCATTGCATAACGACAGTGCTGCAGGCCGGCATGAAAGACTAAACGGATAAAAGCTAACACATGTATAAACACCTACTGGCACTTCTGGTGCTGGCACCTGCAATTGCATTTTCCCAAACTGATGCTGTTTTTATTAATGATGCAGGTATTCTGCCGGATACGCAGCATTTAATTATCCCGAATACTTCAATAGTTGCCAAACCTCTTTCCTATAAATATGAATTCAGGGTAAGAGAACATGTCGCCCCCGCTGTTTTAATGTTCCTTGCGGGCGCTGCTGATGGATTGAACCAGGCGATAAGTTACAGGTATTCTTCTTTCAAAAAAGCTTTTCCGGGTGTCAATGATGTTTTTTGGTCGCCGAAAATATCTTATAGAAACAAATATAAAAACCATGACCCTACGCAAGGAGCGAAATTTTTTGGAAGTACTTCCTTCCTGGTATGGACAACTGACGGTTATCATGCCACAAGGTTTGCCGAACATCTTTTTATGGTAGGGGCGGTTACTGTGAAATTAACACAGCAACGAAAAAAATGGTATTACTATGTAGCGGAAGCCGCAGGATATTGGATTATAAACCGGGCAGGATTTGCGGTTGTATATAATAGCTTTTAAATTATCGCATATTGGAAGCCGTTATCGTTAAGAAAAGGCCTTCAATATCCGTTGCAATAAATGAAGGAAATCCCGCTTCGTTTAGTCCAGTATAATTTTTCTTATCCGGTAATTGTAAGTATCCATAACATATAAAATCCCCTGCGAATCGATACTGACGCCCGATGGGTAGAAGAATTCGGGACTAGTGTCACCCGCAATGGTAGTCACCACTCCTGAGGGCGTCACCATACGTATACGACTAATACCGGCCTCTGCAACAAAAATATTGCCATCCTTATCTATACACAATCCTGCCGGCCCGGTAAACTGTGCTGCGGTACCCACACCATCACTGGATCCAGCAGTACTTCCAGCCAGCGTGCTCACCACACCCGCGGGGGAAATTTTCCTGATCTTATCATTAATAAATTCAGCAACGTAAACATTTCCCTGCGGATCTACACAGATGCCGGAAGGTTGACTGAATTTTGCAGACAAACCGGGTCCATCAGCATAACCTTCAGAACTTCCCGCCAGCGTAGTTACGTTTCCGTTAGTATCGATCTTCCGGATTTTATTGTTCATGGCGTCGGCAACATATAAGTTACCCGACGCATCGATACAGATCGCCGCGGGGTTATTGAATTTCGCTACGGTGTCATTGCCGTCCTGGTACCCGATTACATTCGGAGTGCCCGCAACCGTTGTTACAACTCCGGCAATGGTCATTTTTCGTATCAAATAATTATAAGTATCAGCGATGTAAAAATTACCGTTTCCTGCATAACAGATCCCTAGCGGTCCTGAAAATAAGGCTGAAGTATCTATGCCATCAGCATAGCCAAATGCACCTCCGGCAATGGTTGTCACTACGCCGGCAGGAGTTACCATGCGAACTTTACTGTTAAAGTAGTCCACCATGTAAACATTTCCGGCTGAATCATTACAAAGCCCGTTTGATTGTCCGAATTGAGCCGCAGTTCCTGTACCATCTGCATATCCATTTGTTCCACCAGCGAGTGTGGTGATAGTGGCGGTGTATTTGTATGTAAATGAAGGACCGTTTACAGTTTTGCCATTGGCCGTAACTACTTTTACTATTCCGCTACCCGCTTTGACAGGAACCTTGCACCAGATAGTTGCATCATTAACACTGCTAACGGTCGCGGCTACTCCATTAATGTATACTTTGGTCTTTGATACGTCATTGCCAAAATGCGCACCTTTGATCATTACCGCTGTATTTTTTGGACCGGTCAACGGAGAGACGATGTCAATCAAAGGATCAGTATTGATGTTGTTATTGTTATTGTCGCTGCCATTTTTGGAACAGGAAGTGAATACTGTTAACAAAATCATTAGTAAAATCCAGGTTCCAATAAAAGACGACTTTGTAAAGGATAGCTGATTTGCTATTGATTTTAATGATGATTTGGCGTAAGAGTTTACACTGAAACGATGGTGATTCATAAATTAGCCGTTTAAGGTTAGCTTACAAGAATAATCATATAAAGTTAAAAATCAAAATCGCGAACGAATGATTTTTTTGCTATTAATTCAAGCGCATGTCTGTATGCATTTCCTTCTTATATCTCAATACTGTCACACTTTTTGAAACGGCGGATGCATTTGAGATTCAATGGATAAGTTAGTGCACAGTATCTTTTGTTTGAAAGGTGAAGAGGAAATCTTCATTTGTGAAACAGAACATGCATCGGGCAACAACTAACGTCGTTGGGTACCTTATATGGAAATAAGTTAGGGGTTGAGCCAAATAATAAATTTTAATTTTTGTTGTTTTAGTTGCACTTCATTGAGCCATTTGCGGTTCATATGAAAACCTTACTATTTATGAATAGGAAAGCGTATGCACCCTTTCTTTGTACCTTTTTTATCGTTTCATGCAAAAAGCAAGTAAATCCAGGCAAACTAGCCTTAATAAATTTTCAGGTTTGGCAACAGGCAATGACTGCGCCGATGGTGGGAGTAAAAAAGAAAAGTGTGACATTTATTTATACGCCACCGCCGCACTCGACGGTCCGGCAAGAGGTATAATCTCCACGCGGCTGAATCCTGCTTCTTTAACCCATGTTTCAAAATCAGCACCGGTAAAGTCGAATGCCACGCCAAATTCAATCAGCATATTCAGCGACATCATTAAACCAAATATATTTTTTCTGCGCTCATCATCAATGATCGCTTCAACGGCGATGAAAGCTCCCCCTTTTGGTAAAGCATTATAAGCTTTCCTGATCAGCATCTTTTTATTTTCGAGGTTCCAGTCATGAAGTATCATGCCCATTGTAATAACATCCGCTTTTGGAAATTCATCGGTAAAGAAATCGACGACGCCTGTCTTTACGCGGTCGCCTACACCAAATTGTGCAATTGTTTCATCGGCAATGGGAGCTACCGGCGGCAGATCCATTGTGGTGCAATGCATGTGCGGTTGATGATTCGCCACGTGTATGGATAAAGCACCTGTTGCACCACCGATATCCACCAGTGTTTTATATCGCGAAAAATCAAATTTCTGCGCCAATGCTATAAAGTTACCGGTAGATATACCGGTCATTGCCTGCATGAATTGTTTAAGCCGTTCGGGATCGGCGTACAGTTCTTCAAACATGGATACACCGCGGGTCTTCAATTCATTTTGCGGCTTGCCTGTAATGAGCGCTTCATCCAGGTCGGCCCAGAAACGGAAAAGGCGATCGTTTGCCATTTCAAGGATACCTCCTGTGTAAGTGGGCTTGTTTTTATCGAGAAATAATTCAGTTTCGGTAGTATTGCTGTAAGCGGCTGTTTCAAGCAGGCCGGTTCTTTCCAAAAAACCCATTGCTACAAGGCCGTCCAAAAAATCATACACGCCACGATCATGTAATTTCAATCGTGATTGAATATCTTTTCCACTTAGTTTTTTATTACCGCCGAGCTCAGTAAATACGCCGAGCTTTACAGCAGCAAGCAAAGTCTTCGATCCCCAGAAGCCCAAACCGGTTTGCATGATGCGTTCGGGTGTTACGTGTGTGCCGTTAGTCGCCGGATTGTTCATTGTAATGTGATTTTAGTTTTTGAAAGTAATGAAAATAAAAGGCGCGCTGAAATAAAAGGTTCCAGGGATTGATAAAAATCAGCAAGAAGACGGAGGTTAGCTTTGAACCTTTTCCCGCTTTTTGCAGTTATGCTTTAGTTTAAGGATCTTGCTGCAATCACCAGTAAAAATTATTTTTTCATTATTTATTTTATCATTTATGTCTTCAAAAAAAATCATCACAGTATTTGGTGCTACAGGCGCTCAGGGCGGTGGATTGATACGTGCAATCTTAAACGATAAAAACGGCGGGTTTGCTGCCCGTGCTGTTACAAGAGACACTACTTCGGATAAAGCAAAACAGCTTGCGGCGATGGGAGCTGAAGTTGTTAGTGGCGACGTTGACGACCCGGTTTCTGTAGAAAAAGCGCTTGACGGTGCATATGGAGCTTATTTCGTTACATTCTTCTGGAATCATTTTTCACCCGAACTGGAAACAGCACAGGCGAAAACGTTTGCAGACGCCGCCAAAAAAGCGGGATTGAAACATGCTATCTGGTCGACGCTGGAAGACGTTCGTGAATTTGTTCCGTTGCACGATGATGCCATGCCTACATTAAGAGAGAAATATAAAGTTCCGCACTTTGATGGAAAAGGAGAAGCAGACAAATTTTTTATTGAAGCAGGTGTACCGACTACTTTTTTGTATCCATCTTTTTACTGGGATAATTTCATTTATTTCGGTGCCGGCCCAAAAAAAGATGCCAATGGAAAGCTGCAACTGACTTTACCTATCGGTGATGCAAAGATGGGCGGTATCGGTTCCGAAGACATAGGTAAATGCGCGTACGGTATTTTCAAAAAAGGAAATGAGCTGATCGGTAAAAAAGTGGGACTGGCCGGCGAACAGCTTACAGGAAAAGAAATGGCGGATGCGTTGACGAAGTCGTTGGGGCAACCGGTTACTTACAACAATGTGCCTGCCGCCGTATACAGAACGTTTGGTTTTCCGGGCGCTGATGATCTGGGAAATATGTTCCAGTTTTACGACGATTTCGAACACCATGTCAATTCACTGCGCGATGTGGACAAATCAAGAGAATTAAATCCTGAATTACAATCATTCAACGATTGGCTGAAGGTGAATGCGGAGAAAATACCTCTTGATTAAATTGCGGCTACTTATTTCAGTTAGATAGCAAAACTCCGGGCCAGCGGTCCGGAGTTTTAATTATACAAAAATAATATTCTGCTTACAGGTTCTTTACATAATTCGCGCAACCCTGCATCACCGATGGATCGGATTCCATTTCTACGAAAATGTATTTCAATCCACCCACTTTAGCCGCTTCAAAAAAATCTTTCCAGTCAACAATGCCTGTACCCATCACTACTTCTTTCTTATGATCGTTGGGAGCGTAATCCTGCAGGTGCGCTGAAATAAAACGACCAGGAAACTTGCGGAAATAATCCTGCGCCTTATAACCCGAAGTAATAGCCGCAACCTGGAACTGCATTTTTACCAATGATGGATCGAGGTGCTCTAACATAATATCGTATTGCGGACGGTCGCCGAATTTTTCATCAAACTCACCGTTATGGTTATGGTATCCCGCGATCATGGCGCCTTTCTTTACCATGTCGCCTATATGATTCATCTGGTCGCAGCGTTTCTTTACTTCATCTTCCGTCTTCGCACCAAGGCCACCGGAGCATACCATATTTTTTAAACCCAGTTGGTTTGCAAACTCAATGCGTTCAGATAGACTTGCATCATCGGTGATCTCTTTCCAGGTGAAATGACAACTGGTGCTTTGTAATCCTGAATCGTTGGTAATTTTTTTCAGTTCCTTGCCCGAGTATTTTGCAAGTGGAGCAAAGTCACCCTGGTATCCTTTGGGACTGCACCATTCTATATTTTGATAACCAAAACCTGCCAGTTGTTTCATTGTTTCTTCCGGTTTCTGGCCGATCACCTGGCGATATACGTACGACTGAAAACCGAGCGGCATATTAATGCCTTTTCTGTTCGTCATGGCAAGGATGGAGTCGGGAATAGAAGCGAGAAAACCGGACGCTGCCAATCCTGTAGCAGCATTACTTAAAAAAGATCTTCTGTTCATGATAATCGTTTTGATGTGTGAGTGATTAAAATTGTGCAGACATGCAATCGTTATTAAACGATTTTTCGCCAGTAAAAGGTAAGCATTAATATGTTATCTTCAATAAACGTGGAAAGAAAATCATACTGCAGAAAAATTTCAGCTCTTGCTATTTTTGACTATCAAATAAATTAAAATGGATAATACAAGAGTATACCGGATGTCCTTTGCCGGTGTCTACCCGCTGTATATACAAAAAGCGGAGAAAAAAGGACGGACGAAGGAAGAAGTAGATACGATAATTTACTGGCTGACGGGCTACAATAAACAATCCTTGCAGAAACAGGTTGATACGAAAGTTGATTTTGAAACATTTTTTGCCCAGGCACCGCAACTCAATCCGGATGTTTCAAAAATTACCGGTGTGATCTGCGGCTATCGCGTTGAAGAAATCGAAGACAAGCTTATGCAAAAGGTCCGGTATTTAGATAAATTGATAGATGAACTGGCAAAAGGAAAAGCGATGGAGAAGATTTTGAGGAAATGAGTGGATGGGGTTTACGATGAAACATTGCAGATAAAGGAAGTAAAACAAATAAGCCCTGTTGGGCATGCCCGTGTCTTCGTACTTGCAGGCGACTTCGCGCAACACTCAACGAAAGACTGCAAATCCAATATAG
>Ga0207689_10002804_pt1 | contig 16096 bp, 14 predicted proteins | sample KBSMisM52_FD_184312 | JGI IMG/M metagenome (GOLD analysis project Ga0207689, IMG submission 184312) | Miscanthus rhizosphere microbial communities from Kellogg Biological Station, Michigan, USA - KBS Miscanthus M5-2 (SPAdes) (version 2) | ecosystem: Host-associated > Plants > Roots >... | reverse complement strand
CGCGCCTCCTCGAGGAGAAGGCGCTCCTGCGGGCGTGGAAGGTTGTCGGGCCGGAGGGCGACAAGTAGCCTGGTCTTGGCGTCGCGGCATCTGCGGACGCGGTTGTCCAGCTTGTCCAGCCACACGCTCGCCTCGTGCAGCGCTTTCAGCACCGCTTTGACCGTCTTCGGATTTTTGTCGGCGAACTCCGCCGTGAACGCGCAAACTTTTTCCGGATGATCCTTCCAGATGTCCTGGGTGGAAACGGAGGTGTAACCGATCTTGTCCGCGATGGCGCGGGCGCCCCACGGTTCACCGACGCAGAAGCCGTCCATCTTGCCGATCTTCATGTTGGCCACCATCTGGGCGGGCGGAACGACGATGAGGTTGACGTCCTTGTCGGGGTTGATGCCGCCGGCGGCGAGGTAGTAGCGCATCCACATGGCGTGGGTGCCGGGGGGAAAGGTCATCGCGAAGGTGAGCGGCTCACCGAGGCTGTTGGCCTGATCGACGAAGGGCTTGAGCGCCTTGGGGTCGGCACCGACCTTGCCCTTGAACTCGGTTTTGAGGGAGATGGCCTGACCGTTGCGGTTCATCAGCCAAGGGATGATCATCGGCTTCTTGGGGGAGCCGGCGAGGCCCATGGTCGAGGCCAGCGGCATGCCGATGAGCATGTGGGTGGCCTGGATGGAACCGGTGGAAAGGTTGTCACGGATGGCGGCCCAGTTGGCGCCTTTGGTCACCTTGGAGTTGATGCCGTATTTTTTGAACAGACCCTTTTCGTGGGCGATCACGATGGGGGAGCAGTCCGTGAGCGCGATCATACCGAAGTTGATATCGGTGGTCTCGGGCGCTTGGGATGCGCCGACGTCGGGCGCGGACCAGCCTTTGGGCAGGTTCGAGAGGAGGGCGGCGGCACCGAGGCCCTTGGCCGCGGTGGAGAAGAATGCGCGGCGGTTGAGTCGGCGCAGGTTGCTGGAATCAGGCGTGGGCGAGTTCATGGTCTTGGCGTTTGCGTGGTGATTTCTGGGCAAGGTGGTAAAGGTCGGAGCGGAAAGCGCGTTGGCCGAGATCGGCGGGGACGGTGACACCCGCAGGGAGGAAACGATGGCGGTTGAAGCCGTCGATGAGCCAGGAGGCGCGGGCTTCAGTCGGATCGTTGGCTCCGTTGTGATGATAACGGATGAAATCGGTGGCGGGCACGGTGTGGCCGTGGCCGGAATCAAACGGTCCCACCAGGCTGGCCTGGATGACGCGGGCAGGGACGTTCATGTATTCGCGTCGGGCGAGCAGATTGCACAGCTCGGGACGGAACTCGGGGTCGTCGCAAAGGGCGGCCGCCTCGGAGAGGGCGCCGATCATGGCGAGGTGTTCGGCCGGGCGGTTTTCGGCGAAATCGCTGCGCACCATCAGCACTTTCTCGGCGTGGCCCGGTGCGAGATCGGGGCTGACGGAGGGGCACCAGCCGATCTTCTCGCGCACGGCGAGGGAGTTCCAGGGATCACCGACGCAGTAGCCGTCGATGGTGCCCGCGGCGAGGTTGCGGAACAGCTGGGCCGGCGGGACGACCACGATGCGGACGTCCTTTTCGGGATCGACTCCGCCGCTGCGCAGCCAGTCGCACATGTGGATGCGGTGCGAGGACTGGGCGAAGACCACGCCGAAAACATAGGTGCGCTCGTGGCGTGAGCGGACGATTTCGTCACGCAGGGTGACGGCGTCGCGCACGCCGCGCTTCCACAGGTCCTCGGACAGGGTGATGCAGTTGCCGTCGGTGTTGAGAACAAACGCGGTGAGGCATTCGCACGGCAGGCAGTTGAGCCCGAGGCTCGTGCTGATGACCATCGCGCCGAGGGCGTGGGCCGCGTCGAGTTCGCGGTGGATGATCTTGTCTCGAATGGTGGCCCACCCGACCTCGCGGCTCAGTTCGACGCTCAGGCCGTGCTTTTGAAAAAAGCCGTTTTCATGGGCGACGATGATTGGGGCCGCGTCGTTGAGCGCGATGAATCCGATGCGCAGCGAGCGCTGCGGGGGGAGGCTGGCGGATGACTTTCGGTTGATCGCGGACATGTGTGGATGTCCTTGCGTCTAGCGTCCGACGTGCCATGGACTGCGTTTGGAACAAGAAATGCTTTTCAAACATTTAATGGAAATGATGAGTCATCTTCATCTATGAGCAACACACTCGACAGTCGGCAGATGCTCGCCTTCGCCACGCTGGCCCGTCGTGGCAGTTTTACGCAGGCCGCTAAGGATCTGTTCCTTACGCAATCCGCGGTGAGCCATACGATCAAGACTTTGGAGCGCGATACGGGCGTGGCGCTCTTTGATCGGGTGGGTAAAAAGGTGCATCTGACCCAAGCCGGAGAACAGCTGTTGCCGCACGCAGAAAGAATTTTGCGCGAAATGCAGGATGCGCGCACGTCGCTGGAAGAGCTGCAAAATTGGGGCCACGGCCGGCTGCGCGTGGGCGCGAGCACGACGGCGTGTCACCACATTCTCCCTACGGTGTTGCGCGAATTTAAGCAGAGCTTCCCGAAATGCGTGATCAAAATTGAGTCGGGCGATCACCCCCGCCAGTTGGAGTTACTACGTAGCAATCAAGTGGATATTGCGCTCACCCTTGAGTCCGAGGCGAACGCGGCAGACCTGCAGTTTCGTCCGCTTTTCGAGGACGATCTGCGTTTTCTGGTTTCGCCGATGCATCCGTGGGCGGAGAAGCGTCGCGCGCCGCGCGAGGACATCGCCGGTGAGACGCTCGTGCTTTATAACAAGAGCAGCTACACCTTCCGTCTCGTGGACCAGTATTTCCGCGAGGAGGGCATCACGCTGCAGAATGTCATCGAGTTGGGCAGTATGGAGGCGATCAAGGAGCTGGTGAAAATCGGCATCGGCGCCGGCGTGCTGGCTCCGTGGATCGCGCGCGACGAGCTGTCGCGCGGCGCGCTGGTCTCGGTGCCGTTGGGCAAACGCAAGCTGAAGCGCCGCTGGGGCGTGTCGTTCCTGAAGGGGCGCAAGCTGCCGCTCGCCGAAGAAACATTCGCGGGTCTGTGCGAGGCCGTCACCCAGGACTTCGGCCGCGTGCCCGAGCCGGGCGTGCTGTAATAAAAAACCCGACGTCGTTTAAGACGTCGGGTTGGCGCGGGCGGCGTTTTTTAGAACTGCTCGGCCATCGCGACCGCCTTGAAGAGGGCGGAGGCCTTGTTGACCGTCTCTTGATATTCAGAGGCGGGCACGGAGTCGGCGACGACGCCGGCACCGGCCTGGATGTGGATCTTGCCGTCTTTGATGAGCGAGGTGCGCAGCATGATGCAGGTATCGCTGTTGCCGTCGTATCCAAAATATCCCAACGCGCCGGCGTAGAAGCCGCGCTGCGAGGGCTCGTTTTCGGCGATGAGCTGCATGGCGCGGATCTTGGGCGCGCCGCTGACGGTGCCGGCGGGGAAGGTGGCGCGCATGAGGTCGTAGGCGGTCTTGCCCTTGGCGATCTTGCCCTCGACCTGGGAGACGATGTGCATGACGTGCGAGTAGCGCTCGATGACCATCATCTCGGGGACGGTGACGCTGCCGTATTCGCAGACGCGGCCGATGTCGTTGCGGGCGAGATCGACGAGCATGAGGTGCTCGGCGCGTTCCTTCTCGTCGGCGAGCAGGTCCTTTTCGAGGGCGAGGTCGTCGGCGTGGGTGACGCCGCGCTTGCGGGTGCCGGCGATGGGGCGGATCTCGACGAGGCCGTCGGTCAGGCGCACGTGGACCTCGGGCGACGCGCCCACGATGGCGAAGTCGCCCGCCTCAAGGATGAACATGTAGGGCGACGGGTTGACCGTGCGCAGCGCGCGGTAGAGATCGAGCGGGCTCTGCGTGAAGGGCTTGGTGAAACGCTGCGAGGGGACGATCTGGATGATGTCGCCGGAGCGGATGAACTCCTTGGTGCCCTCGACCACGGCCTCGAAGGCGAGCTGGGTGAAGTTGCCGGACGGCACGGAGACCTTGGCCGGTTCGATCAACGGGGCGGGAGCGAGCGCGCTGGGCTCGCGAAGGAGAGCGAAGAGAGAGTTGAGCTCGGCCACGGCCGCGTCGTAGGCGGCGCCGGGATCGGCGGCGGTGCGCAGGTGGGCGTTGACGCAGAGACGGAGGGTCTGCTTCGCGCGGTCAAAGATCAGCAGCGAATCCGACAGCATGAAGTAGAGCAGGGGCATGCCGAGCTCGTCCTTTTTGGCGGCGGGAACGGTGGGTTCGATGCGCGTGACATATTCGTATCCGATAAACCCGACGGCGCCGCCGGTGAAGCGGGGGAGTCCGGGCAGGCTGACGGGATGGTGTCCGGCCATCTCGGCTTCGATGAGCTTGAGCGGATCCTGCGGGGTGGGGACGGTCTGCGCGGGCTGGCCGGGGACGCGGATCTCAGTCGTCTGAGGACCGCAGATGAACACCTTGCGCGGACGGCAGCCGATGAAGCTGTAGCGCGAGAGTTGTTCGCCTCCCTCGACGGATTCGAGCAGGTAGGACGGGCCGGCGGCCTTGAGCTTGGCGTAGGCGGAGACGGGCGTCTCGAAATCCGCCATGAGATCCGTGTAAACGGGGATGACGTTGCCCTGGGTGGCGAGCTTCAGGAAGTCCTCGCGGCGCGGGAAGATGTTCATGCGGAAAGGAGCTAGGAGCTAGAATTTAGAAGCTGGTAGCTGGATCACTCGACGGTGACGGATTTCGCAAGGTTGCGGGGTTTGTCCACGTCGCAGCCGCGTTCGCAGGCGATGTAGTAGCTGAGGAGCTGCACCGGGATGGTGGCGACGATGGGCAGCACGGCCTCGTGACACTCGGGGATGGTGATGATTTCGTCGGCGAGGCCGGCGGGCAGTTCGCAGCCCTCGGTGACGATGGCGATGACCGGGCCCTTGCGAGCCTTCACCTCCTGCATGGAGGAAATGACCTTGTTGAAGATCTCGCCCTTGGGAGCGAAGAACACACTCGGGCACTGTTCGTTGATGAGCGCGATCGGACCGTGCTTCATCTCGGCGGCGGGGTAACCCTCGGCGTGGATATAGGAGATCTCCTTCAACTTGAGCGCACCTTCGAGGGCGATGGGGAAGAGCGACAGGCGTCCGAGGAACAGCATGTCGTTATACTGCGCGAAGCGTTTGGCGACGGCCTTGATGTGAGCGGCCTGTTCGAGGGCCTTGCGCACGAGGTCGGGGGCCTGCTTGAGGGCGTTCACGTATTCGACGCCGTCGGCGAAGCTCATGTCGCGCATGCGGGCGACGTGGAGGGCGAGCATCGCGCCGATGAGCAGTTGCGAGGTGAAGGCCTTGGTGGAGGCGACGCCGATCTCGGGGCCGACGTGCTGGTAGATGCCGCCGTCGGCTTCGCGGGCGATGGTGGAGCCGACGGTGTTGTTGATCGCGAGAACCTTGTAGCCCTTGCGCTGGGCTTCGCGGAGGGCGCCGAGCGTGTCGATGGTTTCGCCGGACTGGCTCATCACAAAGAAGAGCGGGTTGCCGGAGAGCGGGGCGTTGCGGTAGCGGAACTCGGAGGCGTAGTCGACCTCGACGGGCACGCGGGCGTAGCGCTCGATCAGGTGCTCGGCGACGAGGCAGGAGTGCCAGGCGGTGCCGCAGCCGAGGAAGGCGAAGCGGTCGATCTGGCGGAAGTCGACGGGGCTCAGGTTGAGGCCGCCGAACTTGGCGGTGGAGCCGTCCTCGGAGAAACGGCCGCGCATGGAGTTTTCGAGCGCGGCGGGCTGCTCGAAGATTTCCTTCTCCATGAAGTGCGCGTAGCCGTTGAGTTCGGCCGCGTCGACCGACCAGGTCACCTTGTCGACGACCGGGGAGACGTCCTCCATGTCGAGGGTCGAGATGGAAAACTGCTTCTGGGTGACGTGGACGACCTCGCCGTCTTTCAGGTAAACGACGTTCTGGGTGCGGCTGACCAAGGCGGAGACGTCGGAGGCGAGGATGTATTCGTTGTCGCCCACGCCGAGGATGAGCGGAGAGCCTTTGCGGGCGGCGACGATTTCGCCGACGCAGTCGTTGCAAAGGACGGCGATGCCGTAGGTGCCCTCGGTGTGGCGGAGGGCCTTGCGCACGGCGTGCACGAAACGGCTTTCGCCGGCGGGCGCGGCGGGCTCCTTCGCGTAATGGTAGGCGATGAGATTGGAGAGGACCTCGGTGTCGGTCTCGGACTTGAAGGTGTAGCCCTTGGTGAGCAGGAATTTTTTGATCGAGGAGTAGTTTTCGATCACGCCGTTGTGCACGAGGGCGATCATGCCGTCGCTGGAGAGGTGGGGGTGGGCGTTGGCCTCGGTGACGCCGCCGTGGGTGGCCCAGCGGGTGTGGCAGATGCCGGTCGTGCCGCTCAGGCGGTGCTTGGAGACCTCTTTGACCAGGTTGTCCACGCGCCCGACCTTTTTGACGACATCCAGCTTGCCGTCCTGCTGAACCGCGACGCCCGCGGAGTCGTAGCCGCGATACTCAAGCCGCTTCAGGCCTTCGAGGAGGATGGGGGATGCTTTTTGACGTCCGACGTAGCCTACGATTCCACACATAATTTTTTACCTATTTAAGCTCGCGAATTTACGGGGCGGTTCAAACGTGGCGCAAGGTAATACCCCATTACCTTACTATCCCGATTCATCTCCTTTATACTCATATGAGCATGCAGAAAAAAGTTTTGGCGGTGGTCATGGGCGGCGGGCGCGGAACCCGTCTATATCCTTTGACCATGGAACGGTGCAAACCGGCGGTCCCTCTCGCGGGCAAGTATCGTCTGGTCGATATTCCGATCAGCAATTGCATCAACTCCGAGATCAACCGCGTGTTTTTGCTCACGCAGTTCCACACCGCCTCGCTGCATCGCCATGTGCAGAGCACCTACCACTTTGATCCGTTCGGTGGCGGCTTCGTCGACATCCTTTCCGCCGAGCAGACCGAAAAAAACGCCAACTGGTATCAGGGCACGGCCGACGCGGTGCGCCGCAATCTCCAGCACTTCCGCACGTTTGAGCACGACCTCGTGCTGATCCTCTCCGGCGACCAGCTCTACCGGATGGACTTCCGGAAAATCGTCGCCGATCACATCGCCAGCAAGGCCGACGTGAGCATTGCGGCGATTCCGTTCCCTGTTTCGAAGGTCGAGGGTCTCGGCCTCATGCAGGTCAACGACGACCTGTCCATCAACCGCTTCGTCGAGAAGCCCAAGGACCCCGCCGTCATTCAGAGCCTCACGCTCAGCCCGAAGCTGGAGTCGACCCTGCACTCCACCAACGGCGAGAAGCACTGCCTGGCTTCGATGGGCATCTATGTGTTCAATCGCCAGGTGCTGGCCGAGGCGCTGGACAACAACATGACCGACTTCGGCAAGGAGGTTATTCCGACCCTGCTCGGAAAGAAACGTCTCTTCGCCCACATCTTCGAAGGTTACTGGGAAGACATCGGCACCGTGAAGGCCTTTTTCGACACCAACCTCGCGCTCTCCGATCCGCTGCCTCCCTTTAACTTCTTCGATCCCACCGCCCCGATCTATACGCAGGACCGCTACCTGCCGGCCTCGAAGCTCAACAAGTGCGACATCGACCACGTCGTCATCGGCGACGGTTCGATCATCACCGACTCGAAGCTCACGCGCTGCGTGCTGGGCATCCGCTCCCATGTGGGCGAGGGCACCAAGCTCAACGAAGTCGTCATGATGGGCGCCGATTATTATGAGACGCCCGACAAGCAGGCGGAGAACGCGTCGAAGGGCATCTTCAACATCGGCGTCGGCTGCCGCTGCGAAATCGAGCACACGATCATCGATAAAAACGCCCGCATCGGCGACAACGTGAAGCTGTCTCCCAAGGGCAAACCCGACGGCGATTATCCGCACGGCATCGTCATTCGCGACGGCGTGCTGGTCGTGCCCAAGGGCGTGATCGTCCCCAGCGGCACCGTGCTGTAAGCCGGGTTCCCAACCGGGAAAGAAAAAAGGCGCGACCCCCGCGAGGGGATCGCGCCTTTTTGCGCGCATACCAGAACAGGACGGTTGGCCGTCGCGTGATCAGTTGTTGAAACGGAACAACACGACGTCGCCGTCCTGAAAGACATATTCCTTACCTTCGATGCGGTATTTCCCGGCGTCACGAGCCGCGGCCGTGCTGCCAAGGCGGGTGAGATCGTCGTAGGCGACGACCTCTGCCTTGATGAAACCCTTCTCGAAATCGGTGTGGATGACGCCCGCCGCCTGCGGAGCTTTCCATCCCTTTTTGATCGTCCAGCAGCGGACCTCTTTTTCACCCGCGGTGAAATAGGTCTGCAGGCCGAGCAATCCGTAGGTGCCCTTGATGAGCTGGGACACGCCGGAGTCGGTCACGCCGAGGTCCTTCAGGAACTCCTTGGCCTCTTCCGGGGACAGGTCGATCAACTCCGCCTCGATGTGCGCACTGATCGGCACATACGCGGCGTCGTGGTGCGCCTTCACGAAGGCGGCCACTTGTTTCACGAACGGATTTTCCTCGGCGGTCGCCAGGTCGCCCTCGGCGACGTTGCACGCGTAGATCACCGGCTTGGCGCTGAGCAGCTGGAAAAGTTGGAGCAGCTTCTTTTCGTCGTCGGTGACGTTGGGCAGAACGTTGGCGGGCTTGCCGGCGTTGAGGTGGGGGACGAGGCGCTCGAGCAGGGCGAACTCCGCCACGGCGTCCTTGTCGCCGGCCTTGGCGAGCTTTTGGGTTTTGTTGAGGCGTTTCTCGACGGCGTCGAGGTCGGCGAGGACGAGCTCGGTCGTGATGACCTCGATATCGCGCACCGGATCGACGGCACCCATGGTGTGGATGATGTCGTCATCCACGAAACAGCGGACGACATGCACGATGGCATCGGTCTCGCGGATGTTGGCGAGGAACTTGTTGCCCAGGCCTTCGCCCTTGCTGGCGCCGGCGACGAGGCCGGCGATATCGACGAACTCGATGGCGGCGGGGACGACGACGTTGGTCTTGGCGATCGCCTTCAGCACATAGGCGCGTTCATCGGGCACCACAACGACGCCCACGTTGGGATCGATGGTGCAGAACGGGTAGTTGGCCGCCTCCGCCTTGCGGGAGCGGGTGAGTGCATTGAAGAGAGTGGACTTGCCTACGTTGGGCAGCCCGACGATGCCTGCTTTGAGCATAAGGGGCGCACGTTCAGGCGGGGCAGGAGAACGGTCAAGGCCCGTTTGCCCTTATTCGGAGATTATTCCGTGAAATGGCTGCTTGACATCGAATCCGCCGTTCGGTGGATTCCACGGCTTTTCAACAAGCAACCCGTCCGAAAAACTTTTCCCATGGCACTTAAAATCCGTCTCTCCCGCATCGGCTCCACGCACAACCCGATTTATCACGTGGTCGTCGCCGAAGCCCGTTCGCGTCGTGATGGCGCTCCGGTCGAGGTTCTCGGCACGCACAACCCGCGCGCCAAGAACGACTCCCTTAAGCTGGATGTCGCTCGCGCCGACTATTGGATCAGCAAGGGCGCCGAGCCCACGGACACCGCCCTGTCCCTGATCAAGAAGGCCAAGAAGGCCGCCGTCGCCGCCTAAGTTTTCGCCGACAACGCATTTCCAATCGCCCAGCCTCGCGGCTCGGGCGATTTTTTTTGCCATCACCACCCATGCCTCTCCACATCGACGTCCTTACGCTTTTCCCGCGGATGCTCGACGGCTTTCTAGCCGAGAGCATTTTGGGCAAGGGCATCGAAAGCGGTTTGCTGACCGTCAAGGTTCACGACGTCCGTGATTGGGCGACCAGCAAGCACAAGAACGCCGACGACCGTCCCTTCGGCGGCGGCGCCGGCATGGTGATGAAACCGGAGCCGGTCTTCGCCGCCATCGAGCAGCTTCAGACTCCGGGTTGCCGTCGCATTTATCTGACTCCGGATGGCGTGCCATATTCGCAAAAACTGGCTGGCGAACTCGCGCAGGAGACTCACCTGATTCTACTCAGCGGGCATTACGAAGGCATCGATCAGCGCATTCGCGAAAAGCTCATCGATCAGGAGATCAGCATTGGCGACTATGTGCTGACGAATGGCACGCTCCCGGCCGCCGTGGTGATCGATGCGTTGGCGCGTTTGATCCCCGGAGTGCTTGGGGAAGAAAAGTCATTGACGCACGAATCCTTCACCGGCAAGTTGCTCGACTTTCCTCAATACACGCGTCCCGCCGAATTCCGCGGCATGTCCGTGCCGGAAGTCCTCCTTTCCGGCGACCATGCCAAGATCGAAGAGTGGCGAAACGCCCGTCGTATCGAGAAAACCCGCCAAGTCCGACCCGATTTACTCAAATAACTTAACACTTAACCGTCATGAGCAACCCGATCATCAAAGAAATCACCGCCAGCCAGGTCAAAAAAGACCTCCCTCCCTTCAAGGTCGGCGACGGCGTCCGCGTGCACACCAAGGTGCGCGAGGGTGACAAAGAGCGCGTGCAGATTTTCGCCGGCATCGTCATCGCCCTCAAGGGCTCCGGCATCCACGAGACCTTCACCGTCCGTCGCATCAGCTACGGCGAGGGCGTCGAGCGCGTGTTCCCCACCAGCTCCCCCAACATCGAGAAGATCGAGATCGAGCAGACCTCCGAGCCGATGCGCGCCCGCCTCTACTACCTCCGCGACCGTCTCGGCAAGGCCGCCGTCGCCGTCAAGGTCGAGAAGCGCGAAAAGGCCGTCGCCACCAAGTAACCGGACGTTCCGGTTCATTCATGAGCAAAGCGAGTCTACCCGACTCGCTTTTTTCATGCCCTTTGGGCTTCCCCCGCACGCATGAGAATGACTAATTCTCAGCCTTTCGTTTTCCCAAACATCCCTTTTCACCATGCCACTCCAGACTGACATCCTGTCCCTCGCTGCCAATCAGGCCCGCGGCCTCGCCATCGACGCCGTCCATAAGTGCAATTCCGGCCACCTCGGCCTTCCGCTCGGCGCCGCCGAGATCGGTGCCGTCCTCTTCGGCAACGTTCTCTCCTACAATCCCGACGCTCCCCGCTGGTTGAATCGCGACCGCTTCGTTCTCTCCGCCGGCCACGGTTCCATGTTCATCTACAGCTGGCTCCACCTGAGCGGCTACGATCTCTCGCTCGAAGAACTGACCAAGTTCCGCGTCCTCCACAGCAAGACCCCCGGCCATCCCGAGTTCCATGAGACGCCCGGCGTCGAGTGCACCACCGGCCCCCTCGGCCAGGGTGTCGCCAATGCCACCGGCCTCGCGCTCTCCATCCAGTCCGCCGCCGCTCGCTTCAACACCGCCGAGCACACCATTTTCGACAGCCATGTGATCGCCCTCGCCGGCGACGGCTGCTTGCAGGAAGGCGTCGCACTCGAAGCCATTTCCTTCGCCGCCCACCAGAAGCTGGACAACCTCATCCTCATCTACGACTCCAACGACGTCACCCTCGACGCCATGGCCGACAAGTCGCAGAGCGGCGACGATGTCAAGCGCTTCAAGGCCCTCGGCTGGGATGTCCAGGTCATCGACGGCCACGACATGGTCGCCATCGCCAAGGCCGTCAACAAGGCCAAGAAGGCCACCGGCAAGCCCCAGCTCATCATCGCGAAGACCATCATCGCGAAGGGCATTCCCGAGGTCGCCGGCACCTCCAAGGGCCACGGCGAAGGCGGCGCCAAGTTCTCCGAGGCCGCCCGCATCGGTCTCGGCCTCCCCGCCGACAAGCACTTCTTCGTCAGCGACGACGTCCGCGCCTATTTCGCCGACCACAAGAAGAAGCTCGTCCGCTCCTACAAGAAGTGGGGCAAGACCTTCGAGGCCTGGAAGGCCGCGAACCCCGAGAAGGCCGCCCTCCTGGAGAGCCGCAACGCCACTCCGAGCGCCGCGCATCTGATGGAGAAGACCCCGCTCTTCCCGGCCGACGCCAAGCTCGCCACCCGCGCCGCCGGCCAGCAGGTCCTGCAGGCCGTCGCCGCCGAGCTCCCGCTGCTCATCGGCGGCAGCGCCGACCTCTACGGCTCGACGCTCAACTACATCGCCTCCGACAAGGATTTCGAGCCCGCCAACCGCGCCGGTCGCAACATCCGCTTCGGCATCCGTGAGCACGCCATGGCTTCCATCGCCAATGGCGTCGCCTACGACGGCATTTTCCGTCCGTCCGTCGCCACGTTCCTCGTGTTCGCCGACTACTCGCGTCCCGCCATGCGCCTCGCCGCGCTGGCCAAGCTCCCCGTTCTCTACATCTACACCCACGACTCCGTCGGCGTCGGTGAAGACGGCCCGACCCACCAGCCGGTCGAGACCGTGTCCGGCCTGCGCGTCATCCCCGGCTTTGACGTCATCCGTCCCGGCGACCCCGAGGAGACCGCCGGCGCCTACGCCGCCGCCCTCGAGCGCACCGACGGCCCGACGCTCCTCTCGCTCACGCGCCAGGCTCTGCCGCTGCTCAACGACATCCCCCCGCACATCCGCCGCGCCGGCGTGTTGAAGGGCGGCTACGTCGCCGTCCAAGAGACCGCCCCGCTCACGCACATCCTCATGGCGAGCGGCAGCGAGCTCCAATACGTCGTCAACGCCGCCAAGATCCTCGGCCCCGGCGTGCGCGTCGTGTCGATCCCCTGCTTCGAGCGCTTCAACCGCCAGACCGCCGAATACCGCGAGGCCATCCTCCCGTCGTCCGTGCGCAAGCGCGTCGCGATCGAAGCCGGCGTCACCGGTCTCTGGTATCAATACGTCGGTCTCGACGGCAAGGTCATCGGCATCGACCGCTTCGGCATGAGCGCCCCGGGCGCGACTGTCTTCAAGGAACTCGGCATCACGACCGAGGCCGTGGTTGCCGCCGCGCAGGCGCTCTGAGTGCGCGTCGCTCAGTGAGCGTAACTCCCAGGGCGGGCCGATTCGGCCCGCCCTTTTTTGTGCGCGGATTTTCCCCTGCGTATAATCCGTGATAAACGTGCGGATGAGTTCGGATAACGGTCAGGGACTTTCTTTTATCCTTTCTCGTCTTTGCCCGGGATCGTCGATTGGGTGATGAACCATGTCGCACGACCCCCACGCGCAGATTGATCAGACGGTTCTCGATATGATCGAGCACAGCCCCACGGGCGCGGTGCCGCACACGCCGACTTACCAGGATGCGTTGCGCCGGCTGTATGCCACGCACCAGGTCTACGCCTCGGCTGATCACAAGGATTGCCATGTGACCGTGCGCTCCCTGGCCAAACTCCCGTTGTTTCACGCCAACAATCTCGATGCGCTGATCGCCGGCAAAATCGAAGCCTCCGCGCTGGAGGGCAACGCCTCCATTTTTGATCGTTACATCCAGTCTCTGCCGGCCTCGTTGCGCGCCAAGGCGGAGACGTATCGCCTCAAGCTGGTGGGCCGTCCGATCCAGCACCGCAAGCATCACGGTGCCGGCGAGGCGCCCGAGATTCACGATCCGGTGCACAGCCTCTTTCTCGTGCCGGGCGCCGGTCTGCATCCGGGAATCCCCGGGAACTACCTCTACGGTTTCGTAAATGAGATCATGCATCCCGGCGCTCCGTCCACGTGGACGATCCGGCTCCATGACGCGGACGACGGCGCGGCGTCGCTGCAGGCGGCCACGCTGCCCGAAGCCTTGACCGCGTTTCAGGATGCGCTTTCCAGTGCGCCGTTCCATCTGAAGGAACTCGACGCGCTCGGCTTCAAGGGCAACTGACGCCGGCTCAGAGTTTGTCGCCGAAGCGGATTTTTTTCACCGCGCGTTTCTTTTTCGCCGAGGGCGGAATGCCGATGCGCGGATCGCGAGCCTTCACGAGTTGCACGAGTCGCTTCGCGTCGCGTTCAAACGTGTCGGCGCTTTCCGACAGATAGAGCCATTTGCCCAGGATGGGATGTTTCACGAGGGCGGGGAACTCCGCGCGCAGGCTTTCCTGCTGGTCGTGAAACGTGCACACGAGCACGCCCTGCCATGGCTCGCCCTGCGTGGTGAGGAACAACTGGTGGTTGCCATCGAGCATGATCGTGCGGCCGCCGAACCAAGACTTCAGGACAAACGACGGTTCGCCGGCGAGCGGCTCGGCGAGCCATTGGAGCGGATGCTCGGCCTTGACGGCTCGGGGCCGGACGGAGGCGGTGCGGGCGGGTTTCATGCGACGAGGCTAATTGAAGAACAGGGATGCCAAATCACAAGCTGACGACGGACTGGTCGGTATTCGCGAGGCTTGTCAGAACGGAGCGGTGTGACCATCGGATGAGGTGCGTTTTATGAGCCTCTCCACGCATACCCGCCGCCAGTTAAGCTATGCCGAAGGCTACCTTTTGCTGGGCATGAAGGTGCAGGCTGCGGAGGCGCTTGATCAAATCTCCGGTGAAGATCGCGACGCCACTCCGGTGCTGGCGATGTGGATGACCGTGCACAACGAGCGGGGCGATTGGGCGCATGCCGCCGAAGCCGGCGCGGTGGTGTGCGACCGCGAACCCCAGATCGCCCACCACTGGATCCAGTGGTGGGCGATCTGGGGTTCGCGGTCGCGCGGGACATCCTCATGCGAGGCGTGGGCCTGCATCCGCGCGAGGCGGTGTTTCATTTCAATCTCGCGTGTTACGAGGCTCAACTGGGCCATTTGGACGACGCGAGGGCCTTTCTGGACACGGCGTGCGGACTCGAGGCGGACTTCTCCGAGTTCGCCAAGACCGACCCGGATCTCGCCCCGTTGCGAGACCGTGCGTCTTGAGGCGCAGACGTGTCCATTTCGGGCACCGGCTAGGTCGACGGAACGTTTTTTTAGAAAAATCGCTTCTGGCGTTTGCATTCTTCGTTAGGAGGCTAACTATTAGCCTCCTAACTTGTTTCTGCTCTAACCGCATTTAGTTAACAACGTTCCATGCAACGCCTCGTTTTAAAGGATCTTCCGCGTTACGAATGCCTCGTCGAGGCTTCGAAACAGTTCCCGGATCTTGATCCGTCTGCTTGCGAGGCGTTTATGCATTTGATTCGCGCGGGTGACGAGGTCACTCGGGTGATGGATGCGCATTTCGCCAGCCGTTCTACCACGCACGGGCGTTTTCTGGTGATGATGCTCCTGTTGGAGAAAAAGGGCACGGATTGCCCTCGGCCGACCACGCCCGCCGAAATGGCCGAGCTGGCTTCGGTGTCGCGCGCGACGATCACGGGGTTGCTCGATTCGCTTGAGCGCGACGGTTACGTGCGCCGCCTGCCCGATCCGGCCGACCGTCGTCAGATGTCGGTGAAGCTCACGCCCGCCGGTGCGGATTTCATGCACGCGATTCTACCCGATCACTTTCGGATCATCAGCAGCCTGATGTCCGCCCTTTCCGAAACCGAGCGCAAGACGCTCACCCGCCTTCTCAACAAAATCGGCGAGCGCACCTCCGCCGAGCGTTCCTCGTCCGAGAGCACTCTCGGCTGATCCCTTTCACACCAACACCGACCTCTCACTATTATGATCAAAAAGATCCTCATCACCGGTTTCGGCCTTCTGCTCGTCCTCGGGCTGCTCAGCGGCGTCAAGGTCCTGCAAATCAGCACGCTGATCGCCGCGGGCAAATCCATGGTCATGCCGCCCGAGTCCGTGACCACCGCCATCGTTGAAAAACAAACCTGGCGCCCCGTCTACAGCGCGGTGGGCGACGTCGTCGCCGTGCAAGGCGTGACGGTCACCACCGAAACCCCGGGCAAGGTCGTGGCGGTTTCGATCGAGTCGGGCGCGTTTGTCCGCTCCGGCGACCTGCTGGTCGAGTTGGATTCGTCCGTTGAGAAGGCCCAGTTGGAGTCCGCCGAGGCCGCCGCGCAACTGGCCCGCGCCAATCTGCTACGCGCCCGCGAACTGCGCCGGAACCAGACCATCGCCCAGTCCGACCTCGATACCGTCGAGGCGCAGGCGAAGCAGGCGGAGGCGCAGATCGCCAACGTCAACGCCGCCATCGCCAAGAAGACGATTCGCGCGCCGTTCACCGGTCGCCTGGGTCTGCGCATGGTCAACCTCGGCCAGTTCGTGGCCAGCGGGGAGGCCATCGTTTCTCTTCAGTCGATCGATCCGGTCTACGTTGATTTTTATCTGCCCCAGCAGCGACTCGGCGACGTCAAGGCGGGCCTTGAGGTCGAGGTGTCCTCCGACGCCAGCCCCAAGACGGTTTTCAAGGGCGAGGTGACCGCGATCGCCGCC